>Ga0210390_10004466_pt1 | contig 11785 bp, 8 predicted proteins | sample IncBWH11OmetaG_FD_161050 | JGI IMG/M metagenome (GOLD analysis project Ga0210390, IMG submission 161050) | Forest soil microbial communities from Barre Woods Harvard Forest LTER site, Petersham, Massachusetts, United States - Inc-BW-H-11-O ... | reverse complement strand
TTGACGCTGTCAAAGCGGAAATGGGGAGACGAATGGAACAGGCAGAAGCAGCTGCGAAAGGCCCCAGCAACTAAAACAATCACGGAGGGCGGCTCCCAAAGGCCGCTCTCCCATCACATGTGGGGAGAATTCTTGAAAAACCTTCTGACAAAGATCCTGATCGCTGTCTGTGTGATCGGCATAGCTCTCGCGCTGTCGGCGGCGGTGCCGCTGTTTGCGCAAGATACGCCCGTTGGTTTGCCGGGAACTGAGGTCGCGACGCAGGACACACCGGCGGCAGCCGCGAATTCCGAAGAGCTTAGGAAGCAGTCCCAGAACCCGGTGGCCAGCCTTATCAGCGTTCCCATCCAGGAAAACTTCAACTTCAACAACCAGCCGGGCGGGCGCACTCAGAATGTTTTGAACATCCAGCCAGTGATTCCGTTAAGCGTATCGAAAAACTGGAACCTCATCGTTCGCTGGATTACGCCGATCGTCTACCAACCGATTCCTGTCCAGCCTCCCACGCCCGCCGTGCAAACCACAGGTGTCTATGGCTTGGGAGACATGAACCCTACGTTTTTCCTGGTGCCGAAGAAAAGCAAGATCATCTGGGGCATCGGGCCTACTTTCGTATTGCCTACTGCGACCAACACCACTTTCCTCGGTCAAGGGAAACTCAGCATGGGGCCGTCCGTTGTCGCATTGGTACAGCCAGGGCCTTGGACGGTCGGAGTCCTCGCGAACAATGTCTGGTCTGTGGCTGGCCATGCCAATTTCAATACAGACGGCACAGTGAATAAGCCGCCGGTGAACCAATTCCTGTTGCAGTGGTTCGTCAACTACAACATGAAAAAGGGTTGGTACCTCACGACTTCACCCATTATTACTGCGAACTGGAGAGCAAACGACGGAAACGTCTGGACGGTGCCGTTCGGTGGCGGCGTCGGACGAATCATGAAGCTCGGATTCCAGCCGGTGAACATCACAGCGCAGTTCTATGGCAATGCTGTGCATCCTGCGGGAGTTTCGCCTTGGGGTATGCGGCTGCAATTTGTGTTGCTGTTTCCCAAGCTGACTAGAGACCAGCAAAAGGTGCTGCTGGAGAAAAAACTGAAGCAGATGGAGCAGGAGGATCAACAGAAACAGTGAACGGGAGCTGCGCGGGATCAAGAGCGTACTCGTAGTTGGGTCGAGCAATTAATCAAACTCAACACGATGCTAAACCATGGGCAGTCATAAAGATTCCAAAACAATGAATGTTTTTCGTCCTCTCGCTTTTCTGTTTGTCGGTATGCTCTGCAGCAGCGTGAATATGCCCATTTTTGCGCAGGAATACGCAGACAAAGGCGACCCGACGAGCTCGCGATCCGTCCAGAAACCTGATACGGATAAGCAGGAAGCGGCGAACGAGAAAGACGACAAGGAAAAGGAGAAAGAGAAATCAAAGAAGAAGCCCAGCAAACTAGCCGGAGTGGTGGTCGCGCCACTTCCGATTTCGAGCCCTGCCATCGGTTCGGGAATTATTCCTGTACTCGGCTATATTTTCCCATTCAGCTCGAAGGACAAGGTCTCTCCTCCTTCCACCGTTGGGGTGGCTGGTCTGATTACGAACAACGGCAGCCGGGGATTCGTTATCGGGGGACAGCTTTTCCTGAAAGAGAATACTTATGAAATCACGGCTGGTTTTGTCCATGGCAATGTGAACTACAACATATACGGCAACGGACCTGCCGCCAGTCTAAAGTTACCCCTTCAACAGACCGGCGAGGCTTTTCTTGGAGAATTCCTTCGCCGCATAGGGTGGAAATTCTTTGCGGGACCTAGATTTATCACGGGGAATTCTTTCATTACAGTCCGGCCAAACCATGTCAACAACTTTCCGATCCCGCCAGAAGTCGGGTTGCAAACCAATCTCAGAGCTATTGGCGCACGCCTGACCAGGGATACCAGGCCCAACCACTTCTATCCAATCGGCGGAACCTTTTTTACTTTCACATCCGATTTCTTTTCGCAAACATTAGGCAGCAAATACTCTTTCCAATCGTACAGAACCGCCTTCGACAAATATTGGAGTTTGAGTAAGAAACAGGTCCTCGCCTACGACGCCAATTTCTGCGCGACAGGCGGCAGTCCCCCTTTCTACGGCAACTGCATATATGGGACCAACAATGAATTGCGAGGATATACGGCCGGGAAATACTTCACTCGCTACACGCTCGCAACACAATTGGAGTATCGCCTTGTCTTGCCAAAACGGTTTGGGTTGGTCGCATTCGGCGGCCTTGGTGGAACGATTCCCGGAGGGAATCAGCTGTTGCAGAGAGTACAGAGTAGTCACTTCCTGCCCGGCGGGGGAGGCGGGTTGCGATTTGAGCTGAGCAAGAAGTATCACGTCAACCTTCGGGCCGATATCGCCCAGGGCGTGTACGGCCACACATTCGGTATGGGCGTCGGGGAAGCTTTTTGACAGAAGCTAATTGGGGTTCTCTCAACCGCATATCTGTTCGTCATGACGGGTAGATCCTAGCTGTTACCACCAGAGAAGGATACCGGCAGCGGGCCGAATGTACCCCATTCCAAAGCTCACGAGCCACGCAAAGACCAGGATGCATCTCATCGCAGGGATCGGCCTTGATAATGAGCCGGGAAGGGTAGCGAGGAGATTAGGGTGGATGTCGCGAGCTTTGGGCTTCTCCTGGAAGACGGTCGTCTTGGTTCTCGCATGTAGCTTGCCTGCCCGTTCGCAAGAAACTCAGTTTTTGCCGGAAATTGATGCGCATCTAAACCTGAATTCCACGCTAAGGGCGTATGTGGAAGCAAAGAACGATCGGGACGGCGGTGACCCCACACAATTCACAATAGGTCCTAGCATTCAGTTCTATTTGAAACCCCTGGTAAAACTTAAGCGCGTCAAGACTTTTGACCTCGATGACGCGAAGTCAAGAGCGTTGGTCGTGGAAGCAGGGTACCGCTACATCACCGCGCCGGATGCTCCGTCCGAACAACGTATGGTGCTGACTGCTACCTCCCACTTCCCGCTGATGGCCGGGTTCCGCCTCTCAGACCGCAACCGTGCCGATCTCGATTGGGAAAACGGAAAGTTCACCTGGCGCTATCGAAACAAACTGGCGGTGGAGCGAACCGTTGCGATCCGGTCTTACCACTTCATCCCTTATGTCGCAGCGGAGCCCTTTTACGAGAGCCGATACGGCAAATGGAGCACCACTTCTCTGTATGCGGGTTGCCTATTCCCAGTGGGCAAGCACGTCGAATTCAACACTTACTATGAGCACGACGACAACACTGGCAAGCACCCGAACCAGCAAGTGAGTTCGGCGGGCCTAGCTTTCTATCTCTTCTTCTCCCTCGTAGAGAAATAACTTGATTGTCAGAATTGACAATGGGAGTCGGGGCGGTATGTAGCTAGCATTTCAGCCGTAAAGGAGCCTTCGATGACCTTAAGCAGCAAGCTCGGAACTGCGGCAATACTTTCTGCAACGATACTGCTGTTGGGCGCGGGCAGGCCGTGCCTTGCTCAATCAGCACCAGCACCATCCCCATCCCCGTCTTCTACTATTGATGAGCATCTGGTCGCGAGCGCACCGATCCTGGCTGCAACACCGGATCCACTCACAGCGGATCTGCCGTCGTCCTCAGATGCTGAGGGAGCAACGCCGGCGACTCCGGGAACATCGGCCCCTCCAGTCGGCGAACCCACCAGCGACTGGCATTTCGCGGTGAGCCCCTATCTGTGGTTTCCAGGGGTACACGGGACAATCGGCGCTCGCGGTCACGAAGCCAGCGTTCATGCGTCTCCGGGTGACCTGCTCTCGAATTTTCGTTTCGGATTGATGGGGCTCGTTGACACACGCTACAAGCGAATCGTTATTCCGGTCGACATGATGTGGATCAGACTCGGTGCCGACAACGCGGTGCCGCTAACCGATGAGGCTTTAAATGCCAAGGTCAGAGGAGAAGAGTTTATCCTTACGCCGAAAATTGGTTATCGCCTCGTTGATTCGGAGATCGTGAAGATCGACGCCCTTACAGGCTTCCGTTACTGGCACTTTGGAGAAAGCCTGCGCTTGTCGACGTCCGACACCAGTGTGAAGTTCTCGAGCTCCCAGAACTGGGTAGATCCTCTGGTTGGCGGAAGAATTCTGGCAAACCTGTCGCCCAAGATATCCGTTTCGATTGGGGGAGACGTCGGTGGCTGGAACACCGGTTCGCTAATCGATTATCAGATAGGGGGAGTCTTGGGCTATCGGATAAAGCCAGCCGTGGTTCTGCAGGTTGGTTATCGCTATCTCGCGACGGACTATCGCAGCGGGGGAACGACCATAAACCTAGTTACGTCCGGTGTGCTCTTCGGCGCCACGATCACACTCAAGTAGGAGGCTGTTGGTTCTCTGAGTCGGGGAGAATGGGCTCTCGGAGTATCCTTTTCTGGAGACGTCAAAATGAAAAGCGTCATCGCGGGTTCTCTGCTGTTTTTCGCTGCTTTGGGCACAGCTTTTGCCCAGGATACTGGCTGGCCGCGCCAAATCACGAAACCGCAGGGCACTCTGGTCTACTATCAACCCCAGGTAGACAATTGGAACAATTTTCAAGAGCTCGATTGGCGAGAGGCTATTACGATCACGCCGGCAGGCGGCAAGGAGATCGTCGGAGCGGTCACTGTCCATGGCCTGACGAGCGTGAACTCAGAGACCCAGATGGTCTTGATCTCAAATCTACAGATCAAGAACACCTATTTCCCCTCCTTGAGCCCCACCGATGCCGCGAGCATGGATCAATTGGTGAGGACATTCGTTCCGCAGACCGTATGGATCTCCATGCAGCGTTTGGTGGCCTGCGTTCCGAAACCGCAGACAGCGCCAGCCGGTGTGCAATTGAACAATGACCCGCCGCAAATTTTCGTGAGTTATCACCCGGCGATTCTCTTGGGGATCGAAGGAGAGCCCCAGCTGGCCGAAATCCCACACACAAAATTGAAGTACGTCTTCAACACGAATTGGCCTTTATTTCTTGATAGGGCAGGCAATTATTTCCTGTTAGTCGGGAACCGGTGGCTCGAATCACAAAGCTTGCAGGGGCCGTGGTCGGCCGCAACAAAACTCTCAAACGAGATGGACAAAATCGTCGATGATCCGCAGTGGGCAAGCCTGAAGAGTTTCATACCGCCGCCTCCGAGTTCCGGTTCAGTCGTTCCTGCAGTTTTCTACAGCACCGTACCCTCAGTCGTCATACTCTTCGATGGACAGCCGATTTATTCGCCCATTCAAGGAACGCAGCTCGTCTATGCGGCAAACACGGATAGCTATCTCTTCGTCTATTCGCCAACGAACCAGTTTTACTATATGACTGCGGGACGATGGTTCACTGCAAACAGTCTGCAGGGACCGTGGACTTTCGCGAATTCAAATCTGCCCGCCGACTTTGCTCACATTCCTCCTCGCAGTCCAGCCGGACAGGTTCTCTCCTCCGTCCCTGGAACGGAAGAAGCCAAGGACGCGGTGATGATTGCCCAGGTCCCCACGTCGATCACAGTAAATGCAGCGACGGCGGCGGCGAAAGCGAATGTAAGTTATGACGGCGCGCCGCAGTTCGTGCCGATTTCAGGGACCTCAATGTCGTACGCGACGAACACGGCGCAAAAGGTGATTCAGGTTGGCGACCTCTACTACCTCTGTCTGCAAGGAATCTGGTTCATGTCTTCGACTCCGCAGGGGCCGTGGCAAACAGCTCCGTCCGTTCCGCAAGTGATCTACACAATTCCGCCGAGCTCTCCCGTTTACAACGTCACCTACGTAACGCAAGTGTCGGCGTCAAACGGAACCGTGCAGTCGACTTACACCGCCGGCTACATGGGAGCTTTCATAGTCGGTGCCGCGGTGGGAGCGGTGGTCGCGGGTGGAACCGGTTACTACTACCCGCCCTATTATTATCATCCGGCCTATGGCTATCCCGTTTATCACCCTTACCCGACAACATATGGCTATTCGTCCACATACCACACGACGACTGGAGCATACGGAGTTTCGCAAACCGCCTACGGCGCTTACGGAGGATCCGCAACTCGAAGCGCATCGTACAATCCTTACACCGGGACTTCCACTCACACAGCGTCGGCTTCTAATGCCTATGGCAGCGCGAAAGCTGGCACAGCTTACAACCCCTACACCGGTACATCTGCCGCCACAAAACAAGGCTCCAACGGATATAGTTCCTGGGGAAGTTCCGCGGCCGTGTCGAAGAATGGTGAGAGCGCCTACTCACAACACTACTCCACCGCCCAGGGAACGACGGGATCGATTCAGACTTCTTCTGGCGGAAAGGCAGTAGGGGCAACTGGTGCATACGGAAACAGCGCCAGCGCGGGTAAAGCAGCAAACGGCAATATGTATGCTAGCGCAGACGGAAATGTCTACAAGAACACCGGCGGCGGCTGGCAAAAGGCCGGCAGCAATGGCAGCTGGAATTCAGTGAATTCTTCTAGTGCCGAGCAGCATCCATCCTCAGGTTCTGCTTCCAGCTACCAGCAGCATCCCTCGTCTTCCTCTGCATCCTCTTCCTACCATCCCTCGAGCAGCGAGACCCAAGGCATGCAACAGCAAGCGCAGAACAGGGAGAGAGGCGAGCAATCGAGCCAGCGCTATTCTGAGCAGCGCTCCAGTGGCGGCTGGGGGCATGGCGGCGGTGGTGGCGGCAGGCGAAGATAGCGACAGACTCTCGGAAATTCCTCAAGAATCCCGTAACGGGGGCTGAATCTCTTCACTCTGTGACAAGATGCCCACCGCAACATTCCTGCACTGTCGCAGCCAGAATGGAATAGGCTACAGCAACCGTAGGAACTAGATCAGCTAGAGCGCGGAGGGAGCAAGCTAGCGACATGGCGATGGACGAAAAGGAAAGCCCGAGGCGTCCATCGCGTCGAGGTCTCTTACTCATTGGAGTGGTCGCAGCAATTGCGATTGGCTTATTCCTCTGGCGCTGGAGTTCAGAACATTTTCGTAGGCTACACAATTTCCGAACTGTGTCGACGCCCACTTACGTCGGCGAAGCAGCTTGTGCCGGATGTCACGCGAAGGAAGCGGAAGATTGGAGCCATTCCCATCATGCGCTCGCCATGCAGAAGTCGAATGACAAGACAGTGCTGGGCAATTTCAACAACGCGCAATCTAAGAATGACTCAGTAGCTTCGAGCTTTTATAAGAAAGACGAAAAATATTACGTTCGCACCGACGGACCCGGAGGCCAGCTCCAGGATTACGAGCTTCCCTACACGTTCGGTGTCTTCCCCCTACAACAGTATCTCGTTCCCTTTCCCGGTGGCCGCCTGCAGAGCCTCGGAATCGCTTGGGATTCGCGAACAAAAGAGCAGGGAGGCGAACGCTGGTTTCATCTATATCCCGGTCAGAAATTAACGCCCGTCGATCCAATTCACTGGACAGGGCGCAATCAGACCTGGAACTACATGTGCGCCGATTGCCATTCGACCAACCTGCGCAGAAATTACAGCCTAGCCTCGAACACCTATGCGACAACCTGGTCGGAGATCAATGTCTCGTGCGAATCCTGCCACGGGCCCGGGTCAAATCACGTGGAGCGGGCGCGATCGCATCCGAAAGCAAAACCGGAATATGCGGGCACGGATTTGCCGGTCGATTTGAGGTCTCATGGGGGCGGCTGGGAACTGGCGAAGCCTGACGATCCGACGATGCATTGGAATGGTGCGATGCGATCGCATAATGAGATTGAAACGTGCGCTCCGTGCCATTCCCGCCGCCGGCCGATCACCGCTGACTACATTCCGGGACAGCATTTTCTTGACGCCTACGTACCAAGCCTTCTCGAAGAAGGCGTCTATTACGCCGATGGGCAAATTCTGGAAGAAGACTATGAGTACGGCTCATTCCTGCAAAGCAAGATGTATCACGAAGGTGTGACCTGCTCCGACTGTCACGATTCGCATAGCGGGAAGCTGGCTCCGGTGAGCAACAACGCCGTCTGCGGCAAATGCCATCTCTTCTCAAGATTCGACACCGCCCAGCATAATCATCACCCTCAAGGTAGCACCGGCGTGATCTGTGTGAACTGTCATATGCCGACGCGCACCTACATGATAGTGGATGTGCGGCGCGATCACAGCTTTCGAGTCCCACGCCCTGATTTTTCCGTCACCTATGGAACTCCCAATGCTTGCAACCAGTGCCACAAAGACAAGTCTGCGAAATGGGCGGCGGATACAGTCGCGAAGTGGTATGGTCCGAATCGCCGCCTGGAACCGCGATTCGTGGAAGCGCTGGATGCAGGCCGCCGGGGCTTGGCGACCGCGGAGAAAGATCTGGCATTGCTGATCGAGGATTCCGCGCAGCCGGCCATTGCGCGAGCCACAGCGTTGACCTTACTCCCTCAGTATTTGTCTCCTGCTTCGCTTCCGGCTGTACAGAAAGGACTCGCGGATCAAGATGCGCTCGTACGGGGGGCGGCTGTGCAAGCCCTGGACCCTCTGGCTGCCCAAGAACACATTCGTTTCGCGGCACCGCTGCTCACGGACCCTATACGCTCCGTCCGCATCGCAGCCGCGCGATTGCTCGCCGGAACTCTGCCCAATCTTCTGCAAGACGGACAGCGAGAAGCCCTGGACCACGCAATATCGGAACTCATCGCCTCAGAGAACGCCACCGCGGAGCGGCCGGAGAACCATGTAAACCTGGCGTCGCTGTACGTCCAGATGGGTCGAGCCGCCAACGCCGAAGGCGAATTAAATACCGCGCTTCGGCTCGATCCAAACTTTGTTCCAGCCATGGTCAATCTTGCCGATCTTTATCGCGCCGAGCAGCGTGACGAGGATGGCCAGAAATGGCTGGAGAAGGCCATCGCCCTGGCTCCAAACGCCGCAGAGCCGATTCATGCCCTCGGCCTTCTGAAGGTGAGACAGAAGCAGTACCCGGAAGCGCTTAGCCTGTTGGCCAAAGCCGCGACACTCGAACCGAATAACGCGCGGTATAGCTACGTATATGCAGTAGCGCTCCAATCCAGCGGCCAACTCGACCAGGCAATCAAGATTCTAGAGCAGGCACACAAGAGACGTCCCGCGGACCGCTCGGTGCTCCAGGCTTTGGTTTCTTTTGAACAGAGCAAAGGAGACATTCACTCCGCGAAAATCTATGCCGAGCAGTTGTATCAATTGTCGCCTGAAGATCCGCAAGCGAAGGCTCTCTACAACAGCTTGCGATGATGTAACAGCGCACTTGCGGGCCAGTCCAACGAAGAGATCGTCTCACGGCAGGAGTCAAGAAATGACATCTCGTATCTTGTGGTTTTTCCGAGCGCGGCGAGTGTTCCTTCTAGCGCTTCTCGTGGCGTGCTCTTCTTTGTCCGCTCAAGCGAAACGCAAAGACGTGGTCATCATGAGCAACGGCGACCATTTCACAGGACAGGTGAAGCGTCTGGAAAACGGTTTGTTGTACATCGAAACCGACTACGTTTCCGGCAATATCGGGTTGGACTGGAACCAAGTGCAATCGGTGGAGAGCACCGCCACTTACAGAATTGTGTTGAACGATGGTAGGAGACTCGAAGGAAAGATCGAAAAGCACACCGTTGACAAGGAGAAGAAGGAAGATTTTGTAATTCGCGAAGCGACCGAAGAAGAGGAGGTCCCGTCGACGGAAATATTCAGCCTCGATACAAAAAAACCCACATTCTGGCGGGAGCTCCAAGGGGCCATCGACCTTGGTTACAGTTTTACAAGCGGAAATAGTCAGTCCTCATTGAATGTCGACACGAGTGCCGCGTATCAGACGCCCGAATGGAAAGTTGCGACCTCGTTCGATTCCACATTTAGCGGCCAATCGGGAGCTTCCAGTACAAATCGCGAGGATTTGCAGACGACACTCACAAGGTTCCTGAACAGAAATTCCTTCGTTCTAGGCCTTTCCGATTTTCTTCATAGCAGTCGGCAAGATCTGAACCTGCGCGCCACCGTTCTGGGTGGTTATGGACGGTATTTGAAGCGCACAACCAGCAGTAACCTCTCCTGGATGGGCGGGATTGCGTATATTCATGAGTCCTTCGATACCGCTGCCGGTCAACCCTCGGGTCAGAGTGCCGAGGCAGTCGTGGGCTTGCAGTACAGTTATGTTCGCTTCAACTTCGGAGAGTTCAACTCTCAATTGCTCACGTTCCCGGGCCTATCGGATTCCGGGCGCGTCCGCATAACCACGAATAACGTAGTCACGATCAAGCTTAGGAACAATTTCCACTTGGCGTTCACCCTTTGGGACAACTTCGATAGCCGTCCGCCAGTGACGGCAAAGAAGAACGAGCTGGGAATCAGCTCAGGTGTCGGCTGGTCTTTTTAGGAGGCCCAGCCGGATAAGACTGTTAGTTTTGACAATTCCGCCGGTCGACTGCCTGGAGCAACATAGGGCTCTGGGACCTTGTCAAGGAGATTTCATGCACTGCGGAGCTGGAATTATGCACGGTAAGAAGATCTTCGCCGGCAATGCTGTTTTCGTCGCTGCCCGCCTAACCGCAATCTTTGCTGTGGTTCTCGCGGTCGCTCTTCCGTCGATGGCACAGAATGGCGAACTGCAGCAAAAGCTCGCTGCCGTGAAGCAGGCTGCCGCGGAGAACAAGCAGAGGCTGCGCCAGTATCAATGGACTGAAACAACTCAGCTCACGCTGAAGGGAGATCCAAAACCTTCCTCTGAAAAACTTTGTCAGTACGGCCCCGACGGGCAGGTTCAGAAGACTCCGATCGGTCCTCCCCCGCAACAACCCAGCGGAGGGAGGGTGAAGCAACGTGTGATCGCGAAGAAAAAAGCTGAGATGCAGGACTACATGGAAGACGTAAAGGGCGTCCTCAGCATGTACGTGCCGCCCGAGTCGCAGAGAATGCAGCAAGCGTTTCAGGCGGGCAAGATGTCGTTGAACCCTGCGGGCGGCGTCGTAAATTTAATTTTTGCGGACTATGCCCAGCCGGGCGATCGAATGACCCTGACCTTCGACACCGCCTCAAAAAAGATTACCTCGTTGAGCGTCAATACCTACATGGGGCAGGCGAAAGACGCGGTGACGTTGCAGGTGCGGATGGCCAGTCTGCCGGACGGAACCAACTACGCGGAGCGCACGGTACTCAATGCCAGCGCCAAACAGCTTGTGGTAACCACTACCAATTCGAATTACCAGAAACTCTGAGAGTAACCTTCAAGGAGGATTCAAGATGAAAGAGCGAATCATGGTTTGCGGCGTGCTCTCGGTGCTGGTTGTTTCTTGTCTCCTGGCCCGGGTACAAGCCAAAACTCCGCCACGGCCCCACACTGTGCAGGAGCAAGCCGCCCAGTCGACCACGGCCGACGCAAAAGAGAAAAACATTCAAGAGTACATCGAACTCATGCGCTCCAATGTGCGCGACGAGAAGTCGCAGATCATGGGAGCAGTCATGCAGTTGAATATCGATGATGCGGCGAAGTTCTGGCCGATCTACAGCCAGTACGACGCCGAATTAACCAAACTGAATAATCTGAGGGTCGAGAATATCCAGGACTACGCCAACAACTACTCACAAATGACGGACGCGAAAGCGGACGAACTGATTCAGCGCAGCCTCGATTTTCAAAAGCAGCGGGGCGAACTGTTGGCAAAATACTATCAAATCATGAAGCAGTCGGTGGGCGCCATTACCGCGGCGCGCTTCCTTCAAGTCGAACACCAGCTGCTTCTAATCATTGATCTTCAAATCGCTTCTTCTCTGCCGATTGTCCAAGAATAATCGCGAATCTACGAAGGAGAG
>Ga0210390_10004464_pt1 | contig 11790 bp, 4 predicted proteins | sample IncBWH11OmetaG_FD_161050 | JGI IMG/M metagenome (GOLD analysis project Ga0210390, IMG submission 161050) | Forest soil microbial communities from Barre Woods Harvard Forest LTER site, Petersham, Massachusetts, United States - Inc-BW-H-11-O ... | reverse complement strand
GCCCCCCCCCCGGACCCCTCCACATTGCTCGCACACGCCACGGACGCGAACCCGGTCATCGCCAATATTGCCGACCTCGCGAAGCCCTGGTCCTCCATCGACTTCTTCGTCCGAAATCGCCTCACCGCTGAAGACATTCCGGCAACGATCGTGCGGCTTCCTTCCGGCTCTCCGACTGTTGTTGCCGGCTACTGGGCGTTTTCCCGCAAGGCTCCTTACGGTTCCTGCGAGCTCGAATACATTGCCGACCTCAACAAGCTCCGTACCGACTACGGTTTCCCCCGCGCGAATCATCCTCTCGTCGGAAATCCGTGCAGCCGCACTCTCTACGATCCTCTGAAGACTTCCAATCTTCCCGGCGACGTCTGGATGCGAGGGGCCATAGTCCAGGGCAGCGACATTCGCCCGCCCTTCGGCGTCGAAATCAGAATTCAGAACAAGCAGATCCTGGCGATTCGCTCTGAATAATTCCCTGTAAGTAATTTCAGTTCCGAACGGCGTTCTCTCCCGTGTCCTGAGGAATTCGGTTTAGGGACAAACTCGCGCCCTCACGGAAGCGGAATCGAGCCTCCAACCGGAGTACTCGTACCACTGGAGAAGGTGTTTGGCTATTGGAATCTGGATGTTTCCCCATCACATTTACAGTTTTCTGTAGCCACTTCCCCTCGGGAGATATCATTAACTCGTTTAGCAGAAGTTACGCCTGAGTAAATCGATCCTATCTTCTCTCATTTCAATGGCACGTAACTGAATCTTCGCATCCCCAAACAACGGGGAGCAGTTGGTGTGCAGCATGCTGCACACCATTTTACGGAGGGTTGTCCCCATGCAAAATTATTGGTCCAGGCACGTCCAAATTCTCAGGATCAGCTCAGTTTTCCTGCTCTTAGTGCTTTCTTGGCCCTCATCTTCCCGTGCACAGAACGCAACCATTAGCGGCACGGTTTTTGATCCGAGTCATTCCCCTGTTTCTTCGGTCAGCGTGACCGCGCGCAGCACGGAAACCAATAGTTTACATACGGCTGTTACCAACGAAGACGGTTTATACCGTCTGGTAGAGCTTCCAGCCGGGATTTACGTCCTAACTTTTGAAAAATCTGGTTTTAAGGTGGCCAAATTCGCCGGAGTTACGCTCACGGTCGGCCAAATCTTGACGGTCGACGAGAGCCTCGAGATTGGTACCGTCTCCGCTACCGTGGAAGTTCAGGCATCGATCGTGCCACCAATCGAACTGGAGAATGCCCAGATCAGCAATCTTGTGGACGCACGAAGGGTGTCCGAGCTTCCTCTTCTGGTACGCGATCCCTACTCGCTTGTGCTGCTTAGCCCCGGGGTGATTCAGAGCAATACCTCGCTAGGAGGTTTCTCCTCGAACGGCGCCAGCGAGCGCAGCAACAACTTCCTGCTGGATGGCGTGGACAACAACGATACCGAGGTGCCCGGAATTGCGGGCGGCTTGAATTCACTGAATCCCGATTCCACACAGGAATTCCGCGTGATCACCAACAATTTCCTTCCTGAGTATGGCCGGAGCAACGGAGCGGTAATCGAGGCCATTACCAAGAGCGGCACGAATCAGATTCACGGTACCGCCTATGAATTCGGTCGTTATAACGCCATGGGCGCTCGCGATTTCTTCAACCCTGCGGAAGGCCCCAATGGAGGCCCGCAAAACCCGTATATTCGCAATGACTTTGGCGCTTCAGCCGGAGGGCCGATCAAGAAGGATAAGACCTTTTGGTTCGGGAATTATGAGGGACAACGGTATGTGACCAGCCTCACGAACGCGAGCACCGTGCCCACTGCCGCGTTTAAAACGGGAAAATTCACGATTACCCAAGACGCAAAGGGAAATCCCATCACACCTGTCAATGTGGACGTTAGCCAAGCCAACTCCCCAAACAATGCGCTGGGGATTGGCTTAGATCCGAACATTCAAAAAATACTGGCCTTGTATCCCACCCCGAACGGGCCCGCAGTAAACGACATCAGCGGGATCCTGTTTTTCCCGAGCGCTTCCCGGCAGCGAGTAGATGATTTCACGATCAAGATCGACCATAACATCAACTCGAAAAACCTTTTGAGCGTTCGCTACTCGTTCAATCGGTTTACGGACCCCAATGCCTTTCACGACGACTTCCTGCCGGGAGGTTTGGGCGCGGTTGCGACTTACCAGAGGACGCAAGGCGCGGCAATCGGCTTAACGACTACGCTTAAAAGCAATCTGGTGAATGAATTCCATTTTGGCGCCAACCGGACCAATCTTCAGTTTACGTGCACCGGAACGAGCGTTTTCGACAGCTTTGGCAACCTGGATTCCATTGGCCGCGGGCCCGATTACAGTCTCCCCGGTATCTCCGGGTTCGGTTGCCTGAACCTGGGAGATTCCAACGGGCAAGCGCGGTTTACCGGCACCTACCAGACCATCGATGGCATCAGCTATACCCGCGGCAAGCATGCGTTTAAGTTCGGCGGCGAGTTCCGCGCCGTATACTCCAACTCGTTCGATAACTTCAGCACCCGACAACTCCTGGATTTTGCGGCGTTTTCGGAGTTTGGCGTCACGGCATTGCAAAATGTCGATAATAATTGCCCCTTTGCGCCTCCGCCCGCGCCACCTAATACCCCCACTCCCTGTGTCTCTCAAAACACGGCCGTTGAAAATCAGACCTTGGGTCTCCTCGGATTCGTCGGTGCGCAGTCGGAATCGCAATTCTTTAATTTTGCAGGCGTGCGGTCGGCCGACGACGTGCGTGGGTTCCGCCAGCGGGAATGGGGCGCCTATGGTCAGGACACCTGGAAACTTCTATCGAATCTCACCCTGTCGGGCGGCTTGCGCTGGGAGTATTTTGGGGTTCCGTTTGAAGTGAACAACAGCCTGGCCAATCTCTTCGTTGACGCCAGCGGGCAGGCGCCGTTCACGTTCACCCGCGTTGGACCGGGTACGGGGAAGACCCTATATGCCAATCAGTTTGACAACTTCGAGCCGCGGATTGGCCTGGCCTGGGATCCGTTCAAGGATGGCAAGACTTCCGTGCGCATGGGTTACGGCATCTTCCATGACCGCGTGTTCGGAAACCTGGTCGGAAACGCCAAGGGGAACCCGCCTTTCCAGCAGTCGTTCGCCGCGAATCCATTCACCCAAACCACAGATTTGGTGACGCCCGGAACCGTGGCCACTTCACCGGTGGTGACGAATTTTGACCCCAATACAGGGCTGGGCGGGGAGATTTTCCCTACTCTCTTCGACCCGAATTTTAAGACGCCCTACAGCCAGAACTGGAACGTAGGGATACAGCGGCAACTGGCCAGTTCGTTGACCCTGGAAGTTAACTACGTGGGCGTTAAGGGCACCCGGCTTTTCCGCGTGGTCGACGGCAATCCGCCACAACCGGGATTGGTATCGCAGTTGGTGGCGTTTTGTGTGCCCGGAAACCCCAATAACACCGGGTTCGCTGTCCCTGCAAGCACGACCTTTGGGACTGCCAAAGGCCAATGTAATCAAAGCACCCTCACCTTCGCAAATCTCTGGCTTGGCGCGGAAGCTGGCGTGCTTCCATTCGACGCGGTCAACAACAATGCCTTTCAGACGCCTTTCTCCACTCCGGGAGCGGCGTTGAACAAGTCCATTGGCAACTCCACCTATAACGGGCTTCAGGTGAACCTGCAAAAGCGCTTCACCCACGGTCTCCAGTTCCAGGGCGCGTATACTTTCTCTCATTCCATCGACGATGTGAACGATCCGTTGGGCGATGGAGTGGCCACCGGAAACAGAAGCTTCCCGCGGAATTCCTTTGACCTGGCTGCGGAGCGCGGGAATTCGGATTTCGACATCCGCCATCGTGGCGTGGTGAATTTCATCTACGAACCCAATGTCGGCAAGGGCCGCGGGCACTTGAACGAGGGCTTTGTTGGGCGTGTGCTGGAGGGTTGGTCGATCACCAGCGTGATAACCGCGCAGACGGGCCACCCCTTCGACATCTTCGGCAATGTCGACAGCAACCACACGGGATTATCCGCGAGGGCGACCATCATCGGCAGCCCCTCTCAACCCGCGGGGACGGACAAGACGTTTACGGGGCCGGCGCTCAGCGCGTTTGAGCTGACGCCCTACAATCAACAATCGAACCTGGGCAAGAATGCCTTTTATGGGCCGAACGAGGTCAACGTCGACTCTTCGCTGCTGAAAAACACAGCCATTACCGAGCACGTCAAGCTGCAGTTGCGGTTCGAATTCTACAATCTCTTTAACCACCCACAATTCGGCCAGCCAGGCAACAGCATTGCGGCTCCCGGAACCTTTGGCCTTTCTACTTCTACCCTGACCCGCGCCGATGGCACCACAAGCGCCAGGCAAATTCAAGTCGCGGCCAAACTCATCTTCTAGGCGAAGTTCAACCCCGACAGAGGCCCCGAAGTGCATTTCCGGGGCCTTTTTTGTGTCCTCAGTAAAGATTGTGAGCTGGCAGGCAAACATTGTCTTTACGTCCGGTTTAATTATCTCTGCAGGGTTCCCGTAGATTCGCTGGAAGGTCCGGCCCAATAAAAAGGGCGCCCTGGAGTCCAGAGCGCCCTTCGAAAGCCTTCCGTCCCAGACCGCCAACGGAGGGGAAACGGTTTAGAAGAGAATCTTCAACGAGAGCTGCAGCGACCGGGCATTGCTCGGGAAGAAGTTGCTGAAGTTGTTGAAGTTGTTGTTTTGGGGTTCAAATGCGGCCCGGGACGACCCGGTAACGCCGAGCGAATTCACCTGGTTCAGGGAACCGGCGATGAATTGCGGGTGGTTGAGTATGTTGAACGCTTGCATGCTGAATTCGACTCTGTATCTCTCGGTGATCGATATTCGTTTGAGGGCTGTGAAATCAACGTTGTTGATCGCGGGCATCAACTGGGTGTTGCGTCCCGCGGTCGCCAAAGCGCCGTAGTACGCCTGTATGTATTTTGCGTTCGGGTTGGTCGCCAGGTAGCCGACGAGGTTATCTTCAACGTCAAATGTCTGGCCGGCATAGCTGGGGTTCGTTGACTTTGCGGCCGTGTTGAAGGCGTTGCCCAGAGTGCACACGCCTGCGGCACTCGGAATGGCGCTTGTGCAAAGAGGAGTCACACCGCTCCCGGTGGTTCCAACTCCGCTGGGATTCACGATTGCCCGGTCCCCCGCTGGGTCGCCGTTCAAGTTGGCATCGACTCCATCTTGAACTGTTCCCCACTCTCCGGATTGGTAGGTATAAACGGGAGCGAATTCCCAGTTTCCAAGGCCGTTTCTTACGAAGAAATTGCCGGTCTTGAAGTAGGGCATGTCATACAACAGGGCCAAGGTGAACCGGTGCCGGTGGTCGAGCGCGGAATTTGCGCGTTCTACGGCCAGATTCGCAAAGTCCTGCTGGCGGCGGGGAGTAATGTCCGTTGTGTGGAAATCCGCCGTGCTGTTGTCAATCAAATGGCTATACGTGTAAGCAGCCACGAACTGCAAGCCGTGGCTCATCCTCCGCGTCATTTGCATCGCGAGGCCATGGTAGGTGGACGAACCGTCTGGCTGGAAGGAAGTCAGTGCATTCTGGAATCCGGCCGCGTCGTACTTTGGAATAATCCCGTCTGTCGTGCCCTGCAGCGCGGAATAGGCGTAATTATTGATGCCACCCAGGTTAAACGGGCTGGCATCCAACGTGGCTTGGCTTGGTGCCGCCAGATAGGTTGGCAAAAACACGTTCGGGTTCACCGAACTGGCAAGGGTGATAATTTCCTGCACATTCAGGTGAATACCCCTTGTGCCTACATAACGAACTTCCGCCGTATAGTCCTTCAAGAAGTTATGTTGGACACCCAAAGTCCAATTGAGCGACTTCGGATCTTTAACGTTCGGCTGATAGTAGGTCGTCGTATTGACCCTGGCGTCAGCTGCCGTTGCGTATGTCTTTGTCCCTCCCGAACCCGGCGGCAGGCCGCCGTTGGCCAGAAAATTCTGTGTAATATTGCTCGCCTTTGTGTTTTCGGTCACGCTCAATTCTGGCGGAAGAGACAAAATACCGATGTTGTCGTAGTGCACGTCATACGCAATGCCGAAACCTCCGCGAATTGACGTATCTCCCTTGGTGCCCGGTGAATACGCGAATCCGACGCGCGGGCCCCAGTCGTTCTTCGGTGCCCGTGGCGACACAAAGTTCAGTCCTAGGCTCGGGTCGCTGATCACGCTGCCGTCGGCGGCAACATTGTTCAGAGACTGGGAACGGATGCCAAACGGTGTAGTGGTGTATTCGTATCGCAGACCGGCGTTTACGGTCAGATGCTGGGTTACACGCCAGTTGTCGTTCACGAAAAAGTAGATCGCGGACTGGTCCGCATAGTAAGTGGATTGTCCAACGCTCCGTTGCCCGAAGAGGTCCGGGCTCAGGTCCTGAAGATACTGTTGCAGCGAATTGTACTGGTAGTCGCCACGGGCACGCTGGGTAAACGATTGCGGAGAAATCAGCTTGCGGCCCTCAATCCCATACTTCATGGTGTGCTTGCCTTTTGTCCAGGTCACCGCATCAGAAATCTGGTACGTATTCTGAATCGTAAATTGCGGTGCGTTTCCATCCGGCCCGATATTGACTCCGCCCAAGGTAATGAGCGTGATATTCGGGAACGAATCGAGACCAGGGAACGAGAAATTGCCGGATGGCGTTTGGTTTGTGAACCGGTTGTAGCCAACCCGGAACTCGTTCGTTATGGACGGAGTGAAGGTGTGATATTCGTTGATTGCCACGAGGTGGTACTTGGTTGGCGTTGGCTGATAAAAAGCCGGGAGAGAAGCCGCGGTATCGATTCCCACCGACCTGTTGTAAATGTACCGTCCGCGAATCTGATCCTTGCTGGAAATGTTCCAGTCAATGCTGCCCAATGCGGCCCAGTTGTTCGTGAAGTTTGGTCCCGCCACTTGAATGATCCCCTCAGGGACTGTGACGCTGCCATTGCTACCGGTTACCACCTCGGAACCTGGCGTCGCTGGCGCGCCGCAGGTGCCTGACGTGTCCACGCTGGCAGCGGTAGGAATATATTTCTTCATAATCGCGTAGTTGTTCGCCGAGATACCGGTGAGACTATCCAAGGCTGCATAACCGGCCGCAGTCGGTCCGCACACAGGTGCGCCAAGAATCGTCGCCTGGCCAATCGGGTTGTATTCCAGAGACCCAAAGAAAAACAGTTTGTCCTTTATGATTGGGCCGCCCAATGTGCCGCCAATTCGATTGTTGTCATAACGCTGGTTCGATGTGAATCCGCTGTTTCGAGTGGATTGGTCGACAGCGTTAAAGTTTCGGTTTTGCGAGTAGATGTAGGTCGTGCCATGGAAAGCGTTCGTGCCGCTTTTGATGACTTGGTTGAATTGTCCGCCTGAAGAATGGCCGAACTCTGGTGAAAATTGATTCTGCAGCAGGGTAAATTCCGCAACTGCGTCGTTCGGGACATAGACCAGGGGACCTGTAACAGACTTGTCGTTATTGTCTACGCCCTCAATCATGAAGTTGTTGTTTCTTGGCCGCTGACCGCCCACGCTTGGCCCTGTTCCCGCCCCAATGCCTCCGCTGCTGGCAACTCCCGCACTCAGAAGGGACAGATTGATCACACCCAGACCCACTGTGGCCGTAGGGAGATCTGCCATTTGCTTCTCTTCAAAAGTCGAGGAGACCTGTGAAGTCGTGGTATCCAGAGCCTGCGAGGCTCCGAGAACTTCAACCGTGGAAACGGAACTTCTCACTTCAAGGGTAATCGGAAGCGTTTCAACCTTGTTTAGTTCCACGCGCACCTTATAAACTTTTGTCGTCGCAAAATTCGCCGCCGACACCGAAACGTCGTATGTCCCAGCAGGCAGATTGTTGAGCCGATATTCGCCCAACGAGTTTGCCTGGGTTGTAGTCTTGACATTAGTATCGACGTTTACGGCTTCAACCGTTGCGTTCGGCACCACGGCACCGGTCTTGTCATAAACCGTGCCGACCAAGTCGCCGCTGATAATCTGGGACTGCGCTGTCCCGGCGACCATTAATCCGACTACCAAAACCAACACACCCATCCAACTTAAAAGATTCATGTACGTCTTATTACCCTGATCCATACACCCTCCTGAAGTTGAAATGCTCGCCAACGAAAAAGCACACACGTCTCCCCTGAGTCTGGGAGATAGAAATATGCGTGACTGATCCCAATGCCGGAACGGCCAACGCAGGCCCAGTTATTTATTGCTACCAGTTGAATCGGTACAGCAGTGCAAAGCAACCGTTGACAACATCCCTGCAATTTTTTATCCAAACAGTAAACAGTTCCAAAATTCCCGCGCAGAGTAAGCCCTTCTATTTGTATCTGTTACAGGAACGCCAGCCCGCTGCCTGATTTGAGCGAGGGCCAAACTACGGCGTTTGGTACTTCCTATAGTTTTTAGTAGATACAGAAATGCGACTCTGCCCGCTTCCATCGATTTGATTTCCGCGATTCCCTCGGGGTAGATTTCCACTTGGAAGAGGGAGGATTGCCGTTCCTTACTAGGCCGCATCCAACCAAGAGGCTGAGTTCGGGGACTTGCACTTCGTTTTTTGTCTCTTCCGGCGTCTTAAATCCTGGGGGCTCGATGCTTCGACGGAACATACTGCTTTCCACCATCTCACTGTTGCTTTTGTTGTCTCTGGGGTGCAACAAACCCAGCGACGACTCGATCACAACGGGTATCAAGGCCAAGCTCTATTCCGAGCCGCTGCTTAAGTCCGCTTCGGTTGAGGTCGCGGCAAAGGACGGCATCGTTACCCTGACGGGGCAGGTGCCGGACGACGCGGCCCGCCTCGCCGCCCAACACATCGCAGCGACCACGCCGGGAGTAAAAACGGTGGTCGATCAAACCACGATGGCCCCTCCGCCTCCCGTGATAACTGCGGAGAACGCCGAGGCACCTGCCACTCCCGCGCCGCCAGCGCGTCCTGCGAGACCCGCGCGAACTCACAGCAAGCCGACTGCTCCGCCAGAGCCCGCTGCGGCTCCTGCGCCAACCCCCAGCCCGGAGCCCCCGCCCGCACCGGTCCAACAGGCAGCCCAGGAGAAGCCGGCCGCGCCAGCGCCGCCACCTCCACCCCCTCCGCCGCAGCCCATCACGGTCACCATTCCGGAAGGCACCATCGTCACCGTGCGCACCATCGATTCCATCGACTCCAGCGTGAACACCGCCGGGCAGAACTTCCGCGCGTCGCTTGACGCGCCCATCGTAGTCGGCGACCATGTCGTCATTCCGAAAGGCCTGAACGTAAATCTCAAGCTCATCGAAGCCAGCTCGGCAGGGAAATTCAAGGGCCGCAGCGAGCTGACCGTTTCACTCGACAACTTCACTTATCAGGGAAGGACGTATCAGATTGCGAGCAGCGACGTTCAGGAAAAGGGCGCCTCGCGCGGCAAGCGTTCGGCCGAAGTGATTGGTGGAGGCGCCGTGCTTGGCGCTCTCATTGGCGGACTTGCCGGCGGCGGAAAAGGCGCGGCCATCGGCGCAGGTGTCGGCGCGGGCAGCGGCACCGCCGTGCAAGCCCTCACTCACGGCCAGAAGGTGAAGATCCCGTCCGAAACCCGGCTCGATTTCAGCTTGCACGATGCCGTCAACGTCACTTATTTCCCGAAGAAATCTTCCAGTGCCAGCGAGAGCGCGCCTTCCCAACTGCAACCGAATACTCAAGCGGACGCACCACCATCCCAACCGGCCAACAATGACCCACCACCCCAACAATAATTTGTTCCTGCAAGCGCCCGAATTTTTTCCCCACCCCGAGGCCAAAACCTCGGGGTTTTATTTTGGAGTGCGTAGCGCCGCCACCGCTTTGCGCAACCCGCCCGTGCGGAAAAATCTCAATTAGGCGGAATGTCTAATGAGATTTGCCATCCTGCGCCCACTGAATCTCTCTTCTTCCCTCTTTGACTTCTCTTCCCTCTTTGACTTCTCTTCCCTCTTCTTTCATCCTTTTACTCCATGACTCCCATATCTCGCCGCAACTTTCTCCATTCCACCGCCGCTGCATCCGCCCTTGCGCTGACTCCGGCCCTTCCGCAGACGCAAGCTCCTCCGGCGTTCTCCGCGCTGAAACCGCTCGGCGACCGCGTCCACCCGATCACCGCCGATGAGTTCCACGGGCGGCTCGTTCGTGCGCAAACTTTGATGGCCCAATCGAATCCCTCCTTCGATGCCATCGTCATCGGCCCCGGCACTTCCCTTTACTATTTCAGCGGCATCCGCTGGTGGCTCAGCGAACGGCTCCTTGCGCTCGTCATCCCGCGCACCGGGCAGCCGATTCTTATTTCTCCAGCGTTCGAGGAAGCCCGCATGCGTGAATCGCTCCTGTATTCAGCTGAGGTCCGCGTGTGGCAGGAGGACGAAAGTCCCGCCAAACTTATCGCAACCGCTCTCGCGGATCGCGGCCTCCGCACCGGCCGCATTGGCATTGAAGAGCGGCTCCCCTTCACCTTCTACGATCACTTCAGGGCGGCGGCGCCGGGCTATGAGTTCGTCTCCGCCGATCCCATCACGATCGGCTGTCGCGCCGTGAAATCCCCACACGAACTCGAACTGATGCGCCTGGCTTGCGAATCCACCTGCGACGTTTACCGCCTGGTATTTGCAAATTTGAAAGAGGGAATGGCGCAGGAGCAGGTGAGCGAACTAGTCTCCGCGGGATACGCGAAGATGCACCTGCGCGGAGAGGCGATGGTTCTGTTCGGTCCCTCAGCCGCGCTGCCGCATGGCAGCAAGCAGCCTCGCACACTCCAGGAAGGCGACGTGGTTTTGATCGATGATGGCTGCACCGTCGAAGGCTATTGGTCCGATGTCACGCGGACGGGAGTGTTCGGCAAGCCGAGTGAAAAAATCCAGCGCGCGTTCGAAACCGTCCGCAAAGCGCAGGACTCGGCGCTCGATGCGGCCCGTTCCGGAAAACTCTCCGGCTCCGTCGACGATGCGGCGCGCTCCGTCATTACCTCCGCCGGGTACGGTCCGGGGTACAAATTCTTCACCCATCGCCTCGGCCATGGCATTGGCCTCGACATCCACGAGCATCCTTATCTAGTGCGCGGCAGCAAAACGTTGCTGGAAGCGGGCATGACTTTCTCCAACGAGCCCGGCATTTACGTCCCCGGGGAATTCGGCATTCGCTGCGAAGACGTCATGGCCGTCACCCCCGAAGGTGCCGCCCAGCTTATGACGCCGGGGTTCCAGGTTTCGCTGGAAAAACCAGCGGGCTAGGGCACGCGCGCTAATTTCTCCACGAACTCCACCACTCGCTCCTCGGCCCAAAATCTCTCGGCCCCTTCCCACTTCGAAATAAACCCGCAATGTCCCCCGCGTTCCGTTGCGACAAACTGCACCCGCGCATTCTTCTCTAGATCCGTTTTTAGAAACGCTTCATACGGCACAAACGGATCATCCTTTGCAGTGAGAACCAGGGACGGCACGCTAACCTGCCCAATCACGTTCTTGGCCCCCGCGTGTTCGTAATAATCCTCGGCATCCTTGTACCCGAACTGTGGCGCCGTAATCTCATCATCAAATTCCCGCACCGTCCGGATCGCCCCAAATCCATTCCGCGAATACCTCTCCGGAAAAAGCTCCGCCTTCCTCCGGTATCGCGTCATCAATCCCTTCACAAAATGCCGCTGGTACAAATAATTCTCCGTCTCATCCAGCGCATCCGCGCAAGCCGACAAATCCAGCGCCGGGCACACCGCGCACAAACCGCGCAATTCCGCCGGAGGCGCCGCTCCCCACTCCCCCGCCATCTTCGTCACCAGGTTCCC
>Ga0210390_10004463_pt1 | contig 11791 bp, 7 predicted proteins | sample IncBWH11OmetaG_FD_161050 | JGI IMG/M metagenome (GOLD analysis project Ga0210390, IMG submission 161050) | Forest soil microbial communities from Barre Woods Harvard Forest LTER site, Petersham, Massachusetts, United States - Inc-BW-H-11-O ... | reverse complement strand
GTCGCACGCGACAGACGAACAGGTACGCGCCGTCTGTGAGCGCATCGAGTCGCTGGGTTTCAAGGCCCTGCCGGTTCCCGGCGCTGGGCGCACCGCGGTGTGCATCACCGGCAATTCCGGAGCGGTGGATCTGGGCTCGCTGGAATCCATGCCCGGCGTGATCGAATGCATCCCTGTCAGCAAGCCTTACAAGCTGGTCAGCCGCGACGTCAAAGCGGATAACACCGTCGTGCGCGTGCCCACGCCTCTCGGAGAAGTCGCCTTCGGCGGCGCGGACATCGCCATGGTCGCGGGTCCGTGCGCCATCGAAACGCGCGAGCAAGCATTCACCGTCGCCAAGCACGTGAAGACCGCCGGAGCGCGCCTCTTTCGCGGCGGCGCTTATAAGCCGCGCACTTCCCCTTACAGTTTTCAAGGGCTGGGCGAAGCGGGCCTCGAAATCATGGCGGATGTGCGCAAGGAATTCGGTCTGGGCATCATCACCGAAGCGATTGACCACGAATCGCTGGACCTAGTCGCCGAATATGCGGACGTGATCCAGATCGGGGCGCGCAACATGCAGAATTTTTCGCTGCTGAAGCGCGCCGGCCGTGCGAAAAAGCCGGTGCTGTTGAAACGCGGCATGTCTGCGACGCTGGACGAATTTCTGATGGCCGGCGAATACCTGATGTCCGAAGGCAACTACAACGTGATTCTGTGTGAGCGGGGCGTGCGCACTTTTTCTGATTTCACGCGCAACACGCTGGACCTGGCTGTCGTGCCCGCCGTGCAAAAGCGCAGCCATCTTCCTATCGTGGTGGATCCTTCGCACGGCACCGGGCGACGCAATAAAGTCTTGCCGCTTTCGCGCGCCGCGGTGGCTGTGGGCGCCGATGGGTTACTGGTGGAAGTGCACCACGATCCCGACCGCGCGCTCTCCGACGGGCCGCAATCCATCCTGCCGGCGGAATTCGAACAACTGATCCGGGAAGTTCGCCAGATCGCCGCCGTGCTGGGCCGCACCATCAATTGAAACTGCGCTTCAATTTTCGCCTCGTCTTCCTGCTGGTAATGCTCATCGTGCTGGCCATTCGTGAAGTCGCGCTGGAACTTCGCCCGGCGTTTCTGCGTCCGGGGCTGCATCTTTTCGCCTACGTGGGAAACAGCGGCGACGGCACTATTTCCGTGGTTGACCTGATTAAACTCTCGCCCGTCGCAACGATCGTCGTGGGCGCTGGGCCGAGCGGCTTGCGCGCTCATCCCAAGCGTCCGGAAATCTGGGGAGTCAGCTCCGCGGGCGGTCTTGCATGGGTCCTCGACGTGCAATCGAATCAAATCGTCGCGCGCATTCCGGTTGGAACGCTGCCCTACGCGCTGGATTTTTCTCCTGACGGACGCCGCGCATATGTGGCCGCTTCCGGCTCCAACACGGTTGTCGCCATAGATATCGCTTCGCGACAGATCGTCGCACGCGGCCGCGCTGGCCGACGCCCGTGGATCGCGCGCGTCTCACCGGACGGCAAGACGCTGGTGGTCAGCAATCGGGACGACGCCACCATTTCTCTGCTCGACAGCGGGACGCTCGCGCCCATCGCGACCATCGCCACGGCGCCCGATCCCGAGCAAATCGCGATCTTGCCCGACAATTCCAAAGCGTTCATCACGTCTAGCCTGCACAACCAGGTTTCCGTAGTGGATTTGAAACGAAAAGTCTTGCTGGCGAATTTGGCGCTGGGCGGCACGGCCGACGACTTGGACCTGAAACCCGACGGCGGCGAACTTTACATCACCTCGAGTTCAGCGCACGGCTTGTTGATCGTGAATACGGACACGAACGAGGTCGCCGAGTTTCTGCTGCTGGGAATGTCGCCGACCTCCGCAGTATTCGCCCCGACGACGAACACGCTGTACGTTTCGGACACGGCCGCAGGGCACGTCGTGCCCGTCGCGGTGGATACTCGTCAAGTTGGCCGGCCGATCCAAGCGGGGCAATCTCCTGTTACCTGCGCGCTGACTCCGGGAGGAGATATTTTGCTCGTGGTCGATACGGCGTCTAACGACCTCGCCGCCATCCGCACGAGGACTTTGGCGTCGGGGCAGCCTGGACTCACGCCGCCGCGGCCTCCCACTGCGTTGATTGCGGTAGGGTCACATCCGCACGATTTGGCCATCAAAGTTTTCTGATCGCGCACCGACTGCCACTGCCTGAGAACTACTGGACGATCAGAGTGACCTGCACGCTTCGAGTTGTGCTCCCGCCTGCGCGGGTAAATGTACCCGTAACCGTCACAGGCGGCGACGCCGTGCCGGCCAGCGCGGCGCCGAAACTGATCGAGCCGGTCGGCGAGATCGTCGCCGCGGCCTGCAAAGCCGTGCCGCTTACGGCTAGGAATTGCGGGCTCTGCGGCTCGCTATCCGAAATCAGAACCTGGGCTGAGCGGCTTCCCGCCTGCGTGGGATCAAAGGTAACGTTCATCACGCAGGTTTTGCCGCCAGCCAGAGGACTCTGCGTGCAATTGTCGGTCTCCGCGAAATCGCCGGGGTTCGTTCCGGCCGTGCTAATGGTCATGGCCACCGCAGTTGTCCCGCTATTGCCGACAGTAACAACTTGCACGACGCTGCTTGCGCCCACTGTTTGCGAGGAAAAATTCAACGTGGCCGGAGACAGCGAAATCCTGGACGTTCCGCCGATCCCACTGAGCGTCACGCCCTGCGGGCCTCCTTCCGCGTTGTTGGAGATGCTTAGCGTCGCGCGCGCACCTGAGCTTGCGGGGCTTTCCGACTGCTCTCCTCCACAAACTGATCAGCAGCTGCGGATCAATCGCCGGCCGTCCCCCTTCCTCCGTACTGCTCTCGATGGCTTAAAAGGCACGCAGGTTCAGGCGCCCTACCAGTGCCCCAATCGCTCTCGCCGGATGGTCTTCGCCGATGAGGTGTTCCACATCCACAGCTCGCCAACTCATCTGCTGTCGGTTCACCTAGCGAATCAGAGGCTGTTTGCTGATCGGATTTTCTTGGCTCATGCCGCGAGCTTAAGGCAGACTTCTTTTTTTGCAAGATGGAAATTCAGAGGGTTTCTGCACAGCTTCAATGTCACGTTTCCGGGAACGCGACGGTCGGCGTCGTTAGAGATGACCCACTACCCGACCGCGGTTAGGGGGATTACAACTTGGCCTCGACTTCCGTTCCCCACGCGAAATTTTCCTCGCCCAGAGCCAGCTCCAGCATGCCATCGACGGGCAGGACCTCGACGGGCAAGCCGCCTTCCCACAGCGCCACGGTCAGCAGGAGCTGGCGGCGCCCGCGCAGATCGAATAACTCGCGCGCCATTGCTACTTCGATGATCTTGCCGAATGCTGCCGTCACCATCGTCTGCGGATGCAGGAGGCACGCTCCGCCTTGTTCCACCACGCATCCGGCGAACTTCCGGTTAGCAACGCGCAGCGTGATGCGCGTTTCGCGCGAATCCCACAGCGTCAACCGCAATTGAAAATCCGGAATTTCGGCGATCGCTTCGGCCAAAGGGTCCACGCGCAGATAAAAATATTTTTCGCCGAAACCGTAATAGAGCCCGCCCAGCACGCGCGTGCGTCCGTGCATCGTTCCGCCCCGAGGATCGGTGGCATACAAACCCGCGCCGAGCCATTCGAAATAGCTGCTCTCGCGGCCGTCCACGGTCACGTCCAGATAAGATTCCGGCGGCTCGCGGCGGCCCCGCTCCGGCGCCTTCTTGATCGGATGCGCCAGCACATCGGGTGCGGGCTCACCCAGCGCGGTGTAAATCTCCGTAAGGTGCTTGCGATATAGTTCATCGAATTCCGCGTCGTTGGCGGAGCCGTGCTCCGGGCCGTACCACCAGTTCCAATCGCTCCCTTCGGCGGCCAGCACTGCTTCGTAGGCGCGTTCGAGTTGGGCGGCAGTGGCACCGGCGGTTCCGCGCTGCGCGACCCGCTCGTACGTTTCGCGCGCATCGCGCAATAGGTCCCATGCGCGCACATCTTCGCGGTGACCGATCCACACGTCAAAATTCGCATTGATCCACGACGCCGGGAAAATTCCGGGCATGGCCGGCGCGCTGGCGTTTTCTTCCACAGCCTCACTCGCCGTGAGCGCGCGAATATCGCCGTCGCTCTGCACGCGGCGGTAAAATTCCCGCAGGAATTGCCGCCCGTTCTCCGGGTAATATTCCCAGGCGTTTTCGCCGTCCAGGATGATGCTGACCGTCGCGGTGCGCCCGGGCGGCTCGCGATCGCCGATGGCGCGAATCCTGCGGTGCAAATCCTCGGCGGCTGCTACTGCGCCCATGCGGCTGTAGACGAAGCCCACCAGGTCCGAAATATAATGGTCGCGAAAAAATCCGTACATCTCCTTCCCGCCGTGCTGCAGTTTCCAAGGCGAATACAGATCCGGACCATTTTCCGGGTATCCGCCCGCGTCACGCCAAAACCCGATATTGCGCGTGCGGCCCAGCACGCCTTCATCCGTTGCGAACCACTTGAATCCTAGGTCCGCGGCAATTGCCAGCGATTCGTCGGAAACCGAGCCCTCCGAGGGCCACAATCCTGCCGGCGGTTTGCCGAACACTCGCTCGTGATATCTTCTGGCGCGCAGCAGCTGTTCGCGCGCGTCGCCGGGAAAGCGAAACGGAGGATGCGGCAGCGGCGTGTGCGGATTGGAAACGCGCGCGATGTCCGTGTCGCACAGAAGTGGAAGAATCGGATGGTAGTAAGGAGTCGTGGAAATTTCGATTTGCCCGCTTTCCGCCGCGATGCGATATTCCGGCAGCACCGCGCCGAGCAATTCCAGCTGCTTTTCGCGCAACAGCGTCTTGTCTCGCTCGGTATAGCCCGTGCCCTTCGTCGCCAGCAGATTCACTACCGGATCTTTCGCGATGTATTCCTCGTCCATCCACACCAGCTGCGAAAGCAATTGCAGGTCAAGCCAGTCCCGTTCGTTGAATCGGGCGGCGCAAGCTTCGGCCCCGGCGGAACGCACCTGCGCCTGCAAATCAGAAAAGCGTGGCCAGCGCTGCACGTAAATCTCATTTACCTGGAACGCGCGTTCCAGTATCTCCCGTTTCTGCTCGGGCTTCAGCGTGTCGGCCGGCGCAAACGCCAGCTCAAACCACGGCTCGCGAAATTTTCCGCTGGCATATTCCTCGATCTGCGCCGCCAGCAACGGAACAATATTGAAAGTCGCGTGTACGGCCGGAAATTCTCCCAGTACTTTCACCATGCCCCAATAATCTTTCAGAGCGTGCAGACGCGTCCACGGCAGCATGTAGCGCCCCGATACGGGATCACGATACTGCGGCTGGTGCATGTGCCAAACCAGCACTAAATTTACTCGGCCCAAATCTCTACCCTCCGCAGCTCCGTTGACACAACGCTTAACTCGCCTGCACGCTCCGAACGTCCATGCTAGAATTCGCAAGCGCAATCATGCGCCTGCTCGATAAATATATCGGTCGCGAAGTCGGCTCGCACGCCATCCTCGGCCTCGCTGTCTTTACTTTCGTTTTCTTCGTTCCGCAACTCGTCCGGCTGATGGATCTGGTCGTCCGCCATTCCGGCGGCGTCTTCACCGTTGCGCTGATATTTCTCTGTTCGTTGACGCCCGTTCTCGCCTTCACCATCCCGATGGCCGTGCTGGTCGGCGTGCTGATCGGCCTGGGTCGCCTCTCCGCCGACAGCGAAATCGTGGCGCTGCACGCTTCGGGCATCAGCTTGCGCCGCCTGCTGGTTCCGATCGGATTTGTGGCGCTCGGATGCAGCCTTGGCACTCTGGTGCTGACCTTCTGGCTGACTCCCGCGGCCATACGCACCCTGCAGCGCCTGGAAGAACGCCTGCTCCTGACCCAGGCGCCCTACGCGATCCAGCCGCGCGTCTTCAACGAGCAAGTTCCCCACTTCATATTATACGTGCAAGATGTGGAAGCGGCAGCGACGCGCTGGCGCGGTGTGTTCCTGGCATCCTCCGGGCAGGCCTCCACTACCAACGTGACCATCGCGCAGGACGCGCAGGTAGTCGCCGACCCCGGAAATAATAAATTCGAACTGCACCTGGGCAGCGGCAGCACGCACGAATACGACCCGCACGAACCTCAACATTACAATGTCACCACATTTGGCCAGAGCGAAATTCCCGTGGAGATTTCCAACCCGGTGGCCGGACCCAAAAACGTGGCGATCTCAGACTCCGAGCGCTCGGTTTCCGAATTGCTCGCCGCGAGCGGCCCGCATTGGCGCGACGCGCGCGTGGAATTCCACCGCCGCATCGCCTTTCCCGCCGCCTGCCTGGTATTTGCGCTGCTCGGCGTGCCCATCGGCGTGCGTCCGCGCCGCGGAGGACGCGCCGCCGGATTGATCCTCACGCTCGTGTTAATTGGCGGCTACTATTTTCTCTTCGTTACTGGCGCGCACATGGCGCAGCAAGGCGCCATCGCGCCGTGGGCGGGAATCTGGGCCGGAAACATCGCCGGGCTCATACTGGGCGTAATCTCGCTTCGCCGAATCGAAACCATCCGTAAGCCCAACCCGGTCGTGGCCTGGCTCGACGCGTTCTTCCGCCGCTCGCGTCCGGCGCGTCGCCGCGAAGCCGACGCTGCGCCGATGCCCGTTTTGAATGGTACCGCGGCGGGCGGACGCGGCGTCACGTCCCGCGCGGATGCACGGAAAATTGTTCCGGAAGGCAGCGCTGTCGCTTTCCCGATGCTGATAGACGTCTATTTGCTGCAGCAGTTCTTCTACTATTTTCTGGTGTTGCTGGCGGGATTCATTCTGATCTTCGATGCTTTCACGCTATTCGATCTTCTCGGCGACATTTCGAAAAATAACATCCCCGTTTCGATGGTCCTGAGTTATTTTCGCTACCTCATTCCGCTGATGACGTATCAGCTCGCGCCGCTGGCCACGCTGGTCGCGACGCTGGTCACCCTGGCCGTGCTCGCAAAAAATAATGAAGTGATCGCTTTCAAGGCCAACGGCGTGAGTCTCTACCGCCTGGTTCTGCCGCTCACGCTGGCCGGCTGCGTCATCGCCTCGGGAATGTTCCTCCTCGACGATACCTTTCTTCCCTACGCCAACCAGCGCCAGGACGCGCTGCGCAACCAGATCAAAGGCCGCCCCGCGCAAACGTATTTCCAGCCCGCCCACCAGTGGATTTTCGGCGAGAACACCAAAATCTATAACTACGAGCTCTTCGATCCGGACCAGAATCTTTTCGGTGGACTGAGCGTCTTCGAGCTCGACCCGCAATCCTTCCAGATTCGCCGACGCGTCTTCGCCACACGCGCCACCTGGGTGCAATCCGAGAATACTTGGGCGCTCACGGGAGGATGGATCCGCGATTTCGAGGGAGGCAAGGTTCGTCAGTACACGCCGTTCAAAGTCCAATCTCTACCGGAAATCTCCGAGCCGCCCAGTTATTTCCGCCGCGAAGTTCGCCAATCGTATCAGATGAACTGGCGTCAGCTGGGGGAATACATCCACGGCCTGCGACAGGCGGGGTTCGATACCGCGAGGCTTTCCGTACAGTGGCAGAAGAAATTCGCCTTCCCGTTGATCGCAGCTATCATCGTGTTTCTGGGCGCGCCCTTTGCGTTCCTCACCGGGACGCGCGGCGCCGTCGGCGGACTGGCTGTCGCGGTCGGCGTCGCTATCGTGTATTGGGCCACGGCCGCGCTGTTCGAAGCGATGGGTTCGGTCGGCCAGCTCCCGCCGCTGCTAGCCGCCTGGTCGCCCGACGCGATCTTCGGTTTTCTCGGCGTGTATTTCTTCCTGAAGATGCCCACGTAAATCAAGAAACAGCGCAGCAGCGGTTCGTGAGTCGCGCGCGTATGGACGTGCAATCCTAAAGAATATTTGAAGTGTTTCTTCACATGACACCGAGACCTTCGGTCACGCTAACTCCAAGACTTAATGAATAACTTGAGCTGGATTATTCCGCATCCGTGCGATCTCGACGCGACGCGCCCGCCGCAAAATGTCAATCTCCGCCACCAAATCGGCAATCTTCAATCGAGCCTTTAATTTAGGTGGCCTGTACCAACCCAATCCGCCAGCTGTTTCAAAGTACTATTGCCGATTATCCACGGCAGAGAAAAGATACGTCAACTCGGGGCCAGGGACGCGTTCGAAAGTGATCTTCCCTGCGACCGGCTTGGGGACTCAGAATGAAATACGGCTTAATTCTGGTGGGGATTTTCTTCGTCGGGCCGCAGTCCGCGCCGGCGAACACGCCTGCGTTCGCGCACTGCGGAACTTACGACTCCTACATCCTGCTCTACAAATCCGTACAAAAGTTTGAAGAGCTCGGAAAGCTCCGCTGTGGCGAAAGCGTCGCAATAACCGGTCAGGACGGCGGGTTCTCTCAGGTCCAAACCGCCGACGGCAGGCTCGGATGGGTGCCCACCACCGACCTTTCCACTACCGCGCCTCCTCCTCAAACGGTTTATACGTTCGGCTGGACCCAGAAGTCCAAGCCGGCGGATCAGTCAGACACCACGATCGCTCGGCCGGCGAGGGAGGCGCCCGAACGGGTGCCGGCTCCGACGCCAGTCGAGGCTTCTGTGCAGACGCCGGCCCAGACGGTTGTCGAGCCACTTGCGCAGACGCCCACTGAAGCAATTGTCCGACCGGCCGTGGAACTGACCGTCGAACCGACCGACCGGACGCCGAGCGAGCCGGCCGAACCAAATTCCGTTGCAGCGCCCGCAGCGGCGCCTGGCCCACCGGCCAGCCAGCCGCTGGACGGCCCTGTCGTCACGAGCGTCAGTGATTCTGCGCCGCTGCTCACCAATGTGAACGTCATGAAAATGCAAGGCGCGCACGTGAGCGCCGACGCGATCATCACAAAGCTAAATGCATCGCGCTGCGATTTCGACACCTCGCCCGCGGCGCTTCATCGTTTGAAGCAATCGGGTGTTTCCGACCGCATTATTCTCGCGATGATGCACGCGCCGGCCGCCTTTCCCACGGTCCCGCCGGATGGGGCGCCCGCAGTCGAATTGAAAATTCCAGGTCAAACGGCGGTGCAAGTCGCGGTGAGCAGCGATGTTTCTCCCGACAAGCTGCAGGAAGGCTCCATGGTGGAGATGACGGTCGTCGAACCCGTCACGCTGAATGGCGTTGTCGTGATCCCGCGTGGCGCGGAAGCGCGCGCAAGAATCATGGCTGTCAGGCGTTCAAGCTTGGGAAGTTCCGGGCAGGTGGTTTGGTTCATGCAGGACGTTACCGCGACGACGGGAGACCACATCCCCGCAAGTTTTGCCGCAGCGCAAGACGCGAAAGCAACGATTGGGAAATTCGCCGGGTACCCATACTTTCTTTCGGAGTACCGCAAGGGCGCGCCAGCGATCTCAGCATCGTCCGACCATTTCACAGTGTTGGTAGACGGCGACATCTCCGTGCATGTTCCGCGGCCTTCAGGCAGTGAGCAAACCGCCGCGAAACCTCAAGCGCAACCTGTATCTCAAGTAACTGCGGCCGCAACCACTGTGCCGGTGTTCCCAACCATCGTGCAAACACCCGATCAACAAGCAGCTGTCAAACCCTAAAACGAAACTGAAAGTAGGTGCTCGACTAGGGGGTCGCGCGTCGCGCGACGGTCACGATGCCTCGCACATTTCTTTAACTTCCGCAGAGCACGCAAAAATCTAAAGCGACGCGCGAATTGTCGGCCAGCCCACGGTTAAACAATCTCTTGACGGCTCGCGACTGGCTCGCCATCCTGCGTCGCTCACGCGCTGCGCGGCCCACGCAATATCCGGCCCGGCAGAAACAAAATGCCGCGAAGCAAATCGAACACACCTTCCACCGCGATCCCCAATATCCGGAACGGCAGCAATATCAGCCACACAATCGGATACAACACCAGCGCCAGCAACGCCAGCGGCCAGCACAACACCAGCAAGATGCACCACAGTAGAAATTTCACCATCATCTCCTTACTCCCGTTCCATGCGCCACTTCCTCACTCACGCCAGTTCTGCCATGACCCATATATTATTGATACGTGCGAAACTCCGTTTTCGTTCACTGGCCACTCTGGCGCGGCACCAGGGACCGGATCTTCTGAATCACCAGATCAATCCCCACGTCGTTGTGCCCACCGTCCGGAATGATCAAATCCGCGTAGCGTTTGGACGGCTCCACAAACTCCAGATGCATCGGCCGTACCGTCTTCAGATATTGTTCGACGACCATCTGCGTCGTGCGCCCGCGGTCGCGGATATCGCGCACCAACCGCCGTATGAACCGCAAGTCGGCGTCGGTATCGACGAAGATTTTGATGTCCAGCAACTCGCGCAGCGCCTCGTCTTCAAAAATCAAAATTCCTTCCACAATAATCGCCGCTTGCGGCCCGATGCGCACAGTTCCCTTCAGGCGCTCAAAGTTGGCGTAATCGTAGGTAGGCCGTTCAATCGCCTGGCCCGCGCGCAATTGCCGCACATTCTCGGCGAGCAGCGGCGTGTCCATGGAATCGGGATGGTCGAAATTCACCTTTAGGCGCTCTTCGAACGGCATCCCGGGATAGTCGCGATAGTAATTATCCTGCTGCAGCACCACTACGTTGGTTTCCGAAAGCGCCTCAATAATCCGCCGCGTGATCGTCGTCTTGCCCGAGCCCGTTCCGCCGCAAATACCAATGATCAGCGGCCGATCGTCCCTCGTCTGCAGTTTCCCTGGCGAAATGGTCTGCTCCTCTGACGATGCGACGAGCATCGCCATCCTGTGGACGGCGCCTTTGCTTCACGCCGGCCGAAGGATTTCTCCCGCCTTCCCGCGCCGCATAGGTTTTCTCTTTGCTCTCTGCTGTAAAAACGCCTCTCGCGAAGCCTCTTTCCGCTACCAACGCTTCGTCTTCGCCGGTTTCTTCGCCTTCTTCTCTTCAATCACCGCTTGCGCCGCAGCCAGCCGCGCCGTCGGCACGCGGAATGGCGAGGCGCTGACGTAATCCATGCCGACGCGATGGCAGAACTTCACGCTCTCCGCATCGCCGCCATGCTCGCCGCAAATGCCGATCTCCAAATGTGGTCTGGTCTTTCGGCCTCGAGCGATGCCCCATTCCACCAACATACCGACGCCGGCGATGTCGAGCGTCTGAAACGGGTCTTCCTTGAAAATTCCCGCCTTGCGTTCGTCCACATATTCCGGCAGGAACCTTCCTGCATCGTCGCGCGAAAGCCCCATGACGGTTTGGGTTAGATCGTTCGTCCCGAATGAGAAGAACTCAGCGACTTCCGCGATCTGATCCGCCAGCAATGCCGCGCGCGGCAACTCGATCATCGTGCCTACCAGATAGTGAAGCTTCACTTTAGATCGCGAAATAATTTCTTCGGCGACTTTGCGCGTCTGGTCGTCCAGAATTTTCAACTCTTTTTTGTCGAGTGTCAGCGGATGCATGATCTCAGGTATCACTTTAATTCCGCGCTTCTGGCAATCAATCGCCGCTTCAATGATCGCTCGAACCTGCATCTCCAAAATTTCCGGATACGTGATGCACAACCGACAGCCGCGATGACCGAGCATGGGGTTGGCTTCATGTAATTGTTCCACTCGACGAGCCACGGCCTCGGCAGATATTCCGATCTCCTTCGCCAGCTCCGCCTGTTTGGCTGCGTCGTGCGGGACAAATTCGTGCAGCGGCGGGTCAATCAGGCGAATCGTCACGGGCAGTCCATCCATAACCTCGAATAGGCCGATGAAATCCCTGCGCTGGAACGGCAGCAGCTTCTCGAGCGCTGCGCGGCGCGCCTCAGGCGTCTCCGCCAGGATCATTTCCTGAATCGCGCGTTGCCGTTGAATGCACT
>Ga0210390_10004462_pt1 | contig 11793 bp, 12 predicted proteins | sample IncBWH11OmetaG_FD_161050 | JGI IMG/M metagenome (GOLD analysis project Ga0210390, IMG submission 161050) | Forest soil microbial communities from Barre Woods Harvard Forest LTER site, Petersham, Massachusetts, United States - Inc-BW-H-11-O ... | reverse complement strand
CGGCGCTCGTGGGGTCCATCATCGCGGCTTTTGCCGTCGGCGCAGGCGTCGGGGCGCTATGCACCCGGCTCATCCACCACCAGGCCGCATGGATCCCGGCCGCTGCCCTGATGATCGTGCTCATCGCCATCGTCGCCGAAACCCGCAGCCTCGACCGGCGGGGCGAAACGACCGCGCCCACGACGGCCCGGCCCGCGGGATCACCGCCTCCCACGTGACCGGTCACGGCACGCGGCAGGCGCCAGTCCGGGCTTGGGGACCGGCAGATCATGACCGTGACACCAGGGCCCGTTCGGAAAATTCAAATGATTTTGACCGAACGGACCGTGGTGCCCGCCGCCCGCCTGACGATGTATAACATCCGGACCATGACCGGCCCGACGCCCTACATCCATTTCCCCGGTACTGCTCGTGATGATGTTCGGGTGACCGACGACGTTCTGGCTGATCAGGTTCATTACTACCGTCGCCGGGCGGGCGAGTACGACGTGACGGCGTACGGCGACGTTGCGGCGGCTCGTGCACGTATCGAGCGGCTGGTCGCGGAGATGCGGCCGGCCGGAGCCGTGCTGGAGATCGCGTGCGGGACTGGCTTGTGGACCGAGGCGCTGGCCGAATGGGCTGACACGGTGACGGCTATTGATGCGGCGCCCGAGGCGGTGGCGATCGCTCGCGACCGCGTGCGGCCGGCCAGGGTCAGCTTTGAGGTTGCCGACGTGTTCTCGTGGGACCCGGGTACCCGGTTCGACGTGATCTTCTTCTCGGCGTGGCTCTCGCATGTGCCGGCGGGCCGGTTCGGGCAGTTCTGGCGGTTGCTGGGGAGCCTGCTGGCCGAGAACGGACGGGTGCTGTTCATCGACGAGCACGTCGATGAACGCGGGAAGGAGGCCTACGTGGCGGGCCGCGATGAGGTCGTCGAGCGGCGGCTGCGCGATGGCAGCACGTTCCGCGTGGTCAAGAACTTCGTAGACCCGCAGGAGCTGGAACTCCGGCTGCGCCAGCTGGGCTGGGATTGCGTGATCCGCCGGGACGGCAGCGACTGGGTATCTGGCGAGGCGCGTCTCGCCAGATAGCACGGCTTGCGCCGGCGACTGCACGATCATCGGCGGCGCAAGGCCGGTGTACTCACCCCCAGTCGGTTCGCGGCTGACCCGGACGGCCTACGCTGTCACCGGTGCGGAAGCCCGAAAGCATTCCCCGGTCTCCCGGCCCGCTCTCCCGGCCCGCAGAAAGGACAATGCGATGGATCCTGACGTCCGGACCAGGGCCGCAATCGAGGAACACTGGCGAGCATCGGAAGCCGGGGATAGCGAAACCGAGCACGCCATCTACGCCGAGGACGCGATCCTCGATTACCCCCAGTCAGGTGAACGATTCCGGAGCCGCGCGACGATTGCTGCGCAACGCGGCGGGCACCCTGCCAAGCGGCACTTCACCATCATCCGGATCTCTGGCAGCGGGAACCTGTGGGTGAGCGAGTGCATCATCACCTATGACGGCGTGCCCACCTACTCGGTGAGCATCATGGAATTCGCCCACGAGCATGTGGTGCACGAGACACAGTACTTCGCGGACCCCTTCGGCGCGCCTGCCTGGCGGGCAGCACTCGCAGAGCCGATGCCCGGCAGGAACATCGCCACCGCCTGATCCCTTGGCACTTGTCTGCTGCCCGGACACCGCCACGTCCCGGCTGAACGCACGTAGTAACGCCCTGCTCCCCAGATCACGCTTAACCTCTGGGCGCCATATACGGCATAAATACGGAGCAGGGAGGGGCAAGCGTGGTAAGGATAGAGTTCCTGGCCGGCGGGGGCCGCTAGCATGCTTCCTCCTGTCCGTGGCGCCCCCGGCTGGACAGCCTGGCCAGACCCGTAGCGAACGAACACAGAAGGGCGTGAAGGCGTGCACTTCAGTCTCAGGAGAGCACTCTGGGTGGCCTGTCCCGCGCTACTCGGGAGTGCCCTAGTGGTGGGTGCGGCAGCACTCCCCGCAAGTGCCCAGACGTATGCAGCACTCCCCGCGAGTGCCCAGGCATATCAGGACACGGCGCTGGTCGGCAGCCCGGTAAGCGACGCCACGTTCGGCGGCAGCGGTATCGGGGCCGCCGACGACAACGGTGTCATCAAGCTGACCGGGAGCGGCGTGACCTGGAAGCTGCACGGCACGGTGCCGGTCGGCGTGTCCCTGTCCGGGAACACGATCAGCTTTTCGGGCCCCATAGTTCAGGGTCCGAATCCCATCGTGGCGGACGCTACGGACAAGAACGGGAACGCTGAGGCGCTCGAAATCCCCATCTCGCTCTTGCCCCACTACATCCTGTTGCAAGGTGCGGCTTACACGCTGGTTACTGTGTCGGATCTCACCGGTTCGAACAGCTCCGGCGACGTGAAGTTCAGTGCGACCAGCTCGGAGAGCAGCGACAGCATCACCTTCGCCGAATCGAACCTGCCGACCGGGCTGAGCTCCGGGAGTCCCGCGCTTTCCTACCTCGGGGGAACCGCTGCGCCCGGCACCTACAGCGGAGCCGTGGTCACCGCCACCGATTCCGACGGCGCCGCGCTCAAGGGCACCTTCACCCTCACCGTCGAGGCGAACGCGGTCAGCAGCAGTTACGGCGACGAGGTCAACCGGTTCGGCAACGGGTTCGACGTCTTCCGGCAGCACCAGTTCCCGGGTGCGATCATCGCCGGATGGACCGCGACCCAGGGCGACCCGGCGACTGACTTTATTCGCACCAACGGCACGCACCAGGGTGCGTTCCGGTTCGAGTACGCGCCCCAGGGGTCCGGCTCCGGGCTCTGCGTGTCCGACCCCGGCGGCGGATGGTCATCTGACCCGCTGCGTGACGGCCTGGTCCTCGCGTCGTGCAACACCGGGCCCTGGCAGCAGTTCATCCCGCAGTCCAACGGCACGCTGAAGAACGTCGCCACCGGCCTGTACGTCAACCCGGACGGCGCCGGCGGGCAGCTACGCGGCGGCACCTCGCCCACGGGGTGGGGCGGCTCTTCCTACAGCTGGAGGGACAACTCCAGCCTGCCCGGGTGAGGAGGTAACGCTCAGCCCGTGAAGCACCGCCTCGCCGGTCATGGTTGCTGGCTGACTGGCGGGCACCGTGGCCTGGGCGCTGCGCCACCGCAGGCCGGCCGTTGCCGCGCTGGCTGGCGTGGCCGGCGCGGTGGTGTGCTGCGGGACGCCGGCTGCACCGACGTAGCCGTCCGGCCGCTGGACTGGCGGACCTGGTACGGCCTGCCAGGTCATCACTTGCCCCTGGTCGCAGCCGCCCGGCCACCCGGCTGACGCCTGCCACAGCACCGTGGACTACGCCAGGGTGTCACCAGCACGGCCCGGTATTTCAGTACGTGATGCCGGGGAACTGCTCGCGGGCGCGCTCCAGTTGGCCGGCCCGCTCGCGGGGCCAGCCGAAAGCGCGGGCGGCCTGGCCGCTCATGTCGGCGGCCGCGGCACCGCTGGTGAAGTGGACGTACTCGCCCCAGTTCATCCGCCGGGTATAAGTGCCGCCGGAGTCGCGTGGGAAGTGCCGGGCCAGCTCCCGGAAGAACCTGTTCATGACCTCGGCCCGCCCGCAGTCCCGCCATAGCGGGTAGAACCAGTCGCGGAACCAGCGGGTCCCCCGACGAGGGAAATCGTCGGTGTTGCCGGTGAACCTGCGGTAGACGCCCTTGGCCTCGCGATCCATGCCCAGCGCCGTGTAAAGGTCATAGATGTAGAACTCGGCCCACTTGCTGTCGCCCCAGATCTCATACGCCGGTGAGCCGTGGACGCCGTTGTTGGCGCTCTCCACGGAATGCCCGATCTCATGAGCGGGCAGCTCGCGAGCCAGGGCGTTGCCCTCCCGCCAGGTGTCCAGCCCGCAGTCGCTGACGTTGTGGTAGTCGTGGACCGGGCTGACGTAGTAGCCCGCGTGGCCGCCGCCGTGCCGCCCGGCGTGGTGGATGGAGTAGATGCGCGGGTCGGGCCCGAACGCGTCGCCGTAGGTTGCCTTGGAGTACTGCCAGGTCACGTTGATGAACCCGGGCAACCACCCGACCTCAGCCCGGCGCACGTCGGGATCCAGGTATATCGCGCAGTGCTGGTCGCTGTGGTAAAGCCGGAGCAACTGGCGGTGGTCGAACCAGTGCTCCTGCCAGGTGGCCGGCGGGTCAGCCAGCTGACGCTCCGGCTCTGCCTCCACCAGGTCCTCCCACCTCTCCGGGCACTGCCCGGCGGTTTTCGTTAAGCCCTCATCAACGCGATCGTATGGCCAGTGAGCTCGCTTGTCGTATTCCGCGGCGGCCGGGCGCGGGCCTGCCGCCGCGAGCGTTGCCGGCCGCTGGGCTCGCCGCAGTCCACGGCGCGTGAGCACATAGATAGATCCAGCGGACCATGGTGAAATGGTGCGCAAGTGACCAAGCATCCGGGGCAGTGACGCCAGGCCACGTGCGCGGCGCGGGGATGGTGACGGCGGGAAGGCAGCGGCATGTCCAGCGCGCAGTTGTATGACACCATCGGAGCCACTTACACGGTGACGCGGCGCACCGAGCCGCGGATCGCCGCGCAGACCTGGGCCGCGCTCGGCGATGCGCAGACCGTACTGAATGTCGGCGCGGGAACCGGCTCCTACGAGCCCCCCGGCCGTGGGGTCATCGCGGTGGAACCGTCGGCGGTCATGCGGGCGCAGCGTCCCGCAGGCGCGGCGCCGTGCGTGGCTGCTGCCGCTGAGAGCCTCCCGTTCGAGGACCAGTCCTTCGACGTCGCGATGGCCTTTGCCACCGTTCATCACTGGCAGGACCCGATCGCCGGGCTGCGCGAGATGCGGCGCGTGGCTCGCCGCGTGGTGGTCTTCACGCACGACACCAGTGAGACCGGATGGTGCCGTCGGTTCTGGCTCACTCGCGACTACCTGCCTGAGGTCGCTGGCCTTCTCGTCGGCCGGCCGTCGCTGGCCGAGATGGCCCGGGCGATCGGAGCTCGCACGGAGCCGGTGCTCATTCCGCGGGACTGCGCTGACGGCTTCTTCGAGGCCTACTGGCGCCGGCCCGAGGCATACCTGGACGATCATGTGCGTCGGGGAGTATCGGTGTGGGCCAGAGTCGGGCCGGAGGCCGAGCAGCGGGCCGTGCGCAGCCTCCGTGATGACCTTGTCTCAGGCCGGTGGGCCGAACGCAACCGCGACCTCGTCGATCTCCAGGCGGCAGAGCTTGGCCTTCGCCTGCTCGTAACCTGAGCGCGTAGCAAGCGCGACACCCCAGGGTCGAGATCGGAGCGAATGTTGAAGGCAGTCCGTTTCAGCCAGTTCGGGGGCCCAGAGGTCCTGGAGATCGTGGATCTCCCCGAACCGCATCCCGGGCCCGGCCAGGTCCGGATTGCGGTGCGCGCGGCCGGCGTCAACCCGAGCGACTGGAAGAAGCGCAAGGGCCTGATGGATCCGGACCTCCCCCAGACCATGGGCTACGAGGCGGCGGGCGTTGTCGACGAGCTCGGCGAGGGCGTTGCGGACGTGGCCGTCGGCGATCGCGTGTTCGGCTTGTCCGCCGAGGGGGCGGCCCAGGCCGAGCTGGCGGTGCTGTCCTACTACGCGCCGATCCCGCCGTCACTCGACTTCCCCGGCGCTGCCGCGCTGCCGGCCGCCATCGAGACGGCCATGCGCGCGCTTGACCAGCTCGGCGTCGGGAGAGGCAGCACGCTGCTCATCAACGGCGCCTCAGGAAGCGTCGGCAGCGCCGCGGTTCAGCTTGCCGTGGTGCGCGGCGCGCGTGTGATCGGCACCGCCAGTCCGGCCAACCACGACTACCTTCGCTCACTGGGGGCCGAGCCCGTCGCCTACGGCGAGGGCCTCGTCGAGCGGGTTCGCGCGCTCGCGCCCGACGGCGTCGACGCGGCGCTCGACGTCGCCGGGAGCGGCGTCCTGCCCGAGCTCATCGAGCTCGCGGGCGGCCCGGAACACGTCGTGACGATCGCCGACTTCGGTGGAGCGCGGGAGCACGGGGTGAGGTTCAGCAGCGGGGACGCCGGCCGCGCGGTCCACGCGCTCGCCGAGATCGGCGAGCTGATCGAGTCCGGGCGCTTCTCGCTCCCGGTCGCGCAGACCTTCCCGCTCGCCGAGATCGGGGAGGCGCACCGTGTCAGCGAGGACGGTCACGTGCGCGGGAAGCTCGTGCTGCTGGTCGGCTGATGCGGCCGCCGCTCCGGCACGAGGAGCCGCGGCGGGCGAAGGCGTCAGTTGATGTCGAACTCGTTGCCCTCGGGGTCCTTCATCCCCACCGCGTAGTGATCGAGGCCGTCCTCACTCAGGGCTCCGGTGACCGTGGCCCCGAGATCCGTCAGCCGCCTGGCCTCGGCGTCGACTCGCTGCATGCGGGTGGCGAGCGGGACCGAACGGTCGGTCGTGCCGGCGCCGCCGCTGGCGTGGATGTCGAGGTGGAGGCGGTTCTTGACCACCTTGGCGTCCGGCATCATATGGAACCAGATGCGGGGGCCGTCACCGTGGGGATCGATGATGCTGTCCGCGCCGATTCCCAGCTCACTGTCGGGAAGCCCGATGTCGCGCCGCCAGTCGTCCCAGGTAGCGAACCCTTCCGGCGGCGGCTCAAGCACGTATCCCAGGGCAGCCGCCCAGAAGCGGGCCAGCAGCTCGGGGTCCTGGCAGTCGATGACGAGCTGGAATCGGGCGGGCATCGCGCTCCCATCGGCCCAGCAGTGGCTCAGGGCTCGTAAGTATGCCACGCAGCAGAGACCGCTTACTTGCCCGCGTTAGCGAGTACCGGTGATGTAGTCGGTCAACGCAGTTCGCTCGGTTTCGAGTTCGACGAGCCGGATCTTCACCACGTCGCCGATGCTCACGATCCCATGCAAGCGGCCATCAGCCACGACTGGTACATGCCGCACCCGGCGCTCGGTCATCATGCGCATGACCTCCTCAATCGGGGTCTGCGGCGTGACGGTGTACACCTCGGCTGTGTAGATGGCCGTGACCGGCTCAGACATCACCGCAGCGCCTCGCCGGGCCAGCGCCTGGACGATGTCCCGCTCGCTGGCGATTCCTTCGACCGCACTGCCGTCGTGCGAGACGACGACAGCGCCGATCCGGTGCTCGGCCAGGACCGCCAGAAGATGCCGCACCGTGGTGTCCGGGGTGACGGTGATGACCTGGGTGCCCTTGACGCGAAGTACGTCGCCGATAGGCATCGGACCTCCCAGGGACTGGTACGCGGCTGATCGTGTGCTCGTACCGATACCCCAGGCTGAATACTTCAATCCGCGGTTGCCGGCCGATGACCGGTGGCGGCCCCGCGGGGCCGGGATCGCCCGCGAGACAGGAAGATGCCCGCGGCCGCCGCGGCGCTGGCCCGGTGCCGGGTAGTCTCGAACGATATGAGTCTGCATCTGGAACCTAGGTGCGGGGTATCCGCCGGCCTACTGCACTTCCAGGCGAGAACGCGACCGGCTGCGGCACCGAATCGTTAAGGTAGGTTTAGGCGGTCGCCGTTCCCGATCGTGGCGTGCGGACGGCAGCTATCTCCGCGTGGCGCCTTGGAAAAGTCAACCAGATGCGCTGGAATCGCGTCTTATGGGTTGATTTCCTACGGCCCTGGGGTGTGGCGACCGTGACCGGATGCGAAGATGGTCGCTGGCTCGCGCGGCCGTGGCACGCGGCGCAGAGGCAGGAGGGGGTGAGATGCAGATCACGTGTCTGGGCCATGCTGGCCTGCATATCCAGACTTCCGGCGGGACGATCTTGTGTGACCCGTGGAAGAACCCGGCATACTTCGGCTCGTGGTCCGTCTTCCCCGACAACAGCGGCCTGGATTGGGACCGGTACGGCCAGGTGGACTACCTATACGTGTCTCACCTGCACCGGGACCACTTTGATCCGGCTTTGCTCAGCGAGCATGTATCCCGCCAGGCAACCGTGCTGCTCCCCGATTTCCCGGTGGATGATCTGCGTAATGAGCTGGAACGACTGGGGTTTACCCGGTTCATCGTGCTGCCGAACGGCGAGGTGGTCCAGCGCGGCGGGCTGCGGCTGCTGGCCCAGGCGCTGGTGTCCCCGGCCGACGGCCCGCTTGGGGATTCGGCGCTGGCGGTCGATGACGGGACCGCCACCATCTTGAACCAGAACGACGCCCGGCCGGCCGACCTGGACGTGCTGCGGTCATTCGGGCCCTACGATGTGCACCTGTTGCAGTACTCCGGAGCCATCTGGTGGCCGTGGACCTACGAGCTGCCCGCGGCCGCCCAGCGCAGTTTCGGCGCGGCGAAACGAGCAAACGGCCTGGACCGTGCGCTGCGCTACGTCACGGCCGTCGGCGCCCGGCATGTGGTGCCCTTCGCCGGTCCGGCGTGTTTCCTCGATGAGGACCTGTTCGCCCTCAATGATCTGACCGGAGACCCCGCGAACACCTTCCCCGACCAGATGGTCTTCTTGGACTATCTCCGCGAGCACGGCGTCGAGGGAGGCCAGCTGCTGACCCCCGGCGCGGTGCTGACGGTGGACCGCCACCACGGCCAGGTCCGCTGGCCCGCTAGCGAACAGCAGGCGATGGAGCCATTCACCGACAAGGCGCGCTATCTTCGCCGCTACGCAGCCCGGACGCAGGACCGCATCGCGACCGCCGGGCGCGGCTTGCCCGCCTCGCGCACCGATGTGGCCGCCGAGCTGAAGGCCTGGTTCGAACCGCTGCTGGAGCTGGCCGGTCACATCCGCGCCGGCGTCGGCGGCCCGGTGCTGCTGCGGGTCGGCGACGACTTGCCGATCGTCATCGACTTCCCGGCCGGCCAGGTTCGCCGCTACGCCGGGGAGTCATGCCGCTACGAGTTCACCGTCGCCCGCCCGCTGATCGAGTCCCTGATCGCGGACCACGAGACCGACTGGGTCAACAGCCTGTTCCTGAGCATGCGCTTCCGCGCCCGCAGGATCGGCCCGTACAACGAGTACCTGTACACCTTCTTCAAGTGCCTGGCGCCCGACCGGCTGATGTACGCCGAAGGCTGGTACGCCGAGCAGAACCACGACGAAGAAGACATCCAGCTCGGAGACTGGATGATCCAGCGCCGCTGCCCCCACTTGTCGGGAGATCTCAGCCGGTTCGGCCAGACCGACGGCACCACGCTTACCTGCACCATGCACGGCTGGCAGTTCGACCTGACGACCGGACGCTGCCTGGCCACCAACGCCAGCAACCATCACCTCCGGAGCCGGCCTGCACGCGCGGAATGATCCGTTCTGCTCGCCTCAACTAGCCATCGCTGCGCAGCACGACAGCCTACAGATCGGCGGGATGCGCGCCTGGCTGAGTCCAGGGGCGATCACACGGGCGTGACCTCCGTCCGCGGCGGCCCTCTGGCTAGCCGCCATCCGGTTATCGCCAGCCGAGCGCAGGCGCCACGTGAGTAAGGATGCTGTCGATGACGTGGGCGTTGTAGTCGACGCCGAGTTGGTTGGGCACGGTGAGCAGCAGCGTGTCGGCGGCCGCGATCGCCTCGTCCTCCTTGAGCTGCTGGATCAGCACGTCCGGCTCGGCAGCGTACGTGCGGCCGAAGATCGCCTGGGTCGTCGCGTCGATGAACCCGATCTCGTCGGTGTCCTGGTTCGGACGGCCGAAGTACGCCCGGTCCCGGTCGTCGACCAGGGCAAAGATGCTCCGGCTGACCGACACTCGCGGCTCCCGCTCGTGGCCAGCCTTCTGCCATGCGGCACGGAAGGCCTGGATCTGCTCAGCCTGCTGCAGGTGAAAGGGTTTGTCCGACTCGTTATTGATCAGCGTCGAACTCTGCAGGTTCATGCCCAGCTCGGCCGCCCACGTGGCGGTCTGCTGCGACGCGGCGCCCCACCAGATGCGGTCACGCAGCCCTTCTGAGTGCGGCTCGACGCGCAGCAGGCCGGGCGGATTCGGAAACATCGGGCGGGGATTGGGCTGCGCGAAGCCCTCGCCGCCCAGCACCTCGAGCAGCACCTGGGCGTGCCCGCGGGCCATGTCCGCGTCCGTCTGACCCTCTTGCGGCTGGTAGCCGAAGTATCGCCAGCCCTCGATCACCTGCTCCGGCGAGCCGCGGCTGATCCCCAGCTGGAGGCGGCCGCCGGATATGAGGTCGGCCGCGCCGGCGTCCTCCGCCATGTACAGCGGGTTCTCGTAGCGCATGTCGATGACTGCCGTACCGATCTCGATCCGGCTGGTGCGCGCGCCAATCGCCGCGAGCAGCGGGAACGGAGATCCCAGCTGCCTCGCGAAATGGTGCACCCGGAAGTACGCGCCGTCGGCGCCGAACTCTTCGGCGGCCACGGCCAGGTCGATCGACTGCAGCAGCGCGTCCGATGCCGACCGCGTATGCGAGCCGGGTGACGACGACCAGTGCCCGAACGACAGAAAGCCAATCTTCTTCACCAGCGCGTCAACGCCAGCCGCCGGGGCGGCATTCCTCCCCCGGTAAGGCTCCGGCGGCGCGCTGCTTTCTGACGCCGACCTGGATCTACCCATCTGCATGGGTTACGCCGGGAGGATACGGCTCATCTGCGCTGGCGCTCGGCGGGCAGGGCGCAGGGCCTTTGCATTGTCCCCTACTGACCGTTACTTCCGGCCTGTGAGCAGCCGGAACGCGCGCAGAGAGTCGCGGACGGTGTGCCGGAGGGCGGCGGCGATGCTGACGTGCCCGGCCATGCGCAGGATGCTGATCACCAGGTTGCGCAGGGCGCCATGACGTGCGGCCCGGTCCGGTGCGGGCGGTGGAGGCGTCCTCGCCGAAGGTGGCGTCACGGACCGTGCCGTCGCTGGTGCGGGCGCCTCGCACGGTCTTGCCGTCTACCGCCAGCACCACCCGCGGGGCCGAGCGCCTCCAGCAGGTCCTGCGCGGGCGCCCGCGACGGCCACCTCGCTTCGGCTGAGCAGGCCAAGCTGGCCGCGGGCCAGCACGGCAGGCGAAGATGGCATGGCGGGCACGGCTCCCGGCGAAGATCACGAAGTTGGCAGAACCTCATGATCACTGCCGGGCCGCGCCTGCTCACGTAACCACGCGATCACGGCGTGCCGGCATATCCGGGCTGCTCAGGGCACCACCAACCGACCATGCAATCTCATCGAGACAGTCCGCTGATGATGGGGCCGACTAGGTGGATCCGCCCGAGTCCGGGCCGGTAGCCGAGGCGGGCGTTCAGATGCTTGATCGGTGCGTTCCGCTCCTCGTTGCTGGTGTGGAGTTCGGTGTAGCCGTTGGCGAGCGCCCAGTTGATTTCTGTCGCCTTCAGGGCACCCGCGATGCCGCGTCCGCGCCAGGCTCTCTTGACGGCGGTCATGGCGTGGCCTGCGGCCGCCGGCGCGGTCAGCGACAGTTTTGCGAAGCCGACGACCTCCTCGCCGGCGAGCGCGATGAACGTCGCCTCGGGAGAGTCGGCTGGCCGCCGCATATGGTGCTCCATCCAGTCCTCGAACGGTTCGACGGCGACATCCTCGAAGCCGGGAATGTCAGGATGGGTTTCGAGGTCGACCTCGTACATCCCGCGTGCCAGCTCCGGCCGCTGCGCCCAGGTGACGATCTCGATCCCGGCCGGCGGCTGGACCTGCGGCGGTGAGATGCCGGCGAGGCTGAGCACGAGGCCCACTTCGCGCCGTTCCTCGGTGAAGCCGCGCCGCTGGGCAAAGGCCAGGCTCTCCGGATCGTTGCCGGAGACCGGCACCTCCAGCTCGCGTACCCCTCGCTCGCTGGCCCACATGGAGATGGCCTCATACAATGCCGTGCCAGCGCCGCGCCGGCGTTGCCCGGCAAGCACGGTGATAAACGCAACGACACGGCGCGCGCGAT
>Ga0210390_10004460_pt1 | contig 11799 bp, 6 predicted proteins | sample IncBWH11OmetaG_FD_161050 | JGI IMG/M metagenome (GOLD analysis project Ga0210390, IMG submission 161050) | Forest soil microbial communities from Barre Woods Harvard Forest LTER site, Petersham, Massachusetts, United States - Inc-BW-H-11-O ... | reverse complement strand
AAACTTGGTGTGGCGCCCCTGCCCGCCGCCCGGCCGGTGACGATCGAGCAACTCATGTCCGGCACTGCCGACAGCCAGCGCGTCGAAATCTCAGGTGTCGTAAGAGTAGCTCAGCCCTACGGCAATTATCTCATGCTTCAAGTGGTCTCGGGAGGATGCCGTTTTTGGGCGTCTCTTCCAATACCGGAGAAAACAAACCTGCGGGCGCTGGTCGGCGCCAAAGTTCTTTTGAGGGGCGCGGCCGCCACCGGCTATAACGCTCCACTCAGGCACATTGTTAAGGTGACATTATATCTGCCGCGAACCGCCGATTTTGTTATTGAGCAGGCCGCGCCGGGCGACCCTTACTCCGAGCCGTTGACCGCGCTCAATTCGACCGCCCAATACCGGAAAAACCGCGAGCCTGGCAGCCAGGTTCATGTCAAAGGCGTAGTGACTTTTCAACGGAAAGGCGAAGACCTGTTTTTGCAGGACTCCAGCGGGGGTCTGGAAGTAAAAAGCAAATTAGACGAGCCTGTGGCGCCGGGGCAGGTTGTCGAAGCCGTTGGCTTTCCCGCCGTCGAAAACTTCCTGCCGGTATTGGAAGACGCGGACTTCAAAAAGACGGGTGAAATTGTGCCGGGCCTCCAGCCGCAAGACGTCACGGTGGCGGAATTGCAGAAGGGATTGCACCATGCCGATTACATCGCCTTAAAAGGCACGCTCGTCGACCGTCTTGCCCGGGGCCTTGGGCAAACGGCGAATGGGCCGGTTTTTCGCACGACTCTCGTATTGCAAAACAGCAATTTTTTGTTCGAGGCCGAAAAAGACACGGCGGACGAAAATAATTATTTAGCTTCCATTCCGCTCGGCAGCATCGTCGAGGCCAGTGGCATCTGCATTCTGGACAGCGACGACGCTGGAAAGGCCAAGTCCGCCCGCATTTTGCTTCCCACGTCCCACGATGTGCGCATCCTGCAGGAGCCGGGTTGGTTGACGCCCGGGCATCTGCTGGCGAGCCTGGCGGTTGTTTCGGGGATTTTGCTCATTGCGATCAGTTGGTCGGTGATGGTTTCGAATAAGAATTCAAAGTTGAAATCCTTGGTCAGTGAAAAAGAAGCCGCCCAAAAGGAACTCCAGGAGGCGCATGATTTGCTTGAATCACGCGTCGACGAACGGACCAAACAATTGAAGGTGGAAATGACCGCGCGCAAGGAGTCGGAATTGCAATTTCGCGCCGTTCTCACCGAGCGGACCCGTCTGGCCCAGGAACTTCACGACACTCTCGAGCAGACCATCACCGGTATTGCGTTGCAACTGGATCGCGTGGACAACCATTTCGCAAAGAATTTGGATACCGCCGCTCATCATCTTAAATTGGCCCGAAGCCTGACGCGGCAGGGACAAACCGAGGTTCGCCGTTCGGTTTGGGGGTTGAGGATCAGGGCCGCTGAACAATTCAATCTGGTGAACGCGCTTAACGTGGCCGGGCAGCAAATTGCAAATCACTCCGGCATGCAAATCCAACTCGAAACCTCGGGGCAGATACAGTCTTTGCCCGAGACGTTCGAGGAAAATCTCTTACGCATTGGACAGGAAGCGATCACTAATGCGGTCAAGCATTCCGGCGCCGGCGCCGTAAAGGTGGAGTTGCAATTCTCGCCGCAACGCGTCGTGCTGCAAATCGAAGATAATGGCAAGGGCTTTGACCCTGAACATTGCATCGGACCAGACCAGGGCCATTTTGGATTGTTGGGTATTCGCGAGCGCACTGAACGTATGGGCGGGGACGCGAAAATCACGAGCAAGCCGGGGGTTGGCACGCGCGTCTGCGTGGACATCCCTCTCAGTCAAAACGGTCACTCGGATGATCAAACCGACCTGGACGCATGAAAAACGAACCCGATATTCGAATCCTCGTCGCTGACGATCACTATGTCGTGCGGATGGGGGTAATTGCTATTATTAATGATCAGGAGGACATGGAAGTCGTTTGCGAGGCGGCAAACGGACTCCAGGCGGTCGAATTATTTAAAAAGCACAAGCCGGATTTGGTTTTATTGGACTCGCGAATGCCGCAGAAGAGCGGCATCCAGGCGGCAAAAGAAATTAAGGCTCAGTCGGAGACAGCTCGCATTGTGATGCTGACTGCCTTTGACGGTGACGAAGATATTTCCCAGGCACTGGAATCCGGCGCCCAGGGGTATGTCCTTAAGAATTCCACCGATAAAGATCTTCTTCCGGCGATTCGGGCTGTCGCCGCGGGCGAGCAGTGGATCCCGCCGGAAGTGGCAGAAAGGCTTGCGCGGCGAAAAACCTATGAGCCGCTGACGCCGCGGGAATTGGTCGTGCTGCGCGAAATGGCCAAGGGCCTTGCCAACAAGCAAATCGCCAGTGTCTTGAACATCACCCAAAATACGGCGAAGGGTTATTTAAAGAGCATTCTTTATAAGCTGCACGTTGCCGACCGGACTGAAGCCGTAACCGTCGCAATTCAAAGGGGCCTGATACATTTATAGGGCTGCCGCGGTGCAAACCGCTAAACCGCAAAATCCGGGGGTAACCAACCACGTTCAACGCAGTGTTGAAAATGCCATTCACACGGACGATGAAGCTTGTAACTCCAAAAGAACCAGCCCTGCGTTCCTTCGTAGTTCAATAACTGGGCATCCGCGTAACCTCGCGTGGCGGATTCGATCTGAAGAGGGGAAAGGCCCGACATTGCCCGTTCCGGCAATGACAATGACCATTCACCGACTAACGTTGGCAATTCATCGCGCTGCATTTCATCGAGAGTGTTGTTGCGATCCAGCGCAAATGCCAGTTGCTCCAGCGCGGAACGGGACAAGGCCTCCTTGTCGAAGCATTGATACAGATGGGTATCGAGGATCACGTTAACGAAGGAAGGCTCCTGCATGAATTTCTTCCAAACCAACGGGCGAAACGAATCATGGATGACAACGGCTACCTCGGGACCGGTGTGCTTGCGGACGCGGGCATATCCATCCTTATAATATTGCTGGAGTATCTTAATCGGAATCTCGGGCCGCGGTTCGTTCAACAATTCGATGCCGTAGAGGGCCGAACGGTTCCCGTATTTTTGGGCCAAGCTCTCGATGACTCTCAAAGTTTCCTGGATATTTTGCGGGTCCTTCGGCCAGTTGATCGCCCCGCTTCGTCCGCTGTGGTCCCAGCCATTCTGGCTGCCGGGGGCGCCGTGCAAATCCAAAAGCAATTTCAACCCGTTCTTTTCACATTGGTCGAACGCAAAATCAATAAATTGAGAACACTCAACGAACGGTTTTGGCGCTTCCAGCGCCCAATATCCCACCGGCAAACGCACCGCATTCAGGCCGCAATTTTTTATCCAGCGGAAATCGTCTTCGGTAATAAACGTTTCACGATGGCGGTCCAGGCGGCTTTTTGCCCGGTTGCCGAGACCGAGGCATAGGCTGTATTCATCCTGCGCGTCTGTGCCGCTGTAAACGTCCGGTGTCATCCATCGTTCCAGAACCAGCCAGGACCCGAGATTAACCCCGCGCAATTTTAAAGCAGTGGCCCCGTCTTTCCCGGACGATTGCTGAGCGGAAGCCGGCGTTGAAACGTCCTTCGCTAAAGCCAGACCGGGCATGTCGGCGACGGCCAATGCCGCGATTCCGCCCAGGGCATTTTGAATGAATTCTCTCCGTCGCATATCGTCAATCGAGCGCTCGCACTGAATAGGGTTGAAACAAACTAGCCATGTTCTGCCTAAGTAAAGCAAATTTTCGGCTATTAATATACCCCCATTTGGAGGGGTGGAAAGCCAATAGTCAATTTATGTAGTAGTACAAATGTTCTACTGCCCAATTTATCATTGGAGTGTCAACCGCTTCCTGCTTAGAGTAGTTTCATGATCCGGTCTTCAGGACACTCAGAACCAGCGTCAGAGCGACAATTCGTTCTTCCCGCTTTGGCACAGTAATGCCTCCGTCTGTGCCAGTAGTTTTGCGCGGTCCCAGCCGGCCGGATTTGCTCCGCGAAGAATCGCTCGCTGATATCCTGGTTGCTACCGCAAAACGTTCGCCGCAACAACTCGCCTTGATTTGGGGTGACCGCACCGTCAGCTACGGCGAGTTGAATGCCGCCTCCGATGTCATGGGTCGCGCGCTGGCGCATCGCGGTGCGGCGCCGGGCCGGGTCGTGGGACTTTTTTTGCCGCGCGGCGCGGACCTGCTCATCGCGCAGGCGGCCATCGTCAAAAGCGGCGCCGCCTGGCTGCCTTTCGATGCCGATGCTCCATCGGAGCGAATCAAAACCTGCCTGGGCGACGCCGGCGCCATCGGTCTGGTCACGTGCCGCGAATGGCTTCCGCGTTTGCAAACTTTAGGCGTGCCAGTCTGGGCCGTTGATGACTTGCTGGCTGAGAAGAGTCCGACCTCGCCGCGCCCCGCCAAATCCTCCGATCCGGCCTATGTGATTTACACGTCCGGTTCCACCGGCCGGCCGAAGGGGATAGTCATTAGCCATCGCGGCATCTGCCATTTCCTCCGCGCCGAGAACGAGCTGCTCGGTGTGCGCGCCGACGACCGCGTGTATCAGGGATTTTCCGTTGCCTTCGACATGTCGTTCGAGGAAATATGGATCTCCTGGCTGGTTGGCGCGACGCTTTGGATTGCGCCGCCTTTTCTTGCGGGCGATCCCGATTTGCTTGCGCAATCGCTCACGCGTGAGGGCATCACGGTGCTCCATGCCGTGCCGACTTTGATGAGTTTATTGTCCGCGGTGCCGCACACCGTCAGGCTCCTTAACCTGGGCGGCGAGGCTTGTCCTCCTGCGCTCGCGCAGAGGTTGGCAAGGCCGGGACTGAAATTGTTCAACACCTACGGCCCCACGGAAGCGTCCGTCTCAGCCAGCCTGGCGCAATTGACGCCGGACGCGCCCATCACGATTGGAATGCCTTTGCCCAACTATGGTCTGCTCATCGTGGATGAAGACGGTCGTCCGCAGCCCGCGGACACCACGGGCGAGCTTTGCATTTTTGGGCCGGGTTTGGCCGACGGCTATCTGGGCAGGCCGGATTTGACTCAGGAAAAATTTGTGCCCAATCCGTTCGCGCAATTTCCTGGCGAAGAAAAAATGTATCGGACTGGCGACCTTGCCAGCATTGCACCGGGCGGCCCGGTGCGTTGTTTGGGCCGCGCCGACCACCAGGTTAAAATTAGGGGTTACCGGGTTGAACTGGAGGAGATCAGCGCCGCGCTCAGTGCGCAGCCCGGCGTAGCAGCGGCTGCGGTGGTGTTGCGAGCGATTGCCGGCGTCGATCAACTGGTGGCCTTCGTCGTGTCCGGAAACGATGAAATTTTTCCGGCTCAATTGCGCCGTGCCCTATCCGCGCAACTGCCGGCCTATATGGTGCCGGCGCATTTTGAATTTGTCGCCGCTCTGCCGCGCCTGTCATCCGGCAAAGTAGATCGTAACTTCTTGTCCGCCGTACCCCTGCGCGAAGCGGACGCCATTGAACAAAAGCACGAGTCCTGCACGGAGGACCAGACGGCTCTCTTCCTGGCCCTGGCGAAACTGTTTCCGGGTGGCGTATTTCGGCCGGACCTGGACTTTTTTGACGACCTCGGCGGGCACTCTTTGCTGGCCGCGCGGCTCGTCTCCATTTTGCGTGGCGAAAACAGTTACGCGAAACTGAGCGTGCAGGATATCTATCGTGAACGGCGGTTGGGCGCAATCGCCCTGGTCATGGGTCGATTGCGGGAGCAACCTCGATCCGCCGGCCGGACCGAACGCGCCGCGACGCCTGCGGGGCGCCGCTTCGTTTGCGGGCTGGCCCAGGCGGTTGTTCTGTTGGGATTCACGCTGTTGCACACCGCTGACTGGCTGGGGCCGTTTTTTGTCTATCAATTCTTCACTGGCGACCCGGACCAGAGCATCGGCAGGGCGGTGCTCTACGCGCTGGCGGTTTTTGTGCTGGCGCGCTTTGCCATGTTCGTCGTGGCCATCGCCGGCAAACGCAGCCTGGGCAGGCTGCGTCCGGGCCGTTATCCGTTGTGGGGTGTGTCGTACTTCCGCTGGTGGCTCGGGGGAAAATTTTGTGAATTGCCTGACACCTATCTGCTCGCCGGCACTCCATGGATGCCACTGTATTTGCGCGCCCTCGGCGCCCGTGTGGGCCGCAATGTCATGATTGACACTCTCACCTTTGGCGCGCCGGAATTGCTCACCATCGCCGACGGCGTCAGTCTGGGGACCTTTGTCAATCTTGAGAACGCACGTGTCGAGAACGGCGAATTGGTCATTGGGCCGGTACAACTGAACCAGGAAGCGGTGGTGGAATCTTATTCGGTGCTCGAGGAAGACACGGAACTCGGCGAACGCGCGCGCCTGGCCGGTCTGTCGGCGCTGAGCGCCGGACGAAAGATCCCGGCCGGCGAGTGTTGGGCCGGCGCGCCGGCCCGGCCTGCCGCCGAAACGTTCGAATCGTTGCCGCCGCGGCCACACGCGTCTTTCCCACGCCGTGCAGCGCTGGCGGCCCTGCACGCGGTGTCCGCCATCATTGTCTCGTTATTGTTTTTTATGCCGGTATTTCCGGCGTTCCTTTTGATCGACTGGGTGGACGCGCACACTTTGGATGTTTTTGAATCCGGCCTGAGCGCGCCGCTGGCCTTTGGCTTTTATTTTCTGCTGGCGCTTCCCGCCAGCGTGGTGTTCCTGGGCGTCACCATGCTCCTGACGGGCGCTTTGCGCTGGCTCCTGCCGCCCCAGAGTGCCGGCCTTGCCTCGGTGCATTCCTTGGTTTATTGGCGCCGGCGCGCCTCCAATCTGGTCCTGGACAGCAGTCTCCGTGAGTTGCACGGTATTTTTGCCTCAGTCTTTGCGCCGATGTGGCTGCGTTGCCTGGGAGTCAGGGTAGGCCGCAACGCTGAGGTTTCGACCGCTGAAGGCATGGTGCCGGAGTTGTTGAGCATCGGCGATGATAGCTTTGTCGCTGACGGCGCCATGCTGGGCGACGAGGAATTGCGCGACGGCTGGATGATTTTGCGGCCCACGCGCATCGGCAACCGTTCGTTTATTGGAAACGGCGCTTATGTGCAGGATGGCACGGTGGTGCCGGACGATGTTTTGATCGGCGTGCAAACACGCGCGCCAAAAAACGAGCAGCTCAAATCCGGCCAAACCTGGATGGGTTCGCCGCCGCTGTTGCTGCCGGCGCGGGAAATCTTGCACGGATTTCCGGAATCACTCACGTTCCGGCCCTCGATCTTGCGCCGCGCCGCGCGTGGCATCATCGAGGGCCTGCGCATCGTCTTGCCGTTGGCCTTGCTGATTGCCACCGGCTATCTCATCGTCGTTTTAGTCGTTCCTCTGGCCGTCGGCAACAACTGGGGATTTCTCGTAACCGGCGCGCTGGCCGTAGCCGGCGCCTTGTATGGCCTGGCCTCGTTTTTGTTTGTCGTCGCGCTTAAATGGATTTTCGTTGGGCGCTATCGTCCGCGTACCGCGCCGATGTGGACGCTGTTCGTCTGGATCAGCGAAGCGGTGACGAGCCTGTATGAGTCGCTGGCCGTGCCTAATTTTCTGGACCTGCTGCGCGGCACGCCGATGCTTCCCTGGGCGTTGCGCCTGCTCGGCGCGCGCATCGGCCGGGGGGTTTACCTGAACACGACGGACCTGACGGAATTCGACTGTGTGCGCATTGGCGATGAAGCAGAATTGAACGCCTGGAGCGGCCCGCAGACGCATCTGTTCGAGGACCGCGTGATGAAAATCGGCCGGGTTGAAATCGGCGCGCGTGTGACCGTCGGCGCCCGCAGCACGGTGCTCTATGACACCCACGTGGGCGAGGGTGCCGTCCTGGGTCCGCTCACGATGGTCGCCAAAGGCGAACGCCTGCCGGCACAAACACGTTGGGAAGGCTCGCCCGCGACGCCCGCTGATTCCAGATGAAAGCCGCGATGCAAATGATATTTCCGTGGCCGGAAATCCCGGCGTTGCCGCCACCGGGCCAGCCGGTGTTGGTTCGTGTTCCGACTCCGTCAGCACGTATGTCAGCCCGGCGGGAATTGCGGGCCGCGTTGCGGCGGGTGCTGGCCGGTTGGAGCGCATGTTCTGCGGAAGAAATGCCATTGTGCGAAACACCGCGCGGCCCGGCCTGGATGGGAACGCTTGCCGGCTCGAGTTTGGATATCAGCCTGTCCTATGCGGACGGCGAAGGCTGGATCGGTTTGGTTCGCGCCGGTTCAATCGGGATTGATGTCATGCGGGTCCAGCCTGTGCCCGAACTTGAAAGCGTGGCGCGGATTTATCTGGGCCCCGCCGCCGTCAAAACAATCCAAAACTCGCCGCATCCGGGTCTGGCCTTCGCGCTTGCGTGGACGGATTTGGAGGCCCGATTGAAATTGTTGAAACAGCCGTTGTGTGAATTTTCCGATGTGCCTCCCGCCGGAGTGAGTGAACGCGCGCGCCGGCACTTTTTACTCCCGGACGGTTTGGTGATGGCGCTGGCCTGCGGTGGATTACAGGCTTAAAGCAAACGAAATCATCAGGAGCTGACGTTGTGGCTCGTCTGATTAGGTACTTGTAGTCCCGCTCGTCGTGGCTCAACTTTGGAAATGGAGATTCGAGCGTTTCAACCGGACGATGAGGAAGCGCATCGATTAATGGCTCGATGCCCTGGTTAAAACAGCGAGATCGGAATGGAAACCAGGCCAAAGCTGATGGAACTTTTCCAAATCGCTCGCATAAAATCAAAAACGGAAGGTGAGCTTTTTCGCTGGAGAGATCCGCGTCCATTGTTAGCTGGTTTTCCCTTTAATCCCTGCGGATTGTCCAGCAGTGTCTCACCTCCCGATAGTTTGGCAGCTTGAAGCCTGCCATCCCGAAAACGGGTTTCATTTGGCATTTTTCCAGCAAATAAGGCCGAAACGCCTGAAATTCGAATGCAGTTTGCAATTGTGGCCGGACTCATCGTTGCGGCTTGCACATGGCTTTTGCGCAAAAGGGAATTTTTTGCAGTTTTTCGTCTTGGCAAATATCTAGCTTAAATCTTCGGCATGGAGACCTGCGCGGATTTTCTGGTGGAACGGCTTTATGATTGGGGTGTGCGGCGGATTTATGGTTATCCGGGAGACGGCATCAATGGAATCATGGGAGCGCTGGGCCGCGCGGAAAAAAATTCGCATCCGGTCGAGTTTATCCAGGCACGGCACGAGGAGATGGCGGCATTCATGGCGTGCGCTCATGCAAAATTTACCGGCGAAGTCGGCATTTGCCTGGCCACGTCAGGACCGGGCGCCATCCATTTGCTCAACGGTTTATATGACGCCAAAATGGACCATGTTCCCGTCGTGGCCGTCGTGGGGCAGCAATCCAGGCAGGGTCTCGGCGGGCACTATCAACAGGAAGTGGATTTGACGACCCTCTTCAAAGACGTCGCCGGCGAGTTCGTTCAAATGGCCGTGCATCCCGCGCAAATCCTGCATTTGGTGGATCGGGCCGTGCGCATTGCCAAAGCGGAACGTTGCGTCACCTGCATTATCATGCCCAATGATTTGCAGGAGGCAAAGGCCGTGAAGGTTCCCGGTCACACGCATGGCACAGTCCACTCGGGAATTGGTCATGCGAGGTCGCGAATCATTCCCGACAGCAAGGATTTGGAGCGCGCGGCGAAAGTTTTGAACGATGGTCGCCGTGTGGCAATCCTGATCGGGGCGGGTGCCATGCACGCGGGAAAGGAAGTCGTCGAAGCGGCAGACCTTTTGGGCGCGGGCATCGCCAAAGCGCTCCTGGGCAAGGCGGCGTTGCCCGACGATCTGCCCAATGTGACCGGTTCCATCGGCTTGCTCGGCACCAGGCCAAGCTGGGACATGATGATGGATTGCGACACTCTCTTTATGATCGGCAGCAGCTTTCCCTATTCCGAATTTCTGCCGAAAGAAGGCCGGGCGCGTTGTGTGCAAATTGATATCGACCAGCGAATGTTGAGCCTGCGCTATCCGGCGGATGTATGCCTGGCCGGGGATAGCGCTGAAACGTTGCGCGCCCTGATGCCATTGTTGAAAAAGAAGGACGACCGGTCCTGGCGCGAGTCCCTCGAACGCGGGGTGGCGGCGTGGTGGAAAGTTTTGGAAGCCCGCGCCATGAACGAAGCAAACCCTCTCAATCCCCAACGCGTCTTCTGGGACCTTTCGCCGCGGTTGCCCGACAACTGCATCCTGTGCGCGGATTCCGGATCATCGGCGAATTGGTTTGCGCGCGATTTGAAAATCCGGCCCGGCATGATGGCGTCGCTTTCCGGGACGCTCGCGACCATGGGCGCGGGCGTTCCCTATGCCATTGCGGCAAAATTCGCGTTTCCCAATCGTGTGGTTTACGGCCTGGTCGGGGACGGCGCGATGCAGATGAACGGCATCGCCGAACTCGTGACCATCGCCAAGTATTGGAGACGATGGAAAGATCCGCGTCTCATCATTCTGGTCCTCAACAATCGAGACTTGAACCAGGTCACCTGGGAGCAGCGCGTTCTAAGCGGCGACCCGAAATTTGAGACGTCCCAGAATCTGCCGGAGTTTCCTTATGCAACTTACGCGGAAATGCTTGGGCTCAAGGGCATTCGCCTGGACAACCCGGAAGCCGTGGCCACTGCGTGGATAGATGCGCTCAAGTCCGACCGGCCGGTCGTGGTGGATGCGCATACGGACCCGGAAGTGCCGCCGCTGCCGCCGCACATAACGCTCCAGCAGGCACGGCACTTTGTGAGCGCGATGATTCACGGCGACCCCGAGCGCGGCCATGCCATCCGGCAATCCTTCAAAGACGGAATCGAAAGCTTTCTGCCGCACTAGCGCTAGGGAGATTGGCCATGAACATTGAACAAAAAAAATTCGCGCCCCTCGGCCATAAACGGTGGGCCATTGCCGAAGGCTATATTCCCGAAACGAGCCACGGCCCGGAACCGGAAATGACCAGCCACGAGAGCATTTGCGTCCTCAACGTGTCGGACGAGGAAGCGCACCTGCAAATCTGGATTTTTTATTCCGACCACGAACCGGTCGGCCCTTACCGGGTCTCCGTGGGCCCGCGCCGGACAAAACACGTGCGGTTCAACAATTTGGAGGACCCCGAACCAATTCCGCGCGGGACGGAATATTCCAGTTTAATCGAGTCCGATATACCGATTGTCGTGCAACACACGCGGCTGGATTCGCGCCAGGAAGCGAATGCGTTGATCAGCACGATGGCATTTGCGGATACGGAGGCATTGATGTGAGGGGAATTGGTAGGGCGGAAGTGCCCTTCCGCCAGGGCACCCGCCGCAAGGCGGGTGCCATTCGAGGCTCGGCGTTCGATGTTCGATGTTTCCGGACTCCGTTCTCACGTTCTCACGCTCTTTCCTCCCCGGTAGGGCGGAAGTGCTTGCCAGTGGCGCTGCCACCCGGTAGGGCGGAAACCCAGTGACAAGCGGCGAGAAAAAGTCTAGATTGTCATTGTCTGCATGAAACAATCCGCCGCTCAATCGGACACGGACATCAAAGCCCGACGCTGGGCTAGACGGTTGTCAATGCGCGTCAAAAAAATTGTCGTAGCGCATCCCGGCGCCGATCCCGATAATATTCGTCACACCTTGATTTTGCTGGAACAACCGCCGTTTGCCCGCCTGCAAAGGAGTCTCATTCGTGGCCGCGCCGCTGCCATTTACCGAAAGTGAGCGCCGACTGTTGCGCTCGTTGCTGCGGCACGAGGTGCGATTTATGGTTGTGGGGCTTTCGGCCGCTGCGTTCCAGGGTGCGCCCGTCGTTACACAAGACGTTGACCTTTGGTTTGAAAACCTGG
>Ga0210390_10004459_pt1 | contig 11799 bp, 12 predicted proteins | sample IncBWH11OmetaG_FD_161050 | JGI IMG/M metagenome (GOLD analysis project Ga0210390, IMG submission 161050) | Forest soil microbial communities from Barre Woods Harvard Forest LTER site, Petersham, Massachusetts, United States - Inc-BW-H-11-O ... | reverse complement strand
CGCCATCCCTCCCGATCTCGATCACATCATTGTCGGCTTTCCGAATTTAGAAGACGGCATCGACCGGCTGTTTCACTTGTCGGGTTATCGCGCGGCCGTCGGAGGCTCCCATCCGAACCGTGGCACGCGCAATGCCCTTCTGAATTTGGGCAATAATTCGTATCTCGAACTGCTCGCTCCCGATCTCGCGCAGCCCGCTCTTTTGTGGCACAAGGAAATTGCCACGCTTACGGAGCTCACCATCGTTGGCTGGGCCATTCGCCACGCCGAACTCGACAAACTCGCTTCTTGGCTGAAGGAACGCGGCGTCTCCTGTTCAGACCCCACTCCCGGCTCTCGCGTTCGCCCAGACGGACAAACGTTGAATTGGCGAAAGCTGACGCTGGTCGATGACCTCAAGGGCAATCTACCTTTCTTTATCGATTGGGACTCTGCCTCTCCTCATCCTTCATCCGATGCGCCCGGTAGCTGCCTGCTTCAGGAATTTCGCCCCACCGATACGCTTCCGGAAATCCCCCCACCGCAGGATGGCATGCGGCTGCACATCATCCCCGGAAAGCAGGCGCAGCTTCAGGCAAAAATCGCCGGCCGTAACGGCGCTATTTTCCAACTCTCATCCATTCCCGTTCCAGCCGAGAACTGGGTTCCCAAAGAATCTTCCATCCTGTAGTTTGGTACATTCTGCGGTCTTGCTCCCGTCTCTTCACGTGCTATACTTTGAAGTCTGCCCCATGCTGCGGAAGCGGCTAGGGTTAGGTGTCCAAACGGGGTGTGACCCGGCTTGCCGGGTGCCTTTTTTTTCTTAGGGGGATTTATCGCTGAGCGGAATTTCCGGCAGGCCGACCGTATCCGAATTAACGAACGGATACGAGCTCGGGAAGTTCGAGTGATTGATGAAGATGGCGGGCAGTTGGGTGTCATGCAGCCGTTTGAAGCGCTTCGTTTGGCGCGCGAACGGGGACTGGATTTGGTGGAGATATCGCCTACCGCGGATCCGCCGGTTTGCAAAATCACCGACTACGGCAAATACCAGTATCAGTTGAATAAAAAGGCGCACGAGCAGCGCAAGAGCAGCCGTGGTTCGCAGCTGAAGGAAGTGAAGTTTCGCCCCGCTACTGCCGAGCATGATTATCAGGTTCGCAAGAATCAGATCATCCGGTTCCTCGGGGAGGGCCATAAGGTGCGCGCCATGATTTTCCATCGCGGCCGCGAAATGGCTCACCAGGAAGTGGGTCGCGCCAAGATGACGCGGCTCCTCGGTGAAATTGGGGAATACTGTCAGATTGAAACCATGCCCCGCATGGAAGGCAACGTTCTCGTGGCCCTCCTCGCCCCCAAAAAGGGCGCTGGCGCTCCGGCCCGGCCGGCAAGCTCGGCTCAACCGAACGCTTGATTCAAACGGGAAATTTTCAGGGCTGGCTTTGGCCGGCTCGCAGGGAGAGGATTTACAGCAATGCCACGCAATTCACTGAAGCCCAAGAAGAAGCTCAAGACTCATCGCGGCGCCAAGAAGCGCTTTAAGATCACCGCCACAGGCAAGATCCTGCGCATGCATTCCGGCAAGCGCCACCTGCTCGGCACAAAGGCTGCCAAGCGCATGCGCAAGCTCAAGAAGCTAACCAAAGTGAGCGATCGAGACGTAGCCGCCGTGCGCCAGATGCTCCCGTACGGAGCTTAGTCTTTTGTAGGGGCGCAGCACTGCTGCACCCCATCTCGGCAAGAAATCAAACTCTACCGAGACTCGACTTTTGCACTAACCGGGTTCGCTCGGCCAAATGCAGAAACCGCGGAACCACCGTTCCGCAACACGTGTCAGGCAGCGCTTCACGGGTGCCTGCCGGCCGTTTCGCCCCGTCAGCGGGGCGCATGAACGCGGGCTCTAGTCCGCACATGTAGCGCTGGCTTTCATGCCAGCGCCGTTGCAGCCAGAACGAAAGTTCTAGCCGCAACAAATCACACCGGAAACAAACCCGTTGCGGAATGCGCTTCGCTGTGCCTCTCCGCAACCTGTCTTGTTTCCCACATTCGAAGGAGAAAACCCATGCCACGCGTAAAACGCGGCACAAAACGCCGGGCTCGGCGTAAGAAGTACCTCAAGCGGACCAAAGGCTTCTTCCTCACCAAGAGCAAGCTCTATCAGTCCGCACAGGAGGCCGCCAATCGCGCGGATCGCTATGCAAAACGCGATCGTCGCGTGAAGAAGCGTCAATATCGCCGCTTGTGGATCCAGCGTGTCGGCGCCGCGGCTCGCCTGAATGGCTTGACCTACGGTCAGCTCATTCACGGCCTGAAAGCAGCAGGCATTGCCGTCGATCGCAAAGTCCTGGCCGATATGGCTGTGCTGGACCCCGGCGGATTCACCTCCATTGCGGAGAAGGCCAAACCTTTCGCCCCCAAGCCCAAGGCTAAGCCCGCCGCCGCAAAATCCTAACCCCGTAGCGCTGGCTTCCAGCCGGCGACCTTTCTGCCGTAGGGGGGCAGCACCGCTGCTGCGCCCCATCTCGGCAACATGTAAGCTATTGAGCGAATATGTCAACCGGGAACAATCCAACAGAAAAAACACTCGCGCAGCTCGGCGTGGACTCTCCTGAACAAGTCAAAAGCTTGTTCGAGGAGGTTCGTGAACGTTTTGACGCTCAGGCCACCGGTCGGCGCGACGCGCATGAGTGGAACATTTTGCGAATTTCTTGGCTAGGACGAAAGTCAGGTGCCATTGCGCAAATCAACGAGAACTGGTTAAAACCCTCGCCTATTGAATTGAAGCGGGTTGTGGGAGAGTCTCTAAACCACTTTAAAGAACATGTTGAAGTTGTTCTCGGAAACGGTTTGGCCGCAAGTGTGGCCGACAACCAGACCTCGGTCGCAACCAAAGATCGCATCGACCTTTCTCTTCCTGGTGTCATCCGTCCCACCGGCACGCACCATCTGATTCGCCAGGTCTTTCAGGAAATCGAAGATATTTTCTTTTCCATCGGCTTCTCCGTCGTCGAAGGCCCCGAAATCGAAACGCCCTACTATAATTTCGAGGCCCTGAACATTCCCGAGCATCATCCCGTCCGCGACGACATGGACACCTTCTATCTCGATCTGCCCCAAGGTGCTCCGGGACCGCTGCTTCTTCGCACGCACACGTCTCCCGTGCAGATCCACACCATGGAGAAGCGCCAGCCGCCGGTGCGCGTCATTGTGCCCGGCAAGGTCTATCGCCGAGACAATCCCGACGCCACGCATTCCTTCATGTTTCACCAGATCGAAGGTCTGGCCGTCGATTCGGACATCACCTTTTGCGATTTCACCGGCACCATCGATTATTTCGTGAAGCAATTCTTCGGCGAAGGCGTGCGAACCCGTTTCCGTCCCAGCTATTTTCCGTTCACCGAACCGTCCGTAGAATTTGACGCCTCCTGTATTTTTTGCGGCGGCAGTGGCATTGCGAAAACCGGCGGCACCTGTGGCAAGTGCAAGGGCGCGGGCTGGATTGAACTGTTCGGCGCGGGCATGGTCGATCCGGCTGTCTACGGTTTTGTCAATTACGACCCGAAAAAAGTCAGCGGCTTTGCTTTCGGCATCGGCATCGACCGCCTGGCCATGCTCAAATACGGCATCGACGACATCCAAGTCTTTTTCCAGAATGATGTGCGCTTCCTCCGCCAGTTCCCGTAATCTTTTGGAGTGCGGGAGCCCAGCTCCCGCTTTAGCAGAGCAGCGTCAGGGCTACAACCCTGATGAATCGAATTTGTAAGCAAAGTAGTTTTGGTTTTACTTGGAACTTAAAACTGAGAACTAATAACCACTGTCCATGCCCTTCGCTGACGCCAAACAACGCTTCTCTAACCGCGTAACGGACTACGCCCGCTACCGCCCTAGCTATCCGTCCGCCCTGATCGATCTCCTCGCAAAAGAATGTGGCCTGCGCGCCGACCACGGCATCGCCGATATAGCCTCAGGCACAGGCCTTCTCACCAAACTTTTTCTCGATCACGGCAATCGCGTTTATGGAATTGAGCCGAACGCGGAAATGCGCGCCGGCGGCGAAGAATTTCTGCGCGACTATCCCAATTTTGCCAGCATCAATGGTTCGGCCGAAGCCACAACGCTAGCGGACTGCTCGGTGGACTTCGTCACCGTCGGCCAAGCCTTTCACTGGTTCGACGTTGCCGCCGCGCAGCGCGAATTCCGCCGCATTCTCAAGCCCGGCGGCTGGGGCGTCGTGGTTTGGCAGGATCGCCGCATGGACGAGACTCCTTTCGCTCGCGAATATGAAAGTGTGCTCGTGCGTTTTGGTATCGACTATAAATCCGTCAAGGATACTTATCCCGAAACCGAAAAGATGCACAACTTCTTCGAATCCGGCGCATTGCAAACGCATGACCTGCCGAATCATCAGGATTTCGATTGGCAGGGCTTGCGCGGGCGCCTTCGCAGCAGCTCCTACGCGCCCACCGAAACCCAACCGAGTTACGTTCCGATGATCGTGGAATTGCGCCGGATCTTTGATACCTACCAGCAAAATGGAAACGTGCGCATGGAATACTTCGCTCGCGTCTATTGCGGAAAACTCGGCGGGACCACTCGATGAAAGTTTCTTACAACTGGCTGAAAGAATTCGTGGACATAACCGCTGCGCCGGAAGAAGTAGCGTCGCGCCTGGCTCTCGCGGGAACCAACATTGCCGGTATTGAAAACGGCCCGCATGGTGCTGTCATCGACGCCGAAGTCACCTCAAATCGCCCGGATTGCCTCGGCATGCTCGGCATCGCCCGTGAAGTCGGCGCGATCTTTCGTTTGCCCGTAAAAACTATCACGCCCAAGCCAGTCGAAAGCGTTTCCGCCAAAGCAAGTGATGCCGTCACCGTCAAAATTGAAGCGCCGGAGCTTTGCGGTCGTTTCACCGCTCGCGTAATTCGCGGCATAAAGATTCAGCCTTCTCCCGCATGGCTGAAAAATCGCCTGGAAGCCGCCGGAATCGCCAGCATCAATAGTGTGGTCGATATCTCCAATTTCGTGATGCTCGAACTTGGCCATCCGCTCCACACATTCGATTACGACCTGATCCGCAATCACGGCATCGTCGTTCGGCGCGCCCGCCAAAACGAAAAGATCAAAACACTCGACGGCACCGAGCGCACCCTCGATTCGAATCTCTCTGTCGTCTGCGATGGCGACGGCTCGCGCGCGGTCGGCATCGGCGGCATCATGGGCGGAGCCGACACGGAAATTTCATTCTCCACAAAAAACGTCTTGATCGAGTGCGCCTGGTTTGACCCCATCGCCACTCGCCGTGCGGCTCGCTCGCTGAAGCTTCACACCGAAGCCAGTACGCGCTTCGGCCGCGGCGCCGATCCCGAAATGGCGGACGTCGCCTCTCGCCGTGCCGCGGAGCTGATCCTGCAACTTGCGGGAGGGGAACTTCTCTTTGGCGTCGTCGACGTTTATCCGGGAAAACGCGCCGCCAGGAAAATTATCATCACGCGTGCGGAATTCCTGCGCGTCATGGGCGCTGACGTTCCCGACAAGGATCTCGAAGCCATTCTCTCTTCCCTGGGCTTTGCTCCTGTGCGAGTTGATCACAATCCCGGCGCCGCCAATTCGCTCCTCGCCGCGTGGGAGTGCACGCAGCCCTCCTGGCGCGCCGACGTCGAGCGCGAGATCGATCTCATCGAAGAGGTCGCCCGCATTTACGGCACGGACAAATTTCCTCCGCGCTTGCCCGCGGCGCGATCTGGCGCTGCCCGTTTGCCGCATCAGGAAGCGGAGACGCGTTTGCGGGAACGGCTCATCGGGCTCGGCTACCAGGAAATTCTCACCATTCCTCACGTTTCGGAGGAACGCAATGAACTGTTTCGTCCCGCCGATGCGGTTCCAGCGAAATTGGCGAATCCTCTCAGCGAGGAAGCGGGAGTCTTGAAATCCACCGGCGCGGTCACCATGGCCGCGGCCATCGAGTGGAACCTTAATCACGGCCAGCGCAACGTGCGACTTTTCGAAATTGGCCAGCAGTATCGTTTCCTCAACGGCAGACCCGTTGAGACTCGCGTGCTGACCATCGGTGCGACAGGCGCCGCGCGATTACAAGGGCTTTACGATTCCCCGCGCGATTATAATTTGGGCGACCTGAAAGGAGATCTCGATGCAATCGGCGCGCTTTCCGGCGGCTTGCGCTGGGAAAACGACGGCGCTGAATGGCTGGACGCCGCGAAACGCGGCACAATTTTTCTTGGCAAGGAAGGGAATCAGCCGCTGGGAGTCGCCGGCCAACTCACGAAGCGCGTTGCCGACAAGCTCAAATTTCGCCAGGATGTATTCTTCGCAGAAATCACGCTCGGCCCGTTCTACTGCATGTATTACGGTGTAAAGAACAATCGGCGCTACGAGCCGCTTCCGCGTTTTCCCGGCGTCGAGCGGGATTTCTCACTGTTCCTCGCCGGAGGCGTCACTTTCGCCGAGGTCCGCAAAACCATCGAATCGCTGGGCATCGCGGAGATCGCCTCCATCGAAGCCGCCGACCTGTTCCGCGGTAAAAATGTTCCAGCCGGAAAATATTCACTGCTCGTTCGCGTCACGTTCCAGAGCAGGGAATCCACATTCACCGACGCGCAAATCAACGATTTCTCCACTCGGATCGTCGCCGCGCTCGAAAAAAATCTCGGCGCCAATCTGCGCGCCAGCTAGCAGCCCCGGTCAATCCGCCTGCTTCAGCGCTCGCTCCACCAGCGTCAGGCAGCGTTCCGCCTGCTCTTTCAGCAGTTCCTCGCGGTCGCCCCGCTCTTTCCTCAGGCTGTGCAATTCATCCGCGATCGCCATCGCCGCCAGAATTGCCACTTTCTGCGTGTCCACCGTCGGCGTCATCTGCACGATGGCGTGCATCTTTTCATCCACATACTCCGCCAGTTTCTGCATGTACGCCTCGTCCAAATCGCCCTGAATCGGAAACACCTGCCCGAATATTTGCACTTTCACGTTCTTTGCCATCTTTCACCTGCTTATTGCGACCAAGAAGTCGGATTGCGGTCCCATCGATGAGCCCGTAATTTCTTGCTTAGCTCCTGGGGAAGCGGCCCGGCTTTGCTCGCCGCGCAATTCGCTTCCACGTTTTTCAGCTTGCGCATCCCCGGAATCGTCGTGCTGACATCAGAATTGCTCAGCACGAACCGCAGCGCTATTTCCGCCATCGTGCTCCCCGAGGGAACCAACGGCCGCAGCGCCTCCGCATGCGCCACGCTCGATTTCAGATTTTCTGGAACAAAATAGGTATTGCGCCAGTCTCCCTCAGGCCATTTTGAGCCCACGGTCAACGTCCCCGTCAACGTCCCTTCGTCAAACGGCACGCGCGCAATCACCGCAACCTCTTTCATGCGGCAAATCGGAAACAGCGCATCCTCTGGGTTCTGGTCAAACACGTTATAAATCACCTGAACCGCATCCGCATAGCCTTCCAGCACCGCGCGGATCCCATTGCTCGGCTCCCAACGATTCATGCTGGGTCCAAAGGCGCGCACCTTCCCGCTTTTCTTCATTTTCTCAATCGAGCGCGGTAAGCGATCGTCATTCAGCCAGCGATCTTCCCACGTGTGGTATTGCATCAGGTCGATCGTCTCCACGCCCAGATTCTTCAAGCTCTTTTCGATGTACTCCTCCACATAGTCCGGCGGATAGCAATCGTCCAGGGTGAAAGTCCGCGTGCTCGGCCAGCGCCGGTTTTTCGGCGGAATTTTTGTCGCCACATACAAGTGCTTGTCCGGACCGCCTGCGGAATCGCTTTTGTGTTCCTTCAAAATTTTTGCCAGGATCTGCTCGCTCTTTCCGTCGCCATACGCCCAAGCCGTATCAAAAAAGTTGCAGCCCAACTCCACAGCGCGTCGCAACGACTGTATCGTCTCCGCCTCATCTGAGCCGCTCCAACCCGCCAAGCCCCACATTCCGTATCCAATCTCGCTAACCTTCCAACCCGTGCGCCCGAACTGCCGGTAGTTCATCGAATATCTCCCCTGAAATGCCCGTGCCATTGTAACGGAGAATCCTCCTCCTGTAGCGCAGGGCAAGTCCGCGAGCCCTGCGGCCTGAGCGCTCTACCCGCGCGCACGATTTCAAAGCGTAGCCAGCGACCGCCGGTAACGTCGCCACAACATAACCGCCGGCAGAACCAGAATAATCGCCCAGATCAGCAGCGCAGGCCCATATTCCGCAAAAAACAACACGATTCCGATCACCGTCTCGACGGCGCCATGGAAGCCGTCAACAAATCCATTGCGCAGCCTTGTCGCGATCGAAGGAGACGGCATCGTCAGTTGCGCCTGGTAAACATCCGCCAGCTTCAAATTGACCGCAGCGAAATCGACGCGATGTTCCAGCGCTTTCTGCTCCGCCTCCATCTGCTCAATTTCCCCGCGTACCCGCGCAATTTCCTGCTCCACTTGCAGCACATCGCTTATCTTCCCGGTCCGTTGTTGCAGAATGGCCCGTAAGCGCTGCTCCGTCTCGCGGGAATTTTTCAGCCGCGCCACCAGGTCCGCGTGCTGCTGCGTCACTTCGTCGCCCGACTGTGACTCGTTCTCCACGCGTCCCAGCGATTTCAATTCGCTCAATGCCGCCGCGAGCTCCAGAGCAGGCACGCGCAAGGATGCATTTAGCGCCCGCGGCGCGCCTTGTGCCGTATTCACGATCAGTTCGGCTGCATAAGCGTGATGGCGCGCTAAAATCGCATCGAGCGTGGAGCGAGCGGCCGCGAAATCCTTCACCACCAGTGTTAACGACACGGTTCGCGCAATCATGGGCGCTTCCGGTGGCAGCGGCGAAGGATTGGGAGTACCAGGGTAAGCCCAGGCGACCGAATCCCCCTGAGCGGGCGCGTCCACCGCCAGCGACTCGCTCAACTGCTCTCGTTCTTTCATTTCGAGTGCTCGCTGGTAGGTTGCCAACGCTTTGTCCCGCTCTTCGCCTACTTCCTGGACTGTGTGGTGAGTTCCAGCAACAGGTACGACTGTATTCATAGCCGAAAAATGTTGTAGGTTATTCTGTCGGCCAATAAGTAACAGCGCCACAGCTGCAAGTCCCAGACCCAGCGCCCATTTGCTCCAGGTGGGCAAGAGATGTTTCTTCCTCTCTTCACCGTGCGTCAGTTTCGTACGCACGTTTTCTTCCACGCGACCCGCCACCGCTTCCACGTGCCACGCCCGCAGTTCCTGCGATCCGTTGCGAAATTCCGCAGCCACCTGCCGGCATTCCTCGCACTCGGCAATATGTCTCGCCACGGAATCCTGCCGCGCACTGGACAATTCTCCGTCCACAAACGCCATCACCTCTTCCGGCGCAATTGGATGTGTACTCGTGTTCATGCGTGTTCCTCGGATTCTTTCAACTTTGCATTCACCGTTTTGGCGCTCGGTGCGGCCAATGACTCGCGAAGCGCCGTGCGCGCCCGAAAAAGCCGAGAACGCACGGTGTTCAACGGCAAATGCAGAAGCTCGCCAATTTCCGCATAGCTCAATTCCTCAAATTCGCGCAGCAGGAGAACTTCCCGGTCGCTGCGCTCAAGCTTTCCGATCGCGTGACGAAGCCAGACTTCGACCTCTGTCGTATTCCGCGTCGCTGGCTCGCGATCTCTGGTCGCCATACCCAGAAACGCCGCGCGAAAGGCAGCTTTTCTTCGATACGAGCGCAGGAGCCTGAAGCCAATGGCATACAAATACGTTCGAAACAATGCTCGCGCCTCGTAGCGCCCAGCCGCGCGCACCACAGCCAGAAACGTTTCCTGCGCCAACTCCTCCGCGCGCGCCGGATCGGCCACTCGCCGGCGGAAAAATCCAAAAATGGGCTGCTTGTAGCGCGCGAACAGCTCCGTGAAAGCCTCGGCGGAGCCACCGGCAAACGCCACCATCAACTGTTCATCGCTGGGGGTGCTGGCTCTAGTTTCTTGCGTTGGGTTTTCCGGAGTGTCGCTCATGGCTGGTTTCGTCGCCTCCAACTTTAGAACGAAGGCGGATAGCGCTTCTTGCATCGTCGGGCCTCACTACAGGTAATGGCGCGACGAGCCGAAAAGTTCCGTAGCGCTGGCTTTTATGCCAGCTACTTTGTTGCATCCCGGATTGCCTGTTCGAATTCAGGATGCTCGGCAAGCACTTCCAGCATGCATTGGCGCCCAACTTGTTGCCCTTCTTCCTGGCTTGCGGTCGTTATTGCGGCAGTGAGCTCCGGTATCGCCTTGACAGCCTTCTGTCCGACAGGAGTTTGATAGAACCGGATCATCTCCTTGATATCGTCATCGGAAAATTGCTTGTCGTACTCGGGGACCGCAAGATCAATAAGTTTTTGCAGATCCAGCTTTGCTTGAAACTTTTGGAAGAAAAGGTCGATCAATTTTTCGCGGTATTCACCGGGAGGCAACGAATTCGTCATTAAGGGCTTGATACTTTTTTCCATATTCAGGATGGCCTGTCGCATATTCGTGGTGGCCCCCGTCAAGTCCAGCAATTTGCGGATGTCCGCTTCTTTTGTTGGATCCATTTTCTTGGCCTCGCCTTGAGGGGTTGCAGCTGGCGCCGGCTGCGAGGTTGTTGTTTGCGACGGTGCGGAGGTCTTGTCTTGACCCTTGACGCTCGACGCACAGAGGAAAATGACAAGCAAAAACGCGAAAAACGTCCGCATGGTACCTCCAAGGAACTCACTGTCTAGTATTGCTTGCCTACAGACCAGTCCGCGCGTCAGCGTCACGTACCCGGCAACAGGTAACGTCGCGCCACAAATTGAATTCAATTATTTACTTTTGCCTCGTGCGTGCTGCCTGAGGCGAAGTCACGTGCCCGGCAAGCTCAATCGGTGCTGTCGGCGGCAACAGCTTGAAGCAACGCGCCTTTTCGTCCCAATAGATGCTGTCCTTGTGCGCGTTCCAGGCCGCTTGCCAGTGTTCCTGCACAAACTTTCGGCCTTTTTTCCGCAGGAATTTCCGCCAACAAGGCTCACCCGGCTTATCGCACTCCATCTGCAGAGAATCCAGTTCCGGCAGGGAAGTGACCGTCAAGTCCGAGGAGGTGAAAAGATCGAACAGAAGAGAATTGGCGATATCGCCAGCGGCCGTGTACTTCCACAAGTCGTAGATGGAATGCTTGGTCTTGCGCGTGTCCGTCAGCTCAGAGATCAGTAGCGGAATAGCATCTTTCCCGAGCGCCAAGATCTGGTCCACCACTTGCGAATCGCAATGTTCCTTGTCCTGGAAGCGCCCCATCATCCGGCAGGAACCGGGCGCGGTCATTTCATCAAATTTCCATAACGGGATTTCATCCACGGACGCGGGCATGGTCTGCGCCCGTGCCGCAACGAGCGAGCAGCAAAACAACCAAAAAAGCGTAGTTAGCCACAGGGAGCGGATTAGTCTTCGTACCAGCACCGCGGAAATCTACACGCCTGTCAGCGCCGTGGCAAGGGGGTTATCCCGCATCCCTATTGCAAAGCGGCTCCGCCTATTCCTCTGGTCAGCTAAACCTTTTGCAGCTGTTAGCGGCGCCGGTTGGACGCCAAGCCGCACTCGAGGGATAATACGGTGTGGAGCGGTACTTCGAAGCAGGTGAGGACGCGAAAGCCGTTTGAACCGTAACGAATCTCTGGGGTGCTGCGGATAGTCAGCTTGTGTGCACGGCCTGTCCCGTCGGCGAGTCTCCTGCGAGACTTGCGGCCGGGGCAGGAAAGCCTAATGGCTGACTCGTGGTGCCCACCTATTTCAGAGGTTCACGGCCTAGCTTCCCACGGCCCAGCAGTCCGCTCCATTCTTGTCTTTAGTAATTAGTTTCAAGTAATAAGTTTCGC
>Ga0210390_10004457_pt1 | contig 11799 bp, 14 predicted proteins | sample IncBWH11OmetaG_FD_161050 | JGI IMG/M metagenome (GOLD analysis project Ga0210390, IMG submission 161050) | Forest soil microbial communities from Barre Woods Harvard Forest LTER site, Petersham, Massachusetts, United States - Inc-BW-H-11-O ... | reverse complement strand
CCGCGTAGAAAAATAATTGTTTAATGGCATGCGGTGATGGGCCGCGCAGTTCTTTCAAGCCGCCGTAGCGAGCCAACCTGGTGGCATCGCGCACTAGTTTTCCCAGACGCCCGTGATCCGGATGCTGACTTAACTTCCTTTAGTCTCAGAAAAATTCTCCTCGTAAGAGGGTCCCCCGCCTGATTTTTTCGGGCTACGCTTCAGCCCAGGCGGGCGGTTGGGAGAAGAGCGGGAGTAGACCGAGTTGACTCAGCACCGTATTGAGCTTGGGCGGGACTTGAGTCAGGAGGCGCTTGGAGTCTTGGTCTGCGATTTTCAAGGTACCGACTCGAATCCCCTGTAACTGGCGCAGCAGTCGTTGGACCTCCCCTGTTTCCCCTTTGGCTCGCCATTCATTGGCGAGCTTGGCGCAGAGCCAGTAAGCGATGAAACAGAGCCGCACATGATTGCGGACCCGGTCCGGACGGTAGTGAAAGACCGGGCGGACCTCCATATAGCTCTTGAGTTGGCAGAAGGCATCTTCGACCGCCAGCAAGTTCTTGTAATTGCCCAGCACCTGCTCTTTGGCGCATCGAGCCGCTTCCAGATCGGTGTGCAGCAGATAAAGGCCGTCCAGATTCTGCTCACTCTGGATGAGTTCCTCGTTTTTCTGATACTGGAGCTGGCCTTGCTCATCGACTTGGTACTGGAAATATTTATGGGCCTTGAGCTGTTGGAGCTTGCGACCAACTTGACTGGCTAGTTTTTGCGGATTGGTTTTTTTCCGCCGGACGGCCGCCAAGCGTTTGAGTTCCCTCTCGGCTTTTTCTAAGCGAGCCGTCCGCCGGGCGAAATCGCGTTTTTGCCGATACTCTCCGCCGGCAATGACGTGGCGTTTGCCCTCCACGCTGAACTCCATGAGCTTGGTGCGATCCCACAACTGAGGCTGGGCATCTTCAGGCAGTTGCGTAATGAGCTCACGCAAAGTCGTGAGGAAAGCCTTGTCACAAAATGCAGATCTTCTTTGCGCATGGCTTCCAGATTGAGAGTACTGCTCATGCCGCTATCAAAGACAAAAATCGCTTTCCGAAGACCAAAGCGCCGCTGCAGACTGGCCAGTAGTCCCTGCAAGGTCGTCGTATCGGCCCGATTTCCGCGCAGCACCTCCAGATGGATGGGCACGCCCTCTTGATCGGTGGCCACCGCCAACAAGATCTGGGGACGATCCTCTCGGTGATCGCGACTGTAGCCATAGGCTCCTAAACCCTCGGGTCCCTTGCCTTCAAAATAAACACTCGTCAAATCATAGAGCACCAGGCTGACCCCTTGCGGGAAAGCCTCGGCGTAAAGCTTCTTCTCGATCGGGACCCAGCGGCCATTGAGAGCGTCCATGGCCTCGTAGAGATCGTCTTGGTCAAAAGTCTCGCTCTGTTGGCAAAGCCCGCAGGCCGCGGCCAAAAGAGTGCCACTGGCTTTGTTCAGCCAGCGCCAGTTTAGCGCACGGAAACAGGATGCGACCAAAGATCATGCCTGCAAAAGCTGGCGCTGGCGAACTTGGGGCAGATCAGCAAAAAGCTTCTCCAATCCGAAACGTTGCCAAGCCTCTCGCAACACGGCCAAGCCACCGTAGTCCAGCGCCTGGGATAACTCGATCTGCTCAAGGACCACGCAGGTCTGATCGCTCAGAGCTGCCGCCACCAGATCGCGGACCTCCGGGGGCAAGGCCGAGATGTTGCACACCGTGCGCGAGCAGGGCCCCTCGGAAGTGCGAAAGGACTCGCGCACGAGGTAAGAGACATAGGTTTTGTTTTGCCGACGGGACTTGGTGGCTTGGACAAATATAATTGCTACGCATATAGAGCACAGACTCGGGGCAAGCACGGTGCCCGGACAAACGCGGCGGATATTCCCGCCAATTTTGTCGCGTGAACGGCGCGAAGGTCCAAATGCGCATCACCATCCAGTTCGATGAATTCAATGGTTGCACCCAGCAGCCCAGCGGACTTTTTGGCTTCAGCTACTCGTTGTCTGGGCGTACCATGCGTTCCAGCTTCGCCGCGCGAGCAAACGACAAAGTGCACTTTGCGCGGCCTTGAGCGTGCTAGAGACAGCAAGCTTGATGATCTCGATCGTTGCCCCGGTCTCGGCCTTTAGCTGTTACAGCTTGCGGCCAACTTGACTGGCTAGTTATTGCGGATTGGTTTTTTTTCCCGGCGGACGTGGGTATGGTACGATGTCCCGGCCGAGGGGCATAGGAGTTGGATTCTTGAACAACCGACGTCCAAAGTCGATCCCCGGCTTTTCAACAAAATGATACAGGAGGGCTGAGGCGCAGAGCGTCACAGGAGTTGTAATTGCGAAGAGGGCGAGACCAACCGCGAATGGATTCGCATGTAGTGCTACACATGCGACTAAAGCCTTTGCCAGCCACAAAATGGGATAATGAATTAGGTAAGTAGAGTAAGATATCTTTCCGAGGAAGAGAAGGCTAGGTCGGTTTAGTAGCGACTTCATCTTGGAAACGACGGGACTGTCACCGTTGGCTAAGATAAGAGCCATAGCGAACCCCCAGATGGTGGCTGGAACCGACCCCGTTACGAGATAGAGCAAGGGTGCACCGGCGAGGAGGATGTCAGCTGGAACTTTTGCCTCCTGCTCTTTCATTTTCGCATAAATCAAATAAGAAGTCATTCCCGCAAGAAAAAGTGGTAGGAAAGTTGGCAGAGAGGTGGGGAAATTGCCCTGAAGAGTAGCGGCGAATACCTCAGACACCAGGCCCGAGACGGCTATGAGCGTAATCCATCCTTTGGTTCCGAATCTGCGAGCAATAAAAATGAGAAGCGGAGCCACCAGGTAGTACTGGAATTCAATCGTCATACTCCAAGCAGGACCCAAAAGAGCGATTCCTGCGTAGCGTAAAGTCGATTCCGGGATTACGCCGTACAGCATTGACCAGTGCGCGAGAATGTGGGACCAAAAGTGACTGTTTTCGGCGTCCCAAATGCGATCGTAATGCCATGGTAGTGGCGCCCGACTAGCCAGAAGAATGGGTATGTAGAGCGGGCGAACTAAAATCGCCACCGCCAAGACCACGAAGAAGACAGGATAAATTCTCAAGAATCTGCGCGTGATGAAGACCTTGTAAGATTCGTTCTTATCTGTCAGCAGTTTTGCAATGACGAAACCGCTCATCATCATAAAAACGTTGACGGCGTATGCGCCATGCATGACAAGCGCGATCACCGATGGCACGTTGTTTTCTTGAAAACCTGCAAATGCAAGGACGTGACCGACAACGACCCACCAACTCATCAAACCACGGACAACTTCAAGTTCAAAAAGGTGAGAAGGGTGCTTCGACGGCATGCGAGGATTTGCTAACGACCCGACTGCTTGCGATCTCAATCCGGTTTCGATACTCGCACGAGAATCGGCATCACTTGCCTCTAAGGGGTTTTCCACTTTCACGTTATTTTCTGGTGCCATGTGGAGCCCCGCTGGTTGCGTTCTAGACGGACTTGGCTTCGCGCACTCCGAGGACTCTCGCCAACTTGCCTCGCCCGAGTCGTGTTCACTTGCGTTGCGGACTGGTTGTCTCGCACTCGGTTGCTCCAGACCACGCTTCGCGGCGTCGCCCATACTCTGCGCTTCTTGTTCTTTCAAGGTTTAACAATGCAGGACTTTCACCTGCGCTATAATAAGCGCTTCATGTCGCACCGGGCGCCCTTTGAGGGCGATTTCGTTGCGTATGCGTTCCAAGGGCTGAAGCCCTGGGCTTCTCTCTTCGCCCTTCGGGCGATGGAGCACTCGGCGTAGTATAGTATAGCAATACGCTTCTGGCGTGTAAGTTGGACGAATTGGGCTCTGTTGGAGATGGGCAGCTGCCTGGAGTTCATTGGAGTGCGTAGTAAGGTATGGCGGACGCCCGAAATTTCCATCGCTCAATGGAGTAAATGAGAAGGACCCCTGTGGATAGTAGAACGGGCCTTCGGCAGTGAGACAGGTTTGCGGCAAAGACGTGGCTGCTCCGAAGATCAGTGAATTTATCGGTGACTGAGCCTTTGCTTCTCGACTCGCTCTTTCGCGCGACCGGTGTTCTTCCACGCCCCTCGCACAAGTCGCGCATGGCCCGGGCGCAGACCATCAGGTTTAAATTCCAACAAACGTACCAAAAGTCTCACAGGTCTGTGATTCTGGCGTCGTTGGGTGTCCATTAGATGCTGACCCTGATGCTGACCCCCCTTGGATAGCCTCCTGATACGATAGCGGGCGATGGACCAACCGTTCGTTGAGGCGCTCCGCTTCCGCCATCTTCCTGTGGGTATCCGGATTTCCGTCTCAAGGGCAGGCCAAGAAAGCGGCGTCATTCCCCGGAATTCTCACGCTCTCCAACTTCAAGTGGGTGAGGACTTTTCAAACATCCTCTCTGCTCACGCCCGCGGGCGACATCTGCGGCACTGGCGCGTTTTGCTCGATCAGATTCTGCGCTTTGAGATCCGCCCAGAACTCGGCGGGGATCTTCGTCTGCATGGAAGTGTAATCCGCAAGGATCTGCTGTTCGGTTCTGCAGCCCACCACCAGGGCAGAGGCAACATCGGGTGCTGCAGAGAATTGCAGAGCGGCGGTTCGAAGGTCTACTCCATGATTGGCCGCCACATCCAGAAGCTTCTGCCGGCTCACCGGTCAGGGGACTCGACGAATAGCGCGGATCCTCTGGTAATTTTCTTACGCTCGACTCGCTTAATGAATTCGCCCAGAGCTCCTTCGGAAACATTCTTGCCGGCGAACGCGGAAATTCCTCGATCCACAACAACCGACTCATCCAGATCGAATCCCTGCTGCTCGGCATAGTGGCGGGCGGCATCGATCTGCCGGCGTTCGGAGTCACCGCGCTCTTGTTCTGGAGTGGAAAATCTGGCGTAGCTATAGGCAATCGGTCGGGCCACACACCTCTAATCGACCGTTTTAGCCCGAAACCAGAGTAATAGGCCCGATTGCCGCAAGGATGTGGCCTCCCGCAGTGACGGCCGCTCCGTTGCTGCGACACAGACGGACGGGATCGGCCGACGCGACGGATTCTAGTAACTGCAAGATGTTACATGACGAACTGGGAAGCGTCACGCCGGCGCGCTTAGCAGAATCTCCGTAGAGTCAGGACGCCATCCCGAGTCAAGCTGTCACAACCTGCGAGGAATACGATCAAAAAATCGTGAAAGACGGCGTTCGGCGAGTCCGTCAGGATCGCCAACTTGCACTCGCATGATTGGTAAGATGGCGGACAGTGCACACTCGAACGTGACAACATGTCGGAATTCCTCAAGCAGCGCTTGACGCCATACGTAGCGAAATGAGGAACAATAAGAAAAATGCCCTCCGATGGGCATTTCTCAATCCTAATTGGATTCCCGACCGCCCTCTATTCAATCAACTCATTCGAGTCGGCCGAAGACTTGGGCAGCATTTTACGAACTGATCTAAGTAAAGAGGATTGGAATACCCGGTACTCCTACTCATACAGATGTTTCACTGAGACAAACAGTGATGAGAGATACGGCCTTCGTTCTTATTGGCAAACGAGTTGGGCACACTCTTCGAAAAGGCATGGCCGGCTCTCAAAAGAGCCGCACAACAGGCACTGCACTCGATTTCAAGCTTCTCGGCAACTTGGCGCGCGCGGGTTGCCCGATCGGCAAATGAGAAATGCAGAGCCGTCGATGTGGGCTTCTTCGAACTCGGCTGGGGTGCGCACATCGAGCAAAAGGGTTTCAAGGCGTTTCTGCTGCACATCAACAGGTGAGATCGTAGAAATCGAGTTTTCAGGATTCAGAGCTGCATTCATAGATTTGTCAGTATTGGGTGGCCGCGCTCCAAGTGCGCCATGCCCCTGTCAAATTGCGGACGTGGAATCCGTTTTGCGTCAGCAAGCGGCACGCGAAATAGGAACGCTGGCCGGTTTGACAGGAGACGATGATTTCGCGGTCGCGTGGCAACTCGCCGAGACGCATTCGTAGTTCGTCCAGCGGAATGTGAATTGCGCCGGGGATGAATCCTTTAGTTTAGCGCGTTCGTCGGCGCGACGCACGTCGAGCAAAAGGGTCTTCGTCAGGTCGAGAGTGGCCACCTCGTCCCACTATGCCAGCGACACGTTTTGCGCCGCCATGCCCGCGAGGGTTCACCGGGTCCTTGGCAGAGCCATACGGCGGCGCGTAGGCTAGTTCAAGTTCGGCCAAGTCATGAACCGTCATGTTGCCTTTGAGCGCCGTTGCGAAAACATCGAGACGTTTGTCCACGCCGTCGCGACCAACAGCTTGTACGCCGAGAAGTTTGCCGGTCTGAGGCGCGAACAGCACTTTCAGCGCGATCGGCTCTCCGCCGGGATAATATCCAGCGTGCGAGCCGGGATGCAGGTGCAAGGCTGGATAGGGTATACCTGCGGTCCGCAACGTTTTTGCGTTCGCGCCAGTGCATCCAGCCGTGAGGTCGAACAGGCGCAAAATCGCCGTGCCCCAAGTGCCGTGAAAACGCGTGGGACGGCCGAAGATGTTGTCAGCGGCGATTCGCCCCTGGCGGTTCGCCGGCCCGGCCAGCGGAATCAAACTCCACGCGCCGGTGATGGCATCACTAACCTCAACGGCATCGCCCACCGCCCAGATGTGCGGGTCAGCGGTCTGCAAGTGCTCATCGACACGAATACCGCCACGCATGCCGATTTCAAGACCGGCGCTCTTCGCGAGACCGACTTCCGGGCGCACGCCCAGACCGAGCACCACCGCATCGGCAGGCAGGCGCCGGCCACTTTTCAATTCGACCACAGACGCGCGGGCTGACTCACCTGTTGTCGAATCCTGGAAGGCCGCAACGGGATCGCCCCGAAAAAGGTCAACTCCATGCTTTCGCAGTTCGAGATGCAGCCAGGCCGCCATTTCCGGATCAAGCGGGGCCATTATCTGCGGCAATGCTTCAACGACAGTGACGGAAAGCCCGCCGTGCCGAACAAGCTGCTCAGCCATTTCGAGCCCGATGTAACCCCCATCAACGATCACGGCGCGGCAGCCGCGACATTCCTTAATCCACGCTTTAATACGCTCCACATCGGGAATGTTGCTCACCGGTGAAATGCCCTTCTCGTTCAATGCCGGGATCATAGGGCTGCTCATATTCACGACCGGAGATTCGTTCGCGCACTTTGACCAGACGCTCCGCGCGGTCTATGCCTGTGACTTCACAATTCGCCCTCACATCTAGATTAAACCGGGCTCGCAGGCTTCCGGGGTTTGCACTAGCAGGTCAGCCGGTTTGACGATTTCACCGCCGACAAAATAGGGGAGGCCACAATTGGCAAAGGAAGCGTGCGGACCGCGCTCGAACACCGTGATTTCGCACTGCTCACAGCCGTCGCCGCGCACGGGCGGCCGCGCTAGCCCCGCCGGCGACGCCACCCACGATAACGAGACGTTTGGTTTTCATAATTCAGAATGGCTGCCCTGATTGGGCAGGTGAGCGGATAGCAATTCGGAGCTTGGGAGCATTCTTCCATTAGTCTTCCCCTTTCTTGCACGATTAACCTCACTCGGCCAATCGGGTGCACGCATACTTTTCTTAAAGGTTTACAGTTTCTTTTGTGTATGATTTGAGTGAGCCGGCCAAACGCAACAAGTCATCCCAGTGTGCCGCGATCAATTGCATATTGTTCCGCTGCCGGACAATGGCGTTGAGTTCGCCATAATCGGCCTGCGGATCGATTCGCCAGAAGCGAGTGCCACCGATATCGGCCAGCCATAGACCAGCCGCCGACGACCGTTGGCAGGCCCTCCCCCGCCTGGCCGATCTCTTCGACAGCCAAACTCCGCAGCCTTTCTTCAAAGGCTCAAAGTCTCCGCACTCGAAGAGTTGGCTCTCACCGAAAACCCAACTCTTGGAGCGAACCGCCCCCCTGGGTGTCTCCTGACGCAACTGGTGAAGTCCGGGACGCTCGTCCATGCCAAGCGCGAGTTTTTGAACCACAACAAATACTCCGCTGCCGATGGCGATTCTGAGTGTGCTCTCTTGCGTTCCGGTTCGGGCGTCGCCGGCCTGGCCGACGCCTGGATCCAAGCTACCTATCAAGTCATGGCCGACGCGAAGTTACCCATCATCCCGCCAAGCTCGCCACCGGATACCCCCACCGCCTTGCGATGGCTCAAGATCCATCACCCCGAATTACTGGTGAATCCCGAGGAGGCCTCCGTTGCTCCCGTTGCCGTCGCTCCTGAACCGAAACCCGCAACCCCTGAAGCCGTACAGAAACCAGCCGGATACCGTCCCAAAGAAGCGGGTCACCGTTAAAGCTACCGCCAACAATGCTGCTGCCAAAACTGCTTCGTAACCCAAAGACCAACCCTGAACTCTTGGCCGACGATGCTCACGCCAGTGCGGCCAAGGTTACCTCGAATATCCGGCTTGCTCCAGCACGCCGTTTGGCGACGTTGGTCGCCTTTCGCCCTTTGCCTGGAAGCCACGGCCCAAGATGAGGCGCTCGAAGTGCTCGATATGCTGCGGCATGACCTCTTCGGCCATTGCCTTCCTTAAAATGCAGTGATCCGGGAAAGCTTCAGGAGTTGGCAGATTCCTTGACGGCCCAGGTCATGTCCGTAGCCTCCACGAGCTCAGTAACGGTTATAGGCCCACCCATAAGCGCTTGCAGCAACCGCATCCGGGAGCGCTCCGACAAACGCGGCAAAGAGGCGGGCACTTCTTGGATTTGTCCCTCGTCTAAAGCGGTATGCATGTTTAATCCACACACATTAATATATCTTAATGTTGGGTTCATTGAATCTGTCTTCTCATTGGGATACTTTTGCTTAATCTCATTGGCAAGGATCGTCACAATGCGCCGGCTATGTTACATATGAACGATATAATCCTAATTATTGCCTCATCCTCGTGGGCACCTCTTCTTCAGACGGCTTTCGGTGCCTTGATCGGTTTTGCTCTCGCAGTGGCTGGCGTTGTTTTCGGAGCTTGGTCTAAAGGACAACTGCAACGTCAATCGTTAGCGGCCGCGTTGGCCGAGGAGGTAGAGGCAGTAACTGAAATTACAGGACATCACATGGTCGTTGAGCTCATTCAAACCTGCATCGCGTCGATGGAGGCAAATGGGAAACCGGAATATCCACGCTTCGCGATCCAGGATCACCCGCTTCCGATATTTGAGGAGAACGTTGGGAATCTCGGACTTTTGCCAGTCGCGCTGGAAAGGGAAGTCAGAACCTTTTACACCTACGCCATCGCTGCCGTTCACGATTTCCGAACGCTTTACAACGCCAACCTTTACGATAGGCCTGTGGATGACCTAATTAGCTTTCTGCAAGAGATGGTGCGTACGATGAATCGCGGATTTGACTTGGCCAAGACCCTTGTTCCCCAATTGGAAAATGAAGCCAAACGGACGTGGAATGAACCTCCACAATGGAACGCGCTTAGCTCCCCACACGTTTTTGGCACAATGCATCGCTTACGTCGCCACTTTCTGGCCCAATTATGAGCTTTCAGAAACAGAGCATTTCACAAAAGGAAACGCCCGGCTAGGCGCCCGAGGCGGGTCGCATAGTGAGTTTGATCCCTCTTGCAGCTAATCTGGACGATACATTCTATCACCGAGCGCTAGTGAATCATTCTCTTATTTTCGAGGAGCTCCAGTCGATAAACGCCAAACGTACACAGCAACTTGGAAGCCGCCGCACTTTGGGTCGTTACATCGAGTGAACCTTTATTTTAACATTGCCTCCATAGCTTGGCCTCGGAAACCACCGCCTTCGGTCTGAGACGGTTCAGCACAAGCCTCACTCGCACATTGAGACCGCATTTACCGCTCTGCGGCGGGGCCATCAAAAAAGAGAATTGCTCGTTCCAGTGGGGGGCAAGGGCATGGGCCTTCGTGCTATCGGGCATTTTTAGAAGTGTATTCGTGCCTTTGTTTCTTTTTCTGCTGTGACAATGGGCGAGCAAGACACATCCCACTTAGTTAGTTAGGCTAGCAGAGTGATCTCGCGGTTAGTTACAACAAGGTTGGCGATGTTCTCGTGAATGGCCATACCTGAAGACAACTGTTACCCATGTAGATCAGTATGGGATACTCTGCTCAAATTGGGCGATATTAGCTATGGGAAAACAAGCCCGCAAATTTAACGAAATGGTAAACTTATAATGAAAAAACTTAGTCTTATTTTACTGATAAGCGTCGGGGTGGTCGCGGGCCAGGCGCACGGAACTAATCACCACTCGGGGGGAAGTTACCACGGCGGAGGCGGGCGCTACTCCCACGGCGGAGGAGGCCGCTATTACCACGCGGGAGGCGGGCGCTATTACCGAGGTAATTATTACAACAACGGTTATTACAACAACGGTTATTACACCGGTGGCAGTCCATTCTTCTTTGGGCTTCCGTTTCCGGTACCGGGCTTTTGAGAGGCTATGCCGACTTACGTAGATTTGGGTCATTTCGACCCATTGCTGGCTGGTTTGCAGTGACCGCTGACAGATTCGAAAGCGGACCAAAAGCCGCGGGGTTTTCTCAAGCCTGTTGGATGTGATGCCTGGCGGGCCACCGGGATTACAATTTACCTGACTCGAGCACGCCCAACAGATGGAGGAGATGAGGCTCCGCGAACAACCAAAAATATGACCGCACAAAGGACGAGATTATTACTTAAGTGAGGTGGAGCGAATCCGACTGTGAGGTCTGATCCAAACTAGGCGGCCTGTTATTCCAGGCTGTCTAACGCGACACTTTGCTCCAAGTCATTTGGGTACACCCCCAAAAAGGACGGCGCATCCGGATTCCCTTCTCTTACCCGCACATCGCCCACTGTTACGGCCAAGAATAGTGATGCCCATGGTTACCAGGTCGTTTGTAACTCGTTTATCTCTTTATTTGCTTGTATTCTTGTATTCCATGCGGCGCCAATCCATCTGCGGGGTATTAGTCTCGCAAGGTTTCGGCTATTGACCGGTCCCGATATATCTGGCGGAGTAGGTCCCGAAATGCGCCGTACGGCCGAGTCCGGGCAAATCAACGACAGCGTAGCCTTCGGCCTCAACAAGTTTATTGGTTCGTGTGTCAAATATGTTAACGCAATACACATCCAATTCGTTGTTATTTTCGAAATCTTCCAAAGCGCTCGAATTGACACCGGGCGAATTTACCAGCTTGGCGTACAGGTTAGGGATCTCGTCGGAAAAAAGCACATCGCTTTGGACTGCTAAATATCTGGTGTCTTGGCCTATCTCTTTTTGATGTTTCGCCCAGTAATTTTTGGCACGAGTTTCCGCAACGCGAAGCGCATCTGACGGAGGCGCGTAGGTATCGATCGCCAGGTCGGTGTTGCGGACCACCTCGAACTCTGCGCAAGAGTTCAACAGCAGTACAACACCGATCATACCAATTTGTGATGCCTTCATTGCCGGCTACACAGCTTATATATCAGATGCAGAAGTTTTTTGGTAAGAGAAACTGCTACTCATTTGTCGTGTCGTCTCAGGGGGGCGGTGAGGTAAATCGTGGGTTGCTTTGAGACGGATGCGGTTTTCAGGCGTCTTCAAGGGCGTATTGAATCCCATAAAATTAAGTAAGGGGACCGCTTGATTCATCTAGCGGGTGAATTACGTTCTTGGCAGTTCTTTGAGAAGTAAGCGGTTCCACGGCAGCGCCGTGGGTAAAACTTCAAACGCAAATTTACTCAAATCGCTTGGAACGGTTGTCGGTAGTACACGTCCGAGATCGCCAAGGATTAGAGACACTTAGCTAATAAGACGCTTCTCTACGGAGAAGCCGAGCCCGGA
>Ga0210390_10004455_pt1 | contig 11804 bp, 10 predicted proteins | sample IncBWH11OmetaG_FD_161050 | JGI IMG/M metagenome (GOLD analysis project Ga0210390, IMG submission 161050) | Forest soil microbial communities from Barre Woods Harvard Forest LTER site, Petersham, Massachusetts, United States - Inc-BW-H-11-O ... | reverse complement strand
TGGCCGTCATCGGTGGCGCCATCTTCACGCCCATCATGGGGCGGATTTTCGAAGCGACGCACAGCATGGCCACAGCGATGATCGTTCCGCTGATCTGCTATTCATTCATAACCTACTACGCTTTCGTCGGATCAAAATCTCGCGCCCTCGCAGCCGCCCGCGCAACTGCTAACTCCTGATTAGTCGCGTAACCGGACATCTGGTTTTAGGTGGTGGCGCACCCTTTCACTCCACTCAAACGAATGCAGTAGATTTTAAGGGTGCTGCATCCCTTCGGTTTTTTGAAGTTGTGCGGGTTTAGACGTCGATTACCGACAACCTCCGCGAACTACACCGCAAAAATTACTGTAATCAGCTGGTACCAGCACTGTACCTCGCCCGTCCCAATGACCACCCGTTTTTGCATGCGCCCATCCTCACGTACAGCTGTTTTTTACTAATCGTGGTGTTAGTTTGGCGTGGGAGTAAAAAATATGAAACGGCGCTTTCGAGGATTTCGCGGCGATCGCTTCGCCCTCACCACCCTGCAAAATCCCACCTGGGAAGTCCGCACCCGTGCCGAACTAATCCAAGCCGCGCAAAATGAGCGCCCAATCCAGCAGCAAGCCGCCCCACCGCCGCAAACAACGCCGCCACCCCCAGCCGTCCCCGAAATCGAGCCGGCCAATCGCGCGAGTGATGAAACGAAGGTAGGGGCGCTGCTATCTGCGCCCCAGCTTGCCACGATGTCAGTCGATCCCGCCTTTGAACTCCACAACATCTCGCACATCGCGCCCGAAGTCGCGGCCCAAGTCGCGCCCAAGGTCGAACCCGAGCTCGAATCGCCCAAGCCCCTCGCGCCGAATTCTGTTCCAAGTCCCGTGCCCAGTCCCGCGCCCAACCTCGCCTTTGGACGCGCAATCAACAAACTCGCGGAGTTCCTCGCGCGCGCCGACACACTAGATGCTATATCCGCAGCCACTAATCAGAAAATCGCGCAGAATACCGAAGAGTCCTCCGAGGACAACGCCGAGGCCGACAATGCCGAGGAAGCCGCAGTAGAAGTTGAAGAATACGATGATCCCGCCCTCTCCCCGCACGAGCGCCACTCTCGCAAATGCATCATCTGCCACCATCCCGACCGCGTCGGCATCGAAGAGCATTTTCTCAACTGGCGCAACGTGGATCTCATCCGCCAGCAATATGGCCTGCGCGATTTTCGCCCCATCTATCGCCACGCACGCGCCACCGGACTCATGGAGCAGCGCCGCGAAAACCTGCGCTTCGCCGCCGACCTCATCATCGAGCACGCCGACCAGGTCGTCCCCACCGCCGAAGGAGTTCTCCGCGCCATCCGCGTCAGCGCCCGCCTCAACGACAAAGGCCAGTGGGTCAATCCGCCCAGCCACGCGGAAATTTCCTACACCAACCGCCCAGCCACTACGCAACTCGGCGCCGTAAACCACAAGGTCGAAGAAATTCCCGCGCCAGCCGCCACGATTTTGAGCGAAGAAACGCCCCAAAACTTAATCGGTTCCCCCGCGATTAGAAATCGCCGCAACCCCCTGAAACTAAACGCCCCGGTGCCATTCTAATCGGCTCCAAAACGCCATTTGCAAAACGCAAAAAAGGCCCGCCCGCCGCAGGCACGCGCATAAAAAAAGGTCTCGGCTTTGCTTGCGCAAGCCGAGACCCCTAAGTGCCGCGAGATACCGCGAGCACACGGGAGTTAGTTTGCATTTCCGTAATACTGAGCGTCTTCGTCGGCTTGGCGTTTCGTCTTCACGATCCAAAGCCCATCGTTGTTCGCGGCGTAGATCAGCCCGTGCGCGTTATCCACCAGGAACGTAGTGACGCCGGAGAAGCCGCGGAGTTCCTTCGGGTCGGCGGACGCCGGAGTTGCGGTCTCGGATTTGCCGAAAACCGTCAGAGTGTCGGCTACGACGTTGATTTCGGCAGAGGGCTTGCCGGGGGCCGGCGCGCCAGGGGCCAGGCTCTGTGGACGGCGCGGATCGCTCACGTCCAGCATCGCGACTTGCGCGGAAGAGTCGAGCCCGAGCATCAGATATTCTTTGCCGCTGCGTTTCACCAGCAGCATGCGCGTTACGTTGCCGCCGGTGAGAGTCACATGACCGACGAGGTTCGCGGGACCGTCTGTGTTCTTGCTGGAGTTGCCTCCGGCCAGCGCGGCCGGTGCAGCGCCGATGCCCATCGCGGTGATCGCCAGCGTCATGGCCAGCGCAGTCTTAGTGGTGAAGCGGCGAACATTCTTCGAGGTATTGCTGATCGAATTGCTGAACAAGTTTTCTCGCATTGTCGTTTCTCCTTTGAACTTAGCAGCCTCCCTTTGCTGTTTCGTTGGCTTGCTCCGCTCACATATGTAGACCAAGGAGGGGGTAGTTTTATTCCCGGTGGTTCAGGGGGCGTGCGCGATTCAGGAGGCTTTTTCTTCGGCGGCTGCGACGAATTCGGAGTAGGGGCCTTTGAAGTCTTCGATTTTATTGGAGTGGAAATGCCAGATGCGCGTGGCGACTTCGTCTATTACATCGTGGTCGTGAGTTACCAGCAGCACCGTGCCGTCGTACTTCTGCAGCGCAATGTTGAGCGCGTTGATGGACTCAAGATCCAAGTGGTTGGTGGGCTCGTCGAGGACCAGCACGTTGGGCTTCTGCAGCATCAGACGGCAGAAAATCAGGCGCGCGGATTCGCCACCGGAGAGCGCCGCAGTTTGCTTCAGCGCATCCTCGCCGCTGAAAAGCATCTGGCCCAGCACGCCGCGCAATTCTTCCTGCGTGGCCTGCGGCTTGAATTGATGCAGCCACTCGATAGCGTTCATGCCGTGCGTGATGGATTCGCTGTGGTCTTGCGCGAAGTAGCCGACGGCGACGTTGTGGCCCCAGATGACTTGGCCGCCGTCCACGGGGAATTGGCGATCGCTGTCGTCAATGAAGCCAGTGGCGTTGCGCAGAAGGGAACGGAGCAGCGTGGTTTTGCCGGTTCCGTTGCGGCCCATCAGTGCGATTTTCTCGCCGCGCGCCACGCTGCCAGAAAAAGGCGCCCAGACTTTTACGCCGTCATAAGATTTCGCGATGCTCTTGATTTCCAGCGGATGACGGCCGGAATGTTGGTCCATCTGAAACCGGATGTAGGGGCGAGCGATGTTGGAGCGAGCCAGCTCGGTGGTTTGCAGCCGCTCGACTTCTTTTTTGCGCGAAGTCGCTTGCGCCGAACGCGTGCCGGCGGAAAAGCGCGCAATGAATTCGTTCAGGTGAGCGATTTTCTTTTCGCGCTGCTCGTTTTCAGATTCGATGCGCGAGCGGATGGAGGTTTTGGCCATCACCATGTCGTCGTAACCGCCGTTGTACATGATCACGGTTTCGTAATCGATGTCCGCCGTGTGAGTGCAGACGCTATTCAGGAAATGGCGATCGTGCGAGATGACGATCAGCACGCCTTCGTATTCGAGCAGGTAGTCCTGCAGCCAGTGGACGGAATCGAGGTCCAAGTGGTTGGTGGGTTCATCGAGCAGCAGGGCGGGCGGACTGCCGAAGAGAGCTTGCGCGAGGAGGACGCGGACTTTTTGGCCGCCCTGCAGTTCGCGCATTTTGCGATCGTGTAGCGGCTCTTCCAGGCCCAGGCCGTCGAGCAGGATCGCCGCGTCGGCTTCGGCAGTGTAGCCGCCTTCTTCTCCGACAATTCCTTCGAGTTCGCCCAGGCGCATGCCGTCCGCGTCGGTGAGTTCATCGTGCGGCTTGGCGTAGAGAATTTCGCGTTCTTGCAGCGCTTTCCACAGCGGGCGATTGCCCATGATGACCGTGTCAATCACGCGCTGCTCGTCGAAGGCGAACTGGTCCTGGCTCAAGATGCCGAGCTTCTTCGGCCGCGTGACGTCGCCCTTGGTCGGCTCGATTTCGCCGGTCAAGATCTTCATCAGCGTGGATTTGCCGGCGCCATTGGGGCCAGTGATGCCATAGCGCCGTCCTGCGAAGAAAGTGGTGCTGACCTCTTCGAACAAGACTCTGGCGCCGAAGCGCATCGTGATGTTGTTAACGGAGAGCAAGGAGTATCAATTGTAGCATGGTTGCGATTTGCGTGCAGAGCAGGGGTTGTGCCGGGCAGTGCGTCGGTTTCCGATTGCCGCGGTGATTTCAATGGGTCGATGCAACACTCAGTTAGAACCCGCCCTGATTGTCGTAGACTAGCGTGTGACAAAGACAGGCCGCGGAGCGTTATGAGCAGCCCTTCCACGCTTGTGCTTACTGCTGGCGATTTGCAAGCAACATTCTGGCCCGCGGCTGGAATGCTCGGCACTTCTCTTCGCTGCGGCGGAGTTGAGCTTCTGCGCCGCGTGGACGATCTCAATGCGGCACGCGTCAAAGGAAGCACTGCCGGCATTCCACTCCTCTATCCTTGGGCAAATCGCCTCGGCAGCTTGCAATATCGCGCGGCTGGACGTCAGGTTTCGCTGGATTCCTCCTCGCCGCGTTTGCATTTCGATGATCACAGACTTCCCATGCATGGCGTTCCCTGGTCCCTACTGGACTGGAACGTCGTTTCGAGCGATGCGGATGCACTAACCGCGCGTTTGGATTGGTTGAGCCAGGAACTGCTCGCGATTTTTCCATTCCCGCATCACGTGGAGATGGCGGTGCGGCTGCGGCCTGTTGATTTGGAGATTCAAACTACAGTCTTTGCAGATTCAGATTCACCGGTTCCAATCAGTTTTGGTTTCCATCCCTATTTCGGCCTCCCAGGAATCCCGCGGGCAGAGTGGACACTGAGCGCTCCTGCCATGCGCAAGCTGGCGCTCGATGCACTAGGGATTCCCACCGGCCAGGAAACTCCGTCGAAGCCCCTCGCTGCGCGGCTCGGAAACACCGGCTACGACGATGGCTTTGCCCTTTCGGGTGAGCAGGCCACGTTCTCGATCGCCGGTAATGGCTACTGCATCGCTATCGAATTCGAAAGCGGTTTCCGCTTCGCCCAGATCTTCGCGCCGAAAGATAAGGAATTCATCGCGATTGAACCCATGACTGCGGCCACGAATGCACTGTGCTCCGGCGAGGGTCTGCGCGTGATTGCGCCGGGCGAGCAGTTTACCGCGTCATTCCAAATCCGGGTCTACCACCACGCGTGATCGCCCTGTGCGGCCGCTGGAGAGCGCTCAATGATAACCGTTTGTCAGATTGGAGCCAAAGCTCAAGCGCGAGGACGCGGATGAAAGACTACTTTAGGCACCTGAAACATCGGGGATAGATGACGCGTAATCCGGAAGTAATCCCGGTTAACTGGAAAACTTGCTGACCATGCATGTGGCGTCAAGTTTTCGGTTACGCGACTAACCAGGCACTGGCAAGCCTTGGAGCTTGGTGGAGCGATGTATACTTGCGAAATGATGAGCACAGCGAGCCCAAGACCGAAGCCTGGGGACAAAGTGGTGCTCATCGCTGTGCCGCCAGGAATGGTGGACGATTTACCGACTGAGGACCAACAAGCGAGAACGCAACTGGCTGGGAAACCAATAGTACTTACCCGATACGATGAAAGTGGAAGGGCCGAACGTGAATTTCACGTTGGCAGCGCAGACTTTCGGTTAATCCGCGTGAGCTTAGAGTTCATCAGAGAGGCCGTCTAGGCTGATCCACGGAGCTGCGTGTACACCGCACCGCCGCTTGCCCCGCACGAATCGGTCGGTCAGCCAACGATTGACTCGGTAGGAAATGCTTCAAGAGCAAAGCAGATCGGGCCGAAATTGAAGGTACCGATGTGAGGGAAGATTTGAAACCGATTCGATCGTTTTGCATGGTGGTGGCGCTGGCGAGTACCTTGGGAACTGCGTGTGCTCGAGCCCAGGAACCAACGAACACGCGAGGACAATCGCAAGAGGGAACGGTGCGATTGCGACTGGATGGCGTTTCACTGCTCGGCCAGGATCCTCAGCAAGCGGGCGCGACAACGAATGGAAAGTCCTCATTACCGGACACGCCGACGCCCCAAACCAACCCCACCGATCCGAGTAGCTCGAACGTCCAGTACGGCAAACAACCCAAGCGAATTCTGGGGATCATTCCCAATTACCGCGCGGTGAGCGCCAACACACATTTGCCTCCGCTCACTATCGAGAAAAAATTCTGGTTGGCGACAGAGGATACGTTCGACTATTCCAATTTCCTTCTCGTGGGAGGAATCGCGGGAATTTCCTTGGCTCAAAATTCGCAGCCGTCGTTTGGGCAGGGCGGTGCAGGCTACGGCCAATACTATTGGCATGTCTTTGTGGACGGCGCCATAGAGAACTACATGACGGAAGCGATCGTGCCAACATTGACGAGAGAAGACCCAAGGTACTACACGCTGGGCAAAGGTGGATTTGTCAAGCGGACCGGCTATGCCGTAAGTCGACTCTTCATCACCAGGACAGACGCCGGAAAGAAAACCTTCAATATTTCGGAGATAGTGGGGGCAGGAGCGGCCGCGGGTATCGGCAATGCGTATTACCCTGCACAATCCAATACGTGGGTCAAAACGTATCAACGTTGGGGAACGGAGGTCGGCTTGGACGGCGTGTTCAACATGTTAAAAGAGTTCTGGCCGGACATCAATCAGGCAGTATTCCGCGGAAAGTACTGACTAACGCATTAACCGTTAAGGTAGGGCCACGTATCTCGTGCGGCGGTTCATTCCGATTTCTTCCGCAGACCAGCGACCAGTGCTCCGACTGCTGCGTAAAGCGCGGTATTGAGGAGCCCAATTATTGCGTACTGAACGAAACCGTTCCAACCAATTACCTCGCAGTCTATACAAAAAGCAAAAATAAGTTGGGGCGGACAAACTATGACGGAGAGAAGCGTCGGTGCAGAATCAAGCCCAGTCCATGGTTTCGAGTAGTCGTGCGACGCCGCGAACGCATAACAGACGCCTGTGACTGCAAGCCCTAGAAGCACAAACCCGAAGACGATTTTCCGCGACTTGGGCATCACAAAATGGATTGTACATGTCGGGAAGGCCTTGAGTGAGTCTCAAGTCCCGATTAACGTCGTAATCGGAAACTGACCCACGACGGGCGTCCCGAAATGCGGCAAACCGAACGAGCGCGACGAACTGCGGCAGCGCCCAGGCTTCGCGCGGGCGGGCCGATAGAGCCTACGGATGCCCGGCGGAAAGCGACTCGAAAAATGCCGGGCGCAGAAATAGCGAAGCGCGGCGAGCGAAGATTTAAGCTTGAAGCGGATCGAGAAGCGGTTGCCGTTATGTGTCACTGATGACAAAAACTGTCGCGCAGGTATGTGGACTGAGTGACAGGCGGGTGACTACCATTCAGCGGAAATCCAATCGACTGTGCTGGTAACTCGAGCTGGTAAGTGCTGTGTGTGCAAGCGACAAGTTGGCGGCCCACCTGCATTATTCCCGTGTGATTGCGAGTGATTTGCGCAAAGACGTTGCGCTTGTTTTTACGGAGGAAGCAAATCGTGAAGAAATTCGGACTGGTAATTACGCTGATCGCAGCGAGCGGCTGCGTATGGAATGCGAAGGCGGATTCGACGCCGCTCGCGAGCTCGACCGGGACCACCAATTCGAGCAGCAGCGCGACTCAGGTGATCTCGCCAAACCCCGCGTGGGCGGCGCCGCTAGCGGGCTCCAGCTGGATTTCGTTTGCGAATACCGGCGATCCCTCAGTCCCGGGATTTATCGTGGTGCCGAACGGAACCGCGGTGACATTTAGTCAGACGTTTAATTTGGTCGGGACGATTACGGGCGCGAATTTGGACGTGCTGGCCGACGATACGACATCGGTGTGGCTGAACGGAACGGAGTTGGCGTCGGGAAATTTGGGCGGTTCTTATCCCACGTGTTCATCGTTGCCGATTGGCTGCCTCACTAGCACGATGGGCGTCTTCAACTTCACGGAATTGCAACCATATTTGCAGGACGGCTCGAACACACTTTCGTTCGTCGTGTATCAAGAGGCGGGCAGTTCCTACGGCTTGGATTATGCGGGAACGGTGGTTACGACGCCGGAGCCTGGCTCGCTGATGTTGCTGGGCATGGGTTTGTTCGGTGTCGCGCTGACGGCACGACGCAGACTGCTGAACCAGTTATCCCAGATTGGTTATCCCAGACTGGTTCTTCGGGCTACGCGTAGTTAGCGCTGCAAGCTACAATATTCTTGACACACAACGCCGTCCACTCGGGCGGCGTTTTCATTTAGGCCGCGCGGACGAGGTCGAAATTCCCGGCCGTTAGTGGATCTGATCTTTTCTCGGCGACGGGGAATTGTCCTCGTCGTCGAGTTCGTGCTCGGCTTCCAGCCAGTCTTCCAGCGTGTATCCGCCGTAAACTCCGCCGTGGCGTTGATGAATCTGGTACGCGCGCCTTTGGACCTCATTCAGGGTGTGAGTGTGTTCGTGTTTGGGGCCTTTTTCGGGATCGCGAGGGGTGAAAGCGGGCTGGATTAGGTTGCTGCTTGCAACTTTATTTAGTTCGCTCATACGGGGCCTTCTTTCCTTGCTGCGTAGCCTTTTTCCTGGCTACAACCATTAGACGAGTCATGTGGGCGCGCGGTTGCTGAAATTTGCGCGGACGTTTGCAGCACAATTTTCGTGATCACAAACACTGGAAGGAAAGATAATGTGGTGCGGTGATCCGGCGACGCGGGGATTTGCCGGAGCGGCGGCGAGCACCGAGTGGGGACGGAGAGTGTGGAATGAAGATGCGTAGACGAGATTGGATTAGCGCGCTGCGATTTGCCTTTCTAACTTTTGTGCTGGGTGTGGCGGGATTTGCGCCGGGTGCGACGCGCGGACAGGCGATTGCGGCGCAGCAGACGAACGCGCCGGCGGTCCAGCTTGCCGCGCCGATCACAGTTGAGCGTGGGCCGAATACTCCGCAGCAGCAGGCTAAGCCTTATGTGATTTTGGTTTCGGTGGATGGGTTTCGATACGACTATCCGCGGATTTATCACTCGCCGAATCTGGATGCTTTGGGGGCGCGGGGAGCTAGCGCGCCGGAGGGGATGATCCCGGCTTATCCTTCGATCACATTTCCGAATCACTACACGATTGTTACGGGGCTTTATCCGGAGCATCACGGGATCGTGGCAAACGCGTTTTACGATCCGACGCGGAAGGAGGTTTACACCTACAGAGATGAGCGGGCTGTGACGGACGGCACGTGGTACGGCGGGACTCCGCTATGGGTGTTGGCGGAGGAGCAGGGGATGCGAGCGGCGTGTTTTTTCTGGCCGGGGTCGGAGGCTAACATTCAGGGGACGCTGCCGACTTATTACATGAAGTACGACGCGAAATATCCGAATCGGAAGCGGGTGGAGCAGGTGCTGGAGTGGCTGCAACTGCCGGCTGAACGGCGGCCACATTTTATAACTTTGTATTTCAGCGATGTGGATAGCGCGGGGCATGCGCACGGGCCGGACAGTCCGGAGGTGGCGGCGGCGGTGCGCGAGGTGGACGATGAGATTGGCAGGCTGGTCGAGGGAGTGGCGAAACTGAATTTGCGGGTGGATGTGGTGGTGGTGGCGGATCATGGGATGGCTAAGGTGGAGGGCGATTGGATCAATCTTGGCGAGTATTTTGATACGCGATTGCTGGAGAAGTCGGTTGAGAGCTTCATGTATCCGAAGTCGGAAGCGGACGCTGCGAAAATTTATGCGGCGTTGGATGGGAAGAGCGACAAGTTTAGGGTGTATCGCAGCGGGCACGTGCCCGCGGGATTACACTTTGATGGAAATCCGCGGGAGGGGGATCCACTGGTGGTTCCTACTGGACCGTATTTGATACGGGTGAATGCGCCGCCGGCGGCCGCGGCGGGGGATACGATGCATCCTGCGGGGCCGCCGGTTGGTATGCATGGGTACGATCCGGCGAGCATGCCGGAGATGAAGGCGATATTTTTTGCGGCAGGGCCGGATATACGTTCTGGGCAGAAGGTTCAGCCGTTTGAGAATGTGAATTTGTATCCGTTAGTGGCGCGGATTTTGGGATTGGATATTTCGCATCTGAAGATGGGGAAGGTGGATGGGGATGTGAGAGTGCTGCAGGGGATTTTGGCTAACGCACACTAGCGAGGGAGGATTTTGTTGGCTACGGATATTCGATTGAGTGCGGTTGCGGCGCGGGTGCTGGGTGCGCTGGTGGAGAAGGAGATTACTACGCCGGAATATTATCCGCTTTCTTTGAATGCGCTGGTGAATGCTTGCAATCAGAAGACGAATCGCGAGCCGGTGATGAATCTGGACGACGACGCGGTTACTGCAGCGCTTCGCTCGCTTAGCGATTTGGAATTGGCTGGAGCGGCGGATACGAATGACAGCCGGGTGCGGAAGTACGAGCACCGGTTGGGGGAGGCTTTCAATTTCACGCGGCCGGAGATTGCGGTTTTGTGCGTGCTTTTGTTGCGGGGGGCGCAGACGCCGGGGGAGATACGCGGGCGTGGGGAGAGGTTGCACCATTTTGAGGAGTTGAGCGATGTGCAGGCGGCTTTGCAGAAGTTGATGGCGCGCGAGCCGGCGTTGGTGAAGGTGCTGGCTAGGCAGCCGGGGACTAAGGAGTCGCGGTATGTGCATTTGATGTCGGGGGATGTGGAAGATTCCGCGGCGGATGGTGTGCGCGAGCCGGTTGGCGCGAGTTCCGGTGGCCAGGCGGAAGACGGTGCGAGGATTGCGAGATTGGAACTTGAGATTGCGGAATTGCGGAGTGAGATGGCGGAGTTGAGATTGCAGTTGGCGTCGTTTCGGAAACAGTTTGAGTAGGTGGTGATTTCGTCGGTGCGTGCGGCTTGGCGGTCCTCGATCAAAGATTTAACACAGAGCGCACAGAGGAAAGACGGAGGACACAGAGAAAGATAACTACGAAGGATTACCGCGGGGCGCAGAGAAAGGCAACGGCCAGCCGGCGATGCGGCTGAGATTATGGCAAGCTGGGGCGCAGCCCTTCGATCCCGCACAGCGGGATCTCAGGATGAATCGCCCTGCGGGGCGATCCACAAGCAGCGCCCCTACCCTTATTTTCTGGGATCGAGACTGCGAACGATGGCGGTCTGAAGACCGCCGCTACAAATTCAAAGACAAATTCAAATTCGAGGACAAATTCAAAGACAAAGGCGCCCAGCTGAAGCTCGCCGCTACAAATTCAACGGCCAAAGCGAAAATATCGAGAGTCGGCGGGTGCCGCCGCTACGGAACCGGCGCGTATTTTACGGCGTGGGGGGCGGGTTGCGTTCTGTGAACTGGCGTTGGTGCCAGTAGGGGTACGTTAGCGTTACGGCGCTGGCGGCGTCTAGTTTGGCGACTTGGGCGTGAGTGAGATTCCAGCCCAATGCGCCGAGGTTTTGGCGGAGCTGTTCTTCGTTGCGGGCGCCGATGATTATGTTGGAGACGGTGGGGCGTTGCAGCAGCCAGTTCAGGGCGACCTGGGCGATTGTCTTGCTTGTTTCCTTTGCTACGGCGTCCAGCGTGTCCACTACCTTATATAGATGTTCGTCCGCGACGGGCGGGCCTAGCTCGGCGGTTTTGTGCAGGCGGCTTTCTTTGTGCAGCGGCTGATTGCGGCGAATTTTTCCGGTGAGACGTCCCCAACCGAGCGGACTCCAGACCACGCAGCCGATACCTTCAGCGACGCCGAGAGGCATGAGTTCCCATTCGTATTCGCGGCTGATGAGGGAGTAGTACGCCTGATGGGCGACGTAACGAGACCAGCCGTAGCGTTCGGAGACGGACAGCGATTTCATGAGATGCCAGCCGGAAAAATTGGAGCAGCCGATGTAGCGGACTTTGCCGCTGTGGACGAGGTCGTTCAGGGCGCTGAGAGTTTCTT
>Ga0210390_10004454_pt1 | contig 11805 bp, 10 predicted proteins | sample IncBWH11OmetaG_FD_161050 | JGI IMG/M metagenome (GOLD analysis project Ga0210390, IMG submission 161050) | Forest soil microbial communities from Barre Woods Harvard Forest LTER site, Petersham, Massachusetts, United States - Inc-BW-H-11-O ... | reverse complement strand
CTGCTTGAGAAAAGGGGGGCCGAAGACTGCCGTGGACCGAGCCCACACCGCGCTCCATGGTTACTTGAAGAAGCTCTGTTCGGATCGCGGAGCAGCGGTGCCCGCCGATCCCTCGCTCACTGCACTGTTCAAGATCATCCGCGAGACTTTCCCGGAATTCTCCTCTACAATTCCGCACGACGGCGAGGCCAGGAAGGTTTTTGGCTCAATGGCGTCGGCGCTCGACAGCCTCAACACGATCCGAAATCGCGGCACGCTCGCCCACCCGAACGAGCTGTTGCTGAACGCGCCTGAGGCGATGCTATACATTAACCTTTCGCGCGCCATACTTGCCTACGTCGAGTCGAAACTTAAACTGTTGAGTAATGGGAAAGTTGGAGGCTAGTACTCGTTCGCCCGGCTCATGCGCCCACGGATGCTAGAATCGGCCGTGCTCCCTCGAATCCATCCCATGCGGTTGCGTATCGCCAAAGCGTTTAACGACCCGGAATACATTTTCGAACTGAAACACGACGGCTTCCGCGCGCACAAGAGCGTCGCGGCGAAGAGAATCGCGTGCTTGCGTTCTTCGGTCATCGGGGTTTCTCCGCAAAGAGTTTGCGGCAGATGTGGGGACTACAGTTTACTCCAAATTACGTTCGTGCCTGGACTTTCTCGCCACCAAGTCAACCGTCTCGCACTCACGAATCGGCAAGCTACAAATCCTTCATGCTAATTTGCCGGACATATTTGCGAGCGCTCAGGAGTCGTTTCGATCCATTGACCATCAGAGCAGATTTGAAACTTGCCTTCTAGTATCGCACGGGCACCATCGGTATACGTTTCTAGTGGCGCCGACCGGTGCGGTCTAAAAGTACAATCATTTGCAGCCGGAGGAGGATGTAATGGAACGGGATTCGTTTTGGGCTTGCATTCCTCACATTTAGCTTTCCTGTCTACCCACCTTCCGCCTTGACAAATCTGACAGACTCGTCCATTTACGCTCATTTCGTTGTCAGCAAATATGTTACCAGCCCATACACACTCCGGCCCCGTAGCTGGCGCTACTGTCAGAAATGCGAGGGAAATGAGTAACAGCGTGCGCACGTCCGATCACTCTATGTTCAGGAGTTTCCATTGTCAATCGGCGTAAAATAACGCCGCGCTCTATCTAATGCGCTTCCGCATCGCCAAGCCCTTCAACGACCGCGACTACATCTTCGAACTCGCCCGCCGCGAAAACAGAAACGCCCCGCCGCCGAGAAACGTTAATCCGATCTCCACGCAACTGGGAGAATCCCTAGGCTGACACCGCGAGGGATGAAGGCCCGGGAACGCTCACAGGTAGGAGGGGGTTGGCCTCCCTTTCCGCAAGGCGATTCACTTCTTCACGAGGATGTCCAGAAAAAGTCTCCCTCGATTGGGCGAATAGTCTGAATCGAAGCAATCCAATCTGCAATACCCTGCGTACTCCAAGCGGGAACGTCCAGTCTGGATGGTAGCGCGCAACGCCGCCTTGCTGCATTTCCCTGAGAAAACATCAGACAGGAGAGAGAACATGAGCATACTAGAGCCAAACTCTTTGGTGCGTAAAGATACGGCGCGAGAAGCGGGGACCAGTCGGAGGTCATTTTTGCAGCGGGCTGCGATTGCCGGGGCCGTCGGAGCCGCCGGGACCGGCGGTATGTTGAGCTTCCTCTCCCCGCGTGCGAAGGCGTTCAACACCCTCGGCCATGACGGTCAAGACGAGGACAGCGATGATTTGAAGAAGCGTGACAATAATATCCTAATCGCAGCGGAAATCGCCGAAGCTCTTGCCGTGACGACCTATACCAACATCATCGACGGGGCTCCATTTTTCAGACGCCTGCCTTCTGATGACCAGGGATACCTCGTTGCAGCGAGGCAAGAGGAGATGTCGCACTATCTGCTGGAGCAATCCGTCACCGACGAGCCGTCACCATTCAAATCTTTTTTCTACCCCAAAGGCATGTTTCAGGACGCGCAAACAACCCTGAACGTTTTGGTCACGCTGGAAGACGCGTTTATCGCGGCGTATCTTGTAGGTGTGCGGCACTTCAGCACACCAGATTTGCGGGTTACCGCGGCGCGCATCATGGGCATCGAAAGCGACCATCGCACTCTTGCCCGAGTCGTGGGTCCTGATGTCGCAGCCCAGGATGGCGGACCTATCAACAAAATCACTGGCATTCAGGGTGTTGCGGAAAGCGCCGATCCTCCGAACGATAACGGATATGAGCGTACGCTTTGCTGGACGCATATCAGCCAAGCGGTTGCCGCCCTGACGCCATTCGCTGACATCAACGCCGCTAAGGCCGCAGGATTCGATGTTTCAAAATCCTATGGATTCGTTCCCTTCACTCCGACTTTGCCCAATGCTCTTGGAGACTTCATTTCTTTCAAAGGCTGTTAGGCACTACCGGGTCCTCAGGCGAGGCATCTTACCCGAATGGGTCTTGCCTGGGGGCCTTCCGAAGCATTCGCGGAAGGTCGGCACGAGTTGATGACGAAGGCGAAATGAGGTTTGACCCGCCGCGCTGTTCCACCGCTGGATGATGCCTCGAAAAATTCTTTGCGGGACTGTCGAATTGACCGTTGGGCGAACGACTAGTTGACTGTAACAACCATTTATAGACTATAATCGTGTCCATGAGAGACGCGATCACTCTGACGAATTCGGAGCTTAAGGAATTGACTCGGCGAGCTACTAGCCGGACGGGACGGGCCGAAGATTCGCGACGGGCACGGCTGATTTTGCTGCTGGCCGAAGGCCATACCTGGGATGAAGTGTCGGAGTGCATCGACTGCAGCCGGGGTTTTGTCGCTAGTTGGAGCCGACGATTTACCGAGCAGCGCATCGCGGGACTCTACAGCCGGCATTTGGGGCAAGTCGCTAGCGTGCTGACCCCGGAACTGGAAGCACGGATTCTGGAGGCCACACGACATGCACCGCCGGGTGCAGCGACCCACGGGAGCACGCGCAAACTGGGAGCGCATCTGGAGGTCAGCCACATGATGGTGGCACGGGTGTGGCGTAAGCACGGACTTCAGCCGCATCGCATAGAACGCTACATGGCCTCCAACGATCCGGATTTTGAGAAGAAGGCCGCCGACATTATTGGGTTGTATTTGAACCCGCCGGCGCATGCGGCGGTATTCAGCGTGGATGAAAAGACCTCCATCCAGGCCCTGGATCGCAAGGATCCGGTTCTACCGCTATCCCCGGGACGCGCCGAACGGCATGGTTTTGAATACTTTCGTCACGGCACCTTGTCGCTGTATGCCGCCTTCAACACCAAGACCGGCGAAGTGCTCGGCAAAACGACCGCGCGGCACACCTCGGCCGAATTCGTCGCCTTCCTGACCGACATTGTGATCGATCAGCCTCGCGGCAAAGAGATCCATGTGATCGCTGACAATCAATCTGCACACAAGAGCAGGCCGGTCACGGACTTTCTGGCAGTGCATCCCAAAGTTCACTTGCACTTCACCCCGACCTACTCTTCCTGGTTGAATCAAGTCGAGTTGTGGTTCAGCAAGATCGACCGCGACGTCATCGCACGAGGGGTATTCACTTCTGTCTCTGATCTGAAGAGGAAGCTGCTGCGCTACATCCGGCACTACAACAAATCGCCTCGTACAGTGAAATGGAAATATGCCGATCCATCGCGCCATCTCAGTACACAATCAGTTGGTACAGGCCACTAGGCAGCCACCCGTACTATCTAAAGCGCATTCTGTTGTGGGCGCCCGAGACTTAGCAGAGCGTCACGAGCCAGGAATCCGCGCGCAAAACGGACCTGGTGCGCGCGCAACCGCAACGGGAAGAAGTCAGAACAACCCTGTCTCACGAGCAATTTCTGCAGGCACTCGAGCTTACTGTATCGATCTCCATAATCCGCGATGCGAATGACTGTTCCTGCATCGCGCACCCGAGTTGCTTAACAAAACGAATCAGTTCAACATGACAGGCGCCCGCTACACCTTCGAACAGTGTAACCACCTGCTGGCCACCGGCCACCAATTTCACATCCTTCACGCCGCAAACCGCTTCACGCAATATGGATTAATCGGTGCAGCATGGGTCTCTCATAACTGCGTCGAGCAATTTGTTATGAGCTGCCGCGCTCTCGGTCTGGGTATCGAGGATGCTTTTCTCGCGAATCTCTCGCGGCAACTTGCGGTCGCACAGTGGACGGTCCTTCAGGGCAAACTGATTCCAACGGAAGCCAACGCGGCGTGCCGGGAAGTCTACAGGCGAAACGGTTTCACTCAGCTGCGCGGGGAACCGGGGGTTTGGTCTCGTTCTCTTTTGACTGCGTTTGAGGTGCCCCGGCACGTTGCAATCACTAGGACGTTCGGGCAGAAACTGTCTGCCCCTCTCCAGACCGCGGAAGACAAATAATAAAGTTGGGTTTTGCTTTGCAGCTTGCTCGCCGCGTAGAGCTTTATTCCACGGAATCGTCGCGATTGGTAAGTTGATGATTTAGCGCGTAAAGCGCGAGTTCCAGGCGGTTGGATGTTCCGAGCTTGTTGAAAATTCGAAATAAATAATTTCGTACTGTGTGTTCGCTGAGCTTCAACTCCCGGGAAATATCTCGGTTGGTGCGGCCTTCCGACACCAGTTGCACCAGGCTCTGCTCGCGCTTGGTCAAGAGTGGCATAGTTTTAGGTTCCGGCGGGGGCGCGGAACGCGAGTCGGCGAGGGATTCCACAAGGTAGTGCACGTGGCGATTGCTCGCCCAGATATGCCCTTCGTGAACGCTGCGCGCACTCTTGCAAAGAGCTTCAAACGGTTCTTCTCGAGAGAATATTCCCTTCGCCCCCGCGCGAAATGCCTCGATAACCAATTCCGGCTGTTCTGAATCGAGTAGCAGAATCACACGCGCGGGGGGATGAAGCTGACAGAGTTCGCGGGTAACGCTGAGTCCGGAACGAGCCCCATCCTTAAGGCGAGACCCAATGATGCAAACGTCCGGCACCCGGGAAGAATAGTGTTTCAACACTTCTTCCGACTCTGTAGCCGCCGCAATCACGGAAAGCGGATAGGGACTGCGCTCGAGTGCCGCTGCCATTAACTCGCAATTCATTTGGCAAGATTCCGCGATCAGAAGAGTGATGGCACTACTTTCATTGGTGGCATTCATGCCTTGCATGGTCAATCCTCTCGAAATTTGTTACTGGGCTTTCTACTTGATTGAGGGCTGGCCTACTGCAGTTCATGCTGGGACAACTGAAGCGGGGTGAAACACAGGAATTACCGGGCGTGCTAGACGCCTCCTCCCTGAAAACCCGGCGTGTTTCAAAAAGTTCCAGCGCGAAAAGTCGTTCGGCGACATTCAACCCGAGTACATTTCGATATCCGATTGGGACAAATTGGCTCATGGAAATTCTTATACCTTCTGGCAATTCTTACACTACCTGAGGATTTGTCATCCTGTTGCATCATTCTTCGCTCACTCCAAAGCAATTATTTTCATAACTCATTGTTCTTTCAATTCATTGTAGAAATTCAGATGATTCCGTGTCACGCGTTGTATTTACCCATGATTTTAGCTCGCCATCCGGAATATCACGTCCTCGATGACGATTTTTGCACGCCTTGCCTGTATCCCAAGTGCACTTTCGGTGCCACCATGGCCCAGTTTTCCGGCCTGCAGGAACTAGCATAGTATATTCGTCTCCACCTTCCTCTACAGGCTATCCCCTATGTCTGGACGCTTCCCTTGAGACAACTGTTTCACCCCTCAACACCCTGACAAAACAACCTAATCGTTCACACATTCCTTCTCTTGTCGGATTTGCGCTCTACCGTTAGTTTCGCAGTCAGTAGTTAGGTGTAATAAAAATGAGAGCTGTTCTGATTTCAAATAGCGGTGCGACTGCGGTTGGCATTGACACCGTAAATCGCCAGTTCTTTCAACGGAGGCGCCATCTTCGTTACCCGATCCGCGTTGCGGTCACGGTGCAATGGCTGGCGCGAACTGGACCGAAGAGCTGCACGAAGGCCAGGACCAAAGACATCAGTGAAGGCGGTGCGTTTGTTTTCTCGCGCGTGTTGCCGCCGCTGGGTGCAATCGTCGAACTCACGGTGCAGTTACCGGTAAAGCAGACCGGAGCGCCGTCGTCTCGGTTGGAGATGCGCGGCGAAGTTTATCGCGTCGATACGCCAACCGGCCGGGAATCCAAGTGGGGATTCGCGATTAACGCCACGAAGACCGTGATGTACGGTCCGTCGAGCCGCGTAGGCATCGACAAACAGGAATAGTCCCGGAAGTTGCGGGAATTGAGTTTTTTGCAGCAAACAGGGTCACGGAACTCATCTTCGAACGAGAAAAAGATGGGCCCTGTGACTCACAGGGCGAAGCTTTATGCAAATAACTGACTCAAATGCTGTTCTCAGCGCCAGACCAGATGATTGGTTCGCGGTTTATACTCGCCACCAACATGAGAGGAAAGTTGCGTCTCTACTAGCCGAGCAGGATTTCGAGACTTTCTGTCCGATTTATAACGAATTGCACCGTTGGAAAGATCGCAAAAAAAAAATCACGCTGCCACTTTTCCCTGGATATGTCTTTTTTCGGTCGCCGCTGGAAAGGCATTCTCGTGTCCTGTTCACTCCGGGGGTGCACTTTATCGTCAGCATCGGACGCTCGCCGGCGGCTATTCCTAACGACGAAATCGCGGGACTGCGTTTAGCGGCCGATGAGCGATTGCCGCTGGAACCATTTCCTTTTCTGAACAAGGGGGACCGCGTACGCGTCACGCACGGCCCCCTTGAAGGTGTTGAAGGATTGCTCGCGAGAAAAAAAGATGCGCTGCGGCTGGTTCTTTCCATCGAGATCCTCGGCCGGTCTGCGGGAGTTGAGATCGACGCGCGCGACGTAAAACCGTGCGAACAAGCTTTCGGAGCGAATTCCCGCCCTCCGCAGACAGGCTCTATGTTCAACACAAATTCGACAAGGATCAACTGAGCTGACCACCATGTACATGGATCTTTATGGTTTGCGCGAACAACCGTTCGGCGTAACCCCCAATCCTCGCTTCCTGTTTTTAAGTTCCATGCATAAAGCCGCTTTGACTTCGCTGGTCAACTCGGTTTGCGAGCGCCGCGGGTTTTCCGTCCTGATTGCGAAGCCGGGGATGGGCAAAACTTCCCTGATCATGCAGTTGCTTTTCCTGTTGAAAGATTCTGCCCGCACCGCATTTTTGTTTCAGAGCCATGGCAACACCAAGGAATTCCTCACCGCGCTGCTCCAGGACATTGAGGCTCCCTCGGCCAGCGACGACTTGGCGGATATGCAGCGGGCGCTGAACACCGCGGTCCTGCGGGAAGCTAAAGCAGACCGGCAGCTTGTCATCGTCGTAGATGAAGCTCAGAATTTATCCGACGAAACACTGGAAGCGATCCGGCTTCTGTCCAATTTCGAAAATCCGGAAGCAAAGCTTTTGCACATAATCTTTGCCGGTCAACCGGCGCTTTCCACAAAGCTGGCTTCGCCTCAACTCTCGCAGCTTCGCCAGAGAATTTCCGTGGTGGCTCACCTCGCGCCTCTCACGCGAGACCAGGTTTCGGAATATGTCGAACGGCGTTTGGCTATTGCAGGTCACACAGGAAAGCCTCTCTTCACGCCGGATGCGCTGGACTTCGTTGCCCAAATTAGTGAGGGGATTCCAAGAAACATCAATAATCTCTGTTTTCATGCGCTTTCTTTAGGATATGCCGGTCGGTTGCCGTCGCTGGATTTGAGTGTGGTGCAACGCGCCGCGCGCGCTCTCGAACTGAAGTCAGCAGCAGCCGTTCACAGTCACACGCCTGCCGCATTCCCTGAGCAGAACTATTACCGGCCGCCGGTCCAGCAATCTTCGGTTTTCGTACCACAGGTGCCTTCCCTTCCCCCTTTACAAACGAGTCTGCTTGGCGCTGATGCTCCAAAAAAATCAGGATCAAAACTCAAGGCAGGGATAGGAGTTGTTGCAGGAATTGCACTGTTTGCCTTCCTTGTTCATGGAGGGCTGCTGCCTGCGGAAATTCTTTCCTATTATTCTCGTATGGCTTCGGCGAGCGTTCCGGCAAAAACTATTCCTCCAGTGCAGTCCGGTTCGATGAGTGCGCCAGCGGTTCCAGCAAGCACGCCTTCGTCGCCCGCGGCAACGCCTTCTACAGTGACAGCCACCGATGCTTGGGAAAATACTCCGGCTCCTGCGGCTACAGATACAGCGCAATTGGCGCCGGACACGCTTCAGCAGAACCCGCCACAGGTGCAAGCGACGGCGCAACCAGTCAGCGCGCCCGACGATACGCGCATCGTCCGCACCAAGCGCAAAGAGGATGTGGAGCAGCTAACCCGGCGCTACTTCGGAGCGCACACCGGCGAGGTTCTTCCTGTGGTTCTCAAATTGAACCCCGGGATTGCTGCGCCACCCAAAGCGCTACCGGCAGGGACGCCGGTGATGATTCCATCGGAATCCGAAACGACTTCGAGTGCGGCGATGGCGGCGCGCAGGTCGGACAAAGTCAGAAACACCCGGGCATCGGCGCTACAACACAGGTCTTTGCCCATCCCGGTGTACGTGAAAGTCGAGCACACGCAAACCATTTTCGAATTTGCGATGGAGCACTACGGAAAGGCAGATCGCGTTACGGTGCAAACGATTCAAGCGGCCAACCCTCAGATTCATGACATCTACCAGACCCTGCGCCAAGGGCAGTCTATGACGCTTCCTGCAGAACTTGACCCTATGCACTGAGCATCGAGAGATCGTGGCCGCGCTTAAGCCTCCGCGGATTGCTCTTCTTCGAGGGGTGGCGACACAGAACTTTCTTTCACAGGAACCATGCCCTTTTCAGCGCGATTGAGCCGATGCCGGGCAGGCGTCTCCACATAGTGATAGGTCAACACAGCGGCCACAACGATCAGGAATAGATAGAGCACCACCAATCCCGCACGAATCGCAAAAGAAGAAGTTACGAAATGGCCCACCGGCAAAGCGCGATTCAGAAAGATTTGGCACAAACCGTGCGTCATATAGAGCGAATAAGACACCTGGCCCCAATAAACGGCAAGCGGTCCCGCAAGCCATCCTTCCGTGTTGACCGCCAGGCCCCAGATCAGCAGCGCAAAGAAAGGCAGGCTGTACGCGCGGGTTGCGTCGAAATAGGTGCACACCGCACAGATCAGCAGGGCCAGCGCGCCAGAAATCCCCGGCGGCAGCGGGCATTTCCAGCCACGCCGATAAATCTGGAACAAAAAGTATCCGCCAACGAATTCCGCAGTAACGCGGAGCAAGGCCCAGTGCGTGGGATTGTGCTCGATTCCAAAGAAACACGGCACCACATAGGCCGAAAGCGCCAACACAATCCATATATAAGGCCGCTTCGTGGTGCCAATCCAGAATGCAAACAAGGGAAACAGCAAATAAGCGAACCATTCGGAACTGATCGACCACGAGGGGAAGTTCCAGGAGAGCCCGCGATTGAATCCCGGCCAAATGTGCACCAGGAAAACATTCGTCACCCACGTGAAGGCCGTATAGTGCGCCGAGTTCAGCTTTGCTCCTGCGCCTCTGGCGGAAAACACAAAGCCGGTCAGCAACAACAGCGTGAACAAATGCACTGGATAAATCCTCGCCAAACGCGCGCGCAGGAATTTCCAGTAGCTGCGTGGAGAAATCGTTTGAAAGTCATCGAGATAATTCAAGCTGAGAATGAATCCGGACAGCATGAAGAAAAGATCGACGCCCATATCCCCCGACTTATAAATGGGGCGGAGAATGCCAAACGCGGGGAAAAAGGCGGCGAAACTGTCTCCGAAGTGAAAGAAAACCACAAAAATGGCGGCGACAGCGCGGACACCCGTAAGGCGGTTCAACATTTCAAACAATTCCCCTGTTTCTACAGTTGAACGGCCGGGGTTCGTTCAGTATAGCGCGGCTTTCCTTTTCGATGCGAGTTGCGCCGCGAAATTATTCCCGGACGTGATGAATTACCTGCAATCTGAATCCGCCCACCGTTGACTTTTGCGTGAGAGGAGAGACAGTTATGCCGTTTTATCGTCCACTTCGTTGCGCCACAGCGCTGGCGTCGGCCATTTTGTTCCTCGTAGCGGCTTCCCCGGCAGGCGCGCAGCAAAATCCCACGACTCCCTCTACGCAACAACCGGCGGCGCACACCGACGCCGATCGCGTATACGTTCCTCAACCCGGCGAACGTGCCCCTCGCTATAAGGTCCAGAGAAGCGATGTTCTGGTGCTCACATTCCCGCTCACTCCAGAATTCAACCAAAAAGTGATGGTGGAGCCGGATGGCTACATCAGCCTTCAAGGCACCAACAGCATTTCCGTGCTTGGTATGACCCTTCCCGAAGTCAACATGGCGATCAAAAACGCCTACGCGAAGGTACTGCACGAACCCGTGTTACAGGTAGATTTGACAGAATTTCAAAAACCTTACTTCATCGTCACCGGCCAAGTGAACAAACCTGGCCAGTATGATCTGCGTTCCGACATCACCGTTTCCCAGGCCATTGGAATCGCCGGTGGATTCTTGCCTACGGCCAAAACCCAGGTGTTTCTCTACCATCGCAATTCGACGGGCTGGGTGGAAGCCAAGGAACTGAAGCTCAAGGATTTCCTGCACGGCAAAAACGTGAATGAAGATTCTGACATGCGCCCAGGCGACATGATCTTCGTCCCCGAGAAAACCATTACAAAAATCCGCAAATACATTCCTTATTCCGTCGGAACATCCGTTTATTCAGCTGGCTTTTAGACAAATCATCCGGCCCTTTGCAATTAGAAAGGTGGCAAACATGAATTCAGGCGACAAAAAGATTCTGCAGCTGCAGGAACCAATGCCAAACTTCACGATGCGCGATTTGTTGGCGCCAGTGTTCCGGCACCGCAAGCAGGTGCTCGCTGCGTTCTCCGCGGTATTCGTGCTGTCGTTGCTAGTGGCATGGCTGTGGGCTTCGCAATATTACGTTTCGCGCATGCAGGTGGTCGTCCAGGAAGCTCGCACCGATCCCGCGATCAGCGCCGGTCAAAGCGCCGCCATCACCAGTTATAAGCCAGTCACGACAGACCAGGTCAGTTCAGAAGTGGCTCTACTGCAAGGGCAAGACATGATGCGGCAAATCACGGACACTTGTGGCCTCGGCGAAAAACCATCTGTTATGGACATATTTCTCCCAACCGATCCCAATCTCCGCAAGGCTGTCAAAAAGGAACACGCAGCCTCTACGTTGGCGAAAGCGGTCAAAGTGGAAGCTCTCACCACGTCAGACGTGATCGAAGTGAAATACGGCAACATGGGCGACCCTTCGACTCCTCCCTGCGTCTTGAAAAATCTCAGCAAGCTTTATCTGGATAAACACGTTCAATTGCAGCGCCCCTTGGGTTCTTCTAACTTCTTCGCGCAGGAAGCGGACAAATATCAGAAAGCGCTGGCAGAATCTGAAGCGCGCTTGGTGGATTTTGGAAAAGAAGAGGGCGTAGCCGCCCCGGATGTTTTGAGAACGGACCTGGCGCAACAAACCGCCACGACCATGACCTCCCTGAACGCGGCAAAAGATGCGGTGTCCGCCGATCAATCGCGAATTGCCAAAATAAAAGCACAGATGGCCGTAACACCCGAGCGCTCGAGGACCGCGGAAGTTTCTAATTCGTCTGAATTGTTGTTGCAAAACCTGCAATCCACTTTGTTGGCCGCACAGAACAAACGCACGGAACTGGCCACGAAGTACGACGCATCGTATCCTCTGGTCCAGGAAGCCGACGCGGAAATCGCCAAGACGCAAGCGGCCA
>Ga0210390_10004452_pt1 | contig 11805 bp, 11 predicted proteins | sample IncBWH11OmetaG_FD_161050 | JGI IMG/M metagenome (GOLD analysis project Ga0210390, IMG submission 161050) | Forest soil microbial communities from Barre Woods Harvard Forest LTER site, Petersham, Massachusetts, United States - Inc-BW-H-11-O ... | reverse complement strand
ACGATCCGCCTCCTCAACGAAGCGCCTCATCGATTCCTCCCGCAAGAATCACGCGAGAATCATAACAGCACCACGGCGTTTTCACACAGCCAGGGTCAAAAAGCGACACCGGCTCGCGTGACAATGAGGTCCGGTTCGCCCTCAGAAGCGGACTTCGTCAGCGACGTCGGCCAAGTCCGTTAAGGGCCAATAGGCGACAAAGCTGGGTCAGAATTGGCTTGCCGATTTAATAGGGTCTTGGTTCGGAGAGTTTATAGACTTCAAGCACGTCCGCTTGAGAACCACGCGCGGCCTTCAGAAGCCGAAACATCTGTGCCGCCAGCCCGGCCATCGGCAACGGTGTACCGTTCGTGCGGGCGACGTCGGCTATCATATCGAGATCCTTGAGTATGATTGAGACGGGGCCGATTTGAGGTTCATACACACCCTTGGCCATACGTGGGACGAAGAGCTGCAAGGGAATCGAATCGGCGAATCCACCAGCCAACGCTTCCGGAAGTCGGGTAGCATCAATACCAGCATCAACTGCAAGCCGTGTTGCCTCAGCCATGACGACCATGGAGCAAGCAGCAATGACCTGGTTGCACAGTTTTGTAGTTTGTCCGGCTCCAACATCGCCCATACGGGTGAGGCGCTGTCCCATCGCCAGCACGTAGGGCCTGATCCGTTCGATTTCGACTTCCTGACCGCCGGCCATTACCGCCAGGGTACCCTCCGCCGCGCCCTTCGGGCCGCCGGAAACTGGAGCATCAATCCAGCTCATGCCGTTTGCCGCCTTCAATCGCGCCGCCATCGAACGCGTGCTATCGGGATGGATCGAGGAGAGATCGACGACGACTTTCCCAGGGCCATGAGCCAACGCAATACCCTTCGAGCCAAACACAACCTTTTCGACAGCAGCTCCGTCGGTCAGGCATAAAAAAACAATCTCGGCTCTGTCCGCGACTTCAGTCGCATCTTTCGCAGCTTTCGCTCCCACTTTTACGGCAGCGACCATCCTGTCCGATGCAATATCCCAAACGTGTACGGTGTGGCCGGCTGCTATCAACCGACCGGTCATCGGCAAACCCATGCGTCCGATGCCGATAAAGCCCAGTTCTATCCGCTGCGAGGACTGAACCATTGTTGCTCCTCGAAATACCACCGTTGAGATTAGCCGAGTATTGGCAGGCGCGTGATCGTCGGAGCGATTTCGGGCAGCGCCACGGCGGCGCTGGAAATCTTAATTTCTCGAATGAGCGATAAAACTTATAAAATCAGAAGCAGCCAGCGCCGCTGATCGGCCCATTGACCAGCATACGCATTGGCCGCAATATCATCAACGGGGGCGCAGCATGTTGCCAACCACGAAATATGCCCAAAGCGGCGATATTTTCATCGCCTACCAAACCAGTGGTAGCGGTCCGATCGACATCGTACTTGCGCCAGGCTTTATTTCTCATCTTGAGCACATGTGGGAAGATACGAGACACGCCCGGTTTTTTCATGGGCTTGAATCGTTTGCGCGGCTAATCCGGTTCGACAAGCGTGGCACAGGCTTATCAGATCGCAGCGTCGGCTTTCCTACCCTGGACGAGAGAATTGACGACATCCGCGCCGTGATGGATGCCGCCGGGTCCAGCCGTGCGGTGCTGCTTGGGATGTCCGAGGGTGGCGCGATGGTGCAACTGTTCGCCGCCACCTATCCCGAGCGTGTGAGTGGACTTGTGCTGATTGGTTCTTACTCGAACGCAAAAACCTCGATTCCGTCTTACAAAGATCCAAAGCTCGCAGAAGCGCAAATTCTGGCAAGCTGGGGAACGGGTGCATCTTTGCCTGATTTCGCCCCCGGTCTTGCTCACGATCTGGAGTTTCGAGATTGGTGGGCGCGTTTCGAACGGCTTTCTGCCAGTCCCTCGGCCGTTATCAAATTACGTCAGATGAACAGCGAGATAGACGTCACGCCCATCCTGCCAAGCATACAGGCCCCGACGTTGATTATCCACCGCGTCGACGACGTTCGTTGTTCGGTGAAAAACGCGCGCGACATGGCTGCGGCCATACGCAACGCGAAGATGGTAGAGCTTCCGGGCAAAGATCATCTCGTATGGCTCGAAGAAAGCGGCATCGTCCTCGCTGAAATTCGCAAATTCGTAGATACAGCGCCGGAACCGGTCGAGCCGGACCGTGTCCTGACCACGGTTCTCTTCACCGACATCGTTGACTCCACCCAGCGCGCCGCCGCTGCTGGCGATACAGAATGGCGCTCGGTCATGGACGCACATTTCTCGCTCGCTCGCAGTCAGCTTCGCCGGTTCCGCGGTAAAGAGGTGAAAACCCTCGGCGATGGTATTCTGGCAACTTTTGATGGGCCGGCTCGCGCTGTTCGCTGCGCGCAGGCTATTGCGACCGGTGTTCGGCCGCTTGGCATTGCGATCCGCGCCGGCCTGCATACAGGAGAAGTCGAGATTCGCGAGGATAACGATGTGACCGGGATCGCCGTCAACATAGCTTCGCGAGTAAGTCAGCTCGCTGGTAGCGGCGAAATTTTAGTCTCCAGCACAGTTAAGGACCTGGTTGCAGGCTCGGGACTCATCTTCAACGATCTAGGGCCCCGCGCAATTAAGGGGCTCGAGGACAACTTACGCATTTTCCACGCCGTGCCCGACATTCGCAGCTGATGCGTGCGCGACCAGTGCGCTGGCTGGAGTATATCCGAACTCGGACAGATGCATGGCTGCTAGGGGCATTTGCAGACATCGGCTTGCCTCTGCCCAAGTGTCGGCTTTAGCCCCATCTGCGGGCATCATCGCTGCGGTTTCGTGCCAATATCGGAAGTCGCGAGCCTTGTTCAATCATCACGACATTAAGAGAGGCCGCCACTTAAGCGGCCTCAAAGCTTCGAGAAATGTATGGTTATTGCGGGACACCATCGACGGCATAGCCGCGAAATGTTGCGTATTTGTCGCCGATCTTTCGGTGTGCAATTTGCGCTGGATCGGCCCGCCAAGCCTGGATTTTTTCTAGGCTGTCCCAAACCTGCACGGTAACGCGCCTCGGCGGCTCCCCGTCAAATCCGGTTACCTTGCCTGCGGCGTTTCCTCCCGCTCCTCCTATCGCCACGAAGCGACCTCCGGCAGCCTTGATGATGGCTTGCGCGTTCGGAGCGTACTCCTTTGCGTAAGAGTCGGGATCAGTCACGTTGATTTCTGAGATGTAGTAGACGGGCGCTTTAGCTTGCGCGTGTAGTGCCTGGATCGCCGTAACACCAAGGCCAAAACCAGCGAGCATTGCCAACCCAACCGAGTACTGTGTTTTCACGACATTCCTCCCGACTAATTGTCTGCCTTCCGGGCGTCGCGACCGCGAGCCGGTGTGGGCAGTTTCTCACAGAATGGCGAGAGCAAAGACACTCGATTGGTTCAGTCGCTGCGACCTAACGTCCGCAACGGGTCATTCGCGTCGGTTTGGCCTCCTACCAACGGCTTCCGCTCTACCTCGATGAACAGACGTCGTTGCCATCTGACGGCATGTCTCGAAAGTGCCAACAACGGAAGTCGTTCCGCATAGCGCGATGGATCACCTACCGTCAGATCAGTGGAAGTCTGATCTCAAACGACGCACCGCCGTGATCCCGATTTTTGGCCAATATCAACCCACGGTGCGCCTCGATAATGGTGCGAGCGATGGACAGCCCCATGCCCATGCCTTCTGGCTTACTGCTGAAAAACGGCTCGAATATCTCCTTTAATTTGTCTTCGGGAATGCCCGGTCCGAGATCGGACACTGATAGTTCGGCAAAGCCGTCGACGCGAGAAGTCCGGATGCTGATGATGCGGTTTTCGGCAGGCGTGTCCCTCATCGCGTCGATCCCGTTCACGACCAGGTTCAAAATGACTTGTTGAAGTTGGACGCGATCACCGAGAATCGGAAGCGCATCTGGCGCGATCATACTAACCAATTCGATCTTCCGCCCAACGGCAAGAGAAGAAAGAAATTCGATGGTTTCCCGCGTGACGTCGTTGAGGTCGAGACTTTTCAGTTCGAAGGGTGTCTTTGTTAGAAGGCTCCTCACCCTCCGGATGACTTCGGCGGCGCGCCGGTCATCCCGTATAATATCGTCAACAATCTCGTTCAGTTCCACGGTATCAGGGCTCGGAGATTTCAGGATTGCCTGTACGGTTTCGGCGTTGGTCAGAATAGCGCCCAGCGGCTGGTTGATTTCGTGAGCCATTGAGGAGGTCAATACGCCAGCGGTCGAGAAGCGGTTGATATGGGCAAGCTCTGCCATGCGCTGCCGGGCCTGCACTTCGGCAAGTTGACGCCGACGATGCTGATGTAGCAGGGTCGCGATGAAGCCGCCCTGCAAGATAATAACGGCGGTGATCAGCACAATCTGCCAGGAATAACGCTCCCACATCGTTGGCTGTCGGAACAAGATTTCGCTCCCTGGGGGCAGACGACTTTCGCTAATCTTCCATCGCTGCAACGCTGGCCATTCAAAGACGAGTTGCGAAGCGACTTTAGCAACGGGGATATCCGACGCGCTTTCGCCAGCAAGGATGCGCAACGACATGCGTCCTACTTGCTGTCCAATCGGATCTGACTGAACGATGTAGCCGCCAACGGCTCCCCTATTGAGATAGGAAGAGGCGGTGATAACGGTCGGCCGGTTAGCCCACTCAGCAATCTGGTTAGTCAATTCGGCAGGAACGTAAGAGACGCCTTCGCTGGTGAAATAAATTCCGGTGTAGAGGACCGCTGTATTGTCCGGAAGCACTGCAAGCCGTTTGGCGAGTTCGGTCAGCGGAAGGTCCATCAGATTAACAATTTCGACCTGTGCCGCAACAGCGGGGACCTCATCAATAAAATGACGATAAAATGTCTGGCGTTCCAGCGGATCGCCCACGAGGGCGACCGCTTTGAGATTGGGCGTGACAATCCGCGCAACGTTCACCATGTCCTGCAACGTCAATTGCATGGTCGCACCGGTTACATTGTTCGGAAGCGTCCTGCGCGATAAAGTGTCCTCATCGATGGCGGCGAAAACAACGGGCACCCACGGCCAAAGCTGTTCGCGGCGACGCCCAATGAAATCAAGAGCCGATACCCCGAACACGATCACGACATCGATGTGTGTTCCACGGTATTTGGCTTTGAGGAATTGAACGAAGTCATTTTCGTACTCGGGGCCGAAAAAACGATTTGCGTCGAGATGCTCGGAATAAAATGAAGTCGGCGACTTGCTGCCCGCGTTGATAGTCGATCTGATTGAGCCGGTCACCGCCGTATTGAATGGCAAGCCCGCTGAAGATTGATCAAGCACCAAGACAGCGCGCTTTGGGGGCGGCTCGGCTGCCACCGGCCTTTGCAGCAATAATCCCGTCAGAACGATAAGGATCACGAAGCCAGGGCTGCGCATCAAGTGTCACCATCTGCTGGGCGGCTGCACCTGTTCTGCGGGCATCGAGTGCTGCTGTTCTATGATAGCGCGCTAACACGGCGTTCGGAAAGTCCCCTTCGGTCAAAGGCTGACATGGCGACGCGATCACGCGATGTCCGCTTTACCCCGGATTGTGTTGGAAAAGTCGAAAATCGAACGTCACCGAAAATCTCGCAAATGTTGATTTCGAGCAGACTCCAATATTGCAGCATTCCGAAACGGCGATGCGAGGCTCGGTGATCGTTTTCGGACAAAACGGTGTCGTCCCTCATATCCGCGCACGCGACGCGCATCAGTGGTCCTGAAAAAAGATCCATCGCCAATTCAAAAAGACTTTTGCAACACAATCCCCCGGCGTGCGGATGTGGGCAGCGTAACTGGTCGTGTCCGTTAAGTGCCGATACTGTTGCAAAAGTCGAAAGTTGCGTCAGTCAGAATTTCTGGCGAAACGTTAAACTGCGAACCGGTCGACGATTCGGATAACCTCGGTCTCGCTATCGAAGTCGCCTACGAGTTTTGCGTGAGGCGATGAGGTCCCTTAGATCTCTACACCGCGCCTGCGGCCCTCTGCCGTTAGCGAAAGTCGTCGAGCATCATTCAGTCACCTGATCCGCGCATGACCGAGCCCCGCAATTATCCCCGCTAATCGCCTAGTGTTCCACTTTGGTGAACTGCACCCCGGAACGCGAAGACCGAGACATTATAACAACAGTCGTCGTGCGAAATTCCAAAATGCTGACCCGGACACATGGTTAAGAAAGCGTTAACTGATTTGTGGAGATATAATCGCACCGACGATTCCAGAAGGAGTTCTCGATGGCGAAGTTTGCGATTGGCGAGACAGTCGATAACGCAGCCGACGACCATGAGGTGGGTAAGGTCATCGCCGTGTTCCCAACTGATGACGGGAACTTTAGATACGCGGTTGACATGGAAGGGTACGGCGCGCTCCAGTTTTTCAACGAAGAAAAACTAGTCGTTCACCCCTGCTAGGCTGGAATGGCGCGTGATGGGCCGCGCAACGCGGCCCGTGGTGCCGCCAATTCGCAAGATCAAACCCGAGCGGAAGACGCCGACCGCCTGGCCTCAGGCCGCTTTGCTGCCGAAAGTGGAAATCAGATCGAACGCAGCCTATGTCCGCTTGGGCCGCAGTCGGACTACGCGACCTGGTGGTTAACCCTCACGTCTGCAAAGCACCGTCCAATGAAATCAATTGGCGACTTACAGTCGCTTTTTAGTTTCGGAATCGGCGCATCCCGCGACAGATGTGGTCGTGCTTTGTCATTTGCCTGAGATTTCAGTTCCTTAATCGACCACCTGTCACTCTTAGCCGAGCGATTGGCAATCTGACCAGTAGTTGTTGCAGCTTCCGTTGTGCCCGACTGAAAACCTGCCGGTGAACCGGGCGAGATCTGGTGCACCGCCATTGTACTGGCGATGCCCACGACGTAGGTCAGGGAATGCCAAGTGAATGTCTTCATAAGCATGATGCTACTCATTTACTTGTATCATCACGAATGCGGCCGGACATGTCGGCTGACCCCTGTCGCAGGTGGCGCGCCTCAAGTCCGCTATGTATGAGCGAAGTGGCTACCCTTGCTTGTCGAACATAGCGAGCCGCGGGCGGTCGAGGATTGCGATGTCGCGTTGGGTTTTGCTTAGGAAATCAAGAACGCCAGCGCGGCGCATCTGGGACAGCGCACGAGAGACAGTTTCAACGGTCAGGCCGAGATAGTCGGCAATATCGCGACGTGTCATCGGGAGTGTCATCACGCCTGCGGCGGCTAGCCGTCCATCCATTTCCATGAGGAAGGCCGCAACTCTCTCGAGTGAGTTTTTGCGACCTAGCAGAAGCATGTGATTTTCTGCGTGCTGTAGATTGTTGGCGGTCATCACGAGCAGGTTTAGCGTTACGTCAGCATCGCTAATCGCCGCCGCATCAAGAATTTGGCGTTTGACGAGGCGCAGAGTTGTTCCGACTACTGCCTCCGCCGTAAATCGATGCGAGTCCCCATTCACGAGCCCGAAGATATCGCCAACCAAATGAAACGCGGCAATCTGACGTCGGCCGTCTGAAAGCAATTTGTAACTTCGTACTGCACCTTCCTTAACTTGGTACACGTACTCCGCTGGCTCTTCCTCACCGCAAATTTCGGCTCCTTGCCTATAAGTAAACTCGCCTAGACTGACGATTGCGGTTGACCCGCTCGTCATGCCGATATCATGAAGTGTATGGGGGCGAGCCGTCCGATCCGAGGAGATGCGCACATACATAGCTTACTCCTCGAAGCAATCGAGTTCACGCTGAAATATTTGGTCCTTGGAGCATCAGTTTGCTCTTCGACTTTGACGGTGGATATCAAGAAGGGGCCAAAACTCTCCATGAGGCCATTGTCCCTTAGGACAATGCGACCATTAGTGGCGATTTTGCTTGGGTTGCCTCAATGGAAGAGGCGCTTGCCGAGCTTCTTGATGATCTCCCGCAGCTCATCGGCGTACTCGCCGATGACCTGACGCGCCTCTTCTAGGCGCGACAGCTTTGGCGGCGGCTCATCTTTACGAAGGGACGGTTCTTTGGTCGGCGTCATAGACGTGATGGACGGCGGTGACCAAAGAGGACCATTGAGCTAAATCAAGGGGGCTGCCCACTGAGGCGGCCTTACTTTCCTTCGTCCTGCCAAAACCAGACGTCGCGGTGTGAGCTTATTCACATGCGGTTCGACGGGGTTGTGCTTTAATATCAGGAGCAAGGTCATCGGGTCTCTCGGAGAGCAGATGGCGATTTACTCGATCAAGCAACGCAATTTTGGCTGCCTAATTAGCGGCCCGCGCTGCGCGCTCGCAGCATTCCGGCCTTGCGCATTTTCAGTGACATCTGCAACGGTCTTTAGGAGGGACATATGCCTCTGAGCCATTTGACTTCGGCCATCATATTCGGATCTTGGCTTGCCATTGGCGTTCCCGTCTCGGCAAGCGCTAATGTCATCACCGACTGGGACGGGAAAGCCGTCGCTCTCGTTATGCCCGCTGGGCCTCTCGGCGTGTCCCAGCAGATCTACACAGCTCAGCGAATGATGGGAATGGTCCACGCCGCGATGTTTGACGCGGTTAATTCGATTGAGCGGCGCTACGAACCTTATCTGGTGCAGTTGCCCGCGGACCCGACCACTTCCAAGGAAGCCGCTGCTGCCGCAGCCGCCGCTACAGTACTGGCGACAATTGATGAAAAGACTGCGCGCGAAGTGACGGTCACCCTCGCGACCTATCTCGCGTCGATCCCTGATGATGGTAGTGCGAAAGCGGATGGCATCAGGCTCGGCGAGGCGGTTGCTGCCAAGGTGTTAGAAGTCCGGGCAATTGATGGTCACAACGCGCTTGATGACTACCGCCCGAGGACCGCGCCAGGGGTATATGTGCCAACCTCCATCACCGCGGCCTCGACCTGGTCGAAAGTGAAGCCGTTTGCCCTGACGGCCGCATCCCAATTCCGACCGGATCCGCCGATTTCACTGTCGAGCAGGGAGTGGGCAACTGACTACAACGAGATCAAGGATTACGGCCGCCAGTCTGATGCCAAGCGTTCGACGCAGCAGACCGAGACCGCACGATTTTGGCTTATGGTCGGCCCACCAGCCTATCATCCATTCGTGCGTCAGCTCGTAACCGCCAAACAGATGAGTGTCGGTGACAGCGCGCGGCTTATGGCGCTCGCGGCAATTGGCCTTAACGACGCGCTGATCGCCGTGTTCGATGCCAAGTACCACTATAACTTCTGGCGGCCAATAACTGCGATACGGAATGGTGATATTGACGGCAACGACCTCACGGAACGCGAGGCGACCTGGCAGCCGATTGACAATACGCCAATGCACCCGGAATACCCATGCGCCCATTGCATCCTCAGCGGCGCTATCGCGGGTGTTATCAAGACAGCGTCAGGAAGCGAGGACATTCCCGAGATCGCGATAACAAGCCCCACTGCACCTGGCGTGACCCACCGCTTTACCAACATGACGGCCTTTACCGATGAGATCGCGAATGCTCGTATCTGGTCCGGTTTCCATTACCGCTTCTCGACCAAGGTCGGTACGGATATGGGTCTTAAGATCGGTGAATACGTTGTGAACAATGTGATGCAGCCAGCCCAGACGGCGGGACGTTAGTAGCCCTTGCGCGGTTCACGTGTCTCGATGGCGACAACCGCGCGGGCTTCTAAAAAATGAGGCCCGCAGGGAATGATTTCGCGAGATGAAGTCAAGCATCCGCAGTTCTTTCCAAGGCAATCGCGCGAAAAGAGGAAAATACGGCTTGCAAATGTCCGCTCCGGGTCGATACCGTTGAAAAAGTCGAAAATCGAACGGCTATGAAAATCTCGCGAAGGTCGATTGTTAGGTCTCTCCGCCGCTGCTCGGCTCTTTAAGACCAATAGGACGTTTCGCGGTCGCGTTTGTTTAAATCAATGTGGTCCCTCACGTCGCCGCGCGTGGAACGCATCAGCGGTCCAGAAAAGTGTGTGTCGTCGGCCAAAAGGGATTTTTTCAACACTATCGGTCACCAGCTGACATGGCGACGTGACCACGGGATGTCCGTTCTGCCCTCAGAAGCGGAAATCGTCAGCGAGAGCAGCCTGTTTGTTAAGTGCCATCAGATGACAAGCGGCTTTGCATCTCACCTAATTGCGGACACTAAAAAACAAATTAGGACATGAGCAGATCGATTTTAGGAACGTCACACATCGGCGACCGCTTGTCCTCCTATCACGAAGGAGGAAGCGATGAAGGTTACAACGATTACGCTGGCGATGGTGCTTGCTCTTTCAAGCAGCTGGGCCATCGCGTCAGGCGCTCACGCAACTGTTGCGACACATGAAGGTCCATCTTCCCACCGCATGTCGAACCGTCTGACACCAGGCGTAGCGACGCCAGGTAGCACAACAGGCATGGGCAGAGGCGCTGCGAGCGGCATGTATAGGGATAATGATTCGAATGTGTATAGGGACGGACTGCCCCGTAATGATGTGAACCCGCACGGCGGCTGACAAATGAAACGCCGCGCTGATTGCGGCTCGCGGAAGCCAATGTTGATGACAGACGACCTCATCACAAATAAACGACGTGGTCGCCGCGATAACAATTTGGAAAGTTGACCGCGTGGGAAGGCCGCCAGAGCGCGTGACACGTCGGTCGGTCAGTGCAGCGGCTCGACCGGAAACCGAATCCAGACCACCTCCGCCGGGCTCTGGTGGCCATCGTGGTGAGAATCGAACCTCGCGCATCAACCGGAAAACCAAAACCGATTCCGCGCGTGCCGAAAGTCGCCGAAAATGTCACGCGCGCGCATCACTCGGCGCAACAAGGAGATGTAAGGCCAGGCTTACTTCTTTAGATGCCGGGACGGCACGTTGCGTCGGTTGAAGAGCCGCGGCGATAGACAAGCAGACTTCGTCAGCCGCCCTGACGACGTTTAGTTCAGCGTGGCGTCCCGGTCGCGCGGCTCTACAAGAAAGCTGCGGCTAAGCCGCAGCTTTCTTATTTGCAATTCAGTTCAGGGTGGAGCCCTACTTTTTCGTCAGTCATTTGTTTCACTAGACCGGCGATCCGTCCAAGGTGCGTTGGTCGGTGAGTTGCCTCGCCAGTCGGTCATAGTGGGCGATTTTGTCGTTTAATTGGTCGCACTTTGTGATCCTAACGCTAACGTTGATGACCTGAGAACTACCCGCTCGGCGTCGAGTCACCCACCTTCGCTGCAATCGCTCGCGTGACCTTGGGCGGCTGCCACGCGCCTAAATCTTGCTAAAGAATTTGAAGGCCCGAATGTATGGACCGGCAAAACGTATCAAAACGTGACGGCTGTATGCAGAGCGACTCTCGCGGGTACTTCGCTATGGCGTGCGCTGCGACCTTTCAGGTAGCGGCCCTCAGGCTTACGTCATACACCGCCATGCGCGGTCGGTGGAAGCCGCATATAACCGTCCTGAGCGTCAATTAGCGTCATCTGCAGTATGCGCAAAAGATTGCCCTAGATGCTAGCCTTGTCGTTGGTCGTGAGTTTCAAAATCATTGCGGCCGCTCCGTGGTTGCGCCAGACGGTAACCGCCAGCGACCCTTGGGCAGTTAGTCGTGATGCCTTTGAGCGGAATATCGTTTCGGGAAAGTCTTGTACGCCCCCTGCGCCGGCTTACTTGCAGGGTGGTTAGCACTCGCTAGCCTCGACTGCTATTTAGTCCAAGCAACAACAATCAGAAAATAGGAGGACAGCATGAAATTCCGTCCGCTTCACGACCGCGTCGTGGTCAAGCGCATCGACGCCGAAGAGAAGACCGCAGGCGGCATCATCATTCCCGATTCAGCCAAGGAAAAGCCCTCGCAGGGCGAAGTCACCGC
>Ga0210390_10004447_pt1 | contig 11811 bp, 9 predicted proteins | sample IncBWH11OmetaG_FD_161050 | JGI IMG/M metagenome (GOLD analysis project Ga0210390, IMG submission 161050) | Forest soil microbial communities from Barre Woods Harvard Forest LTER site, Petersham, Massachusetts, United States - Inc-BW-H-11-O ... | reverse complement strand
CTGGGAGCTCCGCCCCCGGCTGTTCCTCCGCACGAGCGAGTTCCTCTGGCAGGAGGGCCACACCGCGCACGCCACCGAGGACGACGCTCGCGCCTACGCGTTGGAGATCCTCGACGACGTGTACCGCTCGACGATGGTCGACGTCCTTCGCGTCCCCGTGCTCACCGGGCACAAGACAGCACGCGAGCGCTTCGCCGGTGCCAACAAGACCTGGACGTGCGAGGGGATGATGGGCGACGGCAAGGCGTTGCAGATGGGCACGAGCCACGAGCTCGGCCAGAACTTCTCCCGCCCCTTCGACATCACGTACTCGAACGCGTCGGGATCGCTCGAGTACGTGTGGCAGACGTCGTGGGGCGTCTCCACGCGCCTCGTCGGCGCGCTGGTCATGGCACACGGCGACGACTTCGGCCTGCGCCTCCCGCCCGCCGTCGCCCCCGCCCAGGTGGTGGTGATGATCGTCAAGGACGACGCCGCCGTGGCCGAGGCCGCCGCCCGCTTCTGCGCCGAACTGGTTGCGGCGGGCCACCGGGTCCGGCTCGACGACCGGACCGACACCAGCTTCGGCCGCCGCAGCGTGGACTGGGAGCTCAAGGGTGTCCCCGTCCGCGTCGAGGTCGGTCCCCGCGACCTGGCCGAGGGCAACGTCACCGTCGTCGTGCGCCACACCCGGGAGAAGCGCACCGTCGCCGCCGGCGGGGTCGCGGGGGAGGTCGCCGCGGCGCTGGCGTCGGCGGACCGGGACCTGCTGGCCGAGGCGACGGCCTTCCGGGAGGCCCGTACAGCGGACGCCGCCACGCTCGAGGAGGCCATCGAGGCCGGGTCGGCAGGCTTCGCCAGGGTTCCCGTGGCCGCCCTCGGGCCCGATGGCGAGGACCGCCTGGCGCAGCATGCGCTCACCGTCCGGTGCCTGCAACGGCCCGACGGCTCGCTCGCCGGTCACAAGGACCCCGAGGACCAGCTCGTCGCCGTCGTCGGCCGCTCCTACTGACGATGGGATTGCTATAATTCCTGAGCTGTCCATTAAGAATCAGACCTCGTTGAAGCGTGGGCTGCGGCCCACGCTTTCGCTTTGCGAGGGCCAGTTTCGACGACCAGACCAGGAAGTTCACGAGTGCCAACGAAGGAGGTGACAAGGATGACCGACACGACGGACCTGGCCGGCGCCTTGTCGCCGGTCGTGGGGGCACGGGGACTGGAGCTCGTCGATGTGGAGATCCACGGGGCGCAGCTCACCGTCTTCGTCGACCGCGAAGGCGGGGTCGGCCTGGACGATCTGAGCGAGGCCACCAAGGACGTCTCGGCCGCGCTCGACCGGATCGACCCCATTCCGGGTCGCTACACGCTGACCGTCTCGAGCCCCGGCCTCGAGCGACGCCTGCGCACCCCGGCCCATTTCGCCCGGGCGGTCGGCGAGACCGTCACGCTGCGGGTGGACGCCGGCACCGCTGAGGTCCGGCGCCTGACCGGGACGCTGGAGTCGGCGGACGACACGGGCTGCACCCTGGCCGGGCCGGACGTGCCCGGCGGCGAGGTGCGGATCAGCTACGACCAGATCGAGAGGGCGCGCACGGTGTTCGAGTGGGGACCGGCGCCGCGGCGCGCGAAGACTGAGAGGGTGAAGCGGCCATGAGCAAGACCAACTTCGAATTCCTCGACGCGCTGGGCCAGATCGCGCGTGACAAGGGAATTTCGGTCGACACCCTGCTCGACGCCCTGGCGAACGCGCTGGTCGCCGCGTACAAGCGCCGACCCGACGCGGCCGAGGAAGCCGTCGTCACCATCGACCCGGACTCGGGGGAGATCCGTGTCTACGGCCAGGAGCTCAACGAGGATGGCGAGGTCATCCGGGAGTGGGACGACACCCCCGACGACTTCGGGCGCATCGCCGCGCAGACGGCGAAGCAGGTGATCCTGCAGCGCATCCGCGAGGTCGAGCGCGACATGAAGTACGAGGAGTACGCGGGCCGTGAGGGCGACATCGTCACCGGCATCGTCCAGCAGACGGACAACCGCTACACGCTCCTCGACCTGGGCAAGGTGGAGGCGCTGCTGCCCCAGGCCGAGCAGGTGTCCTACGAGCGCTACGAACACGGGGCGCGCCTCAAGGCCTACATCGTCGAGGTCCGCAAGACGACCAAGGGCCCTCAGATCGTCGTCAGCCGCACCCACCCCGGCTTGATCAAGCGGCTGTTCGAGCTCGAGGTGCCCGAGATCGGCTCCGGCGTCGTCGAGATCAAGGCGGCCGCCCGGGAGCCGGGACACCGCACGAAGATCGCCGTGTGGTCCAACGACCCCAACGTCGACCCGGTCGGCGCGTGTGTCGGTGCGCGGGGCTCCCGGGTGCGAATGGTCACGAACGAGCTGCGCGGCGAGCGCGTCGACGTCGTGCCCTTTTCCGACGACGCGGTCGAGCTGATCCAGAACGCGCTGGCACCCGCCCGCGTGCGCGAGGTGCGCCTCGACGAGGAGACCGGAACGGCCACCGTGATCGTCAGCGATTTCCAGCTGTCACTTGCCATCGGCAAGGAGGGTCAGAACGCCCGGTTGGCGGCGCGGCTGACCGGATGGCGCATCGACATCAAGAGCGAGACCCAGCTGGCCGAGGAGGAGGCGGGCTACGCCGACCAGGAATGGGCCGAGGGCGAGTGGGTCGAGGACGAGAACGGCGACCTCGTGTGGAAGCCGGCCGAGGGCGGAGAGGCCATGTCGGCGGCCGAGTGGTCGCACGCGGCAGAGGACGCGGCCGAAGGTGCAAAGAGCACCGATGCGGCGGCGGAAGCGGACGTCGCGCCCGGCGGCGAATCGGCAGAGGCCGCCGAGGCGTCGGCCGAGGCGGAGCCTGCAGCAGCGGAGCCTGCAGCGGCCGAGCCCGCGGCGGCCGAGGCGTCTGGGGTCACGGAGGAGGCCGAGGCATAACGCCGACCCGGACCTGTGTGGGTTGCCGGCGAGCCCTGCCGGCGGACCGTCTGGTCCGGATCGTGCGGAGGCCGGACGGGGCCCTGGTGGCCGACCGCCATGGCGCCGGGCGGGGGGCGTGGCTGTGCCGGGAGTCGCCGGATTGCCTGGAACGGGCCATGCGCCAGCGCCGCTTCGAGCGGGCGTTTCGTGCGCCGGTCGGGGCCGATGAGCTGGAGCAGTTGTGTGTGCAAATGGGTGCGGCGTGGGGGAGCGTGGCACCTGATGTGCGAGGATGAGGGGCTGGGTTGACCCCGGGCCCCGCAAAGAGACAAGGACGAAGAGACCCACTTGCCGAAGAAGATTCGCGTCTATGAGCTGGCCAAAGAGCTAGGCCTCACCAACAAAGAGGGGCTGGAACTGGCCCTTTCCCTGGGGATCGGGGTCAAGAGCCACTCGTCCTCCATCGAGGACGCGCAGGCGGACCGCGTCCGCCGCAAGGCCGACGCGGAGGGGTTGCGACGCCCAGTCCAGCCCGAGGAGCCTGCACCGGCCAAGAAGGCGGCCAAGTCGACCAAGAAGGCGGCCCCGGCCAAGAAGGCCGCGACGACGGCCGAGGCTGCGCCCGTTCCGGCTGCCGCGGAAGGTGCGGCAGCGAGCGCACCCGCCGAGGCGCCCGCGCCTCGGAAGGCCGTGGCGGCATCGAGTGCGGGGGCGACCATCGCCCCGGCCAAGAAGGCCCCGGCCCGCACCGTGGCTGCTCCGCCGGCGGAGGTGCCTGCGCCCGCGGCGGCGTCGGCGGGTGGTCCCGACGGCGCTGCTGCTACCGGTGCCGGTGCCGGTGCCGGGGCAGGTGCTGAGGCGCCGGTCCGCTCGTCACGACTGATCAGCAGCCGGCCGACCGAGCGTCCGCCGGCCGCGCCGCCCGCGGGAGAGCGCCCCTCTACCTCGCCGGCCCAGGCGCCGGCCGCGGCACACTCGCCGGCCGCCCACGCGCCGGAAACGGCGGCGCCGCCCGACCAGCGTCGGGCCCGACCTCCTTTGAGCCCTTCGGGCAAGCCCGTGCCGCCTCCCCCCGGGCAGCGGCCACCGCTCGGTCCGAGCGGGCGGCCCATTCCACCCCCGCCCGGCATGGGCGGGCGTCGCCCGACGTCGAATGCACCCTCTGGTCCCCGCCCCGGCGGCGGAGGCTCCTACCCCCAGCGCACCGGCGGTCGGCCCGCGGGCGGCGGCGGTCGCCCCGGTGGTGGTGCCGGTGGTGGTGGCGGCTTCGGCGGCCGCCCGGGTGGCGGCTTCGGCGGTCGTTCCGGCGCGGGCGCACCGGCCGGCGCCCCGCCGCAGGGGGGACGTGGCGGCATGCCGGGTCGGCGGCCTCCACAACGGAGGGCGCGGCGCAGGCGGCGCAACCTCGAAGAGCTCGAGCCGACGCAGCTCACGACGTACCAGCCGTCGACGGCGCCGGTGCCCGAGGGCGAGATCATCATCGAGCGCGGCTCGACGGCGCGCGACCTCGGGCCCAAGTTCAACCGGAGCGCCGGCGACATCGTGCGTTTCCTGCTGCTGCAGGGCGAGATGGTCATGGCCACCCAGTCGCTGAGCGACGACATGATCGAGCTGTTCGCCGCCGAGATCGGCGCCGACGTGCGCCTGGTGGACCCGGGCGAGGAGCAGGAAGCCGAGCTCTTGGCTCGGTACTTCGAGGACGAGGACGAGGAGGACGAGGCCGACCAGCGGCCGCGCCCGCCGGTCGTGACCGTCATGGGGCACGTCGACCACGGCAAGACGCTGCTGCTCGACAAGATCCGTTCGGCCAACGTCGTGGCCGGCGAGGCCGGCGGCATCACCCAGCACATCGGCGCCTATCAGGTGGACTGGCAGGGTCACCCCATCACGTTCATCGACACGCCGGGCCACGCCGCGTTCACGGCGATGCGCGCCCGGGGCGCGCAGGTGACGGACATAGTGATCCTGGTCGTGGCGGCCGACGACGGTGTGATGCCCCAGACGATCGAGGCCATCGACCACGCCAAGGCGGCCGACGTGCCGATCATCGTCGCCGTCAACAAGATCGACCGGGAGCAGGCCGACCCCCAACGCGTCATGCAGCAGCTCTCCGAGCGCGGGCTGGTGCCCGAGGCCTGGGGCGGCGACACGATCTTCGTCGAGGTCTCGGCGCTGCAGGGGACAGGGATCGAGGCGTTGCTCGAGCAGATCGTCCTGGTCGCCGAGGTCGAGGAGCTCACGGCGCGGGTCGAGGGCGAGGCGCGCGGTGTCGTGCTGGAAGCGAACCTCGAGGCCGGGCGCGGACCGGTGGCGACGTTGATCGTGCAGCAGGGCACCCTGCAGGTGGGCGACCCCGTCGTCGCGGGCGCCGCCTGGGGCAAGGTCAAGGCGCTGGTGGACGACCAGGGCGACCACATCAAGGAGGCGCTGCCGTCGACGCCGGTGCAGGTGTTGGGGTTCTCCGAACCGCCGAACGCAGGCGACGAGATGCGCGCCGCCAAGGACCTGGCGCGGGCCCGGACGCTGGGCGAGGCGCGGGCGCAGCGCTTCCGCCTGTCGGGGCACAAGCCGGTGGCGGCGGCGACGGGTGCCCGCCTGGAGGACCTCTTCGAGCAGATCTCCCGCGGCGAGACGGCGACGCTGAACCTCGTGTTGAAGGCCGACGTGCAGGGCTCGTTGGAGGCCGTCACCGAATCGCTGAAGCGCCTGGAGCGCGACGACGTGAAGCTGTCGTTCGTGCTGCGGGGCATCGGCGGCATCACGGAGAACGACGTGCAGCTGGCGGCGGCATCCAACGCGACGATCATCGGCTTCAACGTGCGGCCGGACCGGCGCTCGCGCGAGCAGGCCGAGCAGGCCGACGTCCAGATCCGGACGTACGAGATCATCTACAAGCTCCTGGAGGACTTGGAAGCGGCGATGGTCGGGATGCTGGCCCCGGTCTTCGAGGAGATCGTCACCGGCGAGGCCGAGGTTCGTCAGATCTTCCGGGTGCCCCGGATCGGCGCCATCGCCGGGTGCTACGTGCGTGAGGGCAAGATCACCCGTGGTTCGAAGGTGCGCTTCCTGCGCGAGGGCACGGTCATCTGGAAGGGTGCCATCAACTCGCTGCGTCGCTTCAAGGATGATGTGCGTGAAGTTGCGTCGGGCTTCGAGTGCGGAATCGGCTTGACCGACTTCCAGGACCTGAAGGAAGGGGACCTGATCGAGACCTACGAGGAGCGCGAGATCGCCCGAACCTGAGCCGGCCTTCTTTTCGGGGCCGGCGCGGGCTGTTATTGAGGTTCGAGGTTCGAGGTTCGGGGTTGGTGTGGGCACGTGTTCGAGCGGAGGAGCTGACACGGTGAGCGTGAGAAAGCGTACGGCGACCTACCCCCGGTCGCTTCGGGTCAACCAGGTGTTGCGAGAGGTCGTGGCGGAGGAGCTCGAACGGCTGGCCGATGCCGACGAGCTGCCCATGCTGACCGTGACCTCGGTCGAGGTGGCGCCCGACATGCGGACGGCGGTGGTGTATCTCGCGTCGCTGGACGACGCGGCGGCCGAGGTGTTGGAAGAGCAGCGAACGCACCTGCAGCGTCTCATCGGAACGCAGATGACGATCAAACGGACACCGAAGCTGCGCTTCCAGGCCGACCCGGCGATCGCGGCGGGGACGCGGGTCGAGGAGCTCCTGCGCGGGCTGCACCACGGGGACGAGCCGCCGGCAACGTGAGCATCAACGGCGTGGTGGTCGTCGACAAGGCGGCCGGCTGGACCTCGCACGACGTCGTGGCGCGTTGCCGCGGCATCTTCGGGCAGCGCCGCGTCGGCCATGCCGGAACCCTCGACCCCGATGCCACGGGCGTGTTGTTGGTGGGTCTCGGCCGCGCCACGCGCCTGATGCGGTTCCTGACGGTGCTGCCGAAGACCTATACGACGGACATCCTTCTCGGAACCTCGACGTCGACGCTCGATGCGTCCGGCGAAGTGACGGGGACCTTCGACATGCGCGGCGTCGGCCCCGCCGAGGTGCAGGCCGCCGCTGACGCGCTGACCGGTGACATCGAACAGGTGCCGCCGATGGTCTCGGCCGTCAAGGTGGGGGGGCGTCGCCTGCACGAGCTGGCCCGTGAGGGGGTCGAGGTGGAGCGCAAGCCGCGGCCGGTGAGGGTCTACCGCTTCGACACCGGGCCCGACCCGGCACGCCCGGGCGTGTACCGGGCGGTCGTCGAGTGCTCGTCGGGCACCTACGTGCGGGTCCTCGCCGACGACCTGGGGCGGGCGCTCGGCGGCGGCGCGCACCTGGACAACCTGCGCCGCACGCGCATCGGCTCGTTCGGCGAGGCCGACATGCGAGGGCTCGAGTCGATCGAGTCGATGGGGCCCGACGCGGTTCTGTCGCCCGCGGAGGCGATGCGTGACCTCGAGCCCGTGGTCGTCGACGACGACGTGGCGGCGTCGATCAGTACGGGGCTCGCCCTCGACCGGGTACCGCTCGGGGCCGTGGGCGACGGACCCTGGGCGATGCTCGACGGCGCCGGCACGCTGTTGGCCGTCTACGAGGCGACGGGTACCGACCGCATCCGCCCGGTCGTCGTCGTGGCCGGGGACTGACGGCTGCCCGACTACCCTCAGGGCGCGATGCCCCCGACGCCCGGACCAGGAACAGCCGTCACCATCGGCGCCTACGACGGGGTCCATCTCGGCCACCGCGCCCTTTTGGGCGACCTGTGCAACCGGGCGGCTGCTGCGGGTCTGTCCTCGGTGGTGGTGACGTTCGACCGCCACCCCGCCTACGTCGTGCGGCCCGAGTCGGCGCCCCGTCAGCTGACGAGCCTCGAGCAGAAGCTCGAGCTGTTGGCCGACTGCGGCGTCGACCGCACGCTCGTGGTGCCCTTCGACGAGGAGCGGGCGAACGAGACGGCCGAGGACTTCGTGAAGGAGATCCTCGTCGACCAGTTGGCGGCCCGGCTGGTGGTGGTGGGGGAGGACTTCCACTTCGGGCACGGGCGCAAGGGCAACGTCGCGTTGCTGCGCGAGCTGGGCGCCCGGTGGGGCTTCGAGGTCGTGGGCGTCGGGCTCACCGACGACGGGAGCGAGCCCGTCTCCTCGACACGGATCCGTGCCCTGCTGGCGTCCGGCGACGTGGAACGGGCGGCAGAGCTCCTGGGCCGGCCGCACGAGGTGCGGGGCCCCGTGGTGCGCGGGGACGGCCGCGGCGGGCCCGAGCTGGGGTTCCCGACGGCCAACCTCGAGATCCCCGAGGACATCGCCCTGCCGGCGGACGGGGTCTACGCCGGCCACTTCCGCCGCGCCGACGGCTCGGTCCACCGGGCCGCCATCAACGTCGGGCGGCGGCCGACGTTCTACGAGCCGGGCACGGCCCCGGTGCTGGTCGAGGCGTACCTCCTGCATTTCGACGGCGACCTCTACGGGGAGCCGTCCCGGGTGTCCTTTGCCCACCGCCTGCGGGACGAGCAGCGGTTCGACTCGGTCGAGGACCTGATCGCCCAGATGCACCTGGATGTGGCCGAGACCGAGCGGGTGCTCGCCGGGGCCGATCTTCCCTGATCAGCGGCCGGCTGCTAGCATGGAAGCCGGCCGGGGACAGGTTCCTCGCCGACTCCGACGACGCTTCTCCTGAGGTTCCTCTATGCCCGACACGCAGGCCACCATCGCCGAGTACCGGCTCCATGACACGGACACCGGCTCGCCCGAGGTGCAGATTGCCCTGCTGTCCGGACGGATCAACCACTTGACGGAGCACCTGAAGGAGCACAAAGGGGACCACCACACCCGGCGCGGCCTGATGAAGCTCATCGGTCAGCGCCGCCGGCTGCTCGACTACGTCCGCAAGAACGACGTCGAGCGCTACCGCTCCATCATCGGCCGTCTCGGCATTCGACGGTAGCGGCGGCACCCACACACACGGGCGTCTCCAGTAGCTGGCTGCCAGTTGCCGGTCACTTCGAAGATCGAGGTGGTCGACCACTGGGAACCAGACGAGAAGATGCCCCCGACATACGAGGAGCATCATGTCTGATGCCATTTCCGTCTCGGCCCCGATCAGCGGGACCGATCGCACCCTGTCCTTCGACGCGGGCAAGCTCGCCCAGCTCGCCGACGGCGCCGTCCTGGCCCGTCTCGGTGACACCGTCATCCTGACCACCGCGACGGCGGCCCGTTCGGTACGCGAGGGTACCGACTTCTTCCCGCTCACCGTCGACATCGAGGAGCGGACCTACGCCGCCGGCAAGATCCCGGGCTCGTTCTTCCGCCGGGAGGGCAAGGCCTCGGACCAGGCGATCCTGACCGACCGGCTCATCGACCGGCCGCTGCGTCCGTCCTTCCCCGAAGGCTTCCGCAACGAGGTCCACATCGTGGGGACGGTCGTCGGCGCCGACCAGATCAACCCGCACGACGTCCTGGCGATCAACGCGGCGTCCGCCGCACTGATGATCTCGGGCATCCCCTTCGACGGCCCGATCGGCGCCGTGCGCGTCGCGTACACGACCGAGGGGACGTGGATCCCGCACCCGACCTTCGAAGAGGGCGAGGAGGGCACGTTCGAACTGGTCGTTGCCGGGCGGGCCCTGAGCGAGGACGTCGACAGCGAGATCGCCATCATGATGGTCGAGGCCGGCGGGACCGAGAAGTCGTGGGACTACTACGCGGACGGCGCCCCGAAGGTCACCGAGGAGGTGCTCGCCCAGGGGCTCGAGGCGTCCAAGACCTGGATCCGCGAGTCGATCAACCTCCAGCGCGAGCTCATGGCGGCGTACGTCGCAGTGCGCGGCCCGATCGAGACCATCCCGTACTCGACGTTCACCGACTACGAGCCCGACGTGTGGGAGCGCGTGCAGGCGGTCGGCACCGACGCCATCTCCAAGGCCAACCTCGTCACCTCCAAGGCGGAGCGCAACGCCGCCCTCGACGCCGCCGGCGAGGAGATCCGCGCCGCGCTGGGCGACGAGTTCGCCGACCGCCCCGGCGAGGTCAAGGCGGCCATCCGTGGGTTGACCAAGAAGCTGGTGCGCAAGAGGATCGTCGACGACGGCGTGCGCGTCGACGGCCGGGGCATCGCGGACATCCGGCCGTTGTCGGCCGAGATCGACCTCCTGCCGACGGCCCACGGCTCGGCGCTCTTCCAACGCGGCGAGACCCAGGTTCTCAACGTGACGACGCTCGGCATGCCGCGCATGAACCAGCTGCTCGACACGATCACCCCGGTCGAGTTCAAGCGCTACATGCACCACTACAACTTCCCGCCATTCTCGACCGGTGAGACCGGCTTCATGCGCGGCCCCAAGCGCCGCGAGATCGGCCACGGCCTGCTGGCCGAGCGGGCCCTGCTGCCGGTGGTGCCCAGCGAGGAAGAGTTCCCCTACGCCATCCGCGTCGTGTCCGACGTGCTCTCCTCGAACGGCTCGACGTCCATGGCCTCGGTGTGCGGCTCGACGCTGTCGCTCATGGCGGCGGGCGTGCCGATCAAGGCGCCGGTGGCGGGCATCGCCATGGGCCTCGTCTTCGACGGCGGCGCGTACGTCACCCTGACTGACATCCTCGGTTCGGAGGACGCGTTCGGTGACATGGACTTCAAGGTGGCCGGCACGGCCGACGCCGTGACAGCGCTGCAGCTCGACACGAAGATCGACGGCTTGCCGGCCGACGTCCTGGCCAAGGCGCTGCTCCAGGCCAAGGAGGCCCGGCTCACCATTCTCGGCGTCATGGCCGGTGCCATCGCCGAGCCGCGCAGCGAGGTCGCGTCGAGCGCGCCGAAGATCGTGTCGATGGAGATCCCGATCGACAAGATCGGCGAGGTCATCGGGCCCAAGGGCAAGGTCATCAACACGCTGCAGCAGGAGACCGGGGCCGACATCGCGGTCGACGACGACGGCGTCGTCGGCACGGTGACGATCGGTGCCAAGGACGGCAACGCCGTGGCCGAGGCGAAGCGGCGGATCTCGCTGATCCTCGACCCGCCGACAGCCGACGTCGGCGCCGTCTACGACGGCAAGGTCGTCAACATCACCAAGTTCGGCGCCTTCGTGAACGTGCTGCCCGGGCGTGACGGGTTGTTGCACATCTCGAAGCTGTCGTCGCTCGCCGGCGGCAAGCGCATCAACAACGTCGAGGACGTGCTCACCCTGGGCCAGCCGGTCGAGGTGCGCGTGGACGACATCGACCCGCAGGGCAAGGTGTCCCTGTCGCTCGCCTCCGCGCCCGAGGCGCCGGCGGGCCGCGACTCCGGGGCCCGCGGTGGCGCCGACAACGGCGACAGCGCTCCGGCTTCGGGCTCGGGCGGCGATGCGTCGTCGGGGCTCTCGTTCGAGGACGCGTTCGAGGCCGAGCTGAAGGCCGACCTCGGCGACCTGGGGCCGGGAGCGGCCGCGGGTGAAGGCGGGGGCCGCGGCAACGACCGCGGCGACCGGGGCGACCGCGGCGGCGACCGCAACCGGTCGCGGGGCCGTTCCCGTCGTCGTTGATCGAGACCTCCGTCCTGCCGTGCGGCATCCGCCTGGTCACCGAGACCATGGCGGATGTCCACTCGGTCGCAGTCGCCTACTGGGTCGGCACCGGCTCGCGTGACGAGCCCGGCGAGCTCGCCGGGGCCTCGCACTTCCTCGAACACCTGCTGTTCAAGGGCACCGAGCGTCGCTCGGCTGCAGCCATCGCAGAGGCGCTCGACGAGGTCGGCGGTGACTGCAACGCCTTCACCACGAAGGAGTACACGACCTTCTACATCCGCCTGCTGGCGGAACATCTGTCCCTCGGACTCGACATCCTGAGCGACATCATGTGGGCGCCCGCATTGCGCGAGGGCGACATCGAGGCGGAGCGGACGGTCATCCTCGACGAGATCCTCATGCACGCGGACGAGCCGATGGACCTGGCCGCCGAGCGCTGGCAGGCGTCGTTGTTCCCCGGGCA
>Ga0210390_10004446_pt1 | contig 11812 bp, 9 predicted proteins | sample IncBWH11OmetaG_FD_161050 | JGI IMG/M metagenome (GOLD analysis project Ga0210390, IMG submission 161050) | Forest soil microbial communities from Barre Woods Harvard Forest LTER site, Petersham, Massachusetts, United States - Inc-BW-H-11-O ... | reverse complement strand
TCCTGGTGTGGCACGTTAGTCGGGAATCGTCCAGGCGCGTTCCGGGGTGACGCGCAGGGCGACGCCGTACTCGTCGTCGTACCACTGCGCGCTCTGGCCCATCCGCGCGATGGCGGCGGCGTACTTGTCCAGCAGCCCAGGGAACTGCGACGGGGGAGGCGCGCCAGGGACCAGTTCGGCTCGGCCGCTGATCACCACGATGTCGCCGCCGTCGGCGTTCGAGTTGAAGTGCACCGCGACCTGGTCGTTGGCCTGGATGTGCCGGAGTTTGGCGCCCTGGTTCAGGCTGTAGATGACGATCGCCGCGCCGTCCCAGACGAACCAGACCGGCCGGGGGGCCGGCCGCCCGGCCGGGGTGACGGTGGTCAGCCAGGCGATCAGGTCGCCGGTGAGGTGCCGCTCGATCCGCTCGGTGAGCTCGAATGCCATGCCGCCCATCCTTCTCCCTCGATGTGGCGGTGGGGTAGGTTCCCAGACGTGGAGGGAACGACCTTTTTCTCCCTGCTCGGCCGGCATGCCGAAGCCGACCCGGACCGGCCGTCGCTGACGTGCGGAGAGGTGACGCTGACCCGGGCCGAGTTTGCGGACCGGGTCGGGCGCCTGGCGGCGCTGTTCGCCGAGCGCGGGGTGGTGGAGGGCTCGACGGTGACGATCGGCCTGCCCAACTCGATCGGGCTCGTGGAGAGCATGTTCGCGGCCTGGGCGCTCGGCGCGGTACCGCAGCCGATCTCCGCCCGGCTCCCGCCCCTGGAGCGCTCCGCCATCCTGGAACTCGCCGATCCGGCGCTGGCGGTGGGAGTGCCTCCGGCGGAGGCGGGCGGGCGCCCGACCCTGGAGTCGGTCCCCGGGGAGCTTCCCGCGGGCTCGTTCACGCCGGGCGTGACGCCCGAGTGGAAGCTCGTGACCAGCGGCGGGAGCACGGGCCGGCCGAAACTGATCGCGACCACCTCGCCCGCCCTGGTCGAGAATGTGGGCGGGCTCGGCGGCCTGCTCCGCATGCGCCCGGACGGGTGCGTCCTGGTGACCGGTCCGATCTCCCATAACGCGCCGTATGTGGTCACCGCGACCGGGATCCTGCTCGGTAACCACGTCGTGGTCATGCCCCGGTTCGACGCCGAGCAGACGCTGCGCCTGGTCGGGCGGCACCGGGTGAACTGGCTGTACCTGGTGCCGACCATGATGCTCCGCATCTGGCACCTGCCCGGGGCGGTCCGCCTGGGCGCCGACGTTTCGTCTCTGGAGGTGGCGTTCCACATGGCCGCGCCGTGCCCGGCGTGGCTCAAGCAGGCGTGGATCGACTGGCTGGGCCCGGAGAAGATCCTCGAACTCTACGGCGGCACCGAACTCCAGGCCATGACCGTGATCACCGGAACCGAATGGCTCGAGCACCGGGGGTCGGTCGGCCGGGCGGTGATCGGGGAGATCGAGATACGCGACTTCGAGGGCCGGCCCGTTCCCGCCGGGCAGGAGGGGGAGATCTGGATGCGGCGCGGTCCGGGTGCCCCGTCTCCGTACCGGTACGTCGGCGCGACCGCGCGCAGCGCCGACGGCGGGTGGGAGTCGCTGGGCGACATCGGTCACGTCGACGCCGACGGGTACGTCTACATCACCGACCGGTTCGCGGACATGATCCTGGTCGGCGGGGCGAACGTCTACCCGGCCGAGATCGAGGCCGCCCTCGACGAGCACCCCGCCGTGCAGTCAAGCTGCGTGATCGGCCTGCCCGACGAGGACCTGGGCAGCATTCCCTACGCCATCGTCGAGCTGTCCCGGCCGGTCTCCGATGAAGAGCTGATGGCCCACCTGCGCCAGCGGCTGGCCCCGCACAAGCTGCCGAGGGTGATCGAGCGCGCCACCACGCCGCTGCGCGACGACGCCGGGAAGGTCCGCCGTTCGGCCCTGCGCGCCGAGCGGATCGAACGGATGAAGATGGACCCCAGTACCACCTAGGGACGAAGCAGCGCGGCGGCCAGGCTGGTGAACAGCCACCGTTCGAACTCGGCGGGCGTCCAGCCTCGCTCGCCTACGAGCAGCCGGTACAGGTGCCCGTCCATGAGCGCCCAGCACAGGTCGGCGGCCTGCTGTTCGCTGACCTCGGTGGCCAGGCCATCTAGTGAGGCGAGGTGGGCCACGAACGCCCGGGCGCCCCACATCCGGCCCCGCGCCGACTCCGCCAGCAGGTCCGCGGCCTCGGGATCTCCGTCGGCGGCGGCGTACAGGACCGCCCCGACCGGGGCTATGCGGGCGGCGGCGTCGGTGATCGTCCGCACCCACAGGGCCAGCGCCTGCCGCGGGTCACGTTCGGCCTGGATGGCCGCGACGGCGGGGCGGTCCGCCATGGCGACCGGTTCGTCGTCGCCGACGATGGCCCAGTCGAGGGCCAGCTTGAGCAGCGCGACCTTGCCGCCGACCGAATTGAACACGGTGCGCCGGCTGACGTGCGCGGCCTCGGCGATCGCGTCGATCGTCGTGGCGGCGTAGCCCTGGGCCAGGAACAGGTCCCGGGCCGCGGTGACGATGGCCCGCCGGGTCCGGCGGGCCTGCTCGTCTCGCACCTCCGACACGTAGCGCTTGGCCTGCTGGCTCACCTGGCGGTGTTCCGCATCTTGACGATCTCCTGAAGTTAGATGCACTATAGATGCAATCAAAGCATCTCCAGTATACCGAATGGAGCGGTCATCGTGCGAGTAGCCATCATCGGGGCGGGTCCCGCCGGGCTGTTCACCGGCGCCGGGCTGGCCCGCCGCGGCCACGAGGTCGTCGCGGTCGAGCGCGACCCGGGGCCGGCCGCGGACGGAACCTGGCCGCGGCGCGGCGTCATGCAGTTCCACCACGCTCACGCCTTCCGGAATCAGGTCGTCGAGGCTCTGCGCCAGGAACTGCCCGACGCGCTGCGCCGGTGGATCGAGGCCGGCGCGGAGCCGGTCGAGCGGCAGCTGCCCGGCGGCCGCCAGGTCCCCATGGGGATCCGTTCGCGCCGGGCCACGTTCGAGGGCGCGCTGCGGGCGGCCGCGCTTGACCAGCCCGGCTTCCAGGTTCGCCGCGGCCACGCCGACGGCGTGACGAGCCGGCACGGGCGGGCGGCCGGCGTCCGCGTCGACGGAGCCGAGCTGCCCGCCGACCTGGTGATCGACGCCTCGGGGCGAGCGGGGCGGGCGACTCGCTCCCTGCGCCCCGAGGTCACCAGCGGCGGGCCGTGCGGGATCGCCTACGTGGACCGGCAGTACCAGCTGCACCCGGGCGCGGACCCGGGCCCGCTGACGAGCCCGATCGCGTGGCAGGCGAGCTTCGACGGCTATCAGGCCATCATCTTCCTCCATGAGCGCGGCATCTTCTCGGTCCTGCTCATCCGGCGCGCCGACGATCGTGACCTGGCCCAGGTCCGCCACGAGGACGCCTTCACCGCCGCGGTCCAGGCCATACCCGGCCTGGCCGAGTGGGTCGACCCCGGCCGCGCCCGGCCCCTCACCCCGGTCCTTCCTGGCGGCCCGCTGCTCAACGCCTACCGCGGGCAGACCGGGCCCGACGGGCGGCTCGCCCGGCCCGGGCTGGTCTTCGTGGGCGACGCGGTGGCGACCACCACGCCCACCTTCGGGCGGGGCGTCGCCACCACCATGCTGCAGGCCCAGCGGCTGCTGCAGCTCATCGACGAGCACGGCACCGACGCGGCCGCCGTCGGCGAGAGCTTCGACGCCTGGTGCACCGAGCAGATCAAGCCGTGGGTCGACGACCACGTTCACATGGACGAGGCGACCCGGCGCCGCTGGGCCAGCCAGGGCCAGGAGGTCGACCTGCGTCAGCCCCTGCCGTCCGACCTCATCCTCGCGGCGGCCGAACACGATCGCAGCCTCCTCGGTACGACGTTCGGCTATATCACCATGAGCGCGCTGCCCTCGTCATTGCGCGACGTCGAACCCCGCGCCCGCGCGCTCTACGCCACCGGGTGGCGCCCGCCCTTCGCCCCGGGCCCGACCCGCGACGAACTCGCCGACCTCATCAACCGGGCCCTGCGCGACGCACCGGAGCTCGCCGCCGTCTGAGCCAGGGCGAGCGAGGTCAGCCCGCCTGGATGTCGCCGCCGGGGCTGACGAGGAAGGACAGCTGGCGGCCGCCGATGTCCACGCGCAGCCGGTACCAGCCCCCCGGACCAGGGCTGGTGGAAGCGCTGATCGGTATACCGGGAGCCGTCGGGGCGATCAGCGTGAGGATCGCGGCGCTCGACCCGGTGCGGCTCATGGTGACCACGGGCGCGCGGGTCCGCTGGAGCATCCCGCGCGACACCCAGCCCTGGTAGGGATGGACCTGCCCCTCGGCCACCCGCGTCGAGCCGGCCGGGATCGCCTGGCCGGGCAGGGGGATCTGGCGGATCTCCAGCTGGGCCCCCGGGGCAGCGGCGATCGCGTACGAGCGGGTCACCGAGGTCACCGACAGGCCCGGGTCCAGGTGCCATAGCTGCTCGTAGCTCGAGGCGCCGGAGGCCCGGTCAAACACCAGCACCAGGTCCGGGTCCTGGTCGACGTAGACGCTGCGGTAGCGCGGCCGCCCGCCGAAGGCCGTGTCGTAGAACTCGTAGAACTGCCCCTGCGCGCCGATGGCCTGGTGGATCAGGGACGTCGGGGCCGAGGAGTCGAAGGGCACGCCGGGCATGACCAGGACGCTGGCCGCCTCCGGCGAGAGCAGGTAGGAGCGGTACGCCGACTGCTCGTACCCGGTGTGACCGGCATCGACGATCAGGTTGCGCCCCAGCGCGTAGTAGGTCAGCCCCATGTGATCGGCGTGGCCGTGGATCTCGGTGCCCGGCCCGAATCGCAGCGAGTAGAACGACTGGTCGCCGAACGTCGCCGCGGTCCCCCACCCGGAGCGCCCGAACACGTACCCGGCGGAATACACCGCGATCCGCTGCGCCGGGGGCGTGCCGGACGTCCCCCGGCTGACGGCGTACTGGAGCGGCGTCCCGGCCCGGGAGCGCGCGCTGACCACGTACGTGTCACCGATCTGGACCAGCTTTCCGTCCGGCTGGGTGGCCTGGGCCAGGAACGTCGGCATCAGCGCGATCCGGGACTGGATCCAGCCGGGCAGCGAGAGGCCGCAGGCGCCCAGGCTCGCCTCGGCCGTCGTCCACAGGCCGTAGTCGAAGTTGGCGTAGCCGGTGGACTGCTCGTTCGTGACCCCGTGGGGGTCGATCGCCGGCCCGAGCGCGTTCGGCTCGAACGAGTCGATCATCTGCTCCAGGGCGGTCTCCCGCCACGACCGCGCGGCACCGCCGAAGGCACCCGCCGGGTACGCGCACCCGGCGCCCAGCAACTGCAGGCTCTGCTTCAGGCCGTGGTTGAAGGCGCCGTCCCAGTGCGAGGCGTAGTAGTGGAGCAAGCCGGGGATCTGGTTATCGATCCAGCTCTGGCCGGGAAACGCCTCGGCCGAGCAGATCAGCGTGTCCGGGGTCCTGTTATCGGCGGGCACCTGGCGCAGCCAGCCGAGCAGCAGGGTCTTCGCGCGGTCCCGGTAGGCATCCGCGTTCGGCCCTCCGGCCAGGTAGGCCTTGATGAGCGCCTCGATCCACTGGGCGTTCTGGAAGTCCACCAGCCAGGTCGGATTGCGGAACGGGTCCTGCGCCCAGTTGATATGGCCGTCGCGGTCCGGGTCGATCGTCACCGTGGCGAACCCCGAGATCGTGAGCCGCCCGGCCATGATCTGGTCGGCCATCCCGGCGGGGAACGGGGACAGCGGCCCGCACGCCTTAGCGTCCTCGGCCGCGGTGATCGCGGTGATCGCGGTGCCGCCGGCCGGCGCCGCGTGCGCCGGCGCCACCCCGCTAAAACCGGCCAAGACGGCCAGGGCCACCGCCCCCGCGACCCAGGCGGTCCTCTTCACCGTCGAGACGATACCCCGGAGGCAGCCGGCCTCGTGGCCGTTCCCCCATCGTCACAAAGAACTCACAGGGATCGTCACAAACACGGTCGCAACCGAGCCGGCCAGCCCAAAGCCCTACCCCGGCGTCCCCGCCAGGTGGCGCATGTTGCGCAGGGCCACGGCCATGATCGTGTTGGTCGGGTTCACCGCGCCCGACGTCACGAACGCGGCCCCGTCGGCGACGTAGACGTTGTCCAGGCCGTGCACCCGGCCGTACGTGTCGGTCACGCTGGTGGCCGGGTCGGCGCCCATCATCATGCCGCCCAGGATGTGAGCCCCGGTGGGTACCCCGCCGCTGTTGTCGGTGTCCGGCACCGCCAGCGCCACCCCGGCCCCGGCCGACGTCATCATCTTCTTCAGCTTCGGCGCGTAGAACGACTGGGCCACCTGCTCGTACTTCCCCCGGCTCCAGGTGATCCGGGCCACGGGCAGGCCGAACACGTCCCTGACCGCCGGGTCCAGGGTCACCGTGTGGTCGAGGTAGGGCATGTCGTGCGCGATCATCTGGCTGCCTGCCAGCCGGTCGCGCAGAATCGAAGCCCGCATGAGCTGCTTGAACTCGGTACCGAACGGCCTGGACGAGCGCACGAAGGCGAGCAGGGTCTGGTAGGACTGGCCCTCGCTGATCGGGTCCTGGCCGCCGCCGAGCTCCCAGATCCCGCCGCGGATGTACGGCAGCCCGTTCGCCTTGGCGAAGGCGCGCGCCCCGGGGAAGTCGGGGTCGCAGGCGTCCTGCACGCACTGGGTCGTCGACCGGCCGCGGTAGGCGTGGACCCGCTCGTCGAGGAAGATCGCGCTGCCGTCGAGGAACGAGTGCAGCATCAGCCGCCGCCCGATCTTGCCGCTGGCGTCGGGGAACGAGGACAGCAGCGCGAGCCGTGCCGTCTCGATGGCCGAGGCCGCCATGACGACGACGTCGGCGCTCTCCCCGCCGGTCACCGGTCCGCTTGGGGTCATCCGCACCCAGCGCACCCCGGTCGCGCGTCCGGCGGCGGCCGAGCCTGCGAGCGAGACCTTGGTGACCATCGTGTCCGGCACCAGGCTCACCCGCCCGGTGCGCAGGCCGACCCGCAGCGGCATCAGCGCCGACGGCCTGGCCACCACCGGGCACCCGTAGTTGCCGCAGAACCCGCAGTCGTTGCAGGCGTGCTGCCCGTTATAGGGCACGGAGTTGATCGCCATCGGGAAGAAAAACGGATGGAGACCGATAGCCTTGGCGCCCCCCGCCAACAGGACGGAGGTGCGCTGATCCGGGCCGGGCGGCATCGGGAACGGGCCCCGGGGCGCGCGGGAGAGGACCAGGTCGGGGATCACGGTCACGTCGCCCTGCACGCCGATCAGCGTCTCGACCTCGTCGTAATAGGGCGCGAGGTCGGCGTAGCTGAACGGCCAGTCGGCCATGTCGGCGCCCGGCACCGGGCCCAGGGCCTCGAGCTGCTGGAAGTCGATGTCCCAGAACCTCGGCACCTTGCCGTCCCAGTGCACGGTCCCGCCGCCGACGAGCTGCGGCAGTTCGTCGACGCTGCCGGTGTACGCCGAGTTCGACGAGCCGACCGGCCGCCAGGTGCGCGGGAACACGATGGGGTCCGGCCCGGCGAAGTAGCGCGCGTTCATCTTGAGGTCGTCGTTGGAGAACAGCGTGCCGATCGGCCCTACGCCGCCCAGGTTAGAAAAGTAGTTGGGGCCCTTCTCGAACACGACGACCTGCCACCCGGCCTGGGCGAGCGCCATGGCCGCGAACGACCCGCCCGCGCCGCTGCCGATCACTACCGCCTTGCGCACAGCCCCGCCCTCACCATCTAAGAGCCACCAAGGTCACACGACACCCAGGAACTTCAGCACCTCGGCCACGACCGGGGTCTGGTCCACCGGGTCGGGCCCGTCGGAACGCGAGGTCTCCTCGGCCGTGTACCCCCGGGGCTGGATGTCGCCCGGGTAGCTGATGTCCTTCCAGCCGACCAGATCCTTGTTGCCGCCGTATTCGGGCACCGAGTACAGGCCCTCGATCGTGTGCTCGAACAGCAGCGACCTGAACGGCCCCACGTCCGCCCCGGCCAGGATCTTGTCCTGGTCCGCGGGGGAGGCCTTGGTGAAATCCCCGCCCGCGCGGGCGTCCAGGGTCGCGATCCCGTCCCGGTACTGCTGCTGCCAGCCGCTCAGGCGCCTGCGCCAGGCGATCGTCCGGACCGGATCGAGCGCGATGAACGACGCCATGAGGTCGGGCCCCGACGTGTGCCGGTTGCTCCACGGCCCGCCCGCGAAGACATGCGGAGGAGGAGCAGAGGAATCCAGGCCGCCGAGCATGCCGAGCATCCGGTCGATGTAGTCGGCCACGCCCGCCTCGCGCGCCCCCGGGTGACCCGCCTCCGCGGGGTCGTCAGCAGGCCCCGGGGCGATCCGCGCGGTCGCGTCCTCGATGACGGCCGCCTCGTGGTCGGTGAAGAACCGCAGCACCCGGGGGCCGGACGAGGTGCTTGACGAGGTGCACCCGGTCGAGGACAGGACCGCCGCCGACGCGAGCGCCACCGGAGCGACCGTGATGACCGAACGCCGGCGAGGACCGGCCCCGGCGCCCGGCGCATCCGGGCCGGTGATGCCGGTGATGCCGGTGATAGGGGACATCCGGCAAGCATAGAACGAGCCGGGTCCCGCGGCGCGTGCGCCTCGGGACCCGGCCTAAACCCCTCAAACCCGGTCAGTCGGTGGGCGCCGCCAGCGGGTTCACCCCGGCCAGGTCCTGCCGGGTCACCCGGATGGTGAGCACCGTGATGACCAGCCCGAGCAGGCCGATCCCGGCTGAGACCACGTAGCCCTTGGAGAAGCCGACCGAGTAGGCGTGGTCGGTGATCACCCGGACCGCCGCGGACTGCTGGGCCGCCGTCAGGTGCCCGGTGGCGTGCCTGGCCGCCGCAGCAACCTGGGAGTGGATGCTGTTCGCCACCGCGCTCCACGCCACGGTGCCGAGGATGGCCAGCCCGATCGACCCGCCGACCTGCTGGCCGACGTTGAGCAGGGACGACGCCACGCCCGCGTCGTTGTCGCCCACCTTGGCCAGCGACACCAGCGACAGCGGCACGAAGATCAGCCCCATCCCGAGCGCGGTGACCAGCATCGGCCCGAGCAGGCCGGAGACGTAGTGGCTGTTCTCGTTGATCCGGGACAGCCAGAACAGCCCGCCGGTGGCGATCGTGCTGCCGGCCAGCATCAGCGGCCGGGCGCCGATCCGGGTCACAAGCTGCGAGGCCACCCCGGACGCCACCATGACCATGGTGATCATCGGCAGGTAGGCGACGCCCGTCTTGAGCGCGCTGTACCCCCACACGTTCTGCACGAACAGGGTCAGGAAGAAGAACATGCCGAACAGCGCGGTGCCCACGCACAGGCTGATCAGGTAGGAGCCGGCCCGGTCCCGGCTGCGCAGCACCCGCATCGGCACCAGCGGCTGCTTGCTGCGCACCTCGATGATCCCGAACGCCACCAGCAGCACCACGGCCGCCACCAGGGACACGATCACCTTGGTGTCACCCCAGTGCGACACCCCGTTCGGGGTGGTTGCCGCGTATGACAGGCCGTAGACCAGCGCGCCCAGGCCGACCGATCCCGTGATCGCGCCCGGCAGGTCGAACTGGCCCCGCCGCCGGGTGGACTCGGGCAGCACCCGCGTGGCGAGGAACGCCACGATGAGCCCGATCGGCACGTTGACGAAGAGCACCCAGCGCCAGGTGGCGTACTCGACCAGCAGGCCGCCGGCCATCAGGCCGACCGCGCCGCCGGCCACGCTCATCGCCGCGTACACGCCCATCGCGCGGTTGCGCGGCGGGCCCTCGGGGAAGGTGACGGCGATCAGCGACAGTGCGGTAGGCGCGGCGAACGCGCCGCCGATGCCCTGGACGACGCGCGCGGTCAGCAGCCACGCCTGGTCGGTGGCGAACCCGCCGAGCAGGGAGGCCAGCGTGAACAGCAAGATGCCGGCGATGAAGATCCGGCGGCGCCCCAGTAGGTCGCCGGACCTCCCGCCGAGCAGCAGCAGCCCGCCGAACGCAAGTGCGTACGCGTTGACGACCCATTCGAGGTTGGTGCCAGAAAAGCCGAGCGCGGTCTGGATGTGCGGCAGGGCAACGTTCACGATGGTCGCGTCGAGCACGACCATAAGCTGGGCCGTCGCGATGACGGCCAGGGCCAGGCCCAGCCGCCGCGATGGGGCGCCCGAAGACCCGGAAACCCCCGTCGCCCCAGTCCTCGGGCTCGTGATCTCCGTGGTACCGGAAATCACCGCGCCCTCGGTGTCTGGTGATGTGGCTGACAAAATAATCTCCCTTGTTTTGAGGCGCGCTAAACCATCGCCGTGACTGCCTTGCTGTCCCCGGCCACGCGCCGTACGTGCTTTTTTAAAACCCCATATTTGGCCGAACGAGCGGTGGTATTAGTGCCCCGTACCTAATCCTTCCCGTGTGGCCGCCCTCAGTTAAGACGACCCTGCGGCTACCCTGTCATCGGTCTTGACGTTGTCGCCGCCGCGGATGTGACAGGATCACCTCCCCTCGCGGAATCTGAGCATCTTCCGCATCAGCCCGAGCAGGCACCGGCGCTCGCTGATGTCCAGCGAGATGGACCAGGGGGCCCGGGCGAAAAGCTCGTCGCAGACCCGCGCCCTGGCCTTCTCGCCCGCCGGGGTGAGCACGATGTTCTTGCTCCGCCGGTCGCGCTGGGAGGGCTCCCGCCGGGCGAGGCCGTGGTTTTCCAGCGCGTCCGCGATCGAGGTGACGAAGGACGGGTCGCAGCCGATCTTCAGCCCGAGGTCCTTCATCGTCATGGGCGCCTCGAGCTTGAGCAGCGCCATGACATCGCTCCCGGTCAGACCGAGGTCGGCCGCGATGCCCTGGGCGAGTTCTTGGGCGCCCTTGAGTAGCCCGGAGAGCGCGTCCGCGATCTGCTGGTTCAGATCCTCGTCCGGCCCTGTCTCTGCCGCCCCCGTCTGCGGCGCTGTTACTGTCGCCATCGACGCGCTGCCCTGCTCGTCCATCCGCGCTCACCTCCACCCATTGCCTGAGTTCCTCAACAGTTGAGTAACTCAACCATATTTCCCGAGCCGGTCGATGGCAAGTGAATTTCGGGTCGCATCCGACAGCCTTACTCGCCCAGCACTCACACTGGGGACAAGGAGTGTCGGAGCACGGCACCGCGAACGAGAGGCGCACCACGATGGCCCAGGCCGCAGGCGAAGGCGAAGCCGCCGGGCCCCGGGGGCGTCCCCGGCGTCCCGAGATCGGCGAGCGCCGCGCGTTCCTGCGGTTCGCCGCGGCGGCGGGCGGTGCCACGCTGCTCTCGTCCTGCACTGGGAGCGGAGCCCCGAACACCGCGGGCGGGACCGCGACAGGCTCCGCGAACGGTACCGCCGGTGGGGCCGCGCCCCCGGCGGGCGCCTCCGCCCCCAGCGGCGGTGCCGGGTTCTCGGGCCCTGCCAAGGCCGCCGACTGGGCAGCGGTGGCCCGGGACCTGTCCGGGCCGCTGGTCCGGCCGGGGGAGGGCGACTACGCCACGGCCAAGCTCCTGTTCGACCCGCGCTTCGACGGGATGCATCCGGCCGGGATCGCGTACTGCGCCAGCCCCGCCGACGTGGCGACCTGCCTGGCGTTCGCGCGCAGGCACCGCGTACCGGTCGCCGCCCGGTCCGGGGGCCATAGCTACGCGGGCTGGTCGTCGACGTCCGGCCTGATCGTGGACGTGACCAAGATGGCCGGCGTGAGCGTCAGCGGCGGCACCGCGGTCGTCGGGGCGGGCACGCGCCTGGTCGACTTCTACAACGGGCTGGCGGCCTACGGCCGCGGGGTACCAGGCGGGTCCTGCCCCACGGTCGGCATCGCCGGGCTCACCCTCGGCGGCGGCGTGGGCGTGGTCTCCC
>Ga0210390_10004445_pt1 | contig 11812 bp, 9 predicted proteins | sample IncBWH11OmetaG_FD_161050 | JGI IMG/M metagenome (GOLD analysis project Ga0210390, IMG submission 161050) | Forest soil microbial communities from Barre Woods Harvard Forest LTER site, Petersham, Massachusetts, United States - Inc-BW-H-11-O ... | reverse complement strand
AAAAAAACACACCGACCAGCCAATACGGTACCAGCAGCAAGGCAGCAGGAAGCCAGTCACGAACAACGGGAGAAAAACGAGGCGACACAAAGTAGGACATGAAACGGGCTGCCAAAATGGCCGCGATCGCAAGGGTCGCGAATGCAGTAACCTTAAGTCGCCGACGACGTGCGAGGGGCGATCTCCAAGCCGCCAAGACGAGGATCGAGAAAAAGGCGACCTCGATCCACTCAGCGACTCGCATTTATCGCTACCATGCCAGAGCCAGAGCCTCTTTCCAACGTGGACGCGTCCCGCCGCAGGTCGGAATTGCCAGCTTTTTCTGGATGCAGTTCCATTAAGAGCAGCCTGCTGTCTGAATAGTAAGTCCCGCCAGTGGCCGTTTCTCCCGCGAATACTGGATCAACGCAATGAAGGTATTCTTCGTATGCGACCAGACGCGTGTCTGCCAAATTGGCGGCAACAAAATCACGCTCCGCGTCCACTTCAGGGTCAATTCTGTGCGTGATCCGAAGTCTCTTCATCTGTATTTGAATTGCAACGTCGTGAGTTGCGGCGCCCACCCAAATGGGAGTGCCGTCCATTTCGTAGTCAGTTCTCCAGATTCGGAGGTGATGGCGGCGGGCCACGATCGAAGTCGGGTCAGGCAGCGCATATGAGTAATCCTGTCCTCTCCCGAACACGTAAAGCTTGGCCATTGGCAGCTTGGTATAGTGTTCCCGCTGCTGCAACAGGTGCCAGACAATCGTAGGCTTCGATTTGTCGGTTTTCAGCCAGCCGGCACGCTCGAACGCCCCTTCCAAATCGTCTTTTTTTGCGATGAAGATCAGGTTCAGCATGTCGCCTTCGCGGCCCTCACCATCGACCGTGCGGGAGGGTAGGAAATCGATCATCTCACGGAGTTCTGAAACGTCCGCGTTTCCACCCAACAACTTCACTGTCTCCACGGAAGAATCACCGGTAATGTGGGCTGTCACTTCTGTGCCTTTCAGGACAGTACTGTCGTAGCCGCGGGAAAGCAGGAACACCGGTGCGGCGGGCAAGTAAAACAGCCCAGTAATCATCATTTCCGCCAAAATAACCTTAGAACGGGACCTTCCTTTTATTTCTTTGCGGGCTTGCAACGCAACCTCATCGCCGGTGATGAGCTTAACTGAATCGAGCTTGATGACTACCTTGCCTCCAATTCCGATGGGGCGTTTACCTTTAACTCCAAGGACCGAGCCGCTGGCGATGGTGCCCGCCTGGATGATCGTGAATCCGCCTACCGTCACATCTTTGACGACCACAAAGTCGAGGTGATCGCCGGTACGAGCGTGCGCAGAGGAAATTGTCCGGACCAATCGAAGCTTGACCGGGGTACCGTCCGGAATGACCAGCCGAGTGGGGTTCTCGTGCACTTCCTGGCCCCAAAAACTAGAGGGCAGGAGAAAAAGAAAGAGGAGTGTGTAAGCAGGGAAACACTGATTCGCACGGGGCATGTGGCGCCGCCTTCCATTGGGGTCAAGCCCCTCAATCGCGAAGGCTCAAGGAGGAGTCGCCACTATGGGTCTTCGTCTCACCGAGTATTGGAGGTCCTGTGGGCTTTGTCTGGTCAAAATTGCACAGTCACCTCTGGTCTTCATAAAATCCCTAAAAAGCCATCACGGAGCTGTCAACGTTGACCCATCCGGCATTGCTACATATTCAGTTGCCGTGCGCAGCGACACTGCTGCGTCTCTTGAATCCCTTCATGGTTGTTTTTGCTTCCAAACTTTAGGCTGGATGAAATAGCGCCGATTTACAAGACGGTCAATTCTGACCAGTATTGTGCGCCCAGAAGTTTGATACTGGCACCTCACCAGGTTCTGATCGGCAGTTGGAGCTTCGTGAGCAAACTTGATTTTGTGGAGGATTCGATGAATCTAAACCTGATGGATCCGAAGTTTATTATGCTCGCCGGCGTGGTGATTCTGGTTATCGCAGTACTGGCTTGGATGTATATGCGAAAACGCAGGGGTACGACTGCAGACCTCCGGCAACGATTTGGCCCCGAATACGAGCGGGCGGTGCTGGAGCATGGGTCAGAACGAAAAGCAGAAGCGAAATTAGAGGATCGCGAGACGAGGGTTGAGAAGTTCAAGATTCGCGATCTTAATCCAATGGAACACGAACGGTTTTTGAATCGGTGGGGGTCCGTACAATCTCGTTTCGTCGATTCCCCAAAGGGGGCAGTCACAGAAGCCGATGACTTGGTGTCGTCCGTCATGGACACTCGTGGCTATCCAGTAGCCGATTTCAATCAACGTGCGGCCGACATTTCTGTCGACCATCCCCGCGTGGTGGAGAACTACCGTTCTGCGCATGAGATTGCACTGCGGGTTGGGAAAGACGGGGCAACCACGGAGGATCTGAGAACGGCGATGATTCACTACCGCTCTCTGTTCGAGGAATTGGTACGGGTGCCTGCGACTGTTGAAAGAAGAGAAGTGGCGTAAATGGGTTGCAGACGTTGGAGCCCCGTAGGCGCCGCTAATTCGTAAAAGTTAGCTGCCTCGAAAGAGTCCCCCGGCGATCGCGTGCATGTTTTAGCGTCTTGGGTGGCTACGCTGGTTATTGAAAAATCATTGGCTTGGTTACATCGACTATCCTTGATTCCCAGCGACATAGGCGAATAAAATCTGCGCAACACCTCGTCGAAAAGAGATCTTCGATCCGCTATCCAGTTGCCGCATTGTCATCTTGCGCACTTTCTTTCGCATTGGCCGACGACGTTAGCGGGGGATAGTCGATTCCCTTCAGGAGGTGCTCATAAAGCAGCCTACTGGTTCCCGAATTAAGTTCAGGCGCTTAGCGACTAGATTTTGTTCCATTCCCCGGTCCGTGGTCGATGCATGTAACAACCCCCAAGATTCTCACGCGATCCACCGGAGTGAAGTTAACTTTGGTTGGCGTACATACGAGCTGGTAGCTGGGCTTGATGGATATGGGACGCAAGTCCGAGCTGCTTGAAAATCCAAATGGTGTACCAGTTGACGTCGATCTCATACCACTTCAGCCCGTGTCGGGCCGAGACCGGGTTCGCGTGATGGTTGTTATGCCACCCATCTCCGAAACTCAGCAGTGCCACCCACCAATTGTTGGTTGACGTATCTCGGGTCTCAAAGCGGCGCGAACCCCAAATATGCGAGACCGAGTTGACTAGCCACGTCGTATGAAGTCCCGCGACGGTGCGGAAAAAAATGCCCCACAGTACAAAGGGCAATCCACCGATAGCGAACAACGCGAGTCCGAGGATAACCGTGGGCACAAGATGATACTTGGTGACCCAGACGTGAAAGTTGTCCTCAGCCAGATCGGGGACGTAGCGTTTGAGTGTTGAAATGTCTTGGCGCAAAGCATGCCCGACTAATATCCAGCCCGCATGCGCCCACCACTTGCCATCGCGCGGAGAGTGCGGATCGCCTTCCTTGTCCGCGAATTGGTGATGCTTACGATGCGTGGCTACCCACAGGAGCGGGCCCCCTTCCAACGCCGTCACGCCGCAAACCGTGAGAATGTACTCAAACCACTTCGGTGTCGTGTAGGAGCGATGGGTGAGCAGTCGGTGATAACATATGCCGAGTCCCAGGCCCACTGTAACCCAGTATAGGAAGATCGCAACGAACAGCGCATTCCACGTGAAGAAGAACGGTGCCGCCATTGCGCCAACGTGAAACAACGTCAGAACAGGCGCGATCAACCAGTTGATCCGATTCTTGCCGGGCTGATTGTTCTGCTCACCATTGAACCGCAAGACGGGTATAGAGGTCATAGTTTCCGTATCTATTTTGGGCAGCGCGTACAGACCGACTGTCATCCCAAAATAAGTCAAGACCAGATGCCGCACGCGACCGCTTGCCAAAGCCTGGAGCGCCCGGTATCGGCGTTGCTCCAATTTTTTGCTATTCTTCGCCGGCGCACCACCGGCAAAACGACCGTGAGAACAAGGAAACGAAGCGTATCCGCCAGGCGCAAGGAAATGTTGCAACACTGAGTCGAGGAACGGAACTGGCAAAACTAACAGCAACCGATAGAGCCACAAAGGCCGTCGCCGTCGAAAAGCACTCGCCGGGCCGTTGACAATCGTAGGGCACACGCCCAGCATTGTCGTTGAGCAAGCTACGTCTTCTTACTCTTTCAGGTCCCCTGAACTAAGGCAGCCCATCTGAAGTCCGCCCCTTGGCTTCCCTCTAAAGGAGGAATCGCGTTGTGACCGTATTGATCCGTTGGGAGCCTTTCCGTAAGCTTTCCGCCATGCAAGATCGCATGAACCGCATGAGCCGTCTTTTCCGTGACTCCAATAGCCCCGAAAACTTGCAGGAGGCGTTAACAACCACAGGCTTCGCACCGCCGGTGGAAATCTATGAAGACGGGCACACCATTACTCTGAAGCTTGAATCCCGGGCATCGACCCAAAAGATTATTGATGTCCGCATCGAGAACAATATGCTTACCGTCCACGCAGTGACGGCTTCCTCAGCCATGCCGCCTCGCGCTTCATTCCTGCCGCATCATGTTGCAGGAATTCAATCGCATAGAGGTTCATGTGAATTACCTTGACCTTAACGGTGGTGGCGCCCGCGGGTCGCGATCCGCTCTTGGAACGATATTACCTTGCCAAGAACAACAACGCATTCGCTGTCCTGGTCGAAAGCGTGGTGTCCGCGCTCGTTACCTCGCACGCCTCCGCCAGAGTTCCTCTACAGAAAAGAATTCAGGGCGCAGTAGGAGACGATCTAGCTGACCACGCAGGCTTGGTCGCTGTCAGCAGGTCGGCCTTATGAGATACGAGATCCAATCCGCGTTCGTGCGCTTCCTGAGCGAGTGTCTCCATCTGGGAACGGCTGAGTGCCGGATCAGTCTTCATCTCTGCCTCCGCCAAAGCCAGCCGCGCTTCGCATTCGAGCTGATAGTATCCCAGAGTTCTGGCCGAGGTGATCACGGAATGCAATCTTTGGATTGCGGACGCCAGACTGGCGTATTCCGTTCCCTTCTGCGCTGTCGCCACCTCAACGCGGGCGTCTTGAATAGCGATGGGCAATCTCAACGCGGGATCGAAGCTGTCACGGTTGAGTTCCGTCGCGCGCTGAATAGCTTTGCGCGCCTCGTCGAGTTTCCCTTGCGCCAGCAAAGCTTGACTGAGCTCGGAATAGGCTGCGGCTGTGGCCGGCCCGCTCTTCTCGTTTTCAAATTCAGTGATTGCGGGGCGCACCAGGGCTTCCGCTGCAGCGGGGTGTCCCTCTTCCAGGTCGACGTCAGCAATCTCTGCCTGGCTTTCCTCGAGCAGTCCCATGTCTCCGGCTTTCTGCTGGGTGTCGCGTGCCGCCTCAAAATCTTGGCGTGCTCCTGCCAAATCGCCTTCGGCCTTCAGAACTTCACCCATCTGGATCAGAGCTTCAGTAAGGTGTTCGTAGTCGCCTTGGGTCGGGCGGAGTGTATCAAGCGCCTGCTGGACAAGGCGATGGGCATTCTGCACGTGTCCGCGCGTCAATTCCAAATCTGACAGCCGGTAATGAGCATAGCCCGGTTTGGCGTCATCCATCGAAGCCATCACTTCGATGGCTTGCTCATAAGTTTTCCCTGCTGCCGGCAACTTACCGCCGAGATAGAGAACGTCCCCAAGACTCGCGAGTGTGCTTCCCGCACTGCGCTGGTCGCCGGCTTGTTCGAACTGAGACCTGGCCTGGCGGTACAACGATTCCGCGCGATCGAGTTTTCCCTGGTTGATGAAAACATTCGCCATGCTGTTGAGGACAGATGCTGTTTTTTCGTGCTCCCCGAATCCCTGAAGAATATTGAGCGCCCGCTGATACGTGGCAATCGCCGGCTCGGGACGCCCAAGATTCGCTTCAACGTCTCCCATCAGGCGCACGGTATCGGCCGCTGCCAGGCGATTTCCCCCGGCTAGAAAAAGGTTATAAGCGTCCTCGCACGCCGGCAGAGCCTGATCGGTGTGGTCGCTGGAATTCAGATACATGCATTCGTCTCTTCGTGCCTGGGCATAAAGCAATTTCTTGCCTTGAGCGGTTGCTTTGTGCTGAGCGTTCCGGACCAAAACCAGACGGTCGGGAACGCTAGCCGCAGATGCCCGCGCCTCCAACAGATCGATGCGCGGATCGTCCGACGCCGGTGGTGGCAGGCGGCGCAAATGCGCAACAGTCTCCATGGTCTGGCTGGCGTGCCCCGCCGCTTTCTGTGCTTCCCCAAGCTGCAAGCCGTATTCCACACTGTCAGGAAACAACTCGAACAAGGCGCGGAATGTGGATGCAGCTTTTTCATGGTTGGGAAGACTCTCGTAGTAGTCGCCCTCGACTTGCATTCGATCGACATTTGGCAAATCGGTGGAAAGATCCAAAGCCTTCCTGGCTTCCTCCTTGCGTTTTTGCTCGTAGCCGAGTTGGCTCCAGGCTCGGGCCAGCATGGAATGCGCGAGCGAAAATTTCGGATCCGCTTTGGTCGCTTCCTCCAACAGATCTTTCGCCGCTAATGCGTCAAACTCGCGCAATTTGGCGATTCCAAGGGCGTAAAATCTTGCCGCTTCACGATTGAGGGGCAAAGACGCGAGCACTCCCGCCTGCTCGGTGTCGCTGATTCCGGGAATTCCCAGCTGGTCCCGCAGTTTCGCGCCGATGTCAGAGGTGACTCGAAACAGGTCATTACTGCTGCTGGTGCGGGCAATCTGGCTAAGGACTTCGCCGGTTCGGGCGTCTTGCAATCTCACGTCGAGCCGCAACTGTTCCCGATCTACTCGGCCAATTGCCGTGTAGGACCCATAGACCAGCACATCACTGTTCAAAGCCGTGCCGATGCGCGACGTGGTCTCGCGGCCCAGTGTGCTGGTCTGCGACCATGGGGACGCGATTCGGAGGTTGGCCACTTCTTCGCCGGGAACCAACCTTAGCTTTTCGCCAGACGTCAGTTCGGTGCTCAGCATCTCTGACAAAGCCGTGGCCATCCACTCATCCTCGCTGCGGCCGGATACATTATGGAAACCGAGAACCGCAACCGATTTCCTCACCCGCACCGCAGTTGGAATGTCGGTAGGAGTTTTGGAGGCTGCTTTTGAACGATATCGGAATACCTGCCACCCGAGGCTTGCCAGCACAACGACCACAAAACCCGCGACGTAAACCAGCACTTTCGCGTGTCGCTTGGCCAGCGAGGCCGGCTCTGGAATCGCCGCCGGCGGCGTGGCGTTGGATGGCTCGATAACCACGGCTTCCTTGGCTGGCTCTTCGTCGATCACGACCGGGGCGATGAAGCGGTATCCCCGCTTGGGAATCGTCTCAATAAAGATGGGATTGTCGGCCGGATCTCCGAGCGCGGCGCGAAGCCGCTTCAACGCTGCATTGAGACTTCCATCGAATTCCACATAAGTGTCGGCCGGCCAAAGCTTCTGTCGCAACTCCTCGCGCGGTACTACCTCGCCCGCTCGCTCTAGAAGAATGGTGAGAACACGGAATGGCTGGTCCTGCAACCGGACCCGCACCCCTTGGCGCAAAAGTTCCCCGCTGGCAACTTCTACCTCAAACAAGCCGAAACGATAGCTGCGTTTGGATTGAGCCAGAGGCATAGAGGAGGAGTCCGCGAACCGCCCCGTTGGCGCAAGAGTGTAGCACGGAAGCTCGGCTGCCGAGTCACACATTTTCCCAAATTATTGAAATCGGGCGCTTTATTTGGTCACTAGGACATCACGACCGCGTCCTTTGACGAAATCGGAATTTTGCCGCACTCTGCCTTTCGCGTGGGACGGCCAGCATGTCTTCTGCATTTATTCCGGAAAAGGGCTGCAATCACAAACCCAGCTTATGGATGCCAAGGGAGGCCAACGTGAAAGTACGAAATGATCGCTCAGTTGTGAAATTGGTAATTCTTGTGCTGTGCATTGTTTGCATCGCGGTACTTTCTAATGCACAGCAAGCCAACTCAGTCGTACCCACGCTGGTGAACTTCAGCGGCATGCTGACTGATGCTAACGGTAAGCCGCTCAGCGGTACGGTCGGCGTCAGCTTTTATTTGTACAAAGACGAGCAAGGCGGATCGCCGCTGTGGATGGAGACGCAGAACGTGCAGCCTGACAAGGCTGGGCATTACACGGTCGCGCTCGGTGCCAGCAAGAATGAGGGATTGCCCACCAGCCTGTTCGCTTCGGGGGAGGCGCGCTGGTTGGGAGTGCAGGCACAAGGGCAAGCTGAGCAGCCACGGGTCTTGCTGCTCAGCGTGCCCTACGCTTTGAAGGCACTGGATGCGGAAACCATCGGCGGCAGGCCGGCCTCGGCTTTCATGCTTGCGCCCGTTACTTCTGAGGCAGGAGCCTCTGCCGGTTCGCCAGCCTCAACCATTACCGGCAGCGGCACCGCGGATTATGTTCCGATGTTCACGGGCACAACGACGATTGGCGACTCTAAGATCTACCAGAACGCGAGTGGCAACATCGGCATCGGGACCACCAGCCCCGCAGCCACCCTGGACGTGAAGGGGAAGAGCGACGTGCGCGACACCCTGAGCCTGTTTCCCAAATCTACCCACCCAGCCTTGACGGTGAACGGTACTGCGTTTCAAGTGGCCAGCACGGGCAAAGTGACGTTCGTGAGCGGGCAAACTTTTCCTGGCACGGGTACGGTCACGAGCGTGGGCAGCGGTGCGGGGTTGACGGGCGGACCGATCACCACGAGCGGATCGCTGAGCATTGCCACCGGCGGCGTAACCAATGGCATGCTCCAGCATTCGTCCTTGACCGTAACTGCAAGCAGCCCGTTGACGGGCGGCGGAGCGGTTTCGCTCGGTGGCAGCACCAGCTTGGGTCTGAAGGCCTGCAGCTCGAATCAGATTCTGGAATTTACTAGCGGCGCGTGGTCGTGTGTCGCGATTCCGACGGGCACGATCAGCGGAGTCACGGCCGGGACCGATCTGACCGGCGGCGGCAGCAGCGGCAACGTGACGGTGAACCTCGACACTACCAAGGTGCCCCAGTTAGCCGCTACGAATACATTTACCAACGGCAACACTATTAGCGTGAACAGCAGTAGCCAACCGGGGCTGTCCGTGGTCAACGCCGCCACGGGCTATGGGGCTGGGATCAACGTTACGACTTTCGGATCAACCGGGACGGCCGTCGCTGTCTCTGCGTCTAACGTTGGTATTGAAGCTCTTGCCAGCAACGACGGAGGGGTTTTCTATTCATCCTCTGCCAACGGCATTTATGCCAACGGGACAAACTTCGGCGCCTTCACCGAAAATAACATTGATGCCGACTACGTCGCAGGCACCTTCGGTTATGAATCTGGATCGACAAGCATAACCATGGGCGTTTGGGGAACCACATCCAGCCCGAATGGAGCCGGCGTTTATGGACGCGGCGTGTCTTATAGCCAACTCCAGTCTTCAAACGCACCTACGGCCGGGGTCTGGGGTGACACCGGTCAAACCGGCAATATCGCCGTGCTTGGGACAGCCGATGATGGTTACGGGGCGGAGTTTGCGAACAACAGTCCCAGCGGTTATGACACGCTCCGGGTAGTTGGATATGACGGAACCGACTCGTCTGCGCGTTTGCTCAATGTTTTCAGCAACGCATTCCACGGTGGCTGCACAATCGACGTCAACGGCAATCTGAACTGCACCGGCAGTATCACGACCCCAGTTAAGGTGAAAGACGGTTCCCGCCAAGTGGCTCTTAACGCTATCGGATCTCCGGAGAGCTGGTTCGAGGATTTCGGGTCTGGCCAGTTGTCTGGCGGAACGGCTGTAATCTCGCTGGAGCCGACATACGTCCAGACGGTTAATACGGGCGTCGAGTACCACGTCTTCTTGACTCCGAAAGGAGATTCTCATGGCTTGTACGTAACAAACGAGACACCTGCGTCTTTTGAAGTACGTGAGCAGAGCGGGGGAACTTCCAACATCGCTTTTGATTACCGAATCGTGGCGAAGCGAATAGGCTTTGAGAACATTCGACTCGAAGACAGAACAAAAACGATGGCGCTCTCAGAACCGAAGAATCCGGGGCGCTATAGCGGAGGGCCACACCACCCGCCGTCCAATGAGGAGTTGCGCGAAAAAAATAGTCCGCCCGCGCGTCGGGTTGCCGGTCTTACTAGCCACCCTGTGAAGAAGACCGACTAGCCTGGTCGGCCGGGCCTAAGAACTCCGGAGTCCTTTCGGGACAAGCGACCTCGGCCGTGTCCCATTGCAAGGGTGTGGCCGAGCTCGAGAGAGAGTCAAATTTAAGCAGGAGTTTCTGATGCAAACTAAAGTTGTAGTGGTATTGATGGTCACCGCTTCCGCTCTTTGGGCAGCGGACAAATATCAACCGCTGGACGTCAAAACTGGTCTCTGGGAAGTGACCACAACGATCAGCACCAGCGGGCAGATGCCCATTCCCCCCGACTTGCTGGAAAAATTGACTCCGGAACAGCGTGCCCGCTTTCAAGAGCGGATGAATGCCAAATCCATGCAACCGGCGAAACCGATTGTGTCCAGGAATTGTTTAACTCAGGAACAACTCGATAAGGGCGACTCATTCACAGAAAATCGGAAATCCTGCACTCACACCGTTGTCTCCTCGACGAGAAGCAAAGTGGAGGTGCGGCTACAGTGCGCGGAAAATGACATGAAATTCGATGCGAAGCTCCAGTTCGAAGCGGTTGATTCCGAAAACGTCAAAGGGCAGACGCTATCTACTGCAACTGCTGGCGATCACACCATGAACTCCAGCTCCACCTTCATCGCCAAGTGGATCAGTCCAAACTGTGGCACAACCAAATAGTCCGAAATAGTCCGCGTGGACGAAGGTCGGAAGCCGTGTCACCTGAGTCACCTTGCGCGTCCCCAGAGCGGAAAGGGGAAACAGATGCGGCAACACGATGCTGAAGGGCAAACTGCTTACTCGTCATCCCGCGATCGAACTAGCGGTGGCAGAAAACACGTTGTTTGCACTCCCGCCAATCAATCGGATCGTCCCAACCACTAATACCAAAATGACCGCCAGCATCACTGCATACTCAGCGATATCCTGGCCCTCCTCTTGCGACCAGAGCTTGAGAAGAAATTCCGTCATGCTCGTCCCTCCGTGGTACTCAGTGCAATTCTACGCCTCACCCGCCTCGACTTTGAAGTGGGCCTGAATAATGCAGTTTCCTCGGTCGGTGACAAGACTGGCATGCAGTAACATGCCCTGCCAGGCGCCGACTACGGTGGTGGAATCACGGCCGTTGTCTGATTGGAGTAGCTGCTCTCTACGTTGCTTGAATCGACCGAAGTCGTGACGTAGTAGTAGGTCGTTCCATCGGCGACGGTCGTGTCGGTGTAAAGCGTGCTTGCGTCCAGGACCGAATTGATTTTCGAATAAGGTCCACCCGACTTCACGCCACGATAAATGTTGTAGCCGATGATGTTCGTCGAGGTGCTCGCGGTCCAGGAGAGATTGACGCTATGCTGCGGGGGAGGGGTCCCAGTGCCCGTGAAATCTTCGACGGTCGGAGAATTCGAGGCGTTGCTGGCAAACGATACGCTGCCGGATGCCGCGCCAGTTCCGGAAGGCGTAAACGTTACGGTGAACTGCACGTGCTGCCCGGCCGGAATCGTAACCGGGAACGACAATCCGGTTACGGCAAAAGCTGAGCCGACCACATTATCGGAAGACACGATCACAGTCTGACCAGTTGCGCTGAGCGTCCCGTTTTGTTGGCCATTTGTTCCCACGATTACATTGCCAAAGGCCAGGGTTGTAGGAGACACGGACAACTGTCCCTGGGGCACTGGTATGCCGGTGCCGCTGAGCGGTATGGAG
>Ga0210390_10004444_pt1 | contig 11814 bp, 10 predicted proteins | sample IncBWH11OmetaG_FD_161050 | JGI IMG/M metagenome (GOLD analysis project Ga0210390, IMG submission 161050) | Forest soil microbial communities from Barre Woods Harvard Forest LTER site, Petersham, Massachusetts, United States - Inc-BW-H-11-O ... | reverse complement strand
AGGGCCCACGGAAAGAAGAACGCCACTTCCACGTCGAAGATGATGAACAACAGCGCGACGACGTAGAACCGCAAGTCGAACTGAATGTAGCTCGAGCCGATCGTCGGCTCGCCGCACTCGTAGACGGCAACTTTCTCGGGCGTGGGCAGATTGGGGCGGACGAACCAGCCAATGATCAGCGGGATGGCCAGCAGGGCGACCGCGACGATGCCAAAGATAATGAAGTGCCCGACGAGGTCTGTCATGGATCCTGCGTGGTTTCCGTGGTGTGCGCGCTACTTCTTTTCCGTGCCGCCGTTCGGCTTGCCGCCGTGGGCCGATCCTTCGAGCAGCGATTGTCGCCCCGCGAAGCCGGCTTCGATCTCGTGCCAGTAGGCAATGTCGCCTTCGCCCAGCTTCCAGCAGAGATAGGCCTCGCGGCCTTCGATCTGCGTGAGGAAGTCGATCAGGCCGACGCGCGGGTCCTTCAGCTCGACGCCCAGGCGCCGCAGCTCGTCGCAGAATTCCTCGAGGCGATCGTTCTCCTTCTCGATCTCAACTTCGATCTGCTGGACCTCTTCATCGTAGGGGTTGTCTTCGCCGCGACGCTGGCCCGGCAGACGACGCACGTTCCGCAGCCGCTCGGACCGCTCCTCGATCTCGTTCTTGAGCTGCACAATGTCATCGACGATCGCCCGGACCAACGGCAACATGGCGTTGGCTTCGGTAACGGTGAAATACTTCTTGCCCGCTGCAGTGTTCATGGACGGGACCTCGCGGATGCCAAGCCGAGCTTAGTGTCCGATTTCAAATTTCCGATTTCAGCGTCCGATTTCAGTGTTCGCCCGCAGCCGGCGCGAATTCGAAGGGGCTCGGTTCCCCTTGCACCCAAACCGGCTGATACAAAACTTTAGACTCGGAAACGGCCGTCGGGTTCAGCGTGGTCTGCCCCCAGGCGGTCTGCAAAGGCAGCTTGGCGTAGTCGACGATGCACCCGTCGCGGCTGTAGCAGCTGAGGTCGAAATTCGACCCCATGAAGATGCAGTCGACCGGGCACGGTTCGACGCACAACGCGCAAAACATGCACTTCGTATAGTCGATCGTAAAGCCGTCGATGCGGAAACCTTTTCCGACCGGGGCCTTCTGTTTCTCGATATAGATGCAGTCCACCGGGCAGGCGACCGCACACTTTTCGCAGCCGATACAAGCGGTCAGGTCGAACCGGTGGAATCCGCGGTAGCGCGGCTTCACCGGCACAGGCACTTCCGGATACTCGTAGACCTCCGTGAACGTGCGGCGGCGGTACGTCTTACCCATGATTCCAAGGGTGACAAACAGCCCCTGAAACACGGTGACCACGGCCACCCACACATTTCGGAACCACTGGATCATGGATCGTCCCGACCTAAAAACTGCCAAGCCGCGAGCTGCCGGCCCGACCGGTCCCGTCTTAGTTCATCGGCACATTTTCGCCCGCAGACCCGAGCGATTGTTGCCAAAAAATCACTGAAACCTCATCGAATTATAGGGTGCGCGATGGCCAACGCAAGGGAGCCAAGTGCGCTCCCTTTTCCGCTTTGCACGAAGTTTTCGACACCGATTTTCACGCCGCGCAAGGTCATTTTTTCGCGAATTCCACCAGCCTCCGCAGCACCTCCGCCGCCGCTCCCGAATCGAGGGCAGCCGCCCCTTTCTGCGCGGCTTCGCGGGGATTCGCGCTCCGTCCGGCCGCGATCAACGCAGCCGCCGAGTTCGCCAGCACAATGTTCCGCGCCGGCCCCGGTTCGCCCGCCAGCAGCCGCCGGATGGTCTCCGCACTTTCGGCCGGCGACTGCGCGCGGAGATCAGCGACGCGACATTCGGGCAGCCCCAGCTGTGCGGCACTCCAATCAAAGGTCTCGATCGCATTCCCCTCGACGCGGAAGACCTTGGTCGTGCCCCACAGGCTCACTTCGTCCAGCTCGTTGTTGCCGCAGACGACCAGCGTGCGCTTCGTCCCCAGGCGGGCCGCGGCGGCCGCCAGCTTTTCGGCCACCGCAATCTTGCCGGCCCCCAAAATCTGAAACTCGGCCGACGCCGGATTCGTCAGCGGGCCGAGCAGATTGAAGATCGTGCGAAAGCCGAGTTGCCGGCGCACCGGCGTCGCGTGCTGCATCGCCCCGTGCACCAGCGGCGCGAAGCAGAAGCCGACGCCAATTTCGTCGATGCAGCCGGCGACCCGCTCGGGCGACAGGTCGACGCGCACGCCCAGAGCCTCGAGCACGTCGGCCGAGCCGCTGCGGCTGCTGAAGCTGCGGTTGGAGTGCTTGGCGACCGGCACGCCGCAAGCCGCCGTCACGAGGGCCGTGGCCGTGCTGATGTTGAAGGTCTGCAGCTCGTCCCCGCCCGTGCCGCACGTATCGAGCAATCCGGAGCGGCTGGTGCGAATCGGCGTCACCCGTTCGCGCATGGCCCGGGCCGCGCCGACGATCTCGTCAACCGATTCGCCCTTGAGCTTCAGGGCCGTCAGCAGCATTCCCAAGCCGACCGACGAGGCGTTGCCGTCCATCACCTGCAAGACGGCCGCATGCATCTCGTTTTCGGTGAGACTCCGCTCCTTCATCAGAATTGCGATCGCATTGTGGAGTGCGTCGGCCATGAAGGTGCGCTATCGCCGAGAGTGTCGAAATCGAGCCTTGGGCTCGGTGGGGATTTCTACGCCAATCAAACAAAAAGGCACCGGGAAAAGGCCCCGCTTACTGCGTGCGCGGCTCTTTCTGATGCCGCCCTGGGGCTGCAAAGATCAGCAAATAGTGGCAAATCGAGTGCCCATCTCTTTCCATCCTAGCCTCGCTCACAAGGTCTGCGTAAGTCGACCGTGGCGCGGGCCCGGTTCCCTTTCGGGCAGACTGTCGCGGCGGTGATAGCCTTTCCGTAGAATGGGCCGCTGCCCGGGCCGCTTTTCGCAGGCACAAATTTTTGCGGGCACAAAACCGGGCCAGACCGGCGTTTGCTCCGGCGGAGGCGAAAGGATCCCCCTTGCCGCAAAAGCTCATCATCGATGCCGACCCCGGAATCGGCGACGCCCTGGCGATCGCTTTGGCGCTGTTTGATCCGGAGATCGACCTGATCGGCCTGACGGCGACGGCCGGCTGCGTCACTGCGCGAACGGCCACCCGCAACGTCCAAGCGGTCGTGGAGACGCTCGATCCGGCCAAGTGGCCCCGGCTCGGCGGCCTGATGTCCGACACTCCGGTCGAGGCCCCGCCCCTCGATCCGGCCGGCGACATCGTGCTCAAAATCAACGGCCCCGGCGGCCTGGGCGATCTGGACGTGCAAGTCGCCGACCTGCACAACATCCGCGACCCGGCCCGCGTGCTGAGCGAGCTGGTCAAGGCCGCGCCCAACGAGATCACGCTGCTCACTTTGGGGCCGCTGACCAACGTCGAACGGGCCTGCGACCGCAACTCCGACTTTCTCCCGAGCCTCAAACGCTTGATCTGCCTCGGCGGAGCGGTCGACGGCGGGGGCGACGTGACGCCTTCGGCTGAACTCAACATCTACTGCGACCCAGAGGCTGCCCGCAACGTGTTGCGGATGCCGGCCACCAAATCGATGATCCCGCTGGAAATCGCCCGGGGAGCCGTCCTGACCGTCGACCAGATTCACAAACTGTGCGACGACGAAAGCCGCCGGGGGAAATTTCTGAAAAACATGCTGACCTACGGCTTCCGCGCCTATCACGAGCATCTGGGACGCGAAGGCTTTCCGATTCGCGAGGTGGTCGCCCTGTGCGCGGTTTCGCGGCCCGAGTTGTTCGAGAGCCGCCGCCTGGCCGTCGACGTGGAAATCTCCGGCGAGCTGACTCGCGGCATGACGGTGGCCGACCGGCGGATGACGACGCCCGTGCACCGCCTCAACATGGAGGTTCCGGTCCGCGTGTCGGAAGCCGGCGTCCTCGATTACTTCCACAAAACGTTCGAGTTGCTCGTAGGCTGATTGCCGAGGTTGCCGCCATGAAATCGCTCTTCTCGCGCGCCTGCCGGATTCTATTTGCCTGGATCGCGACGATCGGTTTGATGGCGGCTTTAGTCGCGCAAGCTTCGGCCGCCGAGGGGCGGGAGCGTGTCTATTTCGGCACCTACGGCAACGGTCCGACCGCGGGCGTGTTCGTCGCGGAGTTGGACCTGGCGACCGGGACGGTGAGCGAGCCGCACCTGGCCGGCCGGGCCGTCAACGCCTCCTTCGTGGCGCTGGCTCCCGATCATCGGCACCTCTATGCCGTGGCCGAGGTCTCTTCGCTCGGCGGTCGTCGGACTGGCGGAGTCGTCGCGTTTGCCGTCGTGCCGGAAACCGGCGCCCTGCGGCAGATCAACGAACAGTCCTCGGGCGGCGCCGGCCCGTGTCATCTGGTCGTCGACAAGGCGGGCAAGAATGTGCTCGTCGCCGATTACGAAGGGGGCGCGGTTGCCGTCCTGCCGATCGACGAACACGGCGGCGTGCGGCCGGCCTCGTCGGTGATGCAGCACCGGGGTCACGGCGTGAACCGGGAACGGCAAGAGGCGGCCCACGCGCACTCGGTCAATCTCGACGCGGCCAACCACTTCGCCTTCATCTGCGACTTGGGCGTCGACAAAATCTTCGTCTACCGCTTCGACCCCCACACCGGCAAGCTCTCGCCGAACCAACCGCCGACGGTGCAAATGGCGGCGGGTGCTGGCCCGCGACACTTCGCATTCGATCCGACCGGCCGCTTCGCCTACGCGATCGACGAACTCGACAGCACGATCACTGCCTTTTGGTACGACGCCGACAACGGCACCCTCTCCCGCATTCAAGTCGTCTCGACCCTGCCCAAAGACTTCCACGGCGTTAACACGGCCTCGGAAGTCGCCGTGCATCCGTCGGGGAAATACGTCTACGGGGCTAATCGCGGGCACGACAGCATCGCGATCTTCACCGTCGACGCGGCGAGCGGCAAACTCGCGCCGGACGGTCACGAATCGACGCAGGGGAAAACGCCGCGAAACTTCGCCATCGATCCGACGGGCAGTTTTCTGCTGGCCGCCAACCAGGACTCGGACTCGGTGGTCGTCTTCCGCATCGACCCGGCCACGGGCCGACTGCGGCCGACGGGGCAAAAGCTGCGGATGAAAGAGCCGGTCTGCGTCCGCTACGTGCTGCTGGGCCGCTCGTAGTGGTGCGTCTACGGCAAAGCGTCAGGCCTTGGGTGGCACTGGCGGCTTGTCCGCCAGTGTCTTAAGCAGCTTGTACTGTGGAGATAGACACTGGCGGACAAGCCGCCAGTGCCACCCTCAACCCACCATTCAGCGAGTAGAAGCTGCGCCGTGACTCTGGATAAGATGCAAAGAGGCGCCGCGCTCCATGCCGCGGGGTCGTTGCCGCGTTTTTTTCTGCACCGTCCGGAGATCGGAATGCGTTGCGCTCGGTTCGGGGCCCTGCTGATTTTTTTGGCGCTCACCGGCGGCCCCAGCGAGCCGCGCTTGCAGGCGGCGGCCGACATGTCCGTGGCCGAGCTGGCTGCCAAGGTGAACGAGTCGACAGTCACGATTTCCGTCTCCGGCCGCGACGGCGAGCGGAGCAGCCTGGGAACCGGATTTGTCATCGACAAAAGCGGTCTGATCGCGACCAACCTGCACGTGATCGGCGAGGCGCGGCCGATCGTCGTCACGCTGGCCGACGGGCGGCGGCTCGACGTCACGGAAGTGCATTCGACCGACCGCACCATGGACCTGGCCGTCATCCGGGTCAAAGCCGACAACCTGAAACCGCTCGAGCTGGGCAACTCCGACGCGCTCAAGCAGGGGCAGGACGTCGTGGCCGTCGGCAATCCCCGCGGTCTCGAGCACAGCGTGGTGAGCGGCGTTGTCTCGGCGATTCGGGTGATCGACGGCAAGCCGATGGTGCAGCTCGCCATGCCGATCGAGCAGGGCAACAGCGGCGGACCGCTGTTGGATCGCCAGGGGCGGGTCGAAGGTGTGATCACCATGAAATCGGTCATCACCGAAAACCTGGGCTTCGCGCTGGCGATCAATGCCCTCAAGCCGCTGCTCAAGAAACCCAACCCGGTGCGGATGGATCGCTGGCTGACGATCGGCGCACTTGATGGCCACGAATGGTCGCCGCTGATGGGCGGCCGCTGGCGGCAGCACGCCGGGCACGTCGTCGTCGAAGGTCCAGGCACCGGATTCGGCGGCCGCACGCTGCTGGTTTCCAAACGGCCGACCCCCGCTGTCCCCTATGAAGCGGCCGTGTGGGTGCAGTTGAAACGCGAAGACGAAGCGGCCGGCCTGGCGTTCGCCATGCACGACATCGATCGCCACTACGCCTTTTATCCCTCCAACGGCCGCATGCGACTCACGCGGTTCGACGGGCCCGACGTCTATTCGTGGCACATCCTCAAAGAGGTGCGCACGCCGGCCTATCGGCCCGGCGAATGGAACCGGCTCAAGGTCCGCGTCGAAAAAGAAATGATTCGCGCCTTCGTGAACGACGTGCTGGTCTGCGAAGTGAGCGACGCGGAATTCCGCGAGGGGAAGCCGGGACTGGCGAACTTTCGCGACACGCACGCCGAATTCAAGGGGTTCGACGTGGGTTCCATCGTTCCCTCCGTGCTGCCTCCACCGGACGTAACCGATCGCGTGGAGCGGCTCGCACGCGAGATGAAAGACGAAAAAGCCCCCGACGCGAAAACCTTGACCGACCTTTTGCCCAATGCCGACGCCGGCGTGCGGGCTCTGCTCAATAGTGCTGAGCGCCGCGAGCGCGAAGCCAAGCAGCTCCGCCGCGCGGCCGATTCGCTCCGCTCACGGCGGACGCAGCGGGATATTGCCGCCCTGTTCGATCACAAGGCAGAGAAAGACGTCGATTTATTGCGGGCCGCGCTGCTCGTCGCCCGCATGGACAACGACGATCTCGACGTCGACGCCTATCTCCGCGAAATCGACGGCTTTGCCCGCACCATTCGCGAGGGACTCAAGCCCAAGGCCGACGACCAGGCAAAGCTCGCCGCGCTCGACGAGTTCCTCTTCAAGAAGATGGGCTTTCACGGTTGCCGCACCGAATTCGAGAGCCGCTCCAACAGCTACTTGAACGAGGTGATCGACGATCGCGAGGGGCTGCCGGTGACCCTCTCGATTCTGTATATCGAGCTGGCGCGTCGGCTCGGCGTCAGCGTGGTGGGGATCGGCCTGCCGGGACGATACCTCGTGCGGCTGGAATCGGTGAAAGACAATTCGACGTTGATCGACGTCTATGAAGCGGCTCGCCGGCTCTCGCACACCGAAGCCGAGGTCCAGGCGCACAGCCTTTCCGATGTGCCGGTGACGCCCGAGACCTGGTTGCCACAATCGAAGCGCGAGATTCTCTATCGCCTGGTGAAGAACCTGGCGGCTAGCGCCGAGGACGCCAGCGATGCCGAGGCCATGCTCCGCTACATCGACGTGATGCTGGTCCTCGATTCCAATTCCGTGCTCGAGCACTGGCGACGGGCCGTGCTGTGCTACCAGACGGGTCGCAAGGCCGATTCGTTGGCGGAATGCGACTGGCTGTTGGCCAAGGATCAGCACCAGGTGGCGCACGTCGCCGATGTCAGCCAGATTCAGGAGCTCAAGAGTCTTTTGGAGGCCGAACCGTGAGGTTGTTTCGCTTCGGGTGTGTGGGCGCGATGGCGTGTGGCGTCGCGGTCGTTTCCGCGTTCGTCCTGCCCGGCGCAGCGGCTCGCGCAGCCGCCGGTGCCGCTGACTCCGCCGGTGGCTTTGAGTGGGTCGATCGCGCAGGCGAGGGGACGGCCGACCTCATGTACGACGGCAAGCCGGTGCTGCGCTACATGTACGCCTTCGACCGTTCGACGCCGCAGCGGACGACCGAAACGTTCAAGGTCTTTCACCATGTCTTCGGCCCGGGGACGGAAGACCTGATCACCAACGGCCCGGGCGGCCTCTATCCCCATCATCGCGGGCTGTTTGTCGGCTGGTGGAGGACGCGGTTCGAGGGGGGCGAAATCGACTCGTGGCACTGCATCAAGGGAGCGCACCAGCGGCACGTGCGCTTCGTCGAAAAGGGGGGCGATGCGCATTCGGGCTTCATGACCGCCGAGATCGCCTGGAACGACGGCAAGGATCAGCCGGTCATCGATGAAGTCCGCACTGTTCGCGTGACCAACGTCGGCAAGCCCGGCGGTCTGCCCGCCTGGCAGATCGACTGGTCCACGCGCCTGGAAAGCCGTCGCGGCAAGATCGTGCTCGAAGGCGACCGCCAGCACGCGGGCTTTCAGTTCCGCGCGGCCCAATCGGTGGCGGAGAGTAAGTCGGCCACGTTCATTCGGCCCAAGGGTTTTCCGCAGCAGCCGCAAGCGTTCGAGGTCGACGACAAGAAAGACCCGGACAAGTTCACCAACCTGGGCTGGGAGGCGATGTCGTACTCGATCAACGGCAAGCCCTACACGGTGACCTATTTCGAGGACCCGTCGCTGCCCAAGCCCTCGCGGTATTCCGAGCGTCCGTACGGCCGCTTCGGCGCGTACTTCAAGACGACGCTGACGCCCGAGACGCCCCTCAACATGCACTACCGCCTGATCGTCACGGCCGGCGCCCCTCCCGACCGCGACGCAATCCAAGCGGAGTACGACCGCTTCGCCGCCGAGGTGTCCCGCCAACCGCTGGCCTCACGCTAGGGGCGAGAGGTCTCGGTCCCCAGGGGACATCGATGTCAAAACCAACCGTCGCCATTCTGGGCGCGAGTGCCGACCGGGCGAAGTTCGGTAACAAGTCGGTCCGCGCTCACGCGCGGGCGGGCTACGAGGTCTATCCGGTCAACCCGTCGGGAGGTGAGATCGAGGGACTGCCCGTGTCACGCTCACTGGCAGACATTCCCGCTGAGCGGCTCGACCGCGTCAGCGTCTACCTGCGGCCGGAAATTGGACTCGCCGTTTTGCCGGAGATCGCGGCGAAGGCCGTAGGGGCGGAAGTCTGGTTCAATCCGGGGAGCGCGAATCCGGCCCTGTTGGCCAAAGCCCGCGAGCTGGGGCTGAACGCGATTGCAGCGTGCAGCATCGTCGATCTGGGACTGAGCCCTTCCCAGTTTCCGGACGCTTAGCTTTTTCCGCCTGGTGCCTTCACGGTCTGCGAGAGTATGCCAAGTTTTGTGCCAACGCGACCGTGGGACATCGTCTTTCTCGTGGGCTTCGTCGCCTATATTGTCATTCGCGCAATCTACCAAGAGCGCGCGAAGGGCATTGAGAGGCCGGTCAGCCGCTTCGACCGCAAAGAACTCGCCCTCCTGGTGCTTGTCTTCCTCGGATGCATTCTGCTCCCGGTCATCTATCTATTCACCAACTGGTTGGCGTTTGCCGACTATCCTCTGCCGCCCTATTTTCCGTGGGCTGGCGCGGCGGTGCTGATCGCCGCGCTTTGGCTGTTTTGGCGCTCGCACGCCGATCTGGGCCAGAACTGGTCGGCCACATTAGAGCTGCGGAAGGACCATCAATTGGTGCGGCACGGCGTCTATCGTTCGATCCGCCATCCCATGTATGCCGCGATTCTGCTGTTCGGTCTGGCACAAGGGCTGCTCTTGCAAAACTGGCTTGCGGGCTGGTCGGGGTTCGTGACGTTCGCCGTCATGTATTTTGTTCGGGTCCCCAACGAAGAACAGATGATGTGCGAGTTCTTCGGCGACGAATATCGCGACTACATGCGGCAGAGCGGCAGGGTCATCCCGCGCAGAAGGATAAAGGGCGAGGCGTAAGCGACCGGCAGGCTAGCGCAACCGGGCGCTAACGCCCGCGGCCGGTCCTCCGCTGGCGACCAGCTCCGGCGCGGACGGTGTGCTCGCCGGCTGCTCCACGGCGGTGCGCCGACTGAAGTCCGGCGGCGTGAGTTGCGCAAGTGTCGGGCGGAAGATCACCACCAGCAACAGGGGCACGTACCAGAGCGAATAAACGCCGCCTTGCTGCGGATACCAGAACTGCGTGCCGATGATGATCGCCGCCGAATTGGCGATCAGGTGTTCGAGTGTTTTGTGCCGCGGCCAGACGGAGATCACGATCGTCCCCGCGCAGAACGCTACGAATACCGGGATGCGGTAAGCAGCGATGTCCGGCTGCCAGAAGCCGCCGCTCGAATTGTCGCGGAACGAAAGGGCCGGCCAGTCGATGGCAGAGCCGATCATCTGATTGATGAACGACGTCGTGTCGGCCGACGTCAGAATCAGGCTGCCGACCAGCACCACACTCACCGCCGCCAGTCCCCCGGCAAATCGGGCCGCGCCGCGGCGATCGTAAAATAAGAACCAGAGCGGCAGGAGAAACACGGGAAAGAACAGCGTGCCGCAGGCGAACGCCATCAACGCCCCGGCCACGATCGGGCGCCGGTACGAAGCGATCGCCCACAGAATGAACGCCGACGGCAGCACGTAGTTGAGTCGACCAACGTCGTACGCAGTGCAGGGGAGCAGCATATACAAGGCGGCCATCGCCATGCCGATCTGCAGATCGCCAAAGTGCCAGCGTCCGATACAGGCCAACGCCACGATCACCAACAGATGCGCGATGATCGATGCGACGCGGGCCGCATAGAGGGCGGTCGTTGTGGCCGACGCCGCCGGCTTGGGCTCCGCACTCATCGTCGCCGCCAATGGCGGAATCACCTTGACGATGGGGGCGGTGAAGACGGCCGCAGCCGGACCGGCTTTCGCGTCGTCGGGGGCCGCGTCATGCGGACGATCGGGCTTGGGCGGGGCCTCTTGGCGATTGATCAGGCGGACGCCGGCCTCCGCCGTCTGCACGCTCGAGGCCGGCACGTCATTCGACGTCCAGGCGTGAATCGAGAGGAAGATGAAGGCCACCGCGCAGAGAAACGTGAGCCCTGGCGTGTTGAGATTCTGTTCCAGCCGCGGCCGGCGCGTGAAGTAGCCGTCGAAGATCAGCCGCAGCATCCACACGCCGCAGACGGCAAACACCCACACGTAGCCGGTGGGGGAACCCGATTTCGCCAGCAGGATGCCGGGGGAGATCAGCAGGAGCGTCAGGAGGTCGCCGTTTCGCAGCGAAGCGAGGCGATTGAAGCGGAAGTAGATCGCGACGATCAGGAAGAACGACAGGCAAAGCCACGTTTTGGGGCCGACCTTATAGCCGTTCAGAATTTCTTCCATAGCCCGTTCCGCCAGAAGAGCTCCGCCACGCCGGCCTCCAGCCGTCCCGTTCCGACGGGAACGCGCAAAGAGCCGAGCAACGGACCTGATACATCTTCAAGCGAATACGCAGGACAAAGTCCCACGAACGCGAATGCGGCATTCGGAACCGAATGGTCCGCGCATCCCCATGCGAGCAGCGCGGCCGCAAAGAGGATCGCAACCCGAGAGCACGCAAGCATGCCAGCCTGATGCCGTCAATTTTCACCTGTCCCAAAGGCGAACACAACGGCGACCGGGAGAATACCATCACCCGCGGCAGGCAACAACTGTACAGGCGCAAGCCGGCTGGTGCAGCGAAGCGAGTGCATTGCCACTGAAGGCGTCGGCCATTGCTACGACTACATTCCACGCCGCCGACGGGCCGTCAGCGCGGCCAGAGTGAGTTGGCCGAATTGGCGGTGGCGGCGGAAGCGCCTGATGTCGTCGGCGATCCGGTGGTCAGGCGCAGGCTCGGATTGGACTGCGCTTCGGGGCCGAGCATCGGTGCTGCATCTTCGTCGACCGGCTTCGGCGGCGTTGGCACCGCGTCGAAGCCGGGCATCGGCGAACCGGGGAACGGCGCGGTCGAACCGGGCAGTCCAGGCAGCGGCGGACCAGGAGGCTCGACGGACTGCCGGAACGAACGATTCGACGTGTCGTTTGCTT
>Ga0210390_10004443_pt1 | contig 11816 bp, 11 predicted proteins | sample IncBWH11OmetaG_FD_161050 | JGI IMG/M metagenome (GOLD analysis project Ga0210390, IMG submission 161050) | Forest soil microbial communities from Barre Woods Harvard Forest LTER site, Petersham, Massachusetts, United States - Inc-BW-H-11-O ... | reverse complement strand
GAAACTATGTTACCAAGCCGTCGTCGCAATCGTTTTTGTCGCGCGGCCGGCCGAGGGAGAAACATGACACTTCGCATTGATCGCCGGGCTTTCTCGTTGCTCGGCCTTGGGGCCGGCTTTGGCACGATCTTGCCGCCGTTGCGCGCCTTTTCGCCTTCACGTGCCTTGGCGGCGGATGCTTACCCGTCGCGTCCCATTCACCTCATGATCGGCTTCACACCGGGATCGTCCTCCGACATCACCGGGCGGGTGTTTGCCAACGGCGCATCGCAAATCCTCGGCCAGAACGTCGTGGCCGAGAACAAACCCGGCGCCGGCGGCAGCATCGCCGCTGGCCTCGGCGCGCGCGCCGCCAATGACGGCTACACGCTCTATCCGCAAGCGCTGTCGACGCTGACCTACAAGATCACGCATCCCGACGCGTCGTTCGACATGGTCACGGATTTTGCGCCGATCGCGCTGCTGGCCACTGGCGCTATGGTCATGGTGGTCGATCCGAAAATCGGCGTGAACAGCGTTGCCGAATTCACCGCGCTCGCCAAATCGAAGCCCGGGCAGATCCTGTTCGGCTCGGTCGGGCCCGGCAGCCTGCCGGATCTCTGCGGCGAGCTTTATGCGCAGCGCGCCGGCGTGAAGCTGGTGCAAGTGCCCTATCCCGGCAGTCCGCAGGTCATCATCGATCTCATCGCCGGCCGCGTGGCGATGAATTTCGCCATCGCCTCCTCGGTGCTTGGCCAGATCGCTTCCGGCCAAGTCAAACCCCTCGCCATTGCCGCTGACAAGCGTTCGGACCTGCTTCCCGACGTGCCCACCATGGCCGAAGCCGGCATCCCCGATTTCGACACGCCGCTGTGGTTCGGCCTGCTCGCGCCCAAGGGCACGCCACAGCCGGTAATCGACAAGCTCGCCGACGCAGCCCGCAAGGCGATGCACGCGCCGGCGGCCGTGGACGCGCTGCACAAACAGGGTTTTGTGCCGGACGATATGGGACCGGATCAGTTCGGCGCTTTCATCAAGAGCGAAATCGCGCGCTGGTCGCAGGTCGCGCAGGCGGCCGGGCTGGTCAAGGCGTAATCTGTTTCACCCCGCCGCGGTGACCTTGAAGTGTGGCGCCCACGCATTGAACGCAACGCGGCGGCCAAGAGTGGAGCGGTGTTAGGCGGCAAGCCCTCGCGTTTTGCAACGATAAGGCCGCCGATTCGTGGCGGCCCTACCGTTCAGAACGATTGACGCTGAGACTTACTTCTCGGAGTCATCCGGATTCGGGATTGCGACAACGCCGCCGTCCCTGTCGTAGCCGGATATCGTGTAGGCCGACGTTCCGTGGGTGATGGGATGCGCTTTCTTCGCGAACGCCGGGCTCACGAGCAAGGTGGCAATTGCGAGCGCAGACAAAATCAACTTTGTACCGATCGATTTCATCGTAGTTCTCTCATGTTTCAGCGTCGCCCTTGCCCGCAGAACTAGCTCTTATTTTGCGATGCACAAGAATTAGAAATTCACGCCGCCGTCACAAATTCGTTATGGAATAGAACGCCTTCAGCGAAACAGGCGCGGATGTCGTAAGGAAATATACTGCGATGCAACCAAATTGACCAGCGGGCCGAATTTTGCGCCAGGCAGTTGCCCATCCAGTGATCAACAAAAGGTGGGGACCGCCGGCGATGCAAGGCGCGGATATTCCGCATTTGACGGTTTAGTTTTCGGCGCGGGTATCTACGTAGATGCAACATGATGAAGATGGAAGTTTCTTCGAAAAAAGGACTATCACGCTCAAACAAAATACCGAAACCGCGTTTGATTCGATCAAATCGATCGGGCTCTCGCAGGATTACGCCGCCGCCGTCACCTTGAACCGCGGCGCCAGCACCGTTCCTCGCAGCGTCGCCGCAAGCGCCGTCATCTCATCGCGCGACAGCGGCGCGTAAGGCGGATAAGGCTCGCCGGCGGGAATGCCGATCAGGTTCATCGCCGCCTTCATGGCCGGCGCCAGCCCGCGGTGCATCCACTTCGCCGGGAATAGCGCGAACTGAAGCTGGATTGCGGCGGCGCGCTCGTAGTCCTTGGCGAGGAATGCATCGATGACGTGACGCGCAATTTCGCAACCCGGTGGCGGCATCGTCGCGCCGGAGCCGCCAAGCTGCAGCGTCGCCAGCAGCATCTGCATGGTGGTGAAGTAGCGCGCATGACCGGCGCGATCGATCTCGACGATCAGCCGCGACACGCGGGCGAGATCGCGCGACGACTCCTTGATCAGTTGCACGTTCGGCAGCTTCGCCAGCGCTATCGTGTCCGGAATGGAGACGTCGGCGCCCGGCCCGGGATTGAGGTAGAGCGTGATCGGCAATTTCGTCTCGCGGCCGATCGCCTCGAAATAAGCGATCAGATCGGCCTGCGTCGGCGGCCCGGCAAACGGCCGCAGCGGCGCCAAGAGCTGCACCGCCGCCGCGCCGAGCCGTTCGGCCTCGTGCGCAAGCGCGATCGCGGTCTTGAAGGAAGGATGCGAGACGCCGACCATCACCGGCACGCGACCGCCGACGCCGTCAATGGTGCGCCGGATCAGCGCCTTGCGCTCTTCGAGGCTCAGATAAGTGTATTCCTGCGTCTCGACGCCGGCGGCCACCACCATGGTGGCGCGGCAGTCGTCGACGATGTAGTCGATCTGGCGCTTGAGCGCGGCTTCGTCGACCGTGAGCTCGGCCGTGAACGGCGTGAGCGGCGCGACGATCAGGCCGGGTTCTTTGGCTGGCATTTCCATACGGCACTCCTGGCGGCCACTGGGATACTAGGCCAGGAGCATAGCATCTCACCCCATCAGCAACACCGGCTCGCGGCCAATGAGCCGCGCCAGCGAGCGCAGCCGATTCATCACCCGCTCGCCGGCGAGCGCCGCGTAGTCGCCCGGCAGGCGGAGCGCCAGGCGGTGCCGCTCGATGGCGAGCGGGGTCTTCGGCAGCACGCCCGGCATCGCGGCGGAAACCACATAAGCCAGCCGAAGCGCCGCACCGAGCACGCGAGCGCGGTCGAGGAGCCGGGTCGAAACCAGCTCGCGCAGCCGTGGTGAGAGTTCGTCGTCCATCACGAGCCCGACATGGCGGAAGAACACCGACAGAGCCAGATAGGCGCGGCCCTGATGGTCGATGCCGGAAAAGCCGCCATGGGCGATGATATTGAGCGATTGTTCGCCGCGATAATCGGGGTGGGCGCGCCAGCCGATATCGGCGAGCAAACACGCGGCGTGGCGCAGCCGGCGTTCCTCGGCGGTTTCCTCGAGGCCGGAGGTGGCGAAGAAACGATCGGTCCAGCCGATCAATTCCTCGCCGTGCTGCGGCGAGCGCGAGCGCAACTGATTGAGATGGCGCGCCGCCTCGATCAGCGCGTCTTTCTCCTTGTCTTTTTTGTTGAGTAGCGAATAGAGCAAGCCCTCGCGCACGCCGAGCGCCGAGAACACCACCTGCCGCGGCTTGCCGACGCGCAGGATGTATTCGAGCACCAGCGCGGCATACGGCAACAGCGGCCGCCGCGCATTGTTCACCACCTCGATGTTCGAGAGCGTATCGACGTCGACGCGGTGCACGAGCTTGGCGAATTCGAGCGCTTCATCGGCGGGAATGGCATAGCCGTGCATCACGTGCAGCGGATAGCCGGTCTGCCACATGTGCAGCCGCGCCACCGAGCGCCAGGTGCCGCCGACGGCATAGAAGTTGCGATCCTCGCAGGCCTTGAGCACCGGCAGGCCGTTGAGCGATTTCTTGACGAATTTTTCCGCCTTTTTGACTGACTTCCCCGAAATATCCGCAAGCGCCAAGCCGCCGAGCGGGCGGGTCACGCCATGCCGCGCGCGCGTGCCGCGGACGTCGACCAGCTCCAGCGAGCCGCCGCCGAGATCGCCGACGACGCCGTCGGCGCGATGCACGCCGGAAATCACGCCGAGCGCGGTGAGCTCGGCCTCCTGGCCGCCGGAGAGCACGTCGATCTCGGCGCCGATGGTGCGTTGCGCGAGCTTGATGAAAGCCGGGCCGTTCTTGGCGTCGCGGCAGGCGGCGGTGGCAATGGCGAGAGTCTTCGTCACACCCATGGTGTCGCACAGCGCCCGAAACCGCTTGAGGGTGGAGAGCGCATGCTGGACCGCGTCGGCGGCCAATAGCCGCGTCGACTGCACCTCGCGGCCCAGGCCGCAGAGCGCCTTTTCGTTGAATATCTCGGTCGGGCTGCGGGTCAGCCCCTCATAGGCGACCAGGCGCACGGAGTTCGAACCGATGTCGACGACCGCGATCGGCGGGCCGTGGTCGAGACGGCCCTGGGCGTCGGTTCCGTTGCGGCTCATCGATCGCTTCGGCGCAAGACCATGCCGACCATATAAGGCGTCATCCGCCCGCTGGCCGCGGATAAAGATAGGGATGACATATGCCACCGTGGGCCCGGCAGAGGGTGGCCGGCGCAGACTATGCGATTCGCGGGGACTTCACATGCGTTCCGGGCGATGGCGCAGGCGCGGGATCGAATCCTTGGGCGACTTACCGCGGCCGGACAGGCTGGGATTGGTCATGAAATAGGTCGTCGAGTTGAACACTTCCTCGCCCGGCGCCGGCGCGATGCGCGACGAGGAGCCGTCGGCGAGAAGCTGCCAGCTCTGTTCGTTGTCCTTCAGATTGGCCACCATGATCTGATCGAGCACCTGCTCGTGCACGGTCGGATTGAGGATCGGGCACAGCGCCTCGACCCGGCGATCGAGATTGCGCGGCATCATGTCGGCGGACGAGATGTAAACCGCGGCCTTCGGGTGCGGCAGGCCATGTCCGGCACCGAAACAATAAATACGGCCATGTTCGAGGAAGCGGCCGACGATGGATTTGACCCGGATATTGTCGGACAGGCCCGGCACACCAGGCCGCAGGCAGCAGATGCCGCGCACCACGAGATCGATCGACACGCCGGCGCTCGAGGCGCGGTACAGCGCATCGATGATGTCGGGATCGACCAGCGCGTTCATCTTCATCCAGATCGCCGCCGGGCGGCCGGCCTGCGCATGCGCGATCTCTTCCTCGATGTGGTCGTGAATGCGCTTTCGCAAAGACAACGGCGAAATCGCCATGCGGTCCAGCTCGGCGGGCTCGGCATAGCCGGTGATGAAGTTGAAAATCCGCGCCACATCGCGCGCGATGATGGGGTCGCAGGTGAAGAATGACAGGTCGGTATAGATGCGCGCGGTCACGGGGTGGTAATTGCCGGTGCCGACGTGGACGTAGGAGGCGAGCGAAGGGCCCTCGCGGCGGACCACCAGCGACAGCTTGGCATGGGTCTTGAGCTCGATGAAGCCGAACACGACCTGCACGCCGGCGCGCTCGAGGTCGCGGGCCCAGCGGATATTGGCTTCCTCGTCGAAGCGGGCCTTCAGCTCGACCAGCGCGGTGACGGATTTGCCGGCTTCCGCGGCTTCGGCCAGCGCCTTGATGATGGGCGAGTCGGCCGAGGTGCGATAAAGCGTCTGCCTGATGGCGACGACGTCGGGATCGCGCGCCGCCTGCAGCAGGAAGTTCACCACCACGTCGAAGGATTCGAAGGGATGGTGGACGACGAAATCCTTCTGCCGGATCGCGGCAAAGCAGTCGCCGCCGTGATCGCGCACGCGTTCGGGATAGCGCGGCGCATAAGGCACGAATTCGAGATCCGGCCGATGCAGGTTGGCGATCTGGCCCATCTCGTTGAGCGCGAGCACACCGTCGACGCTGAACACGCTGTCGTCGGTGGCGCCGAGCGCCCGTTGCACGAAGCGGCGCAGCTCCACGGGCATGGTCGATTCGATGTCGAGGCGGATCACGATGCCGCGGCGGCGGCGCTTGAGCGCGGTCTCGAACATTCGCACCAGATCTTCGGCTTCTTCCAAGATCTCGACTTCGGAGTCGCGGGTGACGCGGAACGCGCCGAGGCCCTTCACCGCATAACCGGGAAACAGCTTGCCGATGAAAAGGCTGGTCACGCCTTCAATGCTGATCAAACGCACCTCGCCGCCGTCGCCCGCCGGCGGCAGGCGCACAAAGCGTTCGAGCCGGTTGGGCAGACGGATCAGCGCGTTCATCGCCTTGCCGTCCTTGGCGCGGGCAAGCTGCAAGGCGATGGTGAAGCCGAGATTGGGAATGAACGGAAACGGGTGCGCCGGATCGATCGCGAGCGGCGTCAACAGCGGAAAGACGTGGGCCAGAAAGTAGTCTTCGAGCCAAGTCTTTTCCGCCCTGGTAACGTCTTGACCGTCGACCAGAACGATTCCGGCATCGCGGAGCAAGGTGCGTAGCTCGCGCCATTGCGCCTGCTGATCTTCCACCAGGAGAGAGACGGCCTCGGCAATGCGCAAGAGCTGTTCCGCAGGCGTCAAGCCTTCGGGACTCATCGTGTTGATGCCCTCGCGCACCTGCGCGCCAAGGCCGGCGACACGCACCATGAAGAATTCGTCGAGGTTGTTGGCCGAGATCGAAAGGAACTTCAGCCGCTCGAGCAGCGGATTTTTCGGATTGGCCGATTCCTCAAGGACGCGCCGATTAAAATTCAGCCACGACACTTCGCGGTTAATGAAACGGCTGGGGCTGGAAGCGAGATCGGAATCCGGCGGGTGGGCAACCGCCTCCGGCGACCGCAGAGGCTCTTCCAGCCGCTGCACGCTCCCGGATTCTCGTGCAACGGCAGTGGCTTGGCCGCGGTCGGCCATGGCAGTTTCATGCTCCTCAAGCGCTATGTTGGCCACCTTTGGTAACAATCCGATGAACGCAGCTTATTGAGATAACGCGGCGCGACGGCCTTCCGTCAAGCCCGGCAGTGCTCTCGGCTGCACAGTGGCAACGAAAATGCACGAATCCGAGGCGCTTCGCCGGAGGGCATACGGTGGCGCTACACCGCGCCGCGAAACATTTCGGCCGCGAGCGCCCGGCTGGGCGGGCGGCCCTGACGCAAAGCCTCTTGGTCGAGCGCAATGACCGCGACCCGGGCCGCGGCGAAAGAACGCTCGATATGCGTCGAGATGTAACCAACGACGCTTTCGTCGAGTTGCAGCTGACGGTCGGCGGCAAGCTTGAGGATAACGCCGCGCAGCATGGCATCATCCGGTGCCCGGAGCACAATGACCGGCAACGCGCGCAGCCGCGATACGGCGTCCGGCAGCGCCACCGGCCAGAGCGACGGCGCGCTGCGTGCCGTGAACAGCAGAAACGCGCCGTCCTCGCGGGCCAGATTGATCAGATGGAACACCGCCCGTTCGTCCGTGATGGCGGCCGCATCCTCGACGACCAAAGCGCCGGTCGCGAGCGCGGCGGGAACGTCGATTTCGCCAAGCGCGCGACCGGAAACGACGCGCGCTCCCGCCACTCCCGCCCAGATGGTCGCCAAATGCGTCTTGCCCGATCCCTCCGGTCCGACCAGCGCGATGGCGCGCGCCGGCCAATCCGGCCAAGCATCGATCAGCGCCAGCGCGCTTTCGTTGGAAGCCCCCGATAGGAAATCCTCGCGCGCAAAGCTTTCGGCATGATCGAGCGCGAGCGCAAGCTGCCGCGGGGGAAAGGACGTAGCGCTTATGATGGCCGGCTCCCGGTGTAGAGCGGACTGGCGAGGTAGCGCCGCAGCGCAAACCGGATCAGCACGCCGGCCACCGCCGCCAGCGGCACCGCCAGCAACAGCCCGACGAAGCCGAACAGATAGCTGAAAGCGAACAGCGCAAACATCAGCCAGACCGGATGCAAGCCGACGCTGTAGCCGACGAGTTTCGGCGACAGCACATTGCCTTCGAGGAACTGGCCGATCAGCACAACACCGACGACGATGACGATGCGGCCCCATTCCGGAAAGAACTGCGCAACGGCGACGCAGAGCGAGACCACGAGCGCAGTCAGCGAACCGACATAAGGAATGAAGCTGATCAGCCCGCAAACCACACCGATGAGAAAACCGAAATTCAGGCCCGCCAGAGACAACCCGACCGCATAATATGAGCCCAGGATCAGGCAAACCCCGGATTGGCCGTGGACGTACGCCGATACGGACGCGTCGATCTCGTGCGCGAGGCTGCGCACCGTTTCGCGCTGCTGCAGCGGGATCAATTGATCGACACTGGTTACGATCCGGTCCCAGTCGCAACCCAGATAAAACGCGACAACGGGCGTAATGATCAAAAGCGAAAAGATCGAAATCAGCGACTTGCCTTTCGCCCACAGCGAAGCCAGAAGACCGGTCACATATCCCATCGCCTGATTCATGATGTCGCCGGCGGATCCACTGGCGACATTGTCGCCGACGACGCGTTTGAGCCACGGATATTTCGGGTCGCTCACCAGCGCTTGCAAACGCTGCGCGTAAGCCGGCGAATTGTCGATGAAGGAAGACAGTTGCCGCATCAGCGGCGGCGTAATCAAGAGAAGCAGCAGCACGAAGGCGAGAGCGAAGCCGGCCAGGATGATGAACGAAGCAAGCGTCCGGCTCATGCCGCGCTTGGTCAGCCTTCTGGTGAGGGGATCGAGCAGGTAGGCGATCGCCATGCCGAGAACGAACGGCAGCAAAATGGGGCTTAACAGCCACAGCAAGCCGACGAAAACGGCGAGCGCAGCGCTCCAGAACACGATGTTGCGCTCGATCTGCATTGCGCTCCCTTCAAGCGGGTACTCGAAGCAATCAGTGACCGGCGCCGAATGAGTTCATGTGGCGGATCCACTCCGCGAGATAGAAGGCGATCGAAAGCAAGGTCAAGACCGCGACCAGCGCCATGGTAGCGTTCGTCGCGACTACGGCGTCGAAATCGAAGGCATGTTCGCCCATGACCAGGGCGGCAAGCAGGATTTGCGCCACCGTGTTGAATTTGGAGACCAACAGCGGCCGTATCGGCATCGGCCGGCCCACCATCCAGGCGAGCAGGAAAGCGCTGATGATCATGATATCGCGCGACACGACAAGAATGACGAGGAATATCGGCAGCGCGCCGGCGATGCCGAGCGAAACGTAGATCGACACGATGAGCGCCTTGTCGGCCAGGGGATCGAGGTATTTGCCGAGTTCGCTCGCCATGTGGAAGTTTTTGGCGAGGAAGCCGTCGACGGCATCGCTGATGCCAGCCGCCAGGAACAGGAGAAAGGCAATACGCATCTCTCCCGACGTGATCGCCCAGACCACGACCGGCACCAGCAGAATCCGTCCGAGCGTAATGAGATTTGGGATACTCAAACCGCGCCCCGGCGCATTGTAGTCAACAATGCAATATAGCGACGCGCCTGCGCTTGCACACCCGGCGATTCCGACGTAGGAGGCGCGGTCAGTGCCTTCCCCGGCCGGGAAGGCTCGTTTGTCCGAATTGGTGGCATTCGTGGATAAGGCGCGCTACGCGGCGGCTGGCGTCGATATCGATGCCGGCAACCGCATGGTGGAATTGATCAAGCCGCTGGTGCGCGCCACCGCGCGCGCAGGGACCGGCGCCGAAATCGGCGGCTTCGGCGGCCTGTTCGATCTCAAGGCCGCCGGCTTTGACGATCCGATCCTGGTCGCCGCAACGGACGGTGTCGGCACCAAAGTCAAAATCGCCATCGAAACCTCCCGCCACGACACGATCGGCATCGACCTCGTTGCCATGTCCGTCAACGACCTTATCGTGCAAGGTGCCGAGCCGTTGTTTTTCCTTGATTATTTCGCTTGTGGCAAGCTCGATCCGGAGATTGGAGCGGCAGTGGTGAAAGGCGTCGCCGTGGCATGCCGCGAGGCCGGCTGTGCTCTGATCGGCGGCGAAACCGCGGAAATGCCTGGCGTCTACCGGGGCGACGATTATGACCTTGCCGGCTTCGCCGTCGGCGCCGTGGGACGGAAGGATGTATTGCCGCGCACCGACATTGTGCCAGGGGACGCCGTCATCGGACTCGCCTCCACGGGCGTGCATTCCAACGGCTATTCGTTGGTCCGCCGCGTCGCCGCCGATGCCGGACTGACCTGGGACAGTCCTGCGCCCTTCGACCGCGCGCGCAGTCTGGGCGAAGCACTGCTGACGCCGACGCGACTTTATGTGCGATCCTGCCTCGCCGCCATCCGCACAACCAAAGCGGTCAAGGCGCTCGCCCACATCACCGGCGGCGGCTTCACCGAAAACATCCCGCGCGTGCTGCCGCCGGGGCTCGGCGTTGCGCTGGAACTCGCTCGGGTTCCGGTGTTGCCGGTATTCAAGTGGCTGGCGCAAGCCGGGGACATCGGCGAAATCGAAATGCTGCGCGCGTTCAACTGCGGCATCGGCATGGTCGTCGTGCTGGATCGCGCCGGCGCTAATGCAGCGATCGAATGTTTCGCCGAGAACGGCGAAACGGTGGTTCGGCTCGGCGAAGTCGTCGCCCGCACGGGCAGCGCCGTCGATTTTCGCGGACATCTCGATCTTTCGCGGTGAGCCGGATGGCCAAAAAGCGCGTCGCCGTGCTCATCTCCGGCCGTGGTTCGAACATGACGGCACTGATCGAGGCGGCCAAGGCGCCGGACTATCCGGCGGAGATCGCGCTCGTCATATCGAACCGTCCAGATGCAATCGGGCTGACCTATGCGCGCGAGTCGGGAATTACGACCGCGCTGATCGATCACCTGCCGTTCGGCAACGATCGCGAAGCCTTCGAACGCGCGCTCGATTCCGAGCTGACGGCGCAACGCATCGACCTTGTGTGCCTTGCGGGATTCATGCGGCTTCTCACGCCCTGGTTCGTCACGCGCTGGAGCGGGCGTCTGCTGAACATCCACCCGGCGCTGTTGCCGGAGTTCAAAGGTCTCCATACCCATCGCCGCGCGCTTGCAGCCGGCGTCAAGCGGCACGGCGCTACCGTGCACTTCGTCGTTGCGGAAACCGATTCGGGGCCGATCATCGTTCAGGAGTCGGTCCCAGTGGCCGAAGGCGACAGCGAAGAGACGCTAGCCGCGCGGGTGCTCGAAATCGAGCACCGCATTTATCCGCAGGCACTGCGACTCGTCGCCGAGGGCCGGGTAAACCTCGATCATCCGGACGGCGTCGCAAAGAACGCGCGCTAGCTTACGCGCTACCGGCAACAAAAAACCCCCGGACAATGCCGGGGGCTACGAGAACCGGGTTGCCCGGTACTGGCTCACGCAACTTTCAGATTTTCCGCCGAGGTCCTGCCGCGGTTGGTCACAAGTTCAAACTCGACCTCCTGACCTTCATTGAGTGCACGCAAGCCGGCGCGCTCGACGGCGGAGATGTGGACGAACACATCCTTGTCGCCGGCCGACGGCTTGATGAACCCGTAGCCCTTGGTCGGATTGAACCACTTGACGGTGCCCTTCTGCATCGTCTGCCTCCTAAATCATTCCAGATGTCAGCGAAGACGCCAGCGCAAACTCTCCACACCAACCAACACACGCGGCGTGGAAAATTCGGCGACGAGCGCCACAAGCCAGATTTTGGGGGAAAGTCCGAAGCGTATGTGTCGTCAGCGTTTGTGTCGGCAAGACAGCACCAGCCGGATGGCCAAAATCCAATTGCGCGATCAACAAGCCCCAAAAATACGGCGCAACCATGGCTACACAAATGACCACGACGGACAAACATCGACACCGCTAATATCGTAACGAGAAGATGGACGCGTGCAGCGAAAGTGCTGCCGTTCGCGTAAATTTCGGCGCCACGACTGAATCTCGCACTTAGGCGCCGCTTGTTTGCCGTCCGCTCGCGCCGGCACTGCCTTCGTGCCAGCAGCGCCACAGCCCGCCCGCGGCAATTGCGAGCGCGGCACCCGTAGCGGGGGCCGCAAATTCGATTTGCTGGGCGAGTTGCCCGCCGAAGCTCGTGACCAAATGCCGCGACA
>Ga0210390_10004442_pt1 | contig 11817 bp, 10 predicted proteins | sample IncBWH11OmetaG_FD_161050 | JGI IMG/M metagenome (GOLD analysis project Ga0210390, IMG submission 161050) | Forest soil microbial communities from Barre Woods Harvard Forest LTER site, Petersham, Massachusetts, United States - Inc-BW-H-11-O ... | reverse complement strand
GACATACTGCCAGCAGCCATGGAGCAATCCAAAATAGGCCATCGCGGCAATCCTGACGCACACCAACACTGGAATGGCTGCAATGAGAATAGGACGATGAGGGAGGGTAAAATCGAATCGCAGCAACCAGGCGAGGACCAGGGAAAAGACGATTAGCGACGCCTGAAAGACGGCGAGGGACCAGCGTTTGTAGCGCAGCATCAAGCGCGGAGTGCTAAGCGTCATGATTGTCTTGACCAAGGCTTTGTGTCAGCTGATTGACAGCGGAGATGGCTTCGGGTCCGGGCGGCGGGTAGCGAGACAATGAGCCCTTAAATCCTGGATGTTAAAGCTCAACAGTTTGCTGAACAAATTCCCGTTCTCGACGTCAGCGCCTGCAGGTGCCGGCTAAAAGACTAGTTTTTCAGCAATCGTTAGGTTGTAAAATTTCTTCCCCCGAACCTCGCACGGCGGCGGAGAACTTTGTCAGACGTGCCGTGCTCGATGCGCGCACTTTTCACACTCAATGAAAGAGCCACGATATTCCTTTCTAGCTCACAGCATGGACTGCAACAGACAGCGGGCGGGAAGCGAAAAAGTCGCGAATGCAACCGGTCACGATCTCGACTTGGGCGGTAGTGGTTTCGGCGCTCATGGGCAGAGACATGACCTGCTTGCAGATGCTCTCAGTTTCCCCGAGGCCAGGATTTTCGAGCGCAAGGTCGCGGTGTTCCCACATCGTTTTAGGCCAGTGGATCAGAGTCTCCACTCCCTGCTCTTGCAAATGTTGGCGGAGTTGGTCGCGATGCGTTGTGCGGATCACATAGTTCTGGTAGCTGTCGAAATATTCCTCGCCGGGAAAATGGGGCAAGCGAAGGTCTTCGATTCCTTCCAGGCCCCTTCGATACAAGCTGGCCGTCTGTCTCCGGTGTTCGATCCAGTCGGGAAGGTGGCGCAGCTTGGCGTCGAGAACCGCGGCCTGAACGTTATCAAGCAATGCGGTGCAGCCGTGGTAATGGAATTCGCCGGTTTGCCGGTCTTCGCCGTTAAATCTCATGAGCGTTGCAAAGCGAGCAATTTCAGGATCGTTGGTGGTTACAGCGCCGCCATCCCCCAGACCGCCTAAGGATTTGAACGGGTAGAAGCTGAAACATCCGACAAGACCGAACGAACCTGCGTTTTTGCCTCGGAAGGTGGCGCCCAAGGCCTGGGCTGCATCTTCGATGACCGCCAGCCCATGCTTCTTTGCCACCGCTATGATTGCGTCCATATCGCACACCCGGCCGTTGAGGTGGACAGGGATCACAGCCTTGGTGCGAGGGGAAACCGCAGCCTCGAACTGATGGGGAGCCATATTGTAATCGTCGCGAACGTCGACCAGAACGGGCGTGGCGCCCGTGTGAACGATGGCCGAAACCGTGGCTACAAAAGTGTGGCCGACGGTGATGACTTCGTCTCCAAGTCCAACCCCGGCGGCCAGTAAGGAGAAATAAAGCGCGTGATAGCAACTATTCACACCGACGGCATAACGAACGCCGACAAATTCCGCCAGATGCGTTTCGAAATCACGCAACTGTTGACGGAGGACCAGATCACCTTTGGCAAGCGTATCGGTGATAGCAAAATCGATTTCACTTTTCATTCGACGGTAATGCTCGCGGGGATCTATGAACGGCACACGGTAGGACAAACGATTTTCCTCCTATTAACAAGATCCGCCAGCAGCGCGGTCTCTCGCGATTAGCCCGTACAGGTGGCAGCGAATGTTCGCTCTTTCTCTAATATGGAAGCGATGGCAGATGCGACCGCTTTGGCAGTAAGCCCGTGTTGAGCCCGAAGATATTCCTGCGTCCCGACGACGGGCGAGAATGTTGAGGGGAGGCCGAACCTGCGAAAAGTGTGCGGACCCGCGCCAGCTTCGGCCAACAACTCAGCAACCGCGCCGCCCAAACCGCCGTCTACACTATGTTCCTCAAGGGTGAAGACCGCACCGGTTTCGCGGGCGGCGGCCAGGATGGCATCGGCATCGAGGGGCTTCACAGTATGCATACTCAACACTCGCGTTTGTAAGCCCGCATGGTGGAGCGATTCGGCTACCTGGACGGCGGTTTCGAGCATCCCGCCGGTAGAAATGAGACTAAGGTCGCTGCCCTGGCTCACCTGGATCGCTTTTCCTAGCTGAAAGTCGATTGGCCCGCTATGGACCTGTGCTTCTCCAGCCCTCCCCAAACGCAAGTAGCACGGGCCTGGACGAGCGGCCACGGCTCGGGTTGCGGCCCCAGCTTCAGCCGGATCTGCGGGAGCGACCACAGTCATTCGAGGCAGCGACCGCATAATTGCCAGGTCTTCGGTCGCGTGGTGAGTCGAGCCCAAGGATCCGTACGCGAGTCCGCCTCCCACGGCAACGATCTTCACATTGGCGTTGTGATAGCAGACGTCGTTGCGCACCTGCTCCAGACAGCGGAGGATGGGGAAATTGGCGATGGAATAGGTGAATACAACCCTGCCGCTAAGGGCCATGCCGGCGGCTATGCCGGTCATGTTTTGTTCCGCGATGCCTGCATTAAGGAAGCGCTCGGGAAATCGCCGGGCGAATTCTTCAACCACGCCAAAACCGAGATCGCCCACGATTAAGTTGATCCGGTGGTCACGTTCAGCCAACGTCAACAATGCGTCAAAGAAAGCACCTCTCATTCGCTGTCACCCAACTCGGCCAGGGCGCGAGCCATCTCGTCGCGATCAGGAGCGCGGTAGTGCCACAACAGTTTGTTCTCCATGAAACTGACACCTTTGCCTTTCACCGTATGGGCGATGACGCAGGTCGGCTTACCTGCCGCGAAGGGAATGTCGGTCAAAGCACGCTCGATTTGCGCACAATCGTGGCCATCGATTTCGTGAACCGCCCAACCAAACGCTTTCCACTTGTCGGCAAAAGGTTCAAGGTCGAGAACCTCTTTCACCGTCCCCAGACTTTGAATCTGGTTGTAGTCGATGATTGCGATCAGATTGTCGAGCCGATGGTGAGGGGCGAACAAAGCTGCCTCCCAAGTCGAGCCCTCGTCGCACTCGCCGTCGCTAAGCATGGTAAAAACGCGGTAGGCTTGGCCGTCGCGCTTGCCAGCAAGAGCCATTCCGCATGCCAGGGGAAGGCCATGCCCTAGCGAACCCGTCGAAACCTCAACCCCCGGCACACCCACGTGGGTGGCATGTCCCGCGAGCCGTGCCCCATTCTCGTAGAAATGCTCCAACCACTCTTTCGGAAAAAATCCCTCCTCCGCCAGCACCGCATATAGCGCGGCACATGCATGCCCCTTGCTTAACACAAACCGATCACGATCGGCTGAGTCCGGCTTCTGCGGATCAATCCGCAAGATTCTGCCGTAGAGCACCGCCAGCAGATCCGCCATAGAATAGGCGGACCCAAGATGCGAGCTCTTCGCGCGATGGATCATGTGCAACGCGTGCAGGCGAATCTTTTTCGCCAGCGCCGCACGTTGCTCATCTTGCGCGCTCACACTCGGTATAGCCATGTTTTTCGTAGGCGTTTTCGTTGTCGAAAATCCTGAATGGTCGAAACTATTCCCGGATGGCTTTCAGCGTATTCACGATAATCTTGCAGTCGATCCAGAACGATCGTTTCTCCACGTATTCCAGACCCAGGCGGATTTTTTCCGGGCGAATCTTTATCTGGTAGGCGGCATGGGGATCGGCGCTTCCCCGCAACATTTCACCTTCGTTGCGAAATCGGATCGAGGCCCAATCCGTGATTCCGGGCCGCAAATCCAATAGCCGCTTCTCGTCTTCCGTGTATAACAGCACTTCTGGTAGCACTTCCGGGCGCGGGCCTACCAGGCTCATTTGTCCCGTCAGCACGTTCAGCAGTTGCGGCAATTCATCCAGCTTGTAATGCCGGAGAAATGCGCCGAATCGCGTAATGCGCGGATCGTCGGCTGAACTGGATGGCCCACCAATTTGGTCCGCGTTCGTGACCATGGTGCGAAATTTGAGCAGGCGGAATGGTTTCCCGCGCCGCCCCGCGCGGAGCCCGCGGTAAAACGTCGGTCCAGACGAACTCGCTTTGACTGCCAAGGCTGTCGCCGCCAGCACCGGGGCGAGTACGATCAGTCCCATCGCCGAAGCGAGCACGTCAAAGGAGCGTTTAATCATTTCTAATATGCGGTTACTTAGTTGGATCGAAAAACGCTGGGCCCAGAGAATGTGGGCAAGTTCCGTCAAGCAAAGTGTCGACAACGAAGCGGCCGAGGATGCTGGACCCAAATGTCGTGACGCGCTTGCCGGTACCGAAGAAGACAAAATCGCACCGCTCGGCCAATTGCATCGAGGGAGCATTCGTCTCCCTGGTGATGTACCAGATTCTTCGAAACCGCTGGCTGGAGCATGTGATCGCCTTTTGCAGAGTGTGGGCCGCGAGGCCCCTTCGCCGATGTTCTGGATGCGTCCACGTACCTATATTCAACTCGCCGCTGCGCATGAACGGGTAACGGAAAAAGGGAGGAAGAACGCAGCAACGCTGGACCACACGATTACCCTCTTTGATGAACAGGACGCGATAGTCCGGGTTTTTGAATACCCCAAATTGGTGAAACAGCCAGAATGCAAGGAATGGATACTGCGGCGAATCGGGCGGCAAAAGTTTTTGCCAGGAGGGTCGCCACACCTCGACGCCGTCCGACTCCGACAACTGGCTGTTCGGGCCCGGCTGCTCAACGCAATCCTTTACGTACAAACGGAAGCGCATGCGATGAAATAATTACCTGTCAGCCCCGGGGGCTTCTTCTTCCTTTCCAGTGTTCTCCGGGCAAGACCACCAGAACCAGCCCAAACAGCGTGCCCGCACCAAACACAAAGTGCCGCACCGCAAATACCAGCGGCAGCAGAAACGTGTAACGCGCTTCCCGCTCGCGTACCGCGATTCGCACCGACAACCCAAGGCTCGCGGCCGCATACAGTCCGGCAATGCCTAAACCGATCCACAAAAACACGCGACTCGCCACACCCAGCGCTAACGCCCCAAATAGGCTCAGCACCAACGCCGCCGGCACCCAGTGCCTCCACGACCACGCCCGTTTGCCGAATTTCATCACGTAGCTCACCCACACTCCGTCGGCAAAAACATGCCGCCGCAGCGCCCGTAGATTCCCGTCAGCCGCGTAGTTCACCACGATGTCAGGCATGACTAAGATTCGTCCGCCCGCTGCCTGAATGCGCTGATTCACATCAAGGTCCGAGCTGCTTAGCAACTTTTCGTCATACAATCCGATTCTGTCGAAAAGATCCTTCTTAAAGCAGCCAAACGCAGTTGAGTCTGACCAGGTTGGTTGGCTCACGCCCACCTTCACATTGGCATTTCCGGAGCCGAAGCGACTGGCCAACCCGAGCACAATGGCTCGCGCCGTCAAGGTGTCCGCTCCCGGCACGATTTTCGCTATGCCGCCTGAATTTTCCGCGCCATATTGGTCTTGATAGCGCACACAACGCGAGATGTACTCTGGCTGATAGGTGGAATGAGCGTCCATCTTAAGTATTCGTTCGCCCCGGGCGGCTGAGATTCCTACATTCATCGCCGCCGGAATGTTCTTTTTTAAGTTGTCCACAACACGAATCATGGGATAACGCGCACTATAGCCCGCGACGATCTCGCGGGTGCGGTCTTCGCTCATGCCGTCCAGCACCAGAATTTCCATCCGCTTCTTCGGATAGTCATTATCCAGAATGGACTCCAGGCATCGCCCGATGTGCTTCTCTTCGTTGCGGCACGGCACTACCACGGTGACGAAGGGAACCTCCGTCATCACCGGTTCGAATAACATCGATTCAGTCCGAGCAGCCAGCGCACGCACCATTTTGCGATTTCACTTTTTTCTCAAGGATGCTTGCGCAACACGGTGGTCAGCTGTCCCACCAGGAAGGGCAGCAGCGCGCTCACCAGGAAATACGCCGCTGGCAGTCGCCACGACAAAAATCGTCCAATGGGCGGCAGCAACGGTCCGGCAAGAACTCCTATTCGGCTGGTCTGCTGCCCTACTTCGAACAGCCCGGCAATTCTCTTCTGTGTGACCGCCCGGTGCGCGGCGCTTCCCGGCTTTGCGTATCGCCAGTCGCACAAAACGATGTGACCGCCCGGCTTCGTCACCCGCAACATCTCCTCGGCAATCTTGTGCGCCAGTACCTCGTCCACGCTGTGGATGAACATGGTCGCCTCATGCACCAGGTCGAAAGTATCGTTGGCAAACTCCAGTCCAGTCGCATCACCGTGCACGAAGTGGATGCTCGGGCATTTCTCTCTGGCCTGTGCAATCCGTTCTGCTTGAAAGTCGATTCCGTAAAGGTTCTTAGAAGCAAATCCCAGCCGCAGAAAGGTGAGCAACGTGGTTCCGCCTCCGCATCCCACATCGAGCACCCACGCCGTTTCCGGGTTCGGATCAATGGATTGCAAAGCCCGCACCAGCGCGGCCTCCTGCGCCAGACTCTGATACAGGACTTCCAGGTTGTGCAGAAGGCTATTCCGATCTGCGCCCTTGGTTTCGTAATACTCTCGATACCAGTCTTGCCCGACTACCTGAGGTGCCTTGGCCGAAGCAGGTGTCATAACTTTCGCGCATGAAGTAATGGGATGATGATTCAAGACGACGCCCGCACGACCATCGCAGCATCCCGAATCGTCAGTTCGGAGACCGAGTACTGCTGCTTAAACCGCGGAGAAATATTTTCCTGGCTCAAGCGTGCGACGTCAGTCAGCTCTCACCCCCGGCTCATTGACACTCGCGACGAGACAGATACGTTGAGAGGATATAGCGCATCGACTTTTTGTGAATTTCAAACATAGATCGGGTCATGTGAGCGCCGACGGTTACGTGCTCGTGGTGTTGCACGGATAGGGCAGAGTCGTACACCACCGGCAGGCGAAGTGAACGGCAAATCTCGGCGACCGATATCTCCTCGCCATTCAAGAAAATGTTTTCATCGATATACCCCCCAGCGTCGAAAAACCTGCGGCTAAAAATCAGGAACGATCCGTGGGCAGCATAAATAGGCTGCAGCTCTGCATTTTCTGCCGGATTCGCCCGCGGAACAGCTCCACCAAGCCACCATTTCAATGACCGCTTCTTGTAGTAGAGCCAGTCGCGCGCCACTGCCGCCCGATAGTTGGAGCTGCAGAGGCGGTAGCCGAGCCGTTTTTTCCATCCCGGCCGCTGCTGCATGTAGGGGTTTTGCTCAGTTTGGAGGGGCGTCTGAATGCGCGGCCCGATTACGCCAACCTTAAGAGGATCGTGGCGAAACAACTTTTCCAGGAATTCCTTGTCGTCTATCACCACATCGTTGTTGCAAATGATGAGCCAGTCAGGAATCGAATTGCCTCGAGAAAGATAGTCTTCGGCCCCCAATCTGGCTGCGCCAAAATACCCGAGATTGGCCGATGCTGCGAGCAGCCGCACATTCGTCAGGTCTGCGATTTCCTTCTGCAGGATGGCCACAGAAGCGACGCCAGAAGCATTGTCGACAATGAGTACACTCAAGTCGGAGAAACCGCTCAGTCTCGAGAGGCTGACCACCAGCGCCTTGGTATAGTCTTCATGGCCAGTGTTAATAGTAATCAGCAACGCCTTGGGATGCCGTCCCTGCGAAGAGTTTGGGGGCGGTTGGAGTGATTTCCCATTCGTGGTCCTGGCGGATGAAATCTGAGGATTTTGTGCTCGCATATTTCCAATTACCTTTCAGTTCTGGCGGCGGATCATAAAATACTCGAACTGCAAAATGCCCGGTTCGGCTCGCGGTGGGCGAGTTGTTTCGACGCTTTCTTCAACAAGACCGCTGCAACTCCAATGGCCAAGATCGGACCGTTGTAAACGAATACCGAAACTATGGGCGACCAAATCATGAAGGAATAGAAGGCGGCTAGGGTGACAAGTGCCCAAGCGTGGCCGCGGCGGCCCATGCTATAAGCAAAACCGGATATGTAGCCGATCAGGACACAAATCGCGACCGCTCCAGGCAAGGAGAAGTCTTGAATAAGGCCACGAAAGGCGGTGTAGATATTGGAATAGTGATCATCGGCGTCAAGGGTGACCATTTCGTCATAGACTCCGATTTGGCGCGGGTGCAGACCAACCGCATCAAACAACCCTCCGAATGTATACACCCCCATGTCAAAGTGCGCAGAACTCAAACCTTCAGGCTTGTCTACCCAATGACTGAATACCGCGAGATAGCCGACGGTTGCCGATTTTACCCGTCCCCAGTCCACTTCCATTGCTGCCGCCGGCTGATCGTTTTCGCGGTACGTGCGAAACAGGTCAACTGCGAGAAACAGCGATAGCGAAGCGACGATTGCGGTCGCCAGTAATAACAGAGTCCTCTTACTCACCGGCCGGAAGCGGTCGGTCCCGAGCATGACACGGGTAGCCAGGTATCCGCCGGTCGCCAGAGCAGCGGCAATCAGCGTGTTCGCCTTGGCAGCCTGCACTACGCTGAAGGTGAGCGCAGGGAGGAGCACGGAGAAGCAAAGAATCCGATCGCGGCGCGAGCGCGCCAGGACGTAGCTTATGCCGGCGAGCAATGCAGCCGGAAATGTCCATGTGACCAGCAATCTAACCAGCGCCGGTGTTTGCTCTCCCCCATAGCGCTCGACCGACAGCAAATGCCCCACAGACATCAGCTCGGGGAAAGAGAATCCTAGTCCATAGTCGCTCACCGCTTTCGCCGCGGCATACAGCGCACCCGCGAAACTCAGCGCGTTCAGCAGGAGAGTCCAGCGCAATAGACGGGGAACCGAGAGGCGCGACAAATGGTCCGCCGACACCGGGAATCCGCTACTGCGCCCGCCTTCGGCGATCATGGCTCCCAAGGTCACGCTTGCAATCAACAACAAAACCAGCCAGACGGCAAGCGCGGAAATCCGATATTCGGGGGCCACGACCAGCGGAACAAGAATATAGAACAACCATGCCAGAGGGGCGAACACACTGGGCGCAATCCAGCTTTCCTGCCGGATATGAGCAGCCAGGACTAGATAACCAAAGAAACTGGTCGGTATCCAAGGAGATGAGAGTATGTCATTCATGATTAAGATAAAAAGTCGTGCGCAGCGTGTCTGCAGACCGGGACTGAACCCCGTTTCATCGCCTTGCAGCCTTCAGGGGTTATTGTTTGCCCGGGCTAAGTGTGAACGAGACATAACGGTTGGCCGTTTCCGGGCTCAGGACGATCTTCGCGCAACAGCAATAACGTAGTTAGGCTGCATCAGTGGAGTTGCGTGATAGGGCTGTATATCGTTGTCTGAGTCTGGCGGCATCCCACCAAACTCAGTTCGCACGGCCAGCGGAGGGGAATTCCAGTAAAAAAGGCTTTTGGCTATCTCCAACAACTGGAGCCTGTGCAGGGCGCGTGCAAGCAGGCCTCGACTCGCATAGAGCAACCGGTTCGTGCTCTTCTGCCCCAGGAGCCGTACCTCGACAAAGAGGGTTTCGAGCGCACGCGTAAATTCGGCCACAGTAAATTCGTGCTCATGATATATGTTTTCTCGCGTCCAGCGGCTCATGGTGCGATTCGGTGTCGAGCAAACTAGGATCCCACCAAGCCTCAACACCCGGTGGCATTCCGACAAGAATCTCAACTGATCCCTCAGGTGTTCGATCGTTTCAAAGGAAACTACGACATCGATTGAACTGTCAGGAACGCAAAGATTCATGGCGTCACACTGAGCAAACTGGCAACCGCCGTATGCAGTTCTAGCGTAGTCCGTGGCTGCGCGGTCAATGTCGAGCCCGAGGCAGCTGCGAGCCCCTACCTTCAGGAGATAGTGCGTGCCAATTCCCGTTCCGCAGGCCACATCCAAGACCACCTTGTCTTTTACAAAGCTGCCTGCGAAAACATACCGTGCTTCATGCGCACGGAATAAAGATTCTGAGACCTGCCCCGGCACAATGCGCTCACCCGTGAAGGCAAGAGTCGGGAGCGTAAGGACGCCGTCCAAGTTTCCATGGCCGGAGCTTTTCGCCGGCATGGCAGGACCGGGTACAACTGACACCGGACTCTCCGTATATCCATCAGATATTGCCATGCGGCACCCCGGCGTTTCGCAGTGACCCTAAAGGATCGATGAGGGCCAGAATGGATCGCCGATCAGAATCATCAAGAACGTACTTCCAAATAGCTACTGCGAACACGACCAGCCAGATGCCGGTCAAGCCAATCACCATCTGGAGGGAGTTTTGCAATGCTATCTTGGTGCCGAGCATCGTGACTCCTAAAATACACAAAGCGGCGAGGCCCCTCAGTGTCCCCCGGCCCAACATCGAGCACGGAGAGAGCGAGAAGACTCGCCAGGCCAGCAAAATCAGCAGTAAAACTTCGATGGCGCCCCGGATGGACCAAGCCGTAGCTGCTCCAACAATCCCACGGTGACGGATCATCGACGAGGCGAATGCTGCGTAGGGGACCATCTCAATTAGAAAGAGTTTCGCGGTTGTGTCCGGGCGTCCCATCCCTTGTAGGAAACAACATGGCACGTGCGCGAAGCAGTTGACAAAAACGCCAACCGTCAGAATCCGGAGGACCAGGGTGCTCTTTTCGGCAAAGTCGGGGCCCAGCCAGAATTGCATAATTTGCCCCGCAAAAATGAACAAGACCAAACTGATGGGAGCCAAAACCAAGAAAACATATTTGATCGACCTGGAGTAAAGGATCTCCATCTCTTTTCTTCGTTCGGTGCCGAGAGCGCTGCAAGCCGGGAATACCGTCGTTGTCAAGCTACGTGGGATCACCCAGAGTTTTGTGATCGCCTCGAACGGGGCAGTGTAATAACCAACCATGGCTACCGGAAGCGCCGCGCCGATGAGGAAGCGGTCCATTGAGACCAGCATGGGATTTACGATATTCGCGATCGTGATCCAGCCCCCGAATCGCAGCAAAGGACTTACCGCGGCGTGCTGCAAGGCGATGCGGTAGCGCAGCGCCGGTAGTACACGCAGGCAAAATAGTAGATGAGCGGCCCAAGCGACGATTCGCCCGGCAACCAGTATGCCGACCACCGGCACCAGGCTTTTTGAAAACGGCAAGACCAGCAGCGGCCCGGCAACCGTGAATACCCCCATCGGAATCAGCAGTGAATTGACCAAATCAAAACGCTGGTGCGCCTCCAGCAAGCCGCGCAGGCCTGCGGTGGTAATCACGAAAGGGATGGAAAGCCCCAGCAACCGGAACGATTGCAGGGCCTCGCTCCGCAACCCAGCCGAGATGTTTAATCCCCGCCCTGCCAACCAGGGCGACATCAGTAATACGGACACAGTTCCCGCGACTCCCAGCAGCAACATCAGAACAAGGGACGTCCAAGCCAGGGAAGGAATCTCCTGTTGCTCACCTGCCCCCAATTTCCGTGCCACGAGTTGGGTCAGCGCGCGGCCTAAGCCGAGGTCAAACAGGCTGGCGTAGCCGACCAGCACCCAAACCAGGGTCAGCACCCCAAAGCGTTCCGCGCCCAATCCTCGAATGAGGACCGGAATACAGAATACTGCTGCGATCAGCGGCGCGCTGCTGCCGATCAGGTTCCACACGGTGTTGCGCGCCAGCACACGCCCGCTGGTCAAGTGCCCGTTGTGATTTGGATTCACCTGTTCCATCTCAGAAGCCTGCCTTGCCTTCCACCCAACCCATCTGCCCACTGAAAACTCTGTCTCTTCGGTGACATACGCTTCCCCTGCATTGCTGCAACTTGAGACAGACTCTACTGACCTACTTGACCGCTTAGGGGCGGGCGGTGGCTCCTGAGCCGATTCCAGATCCGCTGTGTTGTCGAGGGCAAACCATTTCCGTTTTGTG
>Ga0210390_10004441_pt1 | contig 11821 bp, 10 predicted proteins | sample IncBWH11OmetaG_FD_161050 | JGI IMG/M metagenome (GOLD analysis project Ga0210390, IMG submission 161050) | Forest soil microbial communities from Barre Woods Harvard Forest LTER site, Petersham, Massachusetts, United States - Inc-BW-H-11-O ... | reverse complement strand
CGGAATAATTTCAGCCTAGCGGAATTGAAGATTCGACTGAATGCTGGCCGCTGACTGCTGATCCGTCTAGTGGCTCATCTCTCTCATCCCCTCGGCCGACACCCAGTAGTAATCCAGACCTTGCGGGGCGAAGCTTCCCAGATAGGAGACGCGGCGGCCAGCAACCTGTTTTGCAATCGCAGTCTGCGATCCCTCCGGGGACACCACCAGATGTTCGTCAGCGGGAATCTCTCCCGATTCGTATCGATCAATTACTTGGTTTCGATAGAACGCAAGGCCAAACTCGGTTTCTCGAGAGACGCCAGCTACCGCAAGCGGGAGCGGCTTGGTTTCCAGGTGGCTGATCTCATTCGCCAGGGGCCGCACAGAAAGCATGCTATCGACCGCAGGTGCTCCCAGGCGCAGCAGAGCAGCGACGCCCAGCACCACCGGAACCAGCGTGATAAATCGCAACGCTGCGAAACCCAGCTTTGTGCGTAGCGTGAGAGCAATGCCGATCGCCAACACAGCGGCAAACATAAAGGAGATGGCAGCTCCCCTGCCCCATGGAAGGCGGTGCTGCAGAACGAGGTATTGGATCATCAGCGCCGGAACAATAGGCGCCGCCGCAGTGATCGCGTGCAGGACAATTAAGAAGATGCTGGGACTTTCGCCGTCCGCTACACGACGCCGCACATACTCTGCCAGCAACAGCGTTCCTGCGGGTAACGCGGGCACAATGTAGCCCGGCAGCTTCGATTGGGAGAGCGAAAAGAACGCGACCGGCACGGCCACCCAGATCACAAGGAACACATCGAGGGCACGGCGTTCCGAATCAAGAATCTCCCGTCGCGCCGTCCACCAGATGCGAACGGTCTCTGCCAATGACGCCACCACAAACACGGTCCATGGAATCAAGCCAAGCAGCGTAACCGGTAAGTAATACCAGAATGGTTCGGGGTGGTGATAGAGATTCGTCCCAAAACGCGCGAGGTTGTGCTGAAGAATGAAGACGCGGAAAAATTCAGGATTCTTGATTTGTACCGCGATGTGCCAGGGAAGAACCACAGCGCAGAACAACAGAATTCCCGGCGCCCAGAGCATTCTTGCGAGCAAGTGGTAATCACTCGTCGCGGCGGCAAAAATTCCAATGATCACGGCCGCCAACAAGGGCGCCACCGGTCCCTTGGCGAGCATTCCCAGAGCCAGAAAACAATAGAAAAGAGCCAGGAACCGGGAAGACTTGCTCTCGTACCACGCAAACCACGCGAGCAGCGCGACGGTGAACATGGCCGCCAGTGGCATATCGGTCGAAGCGGCCCGGGCGAAGCCGATGATTCCTGCCGCAGAAGCAGTCATCAGAGCGCCATCAAGCTGGAAGCCGGGACGAAACCGTCGCAGAAAAAGATAGATCACGACCACCATCCCGGTCGCATCCATTGCCGAAGGCAAGCGCGCAGCCCAATCGCTCACACCGAAGATACTGTAGGCCAGCATCGCCTGCCAGTAGTAGAGTGGCGGTTTCTCCAGCCACGGTTTGCCTCCGAGCGTGGGCGTGATCCAGTCATGACGAGCAAGCATCTCGCGGGCGACTTGCGCGTAGCGAGGCTCATCCGCTCCGATCAGCCCAAAAAACGCGAGTCCGAAGAAAAAAAGGAACCCGCAGAATCCGGCGAGCAGGAGCCAATCGGCGGAGGTGCGTGAAATCCTCACTCATGTCCTCGTGGCTTTGCCAGCGCATACAGACTGATCAAAGCCCAGACCACCTCCAGCAACACGAAGCCGATCTGAAAAGGATGAAAAGCAACGTAGGCAAGAATGGCGGAACCGACCGCATTGAGCAGGTTGTACGCAGCTTTGCGGGAATCCATCCAGCTCATCTGGTGGCCCACATAAGCAACCAGAATCAGGAGCGCGCCGACAAACGAAGCGATCTGCCGCGGCAGCGAAATATCCATAGAGAGCTATTGTACGGAGGGATTGGTTCGAAGTTGCGCCATGATTCTTGCCACCGCGATGGACAAGGGACCGTCGACTGAACAGCCACTAGCGCAAGCGTGGCCGCCACCGCCGAACTCCTCGGCTACTGCCGCCACATTCAGCTGTCCTTTGCTGCGCAGGCTTACACGGAATCGGCCGTCGGGAAGCTCGCGGAAAAACACGGCTACCTCAACGTCCTGGATCGACAGCGCGTAGTTTACCAGCCCTTCGCAGTCTTCTTCTTTGGCTCCGAGGCGCTCCATTTGCTCACTGGTGACCCAGATCCAGGCCAGCGATCCCTCGCGGTGCAGATTGGAAAGCGCCGCGCCTAGCAGTCGCATCTTGGCAGTGGAATGTCCGAAATACACACTGCGCGCGCAATGCGCTGGATCAGCGCCGGCCAGTACCAGTTCCCGTGCCAAAGCAAAAGTATGCTCGTTGGTACCTTCAAACATGAACGAACCAGTGTCCGTGAGTACAGCAGTGTACAGGCAGGTTGCGACCTCGGGAGATATCTTTACGCCGGCTTCGCGCGCCAGACAATACACCATCTCCGCAGTTGCCACTGCTTTCGGATCGATCCAGTTGACGTGCGCAAAAGGTCGGCCGCTCACGTGATGATCGATGCTTATTAAAAAGCGGTTTTCGAGACCCTCAAGGCGAGTGCGTTGGATGCTGTCGCATTCGAGAATAATAGCGGCATCGTAGTTCCCGTTGACGCGCTCGGCACGCACGACTGTGTTGGCGAAGGGCAATGGCTGATAAATGCGAGGAACCCCATCGTGCAGCACCACGTCGGCTTCCTTGCCCATGGAACGCAGGATCTGGCAGCACGCGAGCGCTGAGCCGACCGCGTCTCCATCTGGACGTGCGTGCGAAGTCAGCAGGAAACGGTCGCGCTGCTCGATGTGTTTGAGAACCTCGTTCAACATTGCCTGCACTCCCGGCTTGATTGTGGAGGCCGAGCGTCCTCGCCCGTCCTCCATCGTCGAACTAATGACTCCGTTTCTGGTTACGTTTCAAAAGCTCATCGATTCTGGTTGCATAGGTCTGCGAACGGTCCAATTGAAAATACAACTCCGGTGGACGGCGCAGGTGCAAACGCTCAGCCACTTCACGGCGAATGAAACCAACCGCCGCAGTCAGTCCCTCCAACGTGCGTTCGGCTTCCTTGTCGTCGCCTTGGACGACCACGAAAATCCGGGCAGAGCGCGAATCGCTTCCCAGCATCACACTGCTGACGCTGGCCAGCCCGATGCGGGGGTCGCCGAGTTCGCCCTCCACGATCGTTTCAATCTCCTCACGCAGGGCCTCGCCCAGTCTTTCCCGATGATATTTAGCCCCACGCTTTTCCACTGCTTTTGCCTCAGAGTAAAACGAATGAGAATATCAGAAAATCATGCTCGTGGCTGCAATATTGGCGAGCCTTTTAGGGTACTTTCGTGTCAAGCTGAAAGTGCCATGAATGGAATGGATTACGACCGCTGCGGGTTACAGGTATTCTAAAAAGGAATCGGCGACATCAGCGCCGCCGTTATTCGCGATTCGCGTTGCCTGACGCTCCACGTTCTTCATAAGGCCATCCAGGTAATCACGCGAGTCGGAAATACTGACCACTCCCAACGTCGCGCGGTTCCACAATCCGCTCGCATCCAACTCGGCCACCGCCACATTGAAATGGGCGCGCAGTCGGTCTTTCAGGCTGCGCACGACTTGCCGCTTGTCTTTGAGCGACTGCGCTGCTTCGATACGCAGTTCGAGGGTGAGAAAGGCGATCATGTGGTCGTTGGCCGTTGGTCTTTGATCGTTGGCAAAGACGAATCTTCAGCGTGCCAACGACCAATGGCTAACGACCAACGACGTTCTATGCTATCGCTTCCGCCGCAACCTTCTCGGTCGCGAAGGCTTCGATCACGTCGCCGACTTTGATGTCTCCGTAGTTGGCGATCGAGATGCCGCACTCCATTCCATTGGTAACCTGGCTGGCGTCGTCCTTGAAACGGCGAAGCGACCCGACCTTGCCCTTGAAGACAACCACGTTATCGCGCAGAAGTCGTACCTCGGAATCGCGCTTGACCAGGCCATCGATCACCGTGCAACCAGCCACAGTGCCAACCTTCGGGATGCGGAACGTCTCCCGAACTTCAGCCCGGCCTTGATAGGTTTCCTTAATGGTCGGTTCAAGCAGCCCAGTCATAGCGCGCTTGATCTCATCCTGCAGTTCATAAATGATCGAGTGCAGCCGGATGTCGACCTTCTCCTGCTCCGCCAGTTCCTGCGCCTTGCGTTCTGGACGCACATTGAATCCGATGATGATCGCGTTTGAAGCCGAGGCCAGCAGAACGTCGGTTTCGGTTATGGCGCCAACTCCAGAATGCAGCACCTTCAAGCGAACCTTGTCGTTCGAAAGTTTGGAAAGCAGATCGGTGAGCACTTCGACTGAGCCGCCCACGTCGGCCTTCAGAATAATATTCAACTCCTTGGTGCCGGCCGTCTTGAGCTGTTCCGCCAAACCTTCGAGCGATACTCGCGAGCTCTTCGCCAGCGTCGCTTCTCGAGTCTTTTGTTCGCGGTATTCGGAAATGCCCCGCGCTTTATCACGATCTGCTACTACTACGAATTGATCGCCTGCCTGGGGCAATCCCTCCATGCCCAGGATTTCGACCGGCGTCGAAGGCGGCGCTTCTTCAAGCGCATTCCCACGATCGTCAAACATAGCGCGAACCTTCCCATACACATTACCGACGACGAAGTTGTCACTGTCGCGCAGCGTGCCATTTTGCACGAGCACCGTGGCCACCGGTCCACGGCCACGATCCAGTTTGGCTTCGAGCACAACCCCCTGCGCCGGACGCTCGGGAGTAGCCTTCAATTCCTGCAGATCGGCTACCAGGCAAATCATTTCCATCAACAGATTCAAATTCGTTTTTTGTTTTGCCGAAACGTCGACAAACACGGTCGTTCCCCCCCACTCTTCCGGCATCAATCCGCGATCGCCCAATTGCTTCTTGACTCGGTCGGGCAAAGCTCCCGGTTTGTCAATCTTGTTTACTGCAACAATGATCGGCACCTCTGCCGCGTGGGCGTGGTCAATCGCCTCAAGAGTTTGTGGCATGACCCCGTCATCGGCAGCCACCACGAGCACGACAATATCCGTGGCCTTGGCTCCGCGGGAACGCATCCGCGTAAACGCTTCGTGACCAGGTGTGTCCAGAAACACGATCTGGCGGCCATAGGCAGGAGACTGCTTGTCCTGAACCGTGACTTTGTACGCGCCGATGTGTTGGGTGATGCCTCCCGCTTCGCCTCCGGCCACGTCGGTGGAACGAATCGAATCGAGCAGCGTGGTCTTACCGTGATCCACGTGGCCCATAATTGTGACCACTGGCGGACGCGGCACACCTTCACTGGCTGCGCCTTCCTCACCCGCAGCGGCGTCGGAAACTTCCTTGGCGGCCTGCTCTTCGAAGGTGATCACATTCGTATCCGCTCCGAAAAAGCGCGCCATCTCGCTCGCCAGTTCTGTGTCGAGCGTCTGGTTGATGGTGGCAAATACGCCACGCGCCAGCAAGCGCGCGATCAAATCCTTGGCGCGGATTCCCAGCTTCTCAGCCAGATCTTTGACGCTGACTCCTTCTGTGATAGTGATGCTGCGCGTGATCGGCTGCGGTTCGTTCGAAAGTGATAGGCGCGGTGGCGGAACGAAACCCTTCATCGGGCCTTCTTTTACACCGCGCGGAACGTAGCGCTGCCCGGGCCGGCGCGAGGGCGCACCCGGACGGCTACCCGGGCGAGTCGATCCCGGCGGAGGCAATCCCGGTCCCACCCCGAGCGGACGCGTACCCGTCGGCGACTGCCGAGTTGGGTGCATCGGCCGACGTTCTCCTGGGCGCAATGGAGGACGCGTCCCCGGAGCCGCAGCACTGCCCGGACGCGGGCGCTGGAAAATTGGCTGCCCTGGCACTGGACGTCCAGGAACCGGGCGCGTAGTCGCTCCTTGAGAGCTCGGCGCAGCAGGCCTGATTGGCGCCTGGTACACCGGACGAGGTCCCGTATGGGGAACGATCATCCGCGGCGAAGGCGGGTGCGGACGCTGAACAATCGGCGCCGCCGGTTTCGTTGCTGGCAGCTGTGGCGGAGCAGCAGGTGCTGCCGTCACAGAAGTTGGCGCCGCAGCTTGTGCCGCAGGAGGCGTCGCAGCCGGTGGATGCACGGGTGACCCAGGCACTGGGATCGCTGGGGGCGTTGCAGCAGACACAGGTGGCTGGACAACTGGCGGCGCCGGAGCGGAAAACGTCGGCCTTACGGTAGGCTGCGGAACGATAACCCTCGGCGGCGGAGGCGCGGGAGAAGTGGGCGGCGGCGCCGGAACTTTCACCGTCGAAACGGAGGGCGCTGCCGGGGAAGCCGCAGCGGACGGACGGAGAGGAAGAGCAGCCACACTCACGGGAGCCTGCTGCTTGCGAATGGCATTCAGAACGTCGCCCGGTCTGGAAATATTGGAGAGATCGATCTTGGTCTTAATCTCATCGCTATCGGCGCGACTAGGGCGCGACGACCGGGTAGCCGTCTGCGCTTCGCTGGCAGCGCGCAAGTAGGCGCGCACCTTCTCCGCCTCATGCTCTTCCACGGAACTGGAGTGCGTCTTCTTCTCAGTGACCCCTACTTCAGGAAGTGCGTCGAGAATCGCTTTGCTTTTGACTTCCAGCTCCCTGGCCAGATCGTTAATTCGAATCTTGCTCATCCGCCCTTTCTTTCCTCCGGACTGTCCCGCTAAGTCTTCATATCAACCTCACGGTGTCGGTTTTCGGCTGCTCGCTCCCGCGTTCACGGAGTGTTCCTTGTGTTCTCATTACTCTTTGTCTTTGCCTTCGGAAGAAGCAGGCTCTTCCGCCGGTTCTTGCGTTTGTTCTACGATTTCTGTTTCTGCCGGTTCGGTCGCGACCTCAATTTCAGCCGTTTCATCACTTGGCAGGTCCACCCCACTCACATCTTCCGGCGCTGCCTCTTCGGTTCCTTCGAGCGAAGCCTCCTGACCTTCAGGGACTTCCGCTGCCGCCTCGCCTTCAGGCGCTGCCACTTCCCCACCTTCAAGGCTGGAAAAGTAATTATTGACCGCCAGACTGATTTTTTCCACCGTCTTCGGTCCGATACCCTCGATGGCCTCAAGTTGCTCGGGCGTCATGTCGGCCAAGGCTTCCACGGTAGTTACACCAGCCGCGCTCAACTTTTCGATCAACCCTTCGCCCAGTCCGGGCACTTCTGCCAGCGGAGTCGACGCCGGCGCAACCAACTGCGACATTTGCTGTTCGACTTCCTGTCGCTTTTCTTCCTCGCTCTTGATGTCAATCTTCCAACCCAACAGCTTCGCCGCCAGGCGGACGTTTTGCCCCTTCTTGCCAATGGCAAGGGAAAGCTGGCTGTCGTCGACCACGACTTCAAGATGTTTCTCAGAGCCTTCGAGCACACTCACCCGGCTCACTTTCGCCGGCTGCAACGCCTTCTCCGCGAAAGTCACCGCGTCTTCGTGGTACTCGATAATGTCGATCTTCTCGCCTCGCAGTTCGCGAATGATCGACTGCACCCGCATGCCCTTCATGCCAACGCAGGCACCAACTGCGTCCACGTCTTTGTCCTTCGACATGACGGCGATCTTGGTGCGTTCGCCGGCTTCCCGAGCAATCGCCCGGATAACCACTGTTCCATCGTAAATTTCCGGCACTTCCGTCTGGAACAGATGCTGCACCAGTTCCGGAGCCGCGCGCGAGACCACGACAGCAGGACCTTTTGAAGCTCTCTCGACGCGCGCAATCACTACCCGCACGCGCTCTCCGATGGCAAAAGACTCGAGCCGCGACTGCTCCTTGCGCGGCATACGCGATTCTGCTTTGCCCAGATCGAAAATCACGTCTGGACCTTCAATGCGCTTTACCGTCGCGTTGACGATCTCACCCACCCGCCCGATGTATTCGTTGTAAACCGTATCCCGTTCGGCTTCGCGCACCTTCTGGAATATCACCTGCTTTGCCAGTTGTGCAGCGATGCGCCCGAGAATCCCTTCCGTCACTTTCGGAATCTGCAGTTCGCCGCCGATTTCCACATTGGGATCAACTTTTCGGGCGTCGTCAAGCGTGACCTGCAAAAGAGGATCCTCCACCTGCTCGGGAGCTTCGACCACCGTCTTAACCGCAAACGCACGAATCTTACCCGTATCTTTATCGAGCTGCGCGCGCAAATTCTCCTGCGTCTTGTAATACTTGCGCGTGGCGACAACAATGGCATCTTCCACCGCAGTGACCACAATCTGCGGATCAATGCCCTTCTCCCTGCTGAGCGCGTCGATCGTGTTGTAAAGCTCGCTTGCCATAAATCAAACCTTTGGTAGCGCCGGAATCCTGCCGGCCACACTTAAATCTCCGGAACCAGATTCGCTTTTTCGACGTTGGCCAATTCAATTTCCAACATCTGCGGCCCGGGATCGCCTGGTCGCGCTTTTTTCCGCGACCCACCCACTTCCAAGCTCAACCGGCCGTCGTGAAAACTCTGCAACCGTCCCTCGAAGTGCTGGTTCCCGTTCACTGGAGTTCGCGTCTTCAGCTTCACCTTGCTGCCCGTGAAGCGCTCGTAGTCGGCCGCTCGCAAGAGTTTGCGATCCAACCCCGGAGAGGAAACTTCCAGCAAATACGAATTGCCAGGAATCACGTCCTCCACATCGAGGATGGTCCCAACCTCACGGCTCAGAGTCGCGCAATCCTCGTGCGTTACTCCAATTGGTTGATCGCCACCACCTGCGCCGGGTGCGGGAACCCTATCAATCACAATGCGGAGCATCCGCGCCTTACCCGACCCACGCAATTCCACTTCAACCACCTCGAGCCCGCTGCCGGTGGCCACCCGCTCCACAATCTCGCGCACCTGATCGATCTCAAATCCCATGAAATCAATAAGTTATCGGGCTGTTGGGAAGTTTTGAAAGGAGCGTAAACTAAAAAGTGGGCTTGCGCCCACTGGTGTGCTCCGCCAAAATCTGGTACTACACAACAGTTTCCAACCACCAATATACGCCGCTCAGAGCCAAAAGACAAACGCCCGAAAGCCAACTTTCACCACTGCACCGCCCCTCTCAAGACAGTCACCGACGCCCTCGGCAGTGTATACTCCACTCCCTTCCCGCCGTTTTGATCAGAAATAACCGCCGGACCATCCGGACGGGCATACCCGTTCTGTCCCTTCGCATGCCAAACATAATTGTCTGCCCCAAAGCTCGCTTGCCTCACAGTCCCCTGGAAGTAGTGATTGCTGTGCTTCGCGGAGTCATGAAACTCAACCACCACGGAGTGCGGATTCGCTTGATCCTTATTTACCAGCAGCAATGACCATTGCTTGTCCGGACGCCGCACTGAATACGCCGTCACCAGGACGTGACCGTGACTATCCTTAATGTCGGTCGACGCGGGATACACCAAGTGAGACTCGTCCACGGGATCAACCCACTCCTGAGTCAACATCTGCGCCGAGAAGAACTGCGCCGTATCCTGCGTGACGTTGTAGTTCGCATCCACGTTGAACATGCCAAACGTGCCCCACCCTCCGCAGCCGTGGTACATGGGCAGCGGCTCCCACTGGTAGTAAAAAAGCGCCTTCCCGCCTACCGTCAGAAACGACCCCGCATAATCCGCCAGCCATAACGCCCCGAAGGGTTGCATATACTGCACAGCCGTATCGTACGCCAGGTTCGATTCCGTAATCTGCATTGGAACATCCTTGGGCAATCCATCGTCCCGCCAGACTTTCACGATGCCCCGCACCAGCGCGGGCTCGTCATACAGATCGTTCCAACTCAGGTTGCAGGGATCGAACGGATAATGCTCGAACGTCATCACATTCAAGTCGCCCAGATGACCGTGGCTCCTGAGGTAATTCAAGAAGCGATTGAACCAAGACACGTTGCCGTGCGCGTCCCGCCAAACCTGAATATCACTGTTGACGCCTTCAAACACCGGCCCTGCCAGCTTGATCTTCGGCTCAACTTTGTGGATCGCGTCCGCCCACTGCACATACAATGCTGCATCGTCCTCCGGCGTCCCAAACTGCCCGTCAGGTTCTTCGCCCATTTCCACATAGTTGATGGCGTAACCGCGGCTCTCGATATAAGCGATCTCATTCGCCGCGTTATCGGGATTGTCGTACATCATCGCCACAGGGACAGTCATGGCCAGGCCCTGCGTCAGGCCGCTTTTGTAGACGAGATCGAAGCCCGGTTGTTCTCCATCATCGGTCGCGATGCCCTTTGGATCGTGCCAGCAATCCACGGACGAGCCATAAGTCAGCGTCTGATTGGGGCTGGGGCTGTGATGCATCAGGTCCGTGAACTTCCCATCCGAGTCGAACCCGAGGTATACCTCGCGAACTGCAAAGCCCACACAGTTGCGCCGATCAGAAGATCCATGAGAATCACAAGTGTTCGAGGACGCCGTCATCAGCACGCGCACAAATTCAACTTTGAAAAGTTTCTGCGCGAACTTTACCTTGGCTAGCCCACCCTTTCCATTGGTGACGGTTCCCTCGGGAAAATTCTTCCAGTCGCCATGCCCCTGATCGCCGATTGCGTCATCGCCCGTCCAATATTGCACTTGATAGCTGGTGGCATAGGGATTGCCCCAGGCAATCTGGATCGCATTCACACCCACCTTGCTGCCCAGATCCACGATGAACCACCCTGGGTGCAGCCTATTGCTTTCGCCTGTATAGGTCTCGTCAAGATATGGATCCGTCTTCCAATAGGTCGCGGTGTTGCCGTCGTCCAGCATGGAATAGCCGCCGCTGGTTCCGTAGTTGCTCGTGGTCCCGCGGTGCGGAAGGTTATATCCAAACGAGCGCCTGATGTCACCAGAACTGTTCGCATCGCCCACAAAATATCCACGCCCCGCGGGATCGCTCCAAGTGCCTCTCGGATTCCAATGCCAGGCCTGGATGCTCAGTTCAGTATTGAGCCGGTAGCTGATCGGCCCCCACCCGGCCGTGTGCATGGTCGCAACGTGCTCCGGATCATAAAGAATGTGAACCGAGTTCAGCGGGTCGCGATCAATGCCAGCCCCAAGCGCATGCAGCGGGCTGAAAGAATTGGTTGAGTGCCCCGGCGTAATGTCGACCGTAACCTGCTGAGCAAAAACAGGTACAGCGAGCATCAGCATCGCGATGCTCATATTCAATCGTTTTACTAGATTCGCGCAGCGAAGACTCAGCGGCTTGCAAATCGTCTGTTTCATGGCGACAGAACTCCGGCAGGAGGAGGTCAGCCATTTTACATCCGCGCGTCAAGTCCTGTGTCAAGAACTTTAGGGACAACACCCCGGCCGACTAAACTCGGGGAGAGGCATCTGAAGGAAGCTGGGATCTTAGAAAATCAGCTACAAGGATTGCTTCCACAGCTTCGACAATGCCGCCGCTGCATCTTCCAGCACTCGCCTTTCCCGGCATTCCGCCGTCTCGCTCCGAGCCCGCAACGGCATCCTGCGTTCCAGGAGAGTTTTGGCTCGTGTACGTTTCGAAGACTGATCCCCTTGTAAGACGGTGATAGCCGCCGCGAAGACCTGCTGAGCATCTGGTACGTTTTGTCGTGAACTCATGGAGCGTATTACAGCCGACAAGTCTGTCCATCGCCATACAGGCAGTTCCTGATATCGGCATTTATAAGCCACTAATATTTTCCATGTGACGCTAGGTGGAAGGGCTGGTGGACTGAACTGGAGAAGCTACAGGATGGCGATGTCAGGGCCAATAATCTAAATAATCTGTTGGGGCTGCCGACCGCTGGACCTCGCCGTCGGTTCTCCTCTACCGCGAGAAAGACAGTCAGCCG
>Ga0210390_10004438_pt1 | contig 11823 bp, 11 predicted proteins | sample IncBWH11OmetaG_FD_161050 | JGI IMG/M metagenome (GOLD analysis project Ga0210390, IMG submission 161050) | Forest soil microbial communities from Barre Woods Harvard Forest LTER site, Petersham, Massachusetts, United States - Inc-BW-H-11-O ... | reverse complement strand
CGAAGCAATCGATGCCAAGAACCAACTCGATTCCATGGTCTACGGCGTGGAGAAGATGCTGCGCGAACAGGGCGATAAGATCTCCGGCTCGGAACGCGGCGACGTCGAGAACGCAATCGCCGACGCGAAGAAAACGTTAGAAGGCGGCGACAAGTCAGCCATGGACAAGGCCCGCGAGACGCTGACCCAGGCCTCGCACAAACTGGCCGAGCAAATGTACAAAGCCGCCCAGCCACCGCAGGGTGCGCCGAGCGCTGGAGCGGGAGCAGACGCATCGTCCAATGGCAATGCCAAAAAGGACGAAGGCGTCATAGATGCGGAGTACGTAGACGTCGAAGACAAGAAGTAAGCGAAGAACTTGGCCACGGAATTACACGGATCATCACGGATTTGCAGATCGATACAAATCCGTGAGATCCGTGGCTTGTTTTTAGAAACCCAGGGGAGATTGAAATTGCAATTCGAAGTGAACGGACAAACCTATTTTCTGAATTTCGCCGAAGACGAAGGCCGTTGGTACGTCTTCGCGCAGACCCTGACCGGAGTGAACCGCATTCCGGTCTATGTAGATGCGCCGAAGTACGAGCGCATTGGTGTGCTGGAAGCCGGAAGACACAAGATCCAAAACTGAAGTTTCTTTGAAAACAGTGTCATCCTGAGCGGAGCAGAATCTCCGCGAAGCGGAGAGTTTGCGGAGTCGAAGGACCCCGAGATGCTTCAGGCGCGATTATGCGGAAAGGTATTCCAACAAGATTGCTGATTGGAATGAGCTGGGAGAACTCCCTGCTGCATTTTGGCTGGTATCAGCAGCACCGGGGTCCTTCGACTGCGGCGTCGTTCGCTTCGCGAACGACGCCTCCGCTCAGGATGACAAGCATGGTTTAGGATGCACCCATAGAGATGCCTGCCGCAACCAAAGATTATTACGCAACGCTCGGGGTGAAGAAATCGGCCTCGGCTGAGGACATTCGCAAGGCGTTTCGCAAACTTGCGCGCAAGTATCACCCGGACGTCAATCCCGGAGATAAGACTGCCGAGGAGAAGTTCAAGGCGCTCTCCGAAGCCAACGATGTTCTGAGCGATCCCAAGAAGCGCAAGATTTACGATCAGCTTGGGTTCTACTCCGACAACATTGATCCGGCGACCGCCGACGCGTACGCTCGCGCCGGTGGGGGAACCGGAGGGCCTTCTGCTGGGTTTCCCGGCGGACAGCCTCGGGGCGCGGGTCCTCAGGGCGCCAACTTTGATTTTGGCGGGTTTGACTTCTCTGATCTCTTCGAAGGCGGCGGGCGGGCACGCAAATCGGGCAACGCTGGCGGTGGCTTCAAAGATATCTTCTCCGGGATGTTCGGCGGGCGCGGCGGCGCGGCGCAGGAAGGACCAGAGCCGGGGTCAGACCTGGAATACCAGGTCAACGTTCCTTTCTGGACAGCCATCCGCGGCGGCGTCATGCGCTTGAACATCACCCGGCGCGACGTTTGCCCGACCTGCCACGGCAAGGGCTACATCGAATCGCCGGGCACCTGTCCGGATTGCGGCGGTACCGGCCAAGTCACTCAAACCGGCGGGCGCATGAAGTTCAATACGGCTTGTGCGCGCTGCCACGGTACGGGCAAGAACATCTCCACCTGTACCACCTGCCATGGCGAAGGCACGGTCGAAAAGACCGAACCGCTGGAAGTCCGCATCAAGGCTGGCACCCGTGACGGACAGCGGATTCGGATTCCCGGCAAGGGTAATGCCGGTTCACACGGCGGCCCAACCGGCGACCTCTACGCGATCATCCGCACCGGAGACCATCCTGTCTTCCACCGCGAAGGCGACGACATTCACCTCACCGTTCCGGTGAGTGTTTCGGAAGCTGCGCTCGGCGCCAAGGTTGAGGTTCCAACCATCGATGGACGCGCTATGCTCAAGATTCCGCCTGGAACCCAGTCCGGCCAGAAGCTCCGACTGCGCGAGAAGGGCGTTCCATCGGCTACCAAAGAGGGCGCGCGGGGAGACGAGATCGTCGAAATCAAGACTTCAGTCCCCATGCCCCGCGACGAGCGATCCAAGGAAATCCTGCGGGAACTGGCGAAGTTGAATCCCGAAGATCCGCGCGCGGAACTTTGGAAGAATGTCTAGGACAAATCCTCAACCACAAAGGACACAAAGGTTCACAAAGGAAGACACGGGTTCTCTTTGTGAACCTTTGTGTCCTTTGTGGTTGATGCCTTCCGCCGTAGCGGCATTACCTCCGTCGCAATCCTTCTGAGAAAAATAATCTGGAATTTTTATCATTTTTTTTCCACAACGCATCTAATTTGCCGTATCCTCACCACTGCGAACTAACTTCGCCGAAATGCCCTGGGAATCGCAGTGACCCAGGGAGCCGCGAGCAGTTCAGGGGAGACGCGGTGGTGAGAGTGAGTCGCTTGAGGAGGAAGCCATAGAAATTGGCAACAGCTAGCGCGCCACGTCAATCAGTCCAGCCCCCTGTCTTAGTCCCCCGCCGGAAGAAATCCGTTCGCCTCACTTTGTGGCCACTCGTCGCCGCCACCTTTTTTATGGTGTCGGGCGGAACCTATGGCACGGAGGATATCGTGCGCGGCGCCGGCTACGGCAAAGCCATCCTTATTCTTCTGCTGACTCCGATTCTCTGGAGCCTGCCCACTGCTTTCATGATCGGCGAACTCTCAAGTGCTCTGCCCTACGAGGGCGGATACTACGCCTGGGTGCGCCGCGCCATGGGCAATTTCTGGGGATTTCAGGAAGCCTGGCTCTCGCTGGTGGCTTCGATTTTCGACATGGCGATCTACCCGACTTTGTTCGTGCTCTATCTCACGCGCCTGTTCCCCTGGTTCGCCGAGGGGTATCGGGGATGGATGGTCGGGCTTGCCGTAGTGATCGTTTGCGCGCTGCTGAATATCGCCGGTGTTCGCGTGGTCTCGACGACCTCGCTCTGGCTTCTCATCGTACTATCTGCGCCGTTCCTCCTGATCGTGGCTATCGCGCCGTTCAAGATCGGAGCGTTGGCCCATGCCGTAACCAAACCGACCACGTCGTCGGTGGATATCCTCACCGGCTTGCTCATCTGCATGTGGAACTACATGGGCTGGGACAATGCCTCGACGATCGCGACCGAAGTTGAGCGTCCGCAGCGCACGTATCCTCGCGCCATGCTGGTCGCGGTCGCGATCGTGGCTTTGAGCTACATCGTCCCTGTAGCTGCGATGTGGATGACCGGGCTGTCTTCGAGCGCCTGGGAGACTGGATTCTGGGCGGACATCGCCGGATTGCTCGGCGGCCCACTGCTTCGCGTCGGGCTTGCTTTGGGCGGAATGATCAGCGGCTTCGGCATGTTCAACGCTCTGGTCATGAGCTACTCGCGCTTGCCGCTGGCCATGGCGCAGGATGGCATGTTGCCTCGTGTCTTCGGCAAGCTGCATCCTCGCTCAAGGGCTCCCTGGGTCGCGATTGTGGTTTGCGCAGTCGGCTGGGCGCTGTGTCTCGGCTTGGGTTTCGAGCGCCTGGTGACTATCGACATCCTCCTCTACGGCGCCAGCCTGTCGCTTGAGTTCGCCGCGCTGATCGTTCTGCGGGTGCGCGAACCTGAATTACATCGCCCGTTCCGGGTTCCCGGCGGGATGTTCGGAGCCGTAGCCGTCGGAATTGCGCCCATGCTGCTGCTTGGATTCTCCGTGATCCGCAGCGAGACCGAGCAGGTTCTCGGGATGAGTTCCTTCGCCTTCGGAATGCTGCTCATCGCGGCGGGCGTGCTGGCCTACGTGCTGAACCACGCGCTAAAACCCGAGGGCTGGGCTCCGGCTGCGCAAGAAAAACCCGGAGTGGTGGCCTAAGAAAACCAGGCCACGGATTTCACGGATATACACGGATCATAAGCATCCGGATTATCCGTACAATCCGTGGCCTTTTGCTTTTGTTGTAGACTCTCAGCAATGACCAAGCGGAAATCCAAGGGCGCTTATATGATTTCGGCAGTCGCCGAGATGTATGGCATCCACCCTCAGACCTTGCGCTTGTATGAGCGGGAAGGTTTGCTGAAGCCGTCGCGCACCGAGGGCAACACGCGTCTTTACACGGACGAGGATTTGCAGCGTTTGGAATTCATCCTGTCGCTGGCTCGCGACTTGGGGGTGAATATCAGTGGCATGGCGATCATTCTGCAGATGCGCGAGCGCATGGAAGAAATGCAGCGTCAGATTCAGGATTTCGTGAAGTACATCCAGGAGGAAGTGCTGGCCCGCGCCACCGCAGCCGCCGATCCTTCGCGCGGAGCCATTGTTCCCGTCCGGCGCGCGATTGTGGCATCGCCGCAGCCTCCCGCCCGGAAGAAATAATTTTGTCGATCGCGGCGCACTTGGTAGAACTCCTGGAACAGCGGCTGTGGCGCAGGTAGGCCGGGATCCCTCACTTCGTTCGGGATGACGCCATAGCATTTCCGGATGACCCGATGGGAATGTTGAGGCCTGCTGCGCCACTCAAAGCCAAGTTTTTCGTCGGCCTCCAGAGCTAGGCGACTTTTCTCTTCCTTCCTATTCCGGTTACGTGCATTTTGGGGTCGTTCCCGAAGGTGAAGAGATTGCCCAACGATGGGGCGTTCGCACCCACATAAACACTGGCGCCCACGTTGAGGGTGTAATCGTTGGCGGCATCGGCGGGAGCGCTGACCACCTCGCCCAACCAGATCACCCAGGAACCATCGGCAGAGATGGGCCCGGGCCAGTTGAGAACGGAACTTCCATCGACATCGATCACGGCGCGGGGCAAGGTGTTATTGGGCGCGGAAGCTGAACTCATCACCAACGGCGATTGCAGATTGCTGGCGCCGGGCGGCAATTCCTGGCTCGTACCTCGGCCGAAGACTCCGGTGAATCGCAGCTGGTAGTTGCTCACATTGGAGTCAGCGCAGCAAACTCTCATCATCAAATAGTCGCCGGGATCAACGGTCAGCGAGTTCGCGTTGCTTTGCGGATTCCCCCATTGGCTGGAGGTCAAGGCCTGTGTCACAACCTGGAAATAGGATCCCAGGCCGGGAGGAGGAGTAGGGCTTGAATAAGCGAACCATGCGCAGGAAACGTTCGAAATGCTTGGACTTGGCGGAAGAGTTGTGGGGTACTGCTGGAACTGGCCAACGTTCACGTTGGTCCCAGTCAACGAAAAAATCAAGTTGTACAGATAAACCGACATAGTCTTCTCCTTAGCACGAAGTGGATTCCCAAGGGCGAAAAACTGAAGCGAACCGCACAGTATGCGCGTCGCTGGGGAAAGTCAAGAGCGATAGGATTTGCGTAGGGCGGACACTCCTGTCCGCGCCACACGAACGTCGCTTAGGGATTCGGTTTTGCGGCGGCGCTCAGGATAGTCAAGTGATAGCGCGGATCGGCGCGGAGAGAAACAAACTCGGGTTCATTCTTGATGTCGTTCAGATCCTGCCCGGCTTTGACGGCGGCCCGAAGCGCATCGAGCGCCCGGTCACGCTTCCCGCAAAGCTCATAGACTAATGCCGCAGTGTATAGGTCGGACGGGTTGGCATCGTGGGCGTCCTCGACTGGCTTTAGTTCTTTGAGAGCCGCGTCTTTGTCGCCACTCTTGGCCAGGTACATGGCTAAATCTGCTTGCAGTTCGATTTGTTTGGGGTTCTTGGCGATTTCTTCTCTCACCAGCTGAATGGCATGTTCGTAGGCCGGTTTGGCCTTGTCCTGGTTCGTACTCGACCAGCGATAGGCATCGCCCAGATTGCCCCAACTGTCAAAATTGTTAGCGCCCAGCTCGACGGCCTTCTCAAATGCGGGCACGGCTTTGTCGTATTTGCCCTGGTAGAAAAGGATGGTTCCGAGGTTGGTGTACACATCGGAGACGGGCTTGATTTCGAGCGCATGCTGGAGGGCCGCGACCGCATCGTCGTCACGACCAAGGGAGTGATAAACCGCTCCCAGATTTCGCAGCGCTGGCACATTGTCAGGCTCGAGTTGCAAAGCCATCTCCCAGGCGGAAGCCGCCTCCTTGAACCGGCCGGCCTGATAAGCATTCAGACCTGATGCCAGATAGGTTTTCCAATCTTTCGGATCCAGTTCCAGCGCACGTTTTAGTTCAGCGGCGGCCTGATCGGGTTTTCCGGTCTTATCGTAAAGGAGGCCGAGGTCACGATGAGGCACGGCACTCTTGGGATCGAGATCGACTGCCGCCCGGAACTGCTTTTCTGCCTCGGCTGAGTCGCCGGACATCATTTTGGCCATGCCGAGCGACTCATGACCGGCCGCGAGATAACCATCCAGACTGACCGCCTTGTTCGCGTATTCAGAAGCCAGCTTCGACCATTGCGAATCAGGATTGAAAACGTTTTTGTTTTCGTAAGCTTCGCTCAGAGCAGCGTAGCTGGCCGCAGACTGGGGATCGAGTTGTACCGCCCGCTCCAGAAGCTTGATCGCGGCATCGACGTTGCCGACACGATCGGAGTGGTCCAGTTCTTCGCGAGCGCGCCGATAGAGAGCGTAGGCGTTGTCGTCCACCGGCGACGCTTGCGACCCTTGAGCCGGTTTTCTTAGAACGCGCCAGCCCTCAAACCCAGCCAGAACCAGTAGTACCAGTAGGCCGGCAGCCATCCAAATTTGCCGATTTGCGAAGCGTCTCCGCAAAGAACGCGGCGGCCGGGCCATATCCATCGTCGCATCACTCGGATGCCAGGTGATCGGCCCGTCCACCAAACCGACGGCCCCGCGGCGAAGTTCGCTTGCCACCTCGGCCACGGTCTGAATGCGTTTTTCAGTTTTCTTCTCCAGCATTCGCGATATCAAGGACACCAGAGGCTTGGGAACATCCGGCCGCATCTGGGTCAAATCCCGCGGAGGGCTGAAGTGCAGATTGTGCAGCAGGGCAATCGAATTGGGACCGGTGAAAGGCAGATGGCCGCTGAAGACTTCGAACATCACGATGCCGAAAGAAAAAATATCGGAGCGCGCATCCACGCGCTCACCCCGCGCTTGTTCCGGGGACATATACGCCACCGTCCCGGTGACCGCGCCCGGCTGGGTCAGGGTGAATTGGTTCGGTTCGGTATTGGTAATCTCGCCGTCCGACGCCGCACTGGGATTGAACTTGGCGAGGCCAAAGTCGAGCACCTTGACCAAGCCGTCCTCGGTGACCATTATGTTTCCGGGTTTAAGGTCGCGATGAATAATGCCCGCGGCATGCGCCTTGGTAAGGGCGTCGGCAATCTGAATGCAATAGCGGATGGCTTCACCCAATTCGAGCTTGCGCTTCTTGACCACCGACGCCAGTGTGGCCCCGCGCACGTACTCCATTACGATGAAGTCAATGTTGTCTTCGGAATTGACTTCGTAGATGGTGATGATATTGGGATGATTCAGCGCGGACGCGGCCATGGCCTCGCGCTGAAAGCGGGCCCGGGCGGTCTGGCTCAGAGGGCGGTCGGTAGGAAGAACTTTGATGGCAACGTCGCGATCGAGGCGGGTATCGTGCGCGCGGTAAACCACGCCCATTCCGCCTGCACCAATATCCGCGAGAACGTCGTAATGCGAGAGCCTTCGGCCAATCACGGCTTTGTGCCTCGATGATACGCCTAGCGAGATTTTATACTCAAGAGAGACGGTTGTGATTAAGGATCAGGTTATGGCGTGTTAGTGTCGATCATCGGAAAACTCTCATGAACGACGGACATCGAATGTCGACTCTCTCGGCAGTCCTTCGCCAAATGTGTCCCCGATGTCGGGCCGCTAGAATTTTTCGCAAATCGATTTTCACCGGGTTCCCGCGCATGCAGGAGCGGTGCCCAAATTGTGGTCTGAAGTTTGAGCGCGAGCAGGGCTATTTTCTGGGGGCGATGTACATCAGCTACGGCCTGGCGTTGATGACCATAGTTGCGTTTGGCCTGCTGTTGTGGGCGTCCACTTCATGGTCGCTGCAGAAAATTACCTTGTGGGCCATCCTGCTGTTCCTACCTTTAGCGCCCACGCTGACGCTGTTCTCGCGCGTGCTTTGGATTTATTTGGATCGCACGATTGATCCGGGAAGCTCCGCCACCTGAGAATTCCGAAGGGATACGAAACTACGGCTCGTAAACTGAACTGCCAAGCCCGGCTTTACGCGCCGATTCTTGCATCTCTTCGAGCTGCTTCTTTTGTTCGTCCAGTTCTTTTTGCATGCGTTGCGCTTCGTCCTGCTTCTTCACCTGCTGTTCGTTGTGTTGTACGCAGTTGGCAACACAATTCGCCGGAGCAAAATGGATCGATGCATTCAGTCTCTCGATTTGGTTCTGTAAGGACGCAATCGAGTTCTTCTGCACTTCAATCTTCGCCTTCCACAGTTCACCGGCGTGGGTATCGTTGGATGCGGGCGACGAGGGGGCAGCGTGATGTTCGTCGGCGTCGATGGAGAGGGCGTCGGCGTGATCAGGCATGTCCTCGTTCGTGAGCACTTTGCGGGCGGCGTGCGCATCCTTCACCTGCTTCTGACGCTGTTCGCGGGCCACGTCCCCCAGCGATTGTCCATAACTGCCAGCAACGACGAACAAGATCACACCGACGACAACAACAATTTTGTGCGCTCGAAGCATGGAAAGACTCCCTAATCCCTGGGCTTTTCTTATGCTATCTCCGGAGCCTGCCTCTCAACGACATTACGGTCGTGTCGGGACTTATGATCTCCGCGGGCGCGATTTCATGCTGGTTTGCCTTCGTGTACCTTTGTGCCCTTTGTGGTTCGAGCTTCTGAACTTCACTAACCACAGACGGCCCGAAGGTGCACAAAGGAAATCCACGTCTACATCACGCCTCCAAGTGTTACCATCCTTCCGATACCATGAAAAACAAGCACTTTTTCTCTGCCCTAACCGTGTTGTTTCTACTTTGCGCTGTCGTCACCAGCGCTCAGTCGCAAACCGAAGCGGCCAACTCGATTGTGCTGCATGCCGCGCGCCTGCTGGACGTCGCAAGCGGTCGAATCGTGAAGCCCGGCGAAGTGCTGGTGCAGGGCGAGCGGATCGTTGAAGTGGGTTCAAAGGTGGCCCATCCCCAGGGCGCGGAGATCATCGATCTGGGTGACAGCACTTTGCTCCCCGGATTGATCGACGCCCACGTGCACCTCTTTCTGCATCCCGGCGCAGAAGATTTGCAGACGGTGGAAGAATCGGTGCCGCAGCGGACGATCCTTGCCGTCCTCGCCGCCCGCGCCGACCTCATGGCCGGCTTCACCGCGGAGCGTGATATGGGCACCGAAGGCGCGGGCTCGGCGGACACTGCCGTACGCAACGCAATCGATCAGGGTCTGGTGCCAGGGCCGCGCCTGCGCATCAGCGGCAATGCCGTAGATATTCTCGGCGGGCACGAGGATGCCAATCGTTTCAATCCCGCCCAACACGTGCTTTCGAATGCGACCTACGCGAACAACATTCCTGAGTTGGTAAGCGTGATCCGCGAGCAACTTAAAGAGGGCGCCGATTTCATCAAGATTTATGAGACCGGTCCAGATACGGTTCGCGATGGCCGCTTCTCTACGATTTATCAGTACTCCGAAGCCGAACTGAAAGCCGCCGTCGACGAAGCCGCCCGCAGCGGAAGGCGGGTTGCAGTTCACGCCACCGGCGAACCCGGCACGCTCTATGCGGCGCGGGCTGGCGTGGTCTCCGCCGATCACGCCAACCAACTCGGCGACGAGACTATGCGGATCATGCACGAAAAACAAATCTTCGCCGTGCCGACGTTCACCATTTTCGAATATTTTGCCCAACATCCGACTTCGCCGGAGCAGGGAGCGCACGATCTGCAGATGCTCGAATTGCATGCGATCGAATTTCGGAAGCAGCTTGCGGCGGGCGTGCCCATGGCAGTGGGATCGGATGTCGGGCCGTTTCCTCACGGCACGCAAGCACGCGAGTTTGAACTGATGGTGAAATACGGCATGACCCCGCTAGCCGCCCTGCAAGCCGACTTACTGAACGGAGCCAAATTGCTGGGCTGGCAAGGACAGATTGGCGAGCTAAAACCCGGCTACCTGGCCGACGTCATCGCAGTCCCCGGAGATCCGTTGCAGGACATCAGCGTGGTAAAGAACGTAAGCTTCGTGATGAAGGGCGGCGTGGTGTATCGAAAATAACCAGGAATGGAAGAGACAGTCGAGCTTCGAGCAGCCATCGAGAACCTGTACACGACATTCGCGGCGTACCCCCTCCGGGACGACACGAACGCTTGCGCGTGCTGCCACAGCCCGGAAGATGAGAAGCGGCTTCATAGAAAATCACTTCGGAAGATGAATCCAAACGACCTGCGGCTCTACGCTACTGACGCCTTGTTCGTTTGGGGCGAGGTAGTAGATCTAAAGCACTTCCTTCCACGCATTTTCGAGTTGGTGGCTGCACACGGAGCTGAATTTGTAGACCCGCAAGTGGTCTTGAACAAGCTTCATCACGCTGATTGGCAGAACTGGCCAGCTCCGGAGCTAAGGGCTGTGGACCGCTTCCTCGATGTGCTTTGGAGCTGCGTTCTCGAAGGCGAGCCACACGAATTCTACGGTGAGGAAATTGAGGATTGGCTTTGTGGAATTGCCCAAGCCGTAGGCCAGTTGTCACCGTATCTCCAGACATGGATTGCCAACGAAAGCGAGAACGCGCGGCTGAACCTTGCCAGGTTTATAGCCAGCACCGACTTCGCGAACCCGAGACGCCGTGCTAGCGCCTACTGGGGAGAACGCGCCGAATTGTTTGACGAAGTGGGCGCATGGGTACGCAGTGAAACCGTGAAGGCAAAAATGACCACTATCGCAGCCGAATATCCTCAATACGATTTCGTCGAGCGCGCATACATCTCTCTGCCGTGATTCGGAAGTTCAAGAGATGGGCCCTAGACCGACCGGCCAAGCACCTGACGCAGTATCAACATCTCGATCTCCCTGCGCGATTGCCGGATTTCCTGGATCTCATGGCGCAATCGTTTGATATCCAAGTCTTTTTGATGCAGGTAGGCTTCATGCCTCTGGAGAAATAGAGCCAGAATTTCGTCCTCTTCTTGCCTCACTCCAGCGGCCTCGGGAACGGGATTGCCGTCTGCTCCTACGACCAACGACTCCGCTTCTGAAAATTCGCTCGATCCGCCAGATATCTCGGCGAAGTCTGCTGGCAAACCTTCCGCACCGTCACTCGGCAGCAACCCAAGAAATTCCAGCCCGAAGCAATACCCGTTACGATCGCGGATAGATGCGGCCACGCGCACGCGCCGGGAAGTTTGGAACTCGACAGCCATCAGATCGCCCGGTTGCAGGGGAACTCCGCCGTAGAGAGCCATTCCGCCCTGGCTAATCTCTGTTGTCAGGCCGGGCACAGCGATTTCTGAAATGTCGTTGGCGGTAATGATGCGGACGGGTAGTTTTACCTGGTGTCGCGGCCAACGGCGAGTGTTTGGGGGGGCCATTCTATTTCAGCCCGTGCACCTGGAGCACGTAGAGGGCGCATCCCAAAGCGAATATTCCGACCGCGGCCGCTCCTACGGCAAACTTGAAGAGTCGTCCACGCGGCTGATTCTCGCGGCCCGAGGCGGCCCTGAGCTTCTCCATCCACCTTTGTTCAGCCGTGTCCAGATTCGCGGTGTTCAGATTCAGGGATGACTGAATCGCGGCTCCCAGACGGCGGCGATCGTCCACCGGAAGTGAAATAAACCGAAACGGCTGCTGCGTGCCGGTCAGCGGACTCAGCATCTCGGCCGCGCCCAGCACGGATCCTCCGTGAGTGAGGAACATCAACTTCACCTGTGAGCCTCGATCAATGGGACTCGGCAGGCAAAGCAAGCCACCGTTGACCGAAAGCACACG
>Ga0210390_10004433_pt1 | contig 11824 bp, 9 predicted proteins | sample IncBWH11OmetaG_FD_161050 | JGI IMG/M metagenome (GOLD analysis project Ga0210390, IMG submission 161050) | Forest soil microbial communities from Barre Woods Harvard Forest LTER site, Petersham, Massachusetts, United States - Inc-BW-H-11-O ... | reverse complement strand
CACGGGCAGCAGGCTCGGCCGCGCTGGGAGCCGGCTTCGCCCTGAGCACGCTTGGCGGATATCTGCTGACCGTGCAATTCGGGCTATTCGGTTATCGCGAGGTGCGGACGACCGCTGGCATCGTGGCGGGGATCATCGAGGTGCTGGCGTTCGCCATTCTCGCCTTCCTCGCGGCGACGCCAAGCCCAGCGGCTGTGGCCGCGGACGATCGGTCGGCCGAGGCGAAGGCTGCGGCGGCCGCTCGCCAGGGCGGAGTGGGTGGTGTGGCGGACAGCGCACCAGGCGGGGTACACAGCGCGGCTGGGTCGCGCGGTGCTGGCTCGCGCGGTGCTGGCTGGCAAGGTCCTTCCTGGCTGCCCGCCGGGGTCAGCCCGACGCAGGCGGTGCTCGGCGTTGCGGCTGTCTCGGTCGTGGCCCTGGGCCTGCTTGGCGGCGCGCTGGCTGGCGCGGGCGGGAGCAGCGGCGGGGCCAGCGCGACCGCGTCTGGCGCCGGACTGCGAACGGCGTCCATCGGCGGGACGACCGTGCTGACGAACGCTGCCGGCCGCACCCTGTACTCGTTCGCGCCGGATACCAGCACCAAGTCGGTCTGCAACGGCTCGTGCGCGCAGTACTGGCCGCCGGTGCTGGGGCCGCTGAAGGCCGGGGCCGGGGTGACCGGGACGCTCGCCACGATCACCCGCGCTGACGGGAGCACGCAGGAGACCTACGACGGGCACCCGCTGTACCTCTACATCGGCGATTCCGGTCCTGGCCAGGACCACGGCAACAACCTGAACCTGAACGGCGGTCTCTGGCACATCGTCCCGGTCCAGGGCTGAGCCCCGCGTCCCTGACCTGCGCCGGTCGTCCATTCGCTGTAACAGCGCGCAAGCCGGTGTTATTGTCGCGGCCTTCGGCCGACCGGGCTCGCGGAAAGGCTTGCGCCGGCCCCTCCCGGACCGTTGCCTCTGGGTAAGGACCGCCATTTCCCGTCTCCCGTGCGCGCAAAACGGGCAAGCCGTGCGCCAAAGTGCACGCGGGGCGGGAAATGCCGATCCCCGGCTGGGCCGACTGCTCATAGAGCGCACACAAAAGCCGTGAAACGCCCGTGGCTTACGTCCGGGTCTACCGATAGTTGACGAACTGGAGGGCGACATCGAAGTCCTTGCCCTTCAGCAGGGCCTGGATGTCCTGAAGTTCGTCCTTCTTCTTCGACGAGACCCGCAGTTCGTCGCCCTGGACCTGTGCTTTCACGCCTTTAGGCCCTTCGTCCCGGATGATCTTGGAGATCTTCCTGGCGTCGTCCTGGGAGATGCCCTCCTTGAGCCCGACGTGCAGGCGGTACTCCTTGCCGGACAGCTTGGGCTCGTCGGCGTCCAGGACCTTGAGCGAGACCGAACGCTTGATCAGCTTGTCCTTGAAGAGGTCAAGCACCGCGTTGGCACGTTCCTCGCTGTTGGCCTTGATCTCCACCGCTTCCTTGCCGGACCAGGCGATGGAGGCACCGACGCCGCGAAAGTCGAACCGGGTGCTGACTTCCTTGACGGTCTGGTTCAGGGCGTTGTCGACTTCCTGATGATTGATCTTCGAGACGATGTCAAAAGAGGATTCGGCTGCCACGGGCATCAGGCTATCGCCGTGGCGGCCCCGTGTCGTAACCGCGATGCTGAAGTAACGGGCTGGTTCCGCTATCCTTCACAGTGCCCGTTCTGCGGGACGGTGCACGGCAGGTTGCCCGAGTGGCCAAAGGGAGCGGTCTGTAAAACCGTCGGCTCAGCCTACGTTGGTTCGAACCCAACACCTGCCACCACCACCCAGAACGGCCCCTGGCCTGCACCTATGCGGCCGGGGGCTGATTCCTGGATACCCGGTTACTGCCAGGTGACCGCCGGAAGCTAGACATCGTCTGCGGCCAGGGACGAGCGATTGGCGATCAGCCAGTCGAGATCCTGTCCCAATGATGTCTCGTCGCCGCGTTCGCGGAAGCTCGACCAGGGCTCGACTCCAGCTGAGCCGAGGACCTGGAGCCTGGAGATCTCCCGAGCGATCAGCCGTTCCAGCGCGCCGAGCGTCGCCGACGCAGGCACTCCATATGCCTCGCACAGCGTACTGACCCGAGCACGCAGGTCGCAGCCCTCGGCCAGACCGGCCGCTCGCGTGATATCCGGGCCACGCAGCGGCACGGCGTTCCACGCGAGCTGCGCCACGTCATCCAGCGCTTCGCCGGGTTCGGCGAGGTCCCAGTCGATGAACCCGGCAAGGTTCTCGCCGCGCCATACCGAGTTCCACGGGCCGAGGTCACCGTGTCGGACAATCTGTCCGGGTTGCCAGGTGGCATCAGGGACGATCCACCGCGCATCGGCGGGCGGGACAAAATCGGCGACCGCGTCGTGATACGCCCGCAGCCAGCGCGCTAGCTGCGACAAGCCATCGCCTGATATCAGCACCGCTGGCCACGGCCGCATGGCCACCTCGCCGACCACAAGTGTCAGAACCTCGCGACCCTGCTCGTCGATTCCACGCGGCCGAGGCGCGCCTCCGAAGCCGGCCCGCTCAAGATGCTCAAGCAGCGAATGCACCGCGGGCGTCCACACTCCGGTCGGCCGCCGAATGGTCTTGCCGATCCGCACGACTGTCGTGAGCCCGCCGGTCGCCCGTTCCCCGTCCTGGATCACGACTGACGACAGTAGCGACAACACGGGACGGCCCAGCACTGCCTGTCGCTCGGGACGAAGTCCGGCCGCGCACTTACCCAGTCATCATCTCGGCGCAAGTCGGCCACAGATCACGATGCCTCAGGCGCTGTGCCGGCCCGGATGGCCCAGGCCACGGCCTCGCTCCTGCCCGCAAATTTCCGCCGCTGGCTGTCCGTAGACCAGCGCTGTCTACAGCGGTGACGGCAACTTCACGGGGAGCACATCGGCCGGCGTGACCCAGCCTGTCAGCAAGGCATCCGACGTCGTCTCGCTCGGCTCGTCCGCTAACGTGACTGCCCGCGGGCAGGCGGTCACCTTTGCCGCGACCATCACGCCGACGGCCCCCGGCGCCGGAACGCCGACACGAACCGTTAGCTTCTACGACGGGTGGAAGCTGCTGGGCACAGGCACCATTAACGCTTCCAGTGGCGCGACGTTCCAAAGCTCGTCCCTGGCAGTAGGAGTTCACTCGATCACCGCGTCCTACAGCGGGGATGGCGACTTCAACGCAAGTACCGGCGGGCCCGTTGCCCAGTACGTCAACACCAGCCTGACCAGCTTCCCGAAGCTGTCCAGCGGTGCTTACAACCTGGCGGGTGCCAACCTGAGCGGTGCCTATCTCGTCGGAGTCAACCTGGCAGGCGCAAGCCTCAGCGGCAGCAACCTGAAGGGGGCGGTGTTCCTCCTGGCCACCCTGACCGGGGCGAACCTGACGGGCGCCAACCTGCACAGTGCCAACCTGACGGTGGCCACCCTGGCCGGCGCGAAGCTCGCGGCGCGAACCTGCAGAGGGTCACCAGGAGCAGCACCACCTGTCCTGACGGCACTGCCAGTAACGCCGACGGCGGGTCCTGCGTGAACCACCTGTCGAGCTAGTCCCGCAAGGGCCATTCGAAAGTCCACGAAAGCTCGCTGCAACGACGAGGGCCCGCCGGCCAGGTCGGCGGGCCCTCACCGCTGCGCGGAGTCAGGCAGCCTGGCTCGAGTTTCGTGCTGACCAGTGGGCCGCGATTCTGTATTATCGTGCTGGCGTCTAGTGGCACGTAATTAACAGAAGGTGACGTGATGGAGCAGGCAGCTGACCCGGTGGCATGCGAGGCATGTGGTCGAGACCTTCCAGATAGGAAACCTACAGGCAGGTCACGCCGCTACTGCAACGCCACCTGTCGCAGCTCAGCGCGACGCGATCGGGACCGGGCCATCCGTCTTTCGGGCGGGAACGTCAAGGATGAATTGACAGACTGTGCTCGTCACGCTTATCTTGACGCTATCGGCACTCTCGACAGCGGCAGTTTCGACAGCGTCAGAATCGACAGCACGGGTGAACCGGCGGCTGTTGCCCTGCTCAACGCTGCGGCCCAGCTCGCGATGCAGCTGGCTCGGCCGGGCGCCAACTCGCTCGGAGCAGTCGGCGCAGCACGAGAGCTGGCGGTGGCAGCAAACGCTGGCCTGCAAGTAGCTGTTGACCAGGCGCGAGCCGACGACCATAGCTGGAAGGAGATCGGTGATGCGCTCAACACAACCCGCCAGGCCGCATTCCAGCGATTCGGCCGGCCCGTTGATCCCCGCACCGGCACGCCGATGGCCCGGGTCGCGCTGCCTGGCGCAGCAGAACGCGCCGCTGCGATCTTCGCTGGCATGGCCCAGGGTCGCTGGGAGGAGGCTCGCCGCGATTTCGGCGAACGCATACGCGAGCGCCTCGACGCTGACCGGCTGGCCAGCGGCTGGTCGCACACAGCCAGCCTGGTGGGCGCATTTGAACGGATGGGCGAGCCGTTCGCACACCCGTCTGGAGACAACACGATTGTGGATATACCGCTGTATTTCGAAGCTGGAGAGGCTAACGGCAGGGTCACCTTCGACGGTGACGCCGCAGTGATCGGATTGTTCATCCGGCCCGCGGGACCGTAGCGCAGAAAAGGAAGGCGCATGCCAGGCAGTGACGCGTTCGGCCCGGTCCCCGGGTCGGGCAAGCAACCGTGGTTCCGCCAGAGGCAGTTCGGCATCGGGTATCGTCCGCGGACCTGGCAGGGTTATCTCGTCTCGGCCATCCTCGTCGTGCCGGTGGCGATCTTCGCCGCCGTGCTCAGGCCGCACTCGCCGGTGTTCCTGCTCGCTCTGGTTCCTGCTGTGGTCGTCCCCTACATCATCATGGCCATCCAGCGTCGCTGAGCAGTGTGCGGGCGGAGTCCGCAAGCTCGCCCGCGCCACGTGGCCCGGCTTCGATGACGGCACAACGTACGATCGTGGTATGACCAGCAGACCCGCCGCCGCGCAGCGCCTGCGCGACCTCGCGGGGCTGCGCCGGGTTCGCGACCGGATCGACCGGGAGTACGCGCAGCCGCTGGACGTCGAGGCACTCGCCCGCGGCGCGCACATGTCGGCTGGGCACCTCAGCCGCGAGTTCCGGCTCGCTTACGGCGAGTCGCCGTATAGCTACCTGATGACACGGCGGATCGAGCGGGCGATGGCGCTGCTGCGCCAGGGGGACCTCAGCGTCACCGAGGTCTGTTTCGCGGTCGGCTGCTCGTCGCTGGGCACCTTCAGTACTCGCTTCGCCGAGCTGGTCGGCGTGCCGCCCAGCACCTACCGGCGCCTCGCGGCCGGCGCGACGGCGGGGATGCCGCCGTGCGTGGCCAAACAGGTGACCAGGCCGATCAGGAATCGAGAAGCGCCGCTCAGCGAGGCGCGGCTAGCGTGAGGCTATGGACATCACCATTCACGCAAGCTTCCTCCCGCACGACGACCCGGAGGCAGCCCTAGCCTTCTATCGCGACACCCTCGGCTTCGAGGTCCGTACCGACGTCGGATCCGGCAAGATGCGCTGGATCACCGTCGGCCCTCCCGGCCAGCCCGACACGTCCATCCTCCTGGCGCCGCCAGTCACCGATCCGGGTATTACCGAGGATGAGCGCCGCGCTATCACCGAGATGATGGCCAAGGGCACCTACGGCTGGATCCTTCTGGCCACCAAGGACCTCGACGGCACGTTCGGGCAGGTGCAGGCCAGCGACGCCGCCGAGGTCGTCCAGGAGCCGACGGAGCAGCCGTATGGCATTCGCGACTGCGCCTTCCGCGATCCTGCGGGCAACCTGGTCCGCATTCAGGAACTTCGCTGAGACCGTCGGGGGTCGCAGCCGTGTGCACAGACGCCTACCGTGAAGCGCTGATACGTGACCTGGCATCCACAGTGTCAGCGACGGGGTCACCGGTGCGGCTAGCGGGCCAAACGGAGCCGGACCGCCCTGTCGAAACTGGGCGGCCCGGCTCATGTTGTCAGCGCGCTCTTGCGGCGCGGGTGCTACCAGTTAGTGGCGAGGTCCCTAGCGAACTTCGCCAGGTTCGGGACGCCTAGGCCCGTCGCCTCGTTGTAGAGCTGGCCGGGATTGCCGGTGTAGAAGATGTTGTCGTTGCCGCTACCCACTTGGTTCAGCGGCGTGACCGGACTGTCCGGGCCTGCCGCGAACGCGTACAGGTTCGGGTTCCACAGGCCGATCCGGTGACCCAGCACCGAGTCGATGACCGCCGTCGAGCCGTTGAACTGCGGCCCGATGAAGCTCGTGCCGCCCCAGCCGCTCTGAAGCGCCGGCTGGCCGACGGCGACGAATGACGGCTCATAGAGCAGGTAACCGGAGAACGGGTCAGCGTCCGCGGACACGTCGGGGACGGCCCGGCCGGAGCCGCCGCCGAAGACCAGCGGCGGGTTCGGGTTGACGTTCCATTCGGTTGGCTCGACGAAGCCGGGATCGACCTGCGTGTAGTCGGTCGGAGTCAGGTACTGGACGCCGTGGTAGTTCGCCGTGCCTGACACGCCCGATTGGTAGGACGGCTCCGGCTCGACGAGGCTGAAGCCTCCGCCGCCACCTACGACGTTGGCTATCGCCGCTGCCGCATATGTCGAGCCTGTCGTGGTCGCCATCGGCTGCCACAGGTAATCCCAGCCCCAGGCGCGCTGGTTCGGGACAGTGACCGCGGCGGACCCGGCCGGGCCGGTGAGCGTACCGCTCCACGGCGTCGTAGTGCCGCCCGATGCGGTCGCGTATGGGCTATCGGCCGGGGTATCGACGGACAGGTTGGTCGTGCCGATTTCGTCCGAAGCGTCGTAGGCCGCCGCGTCGCCGGCCGCGTCGAACACTGACGTGCCCTGGTCGGCCAGCTCAAGGAACGCCTCGTCAAAGGCGGCCTCGTAAGCGTTGGTCTCCTCGCCCGCCGCTACCGCGCCGGCGACAACGGTCTCCGCCTCGCCCCAGCTCGTCGACAGCGTGTCCGCGACGTTCTGGCTGGCAGCGGTGAAGAAGGCGTCGATGAACCCTGGATCTGTGTTCGCCGCCTGGTAGACGACGACGTTGGCGCCCGGGGCCAGCGCGCCGGACTGCTCGACGTCCAAGTCGGTCTCACCACTGCCGGACGAGTCGCTCGGCGCGCCGGGTCCGCCGTCGATGTTGTCCACGGTCACGGTGCGGCCTGTGGTCGGCACGTTCGCGACATTCTGCCAGAAGTACTGCGGTGCGCCGGGGTCGAGCGCCGCCAGAGTGACGATGCCGAGAGTCTCCCCGGCCCCGTCGCCCTGGCTGTATAGCCGGTTCAGACCGTAGCGGGCGGCGAAGTCGGACGGCAGGTAGCTGCCGGGGACATCCGCTGAGGAAGACGAAGGCGCCATCGTGACCGAGGTCGTCTCGTGCACCGCGTTGCTGGCGAACGGAGCGTAGTTGGTCAAGCCGAGGATGGCGAGCACGTACTGGCCGATGCTGGGCCTCAAGCTCGGGGCGCCGGTGGCGCTGTACACCGTCTGGGCCGGGATCCGGTTGCCGTCAAAGGTCGGCCGCGCCGGGACGTGGTAGTCCCGTTGGGTGACCGACAGCGCCGCGTCGAACTCGCCAGCTGTGCCGGATGCCGACAGGTCAACGTTGCCCGGGTAAACCGATGCCGTGATGCCGAACGACGCCAGGTACTTCGTCAGCGCGGACACCGCGCTGCCGCTCGCCCCGTACTTGGCGGCGAACTGGCTCACGGAATCGAAGCTGGTCAAGCCCCCGGTAACGGCGGACTTGAGCTGGGACATGTTGTTCTCCTTCAAGATGAAGGAGACCTGCTCCGGGGTGTCCGGCGCGGTGGTGCCGAACGCCGACGCGCCGGGCACCGCCGACGCGAGGAAGCCAGTCGGTATCTTCTCTGAAGTGGAAGCCTGGGCGGAGCCTGCGGTTGCGGCAACTGAGCCCGCGACTACTAGCACCCCCGCAGCCAGTCCGGCCCACAAGCGCGGGCGAACGAAGAGAACCATGCTCGGGGCACGCTCCTGACAGTCAGTGGCGACCGTCGGCGGCCGCCTACGGCTCTCCTGTAAAGCTGCCGCCACTTAGCGGAGCTAACGACCATTCGCCAGGAGCCTGGTGATTATGACACGAAAGCCATCTAGGCCGGTAGAACCTTGTCCGTCGATTCGGCGGCTAAGCGGCCCGCGATCCCGGCATTAGGCTGGGGAAATGGGCATCCGCATTGGCATACTCGGACCGCTGGAGGTGCGGGATCTAGGCGGACGGCTCCTGCCAGTCACCGGCGCCCGCCTGCGGTCCCTGCTGATCCGGCTGGCGATCAGCGACGGCAGCCCAGTGCCCGTCGACACGCTCGCGGCCGACCTATGGCCAGACGGCGGCCCGGCCGACGCAGCCAACGCCCTCCAGGCCCTGGTCTCGCGTCTGCGGGCGGTGGCTGGCAAGGACATTGTTGAGTACGGGCCGACTGGTTACCGGCTGGCGGTCAGCTCTGATGAGATCGACGCCTGGGCGTTCGAGCGGCTCGTCCGCGCGGCCCGTGCCGCGACGGACGGCGGCGACAGCGGGGCCGGCGCCGACGCGCTCCGACAGGCCCTGCGGATGTGGCGCGGGCCCGCGCTCGCGGACGTGGCCGACGCGCAGTTCGCGACGCCGGCGATCGCCCGCCTGTCCGAGCTCCGGCTGGCGGCCGCCGAGGACCGGATCGAGGCGGACCTGGCGCTCGGCCGTGGCGCCGAGCTCGTTCCCGAGGTCGAGCAGCTCGCTACCGAGCATCCGCTGCGCGAGCGGCTGCGCGGCCAGCTCATGCGCGCCCTCTACGCTGCAGGCAGGCAGGCCGACGCGCTTGCCGTGTTCGATGACACGCGGCGAACGCTGGCGTCGACCCTGGGCATCGACCCGTCGCCTGGGCTCGCCGAAGTGCACCTCGCCGTCCTGCGTGGTGAGCTGCAGGCAGGCCCGCGCGGCCCGGCGCCGCGGCGGCCTGGCCCGCCTGAGCCTGGCCGGCAGCCAGCCGAGACCGGCCCCACGCCAAGGGGCGACCGGCCTCGCCGCGGCGGGCACCTCCCGGCCCAGCTCACCAGCTTCGTCGGCCGCGATGACGAGCTGGATCGCGTCACGGCGCTGCTGGCCGGGTCGCGGCTCATCACCCTGACCGGCCCTGGCGGCTCGGGCAAGACCCGGCTGTCGATCGAGGCGGGCGCCAGGCTAGCGGAGCAAGCGCCCGACGGCGTCTGGTTCGTTCCGCTCTCGCCTGTGCGCGATGCGGCCGAGGTCCCGCAGGCGGTGCTGACCGCCGTGGATGGCCGGGAGACGGCGTGGCTCGCCGACCCGGTGGAGGCTTCCCTGCTCGCCGCGACCGACCCGCTTGACCGGCTTAGCGAAGTACTCGCCGCACGCACCCTCGTCCTCGTGCTCGATAACTGCGAGCATGTCCTCGACGCCGTCGCCTGGCTCGCCGGACGAGTGCTGGCCGACGCTCCTGGCGTGCGCATCCTCGCGACGAGCCGGGAGCCGCTCGGCCTGACCGGCGAGACGGTTTGCCCGGTCCCCTCGCTGGCCCTGCCACCGGCAGACGCCACCGCCGAGCAGGCGGTGGCGAGCGCGGCGGTGCGCTTGTTCGCTGACCGCGCGAGCGCTGTCCGGCCAGGCTTCGCCGTCGACGCGGACACGGTCGGCCCGGTCGTGCGGATCTGCCGGGCGCTGGATGGCATACCGCTTGCCATCGAGCTGGCGGCCGCGCGAGTGCGCGCGCTGACTCCGGTCCAGGTAGCTGACCGGCTAGACGACAGGTTCGCCCTGCTGTCGGTCGGCAACCGGGGCGCGCTGCCACGCCACCAGACGCTTCGGGCGATCGTGGACTGGAGCTGGGACCTGCTCGACGGCTCCGAGCGGGCGATCCTGCGACGGCTGTCGGTCTTCAGTGACGGCGCGACGCCCGCGAGCGCCGAGCAGGTGTGCTCGCTCGGCGGCGATCAGGCCGGGCTCGTGGACGTCATAGCCGCCCTAGTGGACAAGTCCCTGGTAGTGGCCTCCGGCCAGCGGCACGTGCGCTACCGGCTGCTGGAAACGGTGCGGGCGTACGCGGCCGAACGGCTCGCCGAGGCCGGTGAAGCTGAGCCTGCGGCCGCCGCACACGCGGACTACTTCCTGGCACTGGCCGAGCGAGCCGAACCTGAGATCCGCGGCCCGGACCAGATCACCTGGCTGGACACGCTGACCACTGAGCACGACAACTGCGCGGCGGCAATTCGCCATGCCATGAGTACCGGAGACGCCAGGACGGTGCTGCGGTTCGTCCGAGCGCTGGCGCTGTTCTGGGGCATGCGCGATTACGACGCTGAGGCCAGCGAGTGGGCGGCCGAGGCGCTGAAGCTCGCCGGCGACACGCCGCCAGAGGGCCTCGCCGGCGCCTACGCGATCTGCAAGATCGTCACCGCCGTCAGCCAGTTCGGCGCCGGCGCAGGTGCCAACGCCGACCCGGCCGAGTTCAAGCGCGTGGCGAGCCAGCTGGCGGTGCCACCTGGCGCCGACGATCCGCTACTTGCCCTCATCGCGCCCATGCTGGCCGCCTTGACCGGCGAGCTCGATCGGGCCAGGCGTGAGCTGAGCGCGCTGTCTGGGCATCCCGATCCCTGGGTACGGGCGGCGCAGCACGCGTTTGCCGGCCACTTCGCCATCAGCGATGGCGATATCGCGCTAGCGGCTGGCGAGCTGGCCGCGGGCGATGTGCTGATCCGCGAGATCGGCGACCGGTTCGTCCGGATCGCCTGTCTGACCGGGCTGGCTCAGGTGGCCTTGGCACGGGACCGCCCGACGGACGCGGTGCGCGCGCTTGAGCAGGTCCAGCTATTCGCTGACGAGGGGCTGACCGGCAACCTGGGGAAGACCATGCGGATCCCCCTGGGGTGGGCTCGTGCGCTCGCTGGCGACATCGCCGGCGCCCGCCACGATCTCGAGGAAGGCGTTGTCGTCTCGGAGAAAATAGGCGAGCTCGATGACGCGGCCTTCGGCTACGTCCATCTCGGCGAGATCGCGCGACGCGAGGGAGACCTGGCTGGCGCACGTGACCAGCTCGGCCGGGCGCTGCTGATCGTGGAGACGCACGAGGTCCGACCGGACCTGTCCGCAGCCGCCGCTACCACCTTCAGCCGGCTCGGCTGCCTGGCTGAGCAGGACGGCGACCTTGCCACCGCCGTTCGCTGGCATCAGCGTGCCCTAAGCAAGCTGTCCACCGGGCTTGCGGCGATCATGCCCAGCAATCCGCTTCTCGCCACGGTGATCGAGGGGATCGCCGCGCTGGCCGCCGCGCGCGGCGAGCCCGTCAGGGCAGCCGAACTGCTCGGCCTCGCCCACCGGCTCCAGGGCTTCACGAACGCGGCCAGCCTTGAGGTCGCCAGGGCTCAGGCGGCCATCGGCGCCGCCCTTACCGAGGACGACGCCGAGGCAGCCGCCGCGCGCGGCCGCGGCTGGGGCCGGGCCGAGGCGCTTGCGGTCATGCCGTAAGCTGCCGCGGCCAGTCAGCGGCACCGGCATGCGGCGAGCCCGTTCCTGGTCTGATGGCGCTACATGCGCCGGCGGTACATCCGCATCGCCAGCGGGAAGGCCACGATGACGATTCCGGCGGCCCATAGCAGCGTGTACAGGGCGTGGTCGCCTACCGGCCCGCCGATTGTCAGCGCCCGGACCGAGTCGGCCAGGTGGCTGACCGGGTTGACCTTGACCCAGGCCTGCAGCCAGCCGGGCATCGTGCGGGTGTTGGACAGCAGCACGCTGCTGCCGAAGACCAGCGGCATCGTCCAGATGAACGAGATACCTTGCACGGTCTCCGGCGACGGCGCGACGAGGCCGACTAGCACCGACACCCAGCAGATC
>Ga0210390_10004432_pt1 | contig 11826 bp, 6 predicted proteins | sample IncBWH11OmetaG_FD_161050 | JGI IMG/M metagenome (GOLD analysis project Ga0210390, IMG submission 161050) | Forest soil microbial communities from Barre Woods Harvard Forest LTER site, Petersham, Massachusetts, United States - Inc-BW-H-11-O ... | reverse complement strand
TACCGTCCATCTCAGGCATCTGTACGTCCATCAGAGCCAGGTCATACTCTGCATTCCGGATTGCTTCCAGCGCCTCGCGTCCGTTCTTCACGACAATCACGCTGTGGCCGCGCTTTTCCAACAATCGCCTGGCGAGTTTCTGATTTACTTCGTTGTCCTCCGCCAACAGTATCCTCAACGCGGCGTTGACGTCCCGGCTATGCTCCAGCACTGTGCTGGTAACCATCTCGGCCTCACGATTCTCAGCCATAGCTCCCAGCACCCGTGCAATCGCCTCTCGCAGCTCCGCCTGCCGAATTGGCTTCATAAGAAATGCGGCGATGCCCAATTGCTCGCAACGCGCTGCGTCACCGTGCTGCTTCCCAGAGGTCAGCATCATAATAGTGGGCATCCGCGAGCGATCTTCACCCTGGATACGCTCCACCAATTCGAACCCATCCATTTTTGGCATATGCATATCGGTAAGAATCAGCTGATAGGGGCGATCAGCCTCCCGCGCTGCATGCAAAATGGCCAGTGCCGACTGCCCGTCCGGCACCAGCTCCGGTTCCATACCCCAGCCGGCAAGCAGACGTTCGAGAATTCGCCGGTTCGTGCGGTTATCATCTACCACCAGAACGCGGGTTCCCGCCAGTACACCCGGATGCGAAGCTCCCGCCTTTGCGATTCCGGACTCCAGGCCGCACTCGAGTTCGATCGTGAAACAGAAGGCCGATCCTTTTCCCATTTGGCTTTCGACACGAATGTGTCCACCCATCATCTGGACCAGGCGGCGCGAAATGGTAAGTCCGAGTCCGGTCCCACCATACTCACGGGTTGTAGAGGTATCGGCCTGACTGAAGGAGTGGAAGATGCTCTCCAGCTTCTCGGGTGCAATGCCAATGCCGGTATCAGAGACAACGAAGTGGAGCGGATATTTGGTGCCGTTCGGGGAGGAAGTCCCGACTTTTAAGGCAACTTCACCCTCGATCGTGAACTTTATCGCGTTTCCAACCAGATTCACGATGATTTGGCGCAGCCGATTCGGATCTCCGCGGAACACGTTCTGCACGGCGGAATCTACGTCGCACAGCAATTCCAGACCCTTCTCATCCGCCCGCAATGCCAATGTGCGAAGGGTAGTCTCGAGGCACTCGCGAAGATCAAAATCAATCTCCTCAAGCTCCACCTTGCCGGCTTCGATCTTTGAGAAGTCCAGAACGTCATTGATTACCGACAACAGCGATTCCGCGGAAAAACGAACCGTGTCCAGATAATCCCGCTGCTCTCGCGTCAGCTCCGTCTGGAGGACCAGTTCCGTCATGCCAATCACGCCGTTCAAGGGCGTGCGGATCTCGTGGCTCATATTCGCGAGGAAATCCCCCTTGGCTCGGCTCGCCGCTTCGGCGGCTTCCTTGGCAGCCTCGCGCTCCCGCTCCGCCTGCTTCCGCTCCGTGACATCGTGCACAAATGCCGCGAACATCTGCATCGCACCCGATCGCACGGAAGAGATTGCCATCTCGGCGGGGAATTCGTGACCATCTTTGTGGCGTGCAACGATTTCAATTCGTCGCTGCATTTCGGTCGAACCGCCTTCTTCGAGCAGTTCGCGCAGGCTCTTGCCCATTTCGTCAGTTTTTCGATCCAGCAGAACGAATTGGCCGAGCGGCCCGCCCTTGGCTTCACTCTTGGTCCAGCCAAACGTTCGCTCTGCCTGCGGATTCCAGTGCTCGACAAGAAGGGAAGCGCCAAAACCGACGAAAGCATCGAACGCCGTCTCCACGATCTGGCGATAGCGCTTTTCGCCGCTTCTCAGTTGCATGGCCTGGAGCGTGAAGCGACGGTCAACGATCGACAGAACGAAGACCAGTCCCAGCATCAGGAGCGTGACCAGGGTTATTGCGGCAATGCCCAGGTCCGAGATTTTCACGGAGAAGCGCAGGTCAGCTGCCGCAAGCGGCATGGGGACAAAAATGGCCGCCGCCATACCGACATAGTGCATGACCGGAATCGCCGCCCCCATTGTCAAAGCGCTGATGCCTTTCCACCAGCCCCAGTTTGTCGTCTCGCCGCGGAACCTGAATGTAAGGAAAAGAGCAACGCCGGAAATTGCGACGGCTAGCACTATGGACAGGCCGACAAGGCGGAGCGAGTAGTGGCACATCGCCGGAAGCCGCATCGCTTCCATACCGATGTAATGCATGGCGGCGATACCGCTCCCCATCGTCAGGCTTCCAATAACAACTGCAGTGACTCCCAGCGTGTTGCGGCTCACCACGAACAGAGCGATACTCGAGGCGATAATCGCGGCCAACATGGAAATCAGCACTGTCGGCCAGTCATACAACACCGGTACCGGCAACCGCAGGGCTTCCATCCCGATGTAGTGCATCGACCATATGCCGGTGCCCATGGCAACCGCTCCGCCGCTCAACCAGAGGAAGCGTGCCCTGCCGCGTGCAGATGTCACACGTCCCGCCAAGTCGAGAGCGGCGTAGGCGGCAAGGATTGAAATGAAGATGGAGAGCGCGACGAGGCGATAGTCGTAGTAGCCCTGCAGAGGAATCTGACCTTCAGCCATCCCATGCCTCCTATTGTGGTTTGGTGGTTACCAAATAATTACCTTAGTTCGCACTGAAAGGAGAAGGAAATAACGCGTAGACATCGTCAGGTCTGTTAACCGGGTACTTCGGTAACCTAGGCGGCGAGCCCGCATCGCCGAGATCAAAAGCGGCAAGGTTGTGCACAGGATTTCTGGTCGTGCTGTTGCTCTGGCAGACCAATCTGGACCGTTCGGCTGGGCGGTTCGATCGAAACCTATTATGTTGTCAAGGTCAGAGCAGGCGAAACACATAGCGTGTCCCTCAGTCCCGGATAAATTCGCTGAGCAGCAGTCCTATATAACGTTGCTATATGAAGAGGGAAGCGGAGGCAGTGGTCTTGATGAGGGCGGGGGGCCGAGCCAGCCGGTACGGACAAGGAACGAGGCTCTATCTGTTGGGCGTGATAGTGCTGCCGCTGTTGCATAGCGTATGCGCCGCCCAGGTGAACGTGCTGACCCAGCACAACAACACAGAGCGTACCGGAGCAAACCTGAACGAAACCGTGCTCATGCCCTCGAACGTAAACGCCAGGCAGTTTGGAATGATCTTCAAGAGAGTCGTCGACGATCAGGTGTACAGCCAGCCGCTGATCGTCACGAATGTGAACATCGGTGGCGGCACCCATGACGTCGTCTACATCACCACGGTCAACAACAGCGTCTACGCTTTCGATGCCAACGATCCCAGCGCATCGCAGCCATTGTGGCATGTCAACTTTGGAACACCTGCAAATGTGAACGATTGGGATTTTGGATGCACGGACCTCAACGGAAACATGGGAATAATTGGAACGCCGGTGATCGACTACCACAGCGGTACGCTCTACGTGGTGGCTCTTACCCGGATCAAGGACCATTTCGTTCAACGTCTGCACGCGCTTGATATAACCACCGGCGTCGATCTTCCGGGCACTCCGGTTACGATCGAAGCTCCCGATTTCAACGCGCTCCTGCAGAATCAGAGGCCGGCACTTGCTCTCGGAAACGGCAGCGTCTATGTGGGCTATGCCTCTCACTGCGACAAGGAGCCCTACCACGGCTTCCTGTTGAGCTACGATGCGAAATCGCTGCGCCAGACGGCGGTTTTTAATACATCTCCCACCGGTCAGGAGGCAAGTATCTGGCAGTCGGGACAGGCGCCCGCAATTGACGCCAGCGGAAATATCTATGTTGTAACCGCGAATGGGAGCTGGAATGGTAAGTCGAACTTCGGCGAGAGCTTCCTCAAGCTCAGTCCGGACCTCAAGCTGCTGGACTGGTTTACTCCAACTAACCATCCGTATCTTGATTCGACGGATGCCGATCTCGACGCATCCGGTGCAACGCTTGTACCAGGAACCCACACAGTTATGGACGGCGGCAAGCAGGGAGTCTTGTACCTTGTAAATGCGGATAACATGGGGCATCTGGGAGACGAGCACGCAGTCCAGCATTTTCAGGCGACGAGCTCTCACCTGCACAGCATTGTTTTCTGGGACAGCGTGAAGAGTGGCCGGGTGATCTATATGTGGGGACAGCGGGATCACTTGCGCGCCTATCGGTTCGACGGCGAAAAGCTGACGGAGGCTCCAGCCGCAATGAGACCTGAGGCAAACCAGGGACATCCCGGCGCAATGCTTTCGCTCTCCGCCAATGGGAACAAAGATGGAATTCTCTGGGCGGCAATTCACGCCACCGGCGATTCGTGGCACGAGTCACAGCCGGGAGTTCTGCATGCGTACGACGCCGACGACATTGCGCACGATCTCTGGAATTCACTCGATAATGCAGGACGCGACGATTGCGGCAACTATGCAAAAATGGCGCCTCCGACAATCGCTAACGGCAAGGTATATCTCGCCAGCTTCGGCACAAAGAATACGGAAAGCGGCCAGTTGTGCGTTTATGGTCTGTTGCCGGACGGCCCTGCTCCACAGGCTCCGGTAGATCTGAGGGGAAGAGCGGTGAACGGCCGGATCGCTCTCTCGTGGACCAAATCGGCCGCAACAATCACCTACAGTGTGAAGCGATCCATTGAAGGGAATTCGTTCCAGGCGATCACCAGCGGTCTCACGTCGAGCGCCTTTCTCGATAACTCTGCGACGCCGGGAAAGACGTATTTGTATAAAGTGATTGCTGTGAATTCAAACGGGGAAAGCGGCGATTCTGATATGGCGAGCGTTGTGCTGCCGAAGGCTTCGTCCCCGCTCCATGTTGTGCATTAATCATAGCCTCGGAGGAAATTGATCTATGAAGCATCGGGAGGCATTTCGCAGTTGCCGGAATTCCATGATTGCCGGCATTGCCGTGGCGGCATATTTTGCGGCTCTTTGTCCGTGCCGGGCAGCAGCTCAAACCCTCGCGGCCGCTCCGCCCATGGGCTGGAACAGCTGGAACCATTTTCACCGCACGATTGACGACAAGACGGTGCGCGCGCAGGCCGACGCGATGGTTTCGACCGGCATGCGAGATGCCGGGTACATCTACGTGAACATCGACGACACATGGCAGGGCGAGCGCGACGCGCAGGGAAACATGCAGGCAAACAGCAAGTTCCCCGACATGAAGGACCTGGCGGATTATGTTCACAGTAAAGGGTTGAAGATTGGCATTTACTCCTCTCCCGGCGCGAAAACCTGTGCGGGCTACGAGGGCAGCCTGGGGCATGAGGAGCAAGATGCCGCAACCTACGCGAAGTGGGGTTTCGATTACCTGAAATATGATCTGTGCGGGCTGCGCACGGAGCTGAAAGCAGCGCCCACGCCCGAAGCTGCGCACAAGATGATGGTGGATGCCTACATCAAGATGCGCGACGCGCTCCATAAAACAGGACGGCCGATTGTCTACAGCCTGTGCCAGTACGGCAATGACGCTGTGTGGAGATGGGGAACTGACGTAGGCGGCAATCTGTGGCGCACCACCGGAGACATTAACGACCACTACGCCCGCATGGTCGAAATTGGATTCAGTCAAGCCGGCCTGGCGCGCTTTGCGGGACCCGGGCACTGGAATGACCCTGACATGCTGGAAGTAGGCAACGGTGGAATGACGAGCGACGAATATCGCCAACATATGAGCCTGTGGGTGATTCTGGCCGCTCCCTTGCTGGCCGGCAACGATCTGACCTCGATGACTCCGGAAACGACTGCGATGCTGACCAATAAGGAAGTGATCGCTATCGATCAGGACCGGCTCGGCCAGCAGGGAGACCGCGTGAGCGCTGAGGGACCGCTTGAGATCTGGGCAAAGCAGCTCGCCGACGGATCGAAAGCTGTTGGCGTCTTCAACCGGCATGCGACCGCACTTTCAATTCCGGTGGATTTCAAGCAACTTGGATTTCGTAAGTCGGTACGGGTTCGTGATATCTGGCAGGCTAAGGACCTCGGCAGCATGAAGGATTCCTATACCGTTACCGTGCCTCCGCATGGGGTGGTATTGCTACGGGTTAAATGATCCTGTAGCTGTGGGAACCCGACGTTCATTTCATGGGGATCGGAGACGAAGTGGAGATTACTGCGCGCAGGAAGTTTCTAAAGCTGGCAGGAGCCGGTGCATTTGCAGTACCCGCGGTTATGGGCGGCACCGGAGCGTACGGTCAACCGGGTTCGGCCGAAATCGCTGATCATGGTTCGGGGATGTTCGATGTCAGGGCCTTTGGCGCGAAGGGCGACGGGACAACGATCGATACGCCTGCCATCAACCGTGCGATTGAAGCTGGGTCAGCCGCCGGCGGCACTGTTCGCTTCGCTGCCGGACAATATCTGTGCTACTCGATCCACCTGAAGAGCAACGTCGCGCTATATCTCGAGCAGGGCGCGGTGATTATCGCTGCCAACGCGCTGCCGGAAGGACAATCCGGTGGATACGACGAGCCGGAGCCGGAGCAGGCTTGGGAGGCTTACCAGGACTACGGGCACAATCACTGGCACAACAGCCTGATCTGGGGCGAAGGCCTTCACGATGTCTCAATCTATGGTCCAGGGCGCATTTGGGGCCGGGGATTGACGCGCAGCAATGATCCAAAGAGTCAGAACCCTGCTAACCGGCGAACCAGCGGTGTCGGAAACAAGGCGATCAGCCTGAAGAACTGCCGCAATGTGCAGCTGAGGAACTTTCAGATTCTGCAGGGAGGCTGGTTTGGAATCCTCGCCACTGGAGTCGACAATCTGCTGATCGACGGGCTCACAATCGACACCAACCGCGACGGCATGGATATTGATTGCTGCCGCAATGTTCAGGTCGCTAACTGCGCGGTCAATTCGCCGTGGGACGACGCAATTGTCCCCAAGAGCAGCTATGCGCTGGGTTACGCCAGGGCTACCGAAAATCTGACCATCACCAACTGCTTTGTGACCGGGGCGTACGAACTGGGAACGATGCTCGACGGCACATGGAAGAAATTCGATCCGTCGGCGAAGGTTCCTCACACCGGGCGCATTAAATTCGGCACGGAGTCGAATGGCGGATTCAAGAACATCACCGTCTCCAATTGCGTTTTCGAGGGCTGCCAGGGACTGGCGCTGGAAACAGTGGACGGTGCGCTGCTCGAAGATATGGCAATCACCAACATCACGATGCGCGACCTCGTCTCAGCGCCGATCTTTCTGCGCCTCGGCGGCCGGCTGCGCGGACCGGCGCAATCGACGAAGACGGGAACGCTGCAACGCGTCATCCTTAGCAACATAGTTTGCTCGAATGCAGCCTCGCAGTTTGGATGCATCATCAGCGGCGTTCCCGGGCACCAGATTCAAGATCTCCAGCTCCACCACATCTACATCCAGCATCGAGGCGGCGGCACAAAAGAGCAGGCTGGTAACATGCCTGCCGAGAACGAACAGAAATATCCTGAACCGAACATGTTCGGGAACATGCCGTCGCAGGGTTTCTATCTTCGACACGTGAAGAACGTGACCATGAGCGACATCGAGATCGTTGCGATGAGTGAGGATGCGCGCCCGGCGTTGATGATGCAAAACGTGGAAGGAGCGGATCTCTTTCACATCAAGACACCTGTCGGCGCTCCGGTTCTCGATCTCCACGACTGCAAGGACGTAACTGCACTGTGGGTGCGCGGCCTCAAAGATGGCGCGCAGGCCTGACTGTCGAGGCTGACAGATAGCGCGCGCGGCCAAATTGTCTTGTGATTACACTCCGTCACGGGGCTTGTTCTTTCTGACGTAGTCCGTGTCCTGTGTAGGCTCGGATTCGCACTCGAGGGCGATCGTGGTTATTGGGGAATCTGGCGCCTTTTCCGGAAGGCCGACAAGTTTGGTCTGAAAATCATCCTGCGTGAACTTTACTTCAGTACCACCTTTCACCAGATGTGCTGACTTCACCTTCGTGCGCAGACCGCTGATAGCGATGTATTCGCCGGGCCAGAAGTGCACATGCATGTAGAGGGTGTTACCGGTTCGCGTGAAGCTCGCATAATTCGACCGCCGCACTTGGCACAGGTCAGACTGACAGATGGTGTGGCCATTTGTGTACATCCACTCGCCCACCTCGGTCAAAATGCGTATCGATTCTTCCGGAACAGATCCATCGGACGTTGGACCTATATTCAGCAGGTAATTTCCGCCGTCGCGCACACACTGGATCAGGTTGCGGACAACCGTGCGGGCCGATTTCCAATTATCGTCGGCGCGCTGGTAACCCCAGCTGTCGTTGAGCGTCATACATGCTTCCCACGCTCTCCCGTTCGCCTCTGCCACGATCTTCTGTTCCGGGGTCGAGAAGTCGCCAGGCAGTTTGTTGCGGTTGTTGACAATGATCTCCGGCTGCAGCCTGAAGACCATGTCGTTCATCTTCACTGATTCCCACCCGTTCGCATCGAGCGGCCAGGAGACGTCATACCACAGCACGTCGATCTTTCCGTAGTTGGTCATCAACTCCTCGATGAGTCCGTGCGTGTAATCGACGAAACGCCGGCGCGCAGCCTCGTCCGTGGCGCACCGCGCACCATCGGGATGATGCCAGTCCATCAGCGAGTAGTAGAAGCCCACGTGCATCCCTTCGGCTCTGGCGGCCTCCACATACTCTCGCACCACGTCGCGTCCGGCGCCTTGTTTGGGCGCGCAGTAGTTCGTCAATTTCGTATCGAAGTTGCAAAATCCCTCATGGTGTTTCGTGGTCATCACCATGTACTTCATGCCGGCTGCCTTCGCCAGCTTCGCCCAGGTCCGCGGCGAGTTGATAGTCGGCTTGAAGGTCGCTGCGCGAGGAGTGTACTGGCCAATAGGGATCGCTTCATCCTCCATGACCCACTCGTGACGCCCGATGGTGCTATAGACGCCGAAGTGAATGAACATGCCGAAGCGCGCCGCGTGCCACCATTGCATTCGCTGCGCACGTGTCTGGTCCTGCATGCTCATGCTCCCAGAGGCAGCGCTACCGGTCTGTCCACCGCTGGCCTGCGCCAATACTCCCGGTGCTCCAAGTAAGGCCAGCGAGGCGCCAGCCCCTTTCATCATGTCGCGGCGAGAAAAATGCAGGCTCATCTATCACATCCTCGAAAGTTCAAATTTGTTCTGACGCAATGTGGCATTGCTCGATGCTCGGTGAGCATAGTCTGTTCAGACTCTGAAATTATCAAATCGCGCTTCGCCATTAAGGTAAACCGAGGCAAAGCCCTGGAGTCCCGCATTGTGAGACGAGTTGTCGATTCGCGATTGCATTGGCGGCCGAGCGGAAGATCAACCTCGTCTGGTTCCTCTCACTGCAACCGAAGAATGATCGGAGTGTGGTCGGAAGGTCTGGGCTGCGCTCGCGGAACCTTGTCGATCTTGCAACTCTGCAATCGGGAGGAGAGCTGCGGCGAGAGCAGGAAGTGGTCGATGCGGATGCCACGGTTGTGCTCAAAGGCCTTGCGGAAGTAGTCCCAGAATGTGAATTGGCCGCCCTGCCCCGGATGCAGCGAACGGAAGGCATCAATGTAGCCCAGGCCGAGATAAGTCCGATACCACTCCCGCGGTTCCGGTTGGAAAAGCGCATCGTGCATCCAGGATGACGGTTTGTGACAATCGATGTCCTCCGGAATCACATTGAAGTCGCCGCCCACAACAGTAGGTGTATCGCTCTTGGTCCAGAGGGCCAGTTGCCGTCCCAGCCGGTCCATCCATGCCAGCTTGTACGCGAAATTCTCGCTCCCAACTGGATTGCCGTTGGGCAGGTAAATATTGGCGATGCGGATCTCGTTTATCACCACTTCAAGAAACCGCGCGTGGCTGTCCGTCTCGTCTCCAAGCAAAGTGGTGCAGATCGTTTGGATCGGGTGTCGCGACAGCACAGCCACGCCGTTATAGGCCTTCTGCGTGACGGCTGCGCTTTCGTAACCGAGCTCCTTGAAAATCTCCCCGGAAAATTCGGCGGTCTTGAGCTCCTGGATCAGCAAAACATCTGGACGATGCTCGTTCAGCCACGTGGTAACCGGTTCGATGCGAGCACGAATGGAATTCACATTCCAACTGGCAATAATCACGACTCTCCGTCTTGTTCCGCGTATATCTGTCTTTTGACTTTTTTACCTGCGCCGGATTGAAATGTCATCCCCGGTGGGGCGGGGTGGTGGTTCTCAATTTCGATCTACTGGGCCACGAGATAGTTTCCGTACCCGACCACCACCGTCGAGGCGATCAAAAGGAACAGCCCGCACGTGACGAGCAGCTTCGTTTGCCGGCTGGTATCGTGCCACTCCTTCAACGCAATCCCCCACAGCGTCGCAAAGATGATGATGCTGGCCATGTGGAGTGTCCAGCTGGAAAAGTCATACTTGCCCATAAGCGTCTGGCCCATTGAATAAAAGAAGAACTGGAAGTACCAGATGACGCCGGCTGCAGAAGCCAGCAGGTAATTGACGACAAGGACACGCGGCCGCAGGCGAGCGGCAAGTTCGCGCGGATTGGCTTCCATCAGTGTTTCGCCGGTTGTCGTTGAATCTCCCATCGGGTTGGTACCTGGCGCACCCAGAAATTGCGCCCCGGAGCGGTTGCGAAGAATGAGAAATGCCGACCACACAAAGTTGGTGAAAAATCCTCCCCACAGCACCACAACAAGGACGGGAAGGTTCTGCCAAAGGTCCGCACGCCCATGCGATCGAAGGTCAATGAGTGCTATCCGGGCAATGTCTTTGCCTGCAGCCAGCCCGTAAGCGAAACAGGAGCTCATTATGCCGGCGAAGATGGCTACTGCAAGACCCTTACCGAACGAGTAGTCGCGCTCACCGAGAGCGGCCTTCTCTTCAGCGGGAACTTCTTTCTCCTTTGAATAGCCAGCGAGACCGTTGACGGCAATGGCAGCCATGCACACCGCAACCCCGGCCAGAATGATCTGCCCCCCGGCTTGATGGGAGATGGCAAGAATCTGGCCGCTGAAAATGGGCGGCATCAGAGTGCCGAACGCGGTGCAGAATCCCAGCGCAATGGCGTATCCAAGAGCGATTCCGAGATAGCGGATCGAGAGGCCGAAGGTCAGGCCGCCGATACCCCAGAGAGCTCCCCATATGACGGCGTGCCATAGCGATGTGCTTGGGGCAGCGTGCAGGACCGCCCACAGATTCGGAACGAGTAGAGATGCGAGGACCAGTGGCGCGACGATCCACGCCGCGAAGCCTTGAATGATCCAGTAAATCTCCCATGACCAGCGCTTGATTGGGCGAAAAGGAATGAAGTTGCTGGCGGAGGCGAGGCCGCCGATCCAGTGATAAAGTACGCCGAGAAGCGGATTAGGTCCCAACGATCACCTCGCTGCGCTCGAAATCGGCGCGCTTTCGGAGCTGCCGCACGAGGCCAAGGGCATGCTAACGCACCCGCACGGCGAATGTGAAACAGAATTTCTATTGAAAAACTTCGCCATAAGCGATTAAACTGCACTTGTTGCTGAAGCCCCGGAGGGGGTCGATATGGGAGCGAGGAATGAAGGTTTCGATGGGGTGAGCATCAGCGCGATGAGCGCGCTGGAGAACCTGAGCATCGAGGTGCCTTCATGGGGATTTGCCAACACCGGCACCCGTTTTGGCAAGTACCTACAGCCGGGCGCGGCAACTACGGTAGAAGAGAAATTTGCCGATGCAGCCCAGGTAAATGCGCTCAGCGGCATCACTCCGCAGCTTGCCCTCCATGTACAGTGGGACCTTCCCGCAGGGGTTGAGGACGCAGGAAGGACGAAGCAACTGGCGGCGAAGTATGGAGTACGGCCGGGCTCCATCAATCCCAACCTGTTTCAGGATCAGGAATACAAGTTTGGATCGATCTGCAATCCCGATCCGGGCA
>Ga0210390_10004431_pt1 | contig 11828 bp, 9 predicted proteins | sample IncBWH11OmetaG_FD_161050 | JGI IMG/M metagenome (GOLD analysis project Ga0210390, IMG submission 161050) | Forest soil microbial communities from Barre Woods Harvard Forest LTER site, Petersham, Massachusetts, United States - Inc-BW-H-11-O ... | reverse complement strand
AGCAGTCTCCGGAAACCGTCCAGCAGCTCTCGATCGGTGGTTTTACGGAGATCGGAAATGCCCTTGAGGCCGTGCAGCCGAACGCCGCACCGCCCCAGGCGTCGGCGGCGTTTTCGTTTGTCTCGCACACCCCCTCGATCGATTGGCTGAGCTATGGCGTGCTTGCCTGGTTCGCGGGTGTTTATATGTTCACGCTGCGCACCCTGGGCGGGTGGATGCTGTTGATGCGCCTGCGTCGGCAGCGCGCGGAGCCCATTGCCGGCGATCTACTGAGGACGTGTTTGGCGTTGCAGCAGCGACTGGGCGTATCTCGCGCGGTGCGTTACGTGTGCTCGAAAGTTGCCGAGTCCCCGGCGGTATTCGGCTGGTTGAGGCCGGTGGTGGTGCTGCCGCTTGCGGCGCTCGCCGGCTTGTCGGCCTGGCAAGTCGAGGCGCTCATTGCCCACGAGCTGGCGCACATCAAACGTTGGGATCTCTTGGTCAATGCTTTTCAAATTGCGACAGAAACCCTGCTGTTCTACCACCCTGCTGTGTGGTGGGTGAATCGGGTGATCCGCAACGAACGCGAACACTGCTGCGACGATGTTGCAGTAGCGGCGTGCGGCAATGCGCACGACTACGCCCGCGCGTTGGCGCAACTCGAGGAGTCGCGCTCGGCGTCGGTGTGGGCGATGGCCGCCAACGGCGGCGTGCTGAGCTCGCGCATTGCCCGGCTGCTCGGGCTCAAACGCGCGGCACGCAGCATGTCCGTGCCCGGCATGGCCATCATCGGCACTTTATGCGTCGGCGGAGTCCTGCTGGCCGGCACCACCGTCGCCCAGCTGCAAAGCTCCGCACCCACTGCGCCGGCCGTGGCCGTCATCCAGCCGGTGGATCCTGCACCGTCACAAGTGCTCGTCGCCCCGCACGTGCATGTGGTCTCCCACGTGCATCTCGCCAGGCTCGAGGCTCCCGCTGTAGTTGAGCGTCACACCAAGGAGTCCATTGCCGAAAATGCCCCCGCCGAGCAACGCGGTTCGTACATCGAAGGCTTGCAATCCGCGGGACTGAAGGACCTGACAGTCGATGAAATCATTGCGCTGAAAATTCATGGCGTCACGCCGGATTACATTCGCGAACTGCGCGCCGCCGGCATTGAGGCCAGCAGTCCGGAGCTGGTGTCCTTGAAGATCCACCAGATCACGCCGGACTATATTCGCGGTCTCGCGGCAGCGGGTCTAACCAACCTGCACGTGCATGACTATTTGGCGGCAAAAATTCAGGGAATCACACCGGAATTCATTCAATCAATCCGTAGTCACGGATTCAAGGACTTGACCTTGCGGCAGTTGATTGCATTGAAAATGGCCGACATCTCATAAAGAGGCTTCTAATTCATGCGTATGGCATCTGTTTTCGCGGTTCTGGCATTGCTGCCGCCGATGGTTTTTGGCGCGGTCCAAAACGGCAGTTGGAGCTTAGGTCCCAGCGATCAGCCGGGCAGTGTTGAATTTTCACTGCAAAGCTCGGGAGGGAACGATCACTTCAACATGTCCTCGTCATGGAAGCTGGCGGATTTGCGCGGCCTCGACTGGGCCGCCGCGGCGAAGCACGACGTGAGCTTCGCCATTGCGCGCGACGCCGGCACGGTCGATTGCAAGGGATTCGTTCAGGATCAGCACGGCGCCGGGTTGTTCACCTTCCAACCGAATCCGCAGTATCGACCGGAAATGGCCAAGCTCGGCTTTGACTTCGATGATCGAGAAGTGTTTTCAGCGGCGTTATTCGATGTCAGTTTCGATTTTGCGCGCGCCATGAAAAGTGCGGCGGTGCGCGGCTTGGATGCCGGCAAGTTGATTGCGTTTCGAATCCACGGTGTCACACCGCAGTTTGTTCGTGATCTACGCGGCGCCGGGCTCGAAGCGGCCGATGCGGGCAAGCTGATCGCATTCCGGATTCATGGCGTTTCGCCCGAGTTCATCCGCGACCTGCGTTCCGCGGGCATCGACACCGCAGATCCCGACAAGCTCATCGCCTTTCGTATTCACGGAGTCTCCGCGGAATTTGCCGGCGAGATCAGCCACCTCGGCTTTCCGCACGCGCCTCCTGAGCAGCTGATTGCGCTTCGCATCCACGGCGTGACGCCCGAGTACATCGAGGGACTGCGCTCCAAAGGCATGCAAAATCTGACGCTCGATCAATTGATCGCGCTTCGCATCCACGGCATCGATTAGGGAGAAGCGCGAACTGCCTTTCGAAGCGCCGCATCGGCGATCGGCCGCATCGCGGCGTAGCCATCGGAGTTGGGATGCACGCCGTCGTTGCTCAGCTCCGGACGAAACGCCCCGGACGGTGTGGTCAGGGCTGAATAGTAATCGGCGTATATCAGGTGATGCTGTCCCGCAAATTGCTGCAGCCACTGGTTGAGTTGCCGGATCTGCTCGACCGGCTGGATATCGGGCCGCCACGGAAACCGTTCAGCCGGCAGGATGCTGGCCAGCACGACTTGAATGTGATTCGCCCGCGCTAGATCGACCATGGCGCGAATATTGTTCTTGAAATCCTCGGGACTGCTTGGGCCGGTATTTCCGGCCACATCGTTGGTACCCGCCATGATGTGCACGGCTCGAGGATGCAAAGCCACAACGTCCTGATAGAAGCGCACCACCATTTGAGGGCTGGTTTGCCCACTGATGCCGCGATCTACCACGCCGCCACTGAATAGGGAAGGATCACCGACGCCCCATGCCGCGGTGATCGAGTCACCCATGAAGACCACAGTCGGATGCGCCCCCTTGAGGAGGGCGTCGTTGTCGGATTTGAAATGGCAGAGATCAGGGTAGTCGCGGGCCAGGTCCTCTGCGTGCTTTTTGAGATACGCCTGCAGCTTCTCGTCTCCTGCTGCCGGCAGCGGCGGCGGTTTGGCGCCTGGTTTGAGCATGGCGATGAGCATTTCACGAGGCGGTGCGGGCGCCGACGGAGGACAGGGGGAAGCGGTCATTTGGGCAACGGGCGCGGGCGGCGCTTGCGCAAGAGCGGCCATCGGAACCCCCAGGCCGAAGGCCCCGAGAAGCGTTAACTTACACAGTCGTATGATCATAAAAACTCCTGCGCCTCCTCGGCGACAGCGAGGCAATGTATTTTCGTTCGAGGGCTATGATAGCCAGCGGCGAACATTGCCGATTGGGTCATATTCAACGCGGCAACGGGCATCGAACACCATCGTCGCGAGGCGTTCTGAATCAAATGCCGGCCACGCCAACCCCGGCTGACTGGGATTGCCGGTTGTCGCGAAGTTCACGATGGCGCGGCTCAGCATCTTCGCCGTGTGCTGCGCGTCCGGGGTATTGCCGGTGAACTGATCGCAGCGTGCCGTGTTGTCGAATGCGGCCGGTAAATCCATGCCGTGAGGGCACCCAATCCGCCCGTCGAGAACCGGCGTGGCCAATGTGTACCAGTAGCTGTATACGGGCGCGGCACCGAGTGCGCTCTTTTTGGTTGCCTGAGCGACGGCCATGTTTCGCATCCCGATCGCCCCCAGGATCGCTGCCCGCTCCGTCGCCGGCAGGTTGGGATAGGCGGCGCGCATGGCGGCGATGATGTCGGGCGCCTTGTCGCGGTGCGCTTCAGGAATCGACTCGGCCAATTGGGCCTCCTCGACGTGCAGCGTCAACGGACGAAATTCATCGCGGACATTTCCAATGATCATCGGCACGCTTGCGCTAATGCGGGGTGCGCTACTGAGCCATGCCTCGGGGAGGACTCGGCCATCAATAACAGGGCCGAACTGCATTCCCATGGGCCCAAAACCGCCGCGCCCGCCGCGCGCACGGGCCGCCTCCATCAGTTTGCGGCTCGCAGCATCGCCGGCCGCGATCAGCCGTGCGGCATCGACACGCTGCAGTTCGCCGATGTCCGAAATTTTAAGCCCCAATTCAGACAGGGTGGCGGCGGTTAGTTCCTGCGATGTTGCCGGCCTCGTCGTGTTGGGAAAGGAGCCACTGGTCACAATGGCACGGTGAAACAGGCCTTCGGCAGCGGGCATGGCCATCAGGGTCGATACCTTTCCGCCGCCGCCCGAATGGCCAAAAATGGTGATGCGCGCCGGGTCACCGCCAAATTGCACGATGTTGTCACGCACCCACTTCAGTGCGAGCACCAGATCCAACATGCCCACGTTGCCCGATTCAGCAAAATCCTCGCCGCCCGCCGCCAGGTCCATAAAGCCCAAAGGTCCCAGACGGTGATTGACCGACACCAGCACGACGCCTTGCCGAGCCAGATTCTCTCCGTCATACACGGGCAGCTCGTGGCTGGAGCCCGAGGTGTATCCGCCCCCATGTATCCAAACGATCACGGGTCGACGGGCACCATGATCCAGGGTTTCGGACCAAACATTCAGGCTCAGGCAGTTCTCATCGGGATAGACGGAGTCGGCGTCGTTGACGAACATCAACTCGATCGGCGCGTGATTCGAGGGCCGTTGCGGACACACCGGTCCGTAGATCAGCGCGAGACGTACCTCATCCCAGGGCTTGGGCGCCGTGGGCGCAAGGAATCGAGCGGGGCCGCCGGTATCGGCGCCGTACGGAATGCCTTTGAAAATGTAGACGGAGGAGCGCTTGAATCCGCGCACGGTGCCGTAGCTGGTCGTTGCGACGGCATCGAGCGGTGTCGTTAGCGCGTCAACGCGCGGCCGCTCCGGGGGCACCGCTGCTTGAGAAGGAGACAGCGCCGCGAGCCCGACGGCAGAGCCTGCGCCCATGAGCAAATCTCGGCGGGAGATTCCCGCATCGCGTTCTTCGGACGCGTTATCTGCGCGCTTCACGGACGGGTCAGCCCGTAGGATTCCATCCACCAGTAAAGTTCGTCGAGCCAATGGTCGCTCGTACCTCGGAGCTTCATTGAAAAGCCGTGTTGACCCGAACGGAAAACGTGCAGCTCCGGGCTTGCTTTGGCCGCGCGCAGGGCGTCGAAGAATTTCAACACCGGCGCAGCGGCAAGTGGATCATCTTCAGCCACGGCGAGGAAGGCGGGTGGTGCGCCGGACGGGATGCTGGGTGTCGCGCCAAACGGTGCGCCATAGATGGGCGCGACGAAATTGGGTCGGTCGGCGGCATTGTCGGCAAGCATCGTGCCACAGGTGACCACGCCGCCGGCGGAAAAGCCGACAAACACGATTTTATCCGCGGCGATTCCCCATTTTGCTGCATTGGCGCGCACCACCTTGAGAGCTTGGATGCCGTCGGCAATGCCATTTTTCTGTGCCTCTTCCGGAAGCGCGTTGGGCGGGGGAGCGCCCGGACGCGCTGCGCCGTCCGATGGACGCGGAATGGGCGGCGCCAAAAGATTCGGCGCGAATTCTTGGTCGGTGCCCGGTGTGAAGGCCAATCGGTACTTGAGTACGATGGCCGTAATACCGTGCTGGGAAAACCACTCCGCGACGGGGTAGCCTTCTTCATCGATGGCGAGCACTCGAAAGCCGCCGCCGGGTGCGATGATGACGGCAGTCTTGGTCCGATTGGCCGACTGTGCTGGAAATACCGTCAAGGTCGGCACCGTCACATTGCGCAGGATGTGAATCCCCCGCCCGGGAACTTCGACCGTGCTCTCGTGCTCGGCCGGATTGGCTGTGCCGGGAACTTGCCCATCCCAGAGAGGGATCACTTGCCGAGACGCATAAGGCATCGCCGGCGTCGGTACCTGCTGCGCGCCGGCCGTGGCGGCCACGAACAGGCACAGGAATGCCAATCGAAGCGAAATTGCTTTTCTCATGTTCTTTCTCTCCCCGCTCTATCAATCGTTCTAATGACACCCAGCGGTCGGCTAGGCTAGGCGACGTGCCCGGCGCTGGGAATTCGGGATTGCGGATGCCAGCATTCGGCGGCACCGAATCTTCGGTCGGGATGGAAATCGCCGGCGTTCACCCCACGGCGTTTGCGCGGGCAATGGCCGCGAGCACACCTGCACTCGGCTTGGGTTGGCGCCTGAAGGTCTGTCGATCAACCGCGCACAAGCCGAAGCGCGGCTTGTAACCGAAGATCCACTCGAAATTGTCCATTAGCGTCCAGTGGACATAGCCGAGCACGGGGACCCCCGCGGCCATGGTGTCGGCGAGATGCGTGAGCGCAGCCGGGATGAAGGCGGCACGCTGCGTATCATCGTCGGTAACCAGCCCGTGTTCCGTGATGAGAATCGGACGAGCGGTCTGCTCGTGCACATAACGCACCGCGTTCGCCAACGATGGCGGATAAATCTCCCGGCCCATGCCGTCGAGGGGGACGCCGTGGGCCGGCGGCACGGCACCTTTCTCGTCGTATTGCGTCCGCTCGTAGTTCTGCACACCGACGAAGTCATCACCTTTCGCGGCTTCCAGCCAAGCGCCATAGACTTGCGCTCGTTTTTCATCGCGCCGGCTGTGCGATCCCAATGCTTGGTCATCCACCACGGCGAGACTGACGCCAACCGGCAAGTCGGGCCGCGCCGCCTTGATGGCCTGCCTGCCGCGACGATGTCCTTCCAGCAGGTTCGCCTGCATCGCATCCATGTCCTCGGCATTGGCCGCATTGGAGGCGGTGAACTTCGCGACGCCGAGCGTTCGGGCGGCCTTATCCAGCATGGCGCGCTGCAGATCCTTCATGGCAGGCGGCAGATCAACCCAGCTGAGCAGGCGCAGAAGGTTCGGCTCGTTGAGCGTCGTCGCGCGGTCGATGGTCTGCGCCAAATGGCGCGCGGCGCGCTCGCAGAACCGTTCGAACAGCGCCGGCGATTCAGAGTTTGTCCAACCGCCGCGCGCAGCAAACCAGCGCGGCGTTGCGAAGTGATTGAAGGTGACGATCGGCCGCAGACCGCGCGCGCGGCAGCCTTCGATGATGCGCAGATAGTGATCGAGCATCGCCAGTGAGAACTGACCGGGCTCAGGCTCGATTCGCGACCACTCGAGCGAGAAGCGGTAGGCGTTCAGATTGAGTGAACGTACCAGATCCAGATCGACCGGCCAGAGTTCCAGACTGTTATTGGCATCGCCGACGTGTTCGGCGAACAGGGTGGGCTGGAGTTGTTCCAGGAACCACATGTCGGAGTTGACGTCGTTGCCCTCGACCTGGTGACCAGCCGTTGCGGTGCCCCAGATGAAGCCCTCTGGGAAGCGCTTACGATTTGCTGCTGCCGCATGACCTGTGGGGCTCGATCCAAGCCCGGCGCTGGCGAGTCCAATGGCGGCCAGAGTTGCCGCGGATCCGCGCAGTACCTCGCGCCGTGCAGGTGAGATCAAAGAGTCGGCGGGTTCGATCATGAACGGACCTCGTAAACGGTTAGACGACGCAGACGGTGGTGTCGCCGGGCAATTCTATAGGCTCGATACTCGAGCAGGGCTCGATGTGGCGCATGCCAGGATTCGGCGGCGCCGAATGCTCTTGTCGGCAAAAGTGAATTCTCATCGGGCCGGTACCCGGCCATGCTGTTGCAGAGCGGGGCAATAAAGTGCAAACGAACGCGCTCATCAAGATAACAGGGGCGATGATGAAAAATAGCACGCTGAGGTTTAGCGCGGCCGGTGTTTTGAGCTTGAGCATTGGGCTGGCCCACGCGCAGGCACCGACCCCTCCGGCATTCGATTTCGCCAAAATGCGGGCGGAGGTGGAAGCCTTCAATAAGAAGCCTGACACCGTGGGGACGGGCAAATACCCCGCGCTCAAGGAGATGGTTGACTCGTTGCCTAACCATGTGATCTATCGGCCCGCGGACCTGACCAAGCTCGGCAAGGAGAAATTGGGGGTGCTCGCCTGGGGTAACGGAGGCTGCGCGGCTGATGGCGCCGGCGGGCGATTTCATTTGAGCGAGATTGCTTCGCACGGCTATCTCGCGATCGCCAGTGGAACCATCCAAAGCGGTCCCGGGGCACCGCCAAAACCTGCCGGCGACACACCGCCCGGGCCACCGGCGCTGGGCGCCAACGGCATGCCTCTGCACATACCGCCGCCCGCCACCAAATCCGCGTTGCTGACCGAGGGAATCGATTGGGCGCTCGCGGAGAATCAGCGCAAAGGCAGCCCCTACTACGGCCGGATCAATCCGCAGTGGATTGCCGTGTCCGGTTGGAGCTGCGGCGGTTTGCAGGCGCTCGAGGTAGCCGCCGATCCCCGCGTGCGCACCGTCATCATCCATAGCAGCGGCATTTTTGCCGACGCCAATCCCATTCCCGGCATCACGATCACCAAGGCGGCGTTACAGAAGCTGCATACCCCGATTATTTACATTCTCGGTGGACCGAGCGACATCGCCTACGCCAATGGCATGGATGACTTCAAACGCATCAGCTCCGTGCCGGTATTCGTCGCCAACTTGGATGTCGGCCATGGCGGGACTTTCATGCAGCCCAACGGCGGACGTGAGGCCGCCGTGGCGGTGAGCTGGCTCGACTGGCAGCTGAAGGGGGACGCTCGCGCCGCGAAGCTCTTCGTGGGTGCCGACTGCGCTCTTTGCAAAGATCCGGATTGGAAAGTCGACAGCAAGAATATCTCGGCGCAGTGATTTTGGGCGACGCCGGTTTTGCATCAGGCGCGACTTAAATAGTTGCCGAAGCCGATCACCACGGTCGCAATAACGAGTAACGCGACTCCCTGCCAAACGATTCGTTTGGTGCGCTGCTTGGACCTGGCCCATTCATGCAGCAGAAATCCCCACATGGTGGCGAAAATGATGATGCTGGCCATGTGCAGCGTCCAGCTGGAGAATGCAAAGCGGCCCATTTGGCTCTCACCCATGGTGTAGAAAAAGAATTGGAAATACCACGCTGTGCCGCCGAGCGCAGAAAATGCGTAGTTGCGCAGCAAGGGCGGCGGATTGCCATCTGCATCTGGTGATGGGCCGGTGCGGCCGATTAGCTCGCGACCGGTTCCATTCTTGATGATGAGAACCAGACACCAGATGAAATTGGTGGTAAAGCCACCCGCCAATACCACACAGAGCACGGGCAAGCCTTGACTGAGAATCGATGTGCCCTGCGCGAGGGTGAGCGCGCGAATCGGCGCTCCTGCATCCAATCCGAAGGCGAAACAGCTGCTCATGATTCCGGAGAAAATGGCGACCAATACACCGCGCTTGAAATTGAATTCGGCGATGGTGGCGCGCGCCTCCTCTGCCGTGAGTTCGCGCTCTTTGATCCGTCCGGCTTTGCCGACGACGATGACACCGAGCAGGGCCAGCGCAATCCCCACGAAAGTGATGAGGCCGCCGCGCGATGCGGCCAATGCCCCGATGCTGGCATGAAAGATAGGCGGGGCGATCGTGCCGATGACCATTGTCAGTCCGAGCACGGTCGCCATGCCGAGCGACAATCCGAGATAGCGCATGGTGAGACCAAAGGTGAGTCCGCCGAAGCCCCACAGGACCCCCCAAAACCAGCACCATAAAAGCGTGCCGGACGAGGTTGCTCGCAGAACGTCCATCAGATGTTCCGTTCGAAGCAGCGCGAACGACCACGGGGCGATGATCCAGCTGAAGGTACCGCCGACTATCCAAAAAATTTCCCAGGACCAGTGGCGTACACGCCGGTACGGGACGTAGAAACTCGCGCTGGCAAGTCCGCCCAACCAGTGAAAGAAAACGCCGAGCAGGGGATTGGAAAGCATTGTGTTTTTATCCGTAGGTTGGCAAGGCTCATCATACGACGAGGCTGAAAGCAGGTATCCGCAAAACCGAATTCCCGCTTGCGTGCCGCCTCGCTATGCTCAGACGGTCCGATAACAAAGTCGGTGCGATGCAAATCGCTTAGGGGGCAGTATCGAGCGGCAAGAAGGGATGGAACGAGTCAGCAGGCTTGCTGTAGGAGCGGGCGCGACTCTCATCGTTGCGGTTTGCGGATTGCTGGCTGGCAACTGCCAGGCGGCGGGTGCGGCAGCTGACCCGCATCCTGCGTTGCGCGGTCAAACCTGGGATTCCATCAAGCGATTGCCCGATTGGTCTGGGGTCTGGGCTCCGAGCCGGCCGTTGCTGCCGCGAAATCCCGGATCCGGCACCGGCTTTGTTTTCGGCGGCGATGTGCCGCTGAAACCCAAATATGCAGCGATGCGCGACGAGCGCATGGCCGCGGTCCGCGGCGAAAGAGGACTCGATAAAATTCCCCTCAGCAACAGCGGTCTTTGCCTGCCGAATGGTACGCCGGCGAATATGGGGCCGGTCGCGCATGAATATCTGTTCTCTCCTGGGCGCGTGACGATTCTGCTGGAAAACTCCGAGATTCGCCGAATTTGGACCGACGGGCGGCCGCATGTCCCCGACGATCAGGTCAATCCCAGTTTCAGCGGCGATTCCATCGGGCATTGGGAGGGCGACACACTGGTCGTGGATACCATCAATATTTTTCCGGAAGCCGAGTTGTACATCGGGGGTCGCGTGACTGAGAAAACGCATGTCTCGGAACGCATTACTCGGGTGGCGGACCGGATGCGGATCGAAACGGTGGTGGAGGACCCGGAGCTGTTCATCAAACCCTGGGTCTATACCCGCTGGTATGACCACGAGAAAGGTCCGCCGATCGACTACAACAGTTGCACCGAAGGGGACCGAGCCAAGAAAGGCGAAGAAACGCTGCTCGACATCAACTTTACGGCGCCGAAAGAGGGGCAGCAGAAATGAGGCCGATTCGATCGATTGGGGCGCTCGCCGTGTTTGCTGCCGTGTTGTCGCTGGGCGTTAGCGCACCGCCTGCGTTTGCGCATCACTCCTTCGGTCTGTTCGACATGAGCAAGACGGCCGAGGTTGAAGGCACCATCGTCAAGTTGGAATGGAGCAACCCCCATTGTTGGCTGTTTCTGGCGTCGGGCCCGTCAGACAAGGAGGCGGTCAACTACGGCTTCGAGATGACGAGCGTGGGAGAGATGACCCGGCGCGGCTGGACCAAAATCTCGGTGAAGCCGGGCGACAAGGTGAAAGTGACATACCATCCTGTGAGAGACGGCCGGCCCGCCGGCTACATGATGAGCGTGATGTTGACCGATACGGGTAAGTACATTGGACGACCGCCCGACGGCCTGAACGCACCCCCACCGCCCGCACCACCGCCTGCAAATTGAGCCGCAAGACGCGAAATTCGGAGGAATTATGAGCTAAAACAGCAGCTTGATTTACAATAGAGCTATGATGGGTTGGCTCGACCGAAGAATTACAAAGACGCTTGCCGGCCCTGGTTTTCCATGAATTTGCATCGTCTGGACTTAAATCTGTTGGTTGCGCTCGATGTCCTATTGGCCGAGCGCAGCATCACGCATGCGGCCGAACGGTTGAACCTGAGCCCCTCGGCGACCAGCGGCGCTTTGGCGCGCCTTCGAACCTACTTCGATGATGAGTTGCTGACGCAAATTGGCCGGCGCATGGCGCCGACGCCGCTGGGCGAAAGCCTGCAGGCGAGTGTGCGCGATTGCTTGCTGCACGTGCAGGCCACCATCGATATCAAGCCGCAGTTCGATCCGCGAAACTCGAAGCGCAACTTTAAGTTGATGATGTCGGACTATGTCTCGACTGTGCTGATGCCCGCGGCGCTGCGACGTCTCCAAGCGGAGGCGCCCGGAATCACCATTGAATTGCTCGGCAATGAAAATGAACCCTGGGAGGCCTTGAGCCGCGGCGAAATCGATTTTCTGGTGCTGCCCAAAAACTTCATCCGCGAAGGGCATCCGGCCGAAGTGCTGTTTGAAGATGAGTACGTGTGCGTGTGCTGGGATGAGAATCCGCTCATCGGCGCTGAGATCAGCCTGGAGCAATGCCTGCAGATCGGCCATGTGGTTGCCCGCATCGGTACGCTGCGGCCGCCGACCATCGATGCCTGGTTCTTCGAGCGCTTTGGGCAC
>Ga0210390_10004429_pt1 | contig 11830 bp, 12 predicted proteins | sample IncBWH11OmetaG_FD_161050 | JGI IMG/M metagenome (GOLD analysis project Ga0210390, IMG submission 161050) | Forest soil microbial communities from Barre Woods Harvard Forest LTER site, Petersham, Massachusetts, United States - Inc-BW-H-11-O ... | reverse complement strand
GCATGCCGCTTCCCATCTCGTCGAATGCCCGTGCCACCGCTTTGACGAACAGGTCGTCCTTGCTCTCAAAATGCCGGTAGAAGCCCCCTTTCGTCAGGCCCACCTTCTTCATTACTGTGCCGATGCCGCTGCTGTCACCGCCGTGCTCGCGAAAAGAGCGAGCGGCCACGGAAAGAATGTTCTCGTGGTTCTGCGCTTTGTGTTCCAGGGAATACCGCATGAGCTTAGAGTACGCTCGTACTCTAAGACCTGTCAAGGCCAATATTGAATCTGTTAACGCCGCCGCGACAGATCAAAATACGTTGAACAGCGCGAAGACCGCCCAAGACAGAAAGCCTCGGTGCGCCTGGCAGCCCAAGACAAGCGCCCTATGCTGATTGGAAGAGATGCCGGTAGCACACGGATGGCATCAACCCTCAAACAAGAGATTCTGGGAGTTTCTGGGTCTTGTGTCGAGAAACTCAGCCGTGGCACAGGTGGCTGCGCTCAGAGTATGGGAACCGTACAAGCAACCGGAAGACAAACACCGAGACAAGACTAAAAGTTCGGCGCCGCAAAAGCCTATTCCCTATCGGAATCTAGGAGCACCGCCCATCAGAGGATGCCGACGATGGCGACCGCGCGCGGTGTTTTCAAGCACGGACAAAGGTTCTTCGGCACCATCCACTTTCATCCGAATTGGGGGGACGGTGGACAGAGATCTTTAGGGTTTATTTGTCATTCCGGTAGGGAAAGCCCTTCTCGTAGAGGTCGATTTCTGTTCGCAACGCTTCCGCCAGAGCTGTATTGTTTTGGTCCATAGCTAATTGCAAACTCCGCTCTGCCGTGTCTACCGCTTCGGGAAATTTCCCATTTTGGGCATAAGCGGCTGCGAGTATGTGGAGAACCGTCGGATTCGCGCCGCCAGTCAGTTGGTTTGCCTGTTGGGCTAGTTTGACGGCGAGGGCTTTCAAAATGGGTGTCTGCGGAGATGTCGCCAATGCCCAGGCCAGGTTAGCGCGAGCTTGAACGTACTGGGGATTAATTTCTAGAGCTTTTTGATAATAAGCAATAGCCTGATCCACTTGTCTCTTCTGGAAGAGTACGATGCCGAGATTGTTGTAGACATCGGCGTATGCGGGTTTGAGTTCCAGGGCTTTTTCGTAATGAGCAACGGCCTCATCCACTTGTCCCTTGAGGAGAAGAGCATTGCCAAGATCGTAGTGGACTAGGGCTTGGGTGGGTTTGATTTCGAGCGACTTATAGTACTGAGCGATGGCTTCGTCCAACTCTCCCTTTTGGAGCAGAGCACTACCAAGATTAGCTTGGGCATCTGGATGATCCGTTTCAATCTCAAGCGCCTTTCGAAAATGAACGATGGCTTCGTCCACTCGGCCCTTCTGTAGCAGGACGGTGCCAAGGTTATTGTGGGCCATCCAGGCCTTGGGATTTCTCTCAATCGTGGTTTGCCAGAGAGTTTCGATGTTGGTGTACATGGCGCTCTGGCCCCAGGTGAGGATAGCCAGCGAGGCCAAGAACGCTATGCACAACAGATAACCAGTGGGTTGTTTCCAATGCCGCCCGAGTTCGAGTAGCAAAGCTATTCCTGCTGCTACGAGCGTAATAATCCCAAGGCCCGCGAGGTATTGAAAATGATCAGCCACAAGCGAATAGCGGAATGGATAGACATTTAAAAAGCCCAGTACTGGGAAGAGCGTTACAACGAAAAAGAGCACTCCCGCCAAAGGCGCGCGCCACCGCCGGCTTAGCCACATCAAAACAACCAGCCACAAGAGCGCTGCCGCCGGGTAGAGATATTGCCACCAGACAGTCTGGCTAACCCGCCATCGGGGATAAACGAAGATCAAATCGAGCGGCCAGATCAGTTTGCCCAAGTAAAACCAGATGACACGCCCGGCGATAAGGAACCGCTCGATGATAGAATAATTGAAGTCGGCCCCTTCGGCGCCGATGAGGCTTCGCTCCATCCAGGCGGTAAACAGTCCCGCAGCCGTCCCCAGCACGAAGAAGGGGATCAGCGGCAAAAAGTCCCGTTTCCAAGATAACTGGCCACGCTTCCACCAGAATATGATCAATATCGCGGCTGGTAAAGTGGCGATGACAGTTTTCGACATCAGGCCGAACACAAAAAGAACCAGGGCGACAGCATAAGACGCCGGGTTCCTGGTGCGGTCAAACTTCAGGAAGGCCAACACCGACCCAAAATAGAACACTCCGGAAAGCATGTTCTTAAGTTCGGAGATCCAGGCTACCGATTCCGCTTGAATGGGATGCAGCGCGAAGATGGCGGCCGCCAGCCAGGCTCCCGGAATCTGCAGCTGCCGCAAAATTCTGACCAGGAGCAAGGCTGAAGCGCAGTGTAGCAAGATATTGAGCAAATGGTAACCAGCAGGCCAATCGCCCCAGAGTTGGTGTTCCACCCAAAACATTGTATGTACCAATGGATAGTACTGCTGGGTAGCGCTGGGCTGAGTCCAAATTCGTCCTAACCCCTGCAGGGAACGCAGTTCCTGTTTGGTTAGGTGGGCATCGTCATCCCAGATCGGTGTTCCGTTCCAGGCAGGCAGGTAGGCCAACATCGTGACGATCACCAAAAGCAAGGTCAACAGCCAATCCTGACGCCACAGCCCAAGCGGTTGGTTGGAGCCTAATTTAAATTTAATTGGGTCATGAGTTTCTGAAGCCGGGTGAGCGCCAATGGCGGAGCCTTTCCCGGGGCCGGTGGCTTCTTTCGATTTGCGGCTCATTGGGTTCGCTCAGCTAAACTGGTCGCATGGCCTGGTCCTGGAGCGCTGACTCCAAGCTGTTGGCGTCAATCCTCTGACTCGATTCTGTGGAAAATCGCCAATGTACGGTAGCTCTCTGATGAGATATCGCTTAACCGAGTTCTTAAGCCGCGGCAAGTCCCGAGTCGCGCAACACGAACGAGCGCGCGCCCTCAAATCTCGTACATGCGGAATCGCATTATGATATGGGCTCAGCCGTTTACGCTCATCTTTGCCTTTGCGATATTACTGGCGGTGGGAGTGATAAGTGTGGCGCGATTACAATGGGCTCGGGCGGGCGATATTTCTGTGGATCCCACGGAAACGCCGGGGTCAGGGGTTCGGTCCGTGTTGGAGACCTCCGGCGTACGCCGCGTAGAACAACTCGCAGGATCAAGCTCTTGACGACCTGGCGCGCGAGAATCCAGCGTTGGCACAGCAACAATTTGGAGGAGGAGTCAAGCAGGGCGAAGTAAAAGCCAATTGCGCACCCAGGAGCTAGCGGGAACTCGACATGAAGGAAAAGTACGAGCAATGTTTGTGGCTTCGGGACCAAGCTGCGGGATATATCGAGCGGTTTTTACAAAAGCGTGGGACAACTGTCGAGACGGAGTACACCGAGCAGCTAGTGAGAATTTGGTATCGACCGAAAGATGGTAAGACGCGCAGTCTAACGATTATCGCGTATTGGGAGCAGGGCTTCTACGTTTGGGTGGTCTGGAAGGGCGAAGATGGGGAAAGGGAAGATGCGCATGTTGGAATCGGGAACCATCCCGCACAGCGGAAGGAATTTCCGGAGCTAGATCACCTAATTGTCGAGCTGTAAGCTGTAAGTAGGGAGGCGTCGGTGTGTCACGTTGGCCTGTCGTGCACACGGGGCACAAGCCTTGAAAGAGACGTTTGGTGGAGATTCGCCGCTCGCAACCAGCATGCCGGCAACGCCAGCGGCCGCGGCGCAGCATCATGATCATCGGAATGCTTTGGACAGGAAGGTCTTGCAGAAGACGCCAGTGCTGGCTATGCCCCAAGTGTAACCTTTCCATAGGTCACGCAAGTGCACCAAGATTGCGTCAGAACCGATTTAAGCGCAGTTCGACAGCTTGTCCACGAACCGAACGACGCCTAGTTAAGGACTGCGATTGTTTGCATGGAATTTTTTCGTTATCGCTTGGATGTGTTCAATTGAACACATTATACGAGCTATGCCCATAGGAAACGATGCACAGTCGCTCCGCGGGAGACTCGCGGTAATGCGAGCGCTATGGGACTGCGAGCGGGAACAAATCCTTGAAGTGCTTGGCCTGGAAATTAATCCGCGTGCCTGGTCGACCGCCGCTTTGGTCGAAGAGATCAGGGACTGTATCGAAGGTCGCAGAATGCTTGTCAGTGTTCCGCCCATACGCGATGCGCCTGTGAGCAGTGCCGCGAAGGCGACGCTCGGTTGCGAGGTGAGCCGAGAAGAGGTTGAGGACTGGCTGAACGATATACCCCGCTGTTCGAAGCGTAAGTACGTTGTATTGCGTGTCGGTTTCCAATCAATTTCTGACCGCCAGGAACATCGTCGACGTCCGGCTGCTCCATCTGTAACCGAAATCCGAAGGTGAGCGGCTTTGGCGAGCTCGCTGCATAGAGATTGCGTAGATCGGCTTGATAGAAATTTTTAAACAGGTCAATCGGTCCGGTGTAGAGTGACCGGCGCGATATTTTCAGCTCTGAAGGTCCGGATATTGTTGAGTTGGCGCTTATCGAGCTGCGAAAAGGCTTGATTCATCGCGTAAGCCTGCCAACTCGGCTCCTGGGTCAGAACAGCGAGCCTGGATCCAACGCTACCGGCAAACCGGCCAAATATCGTGCCGCATCGTTTGCGGGAGAAATCGAGAGAATTGTCTGCTCCGTCGGTCCTTGCTGGGCAGGCGTGGTTTTGGCCAGGTGCGACAGGCGTTGCCGTTGGCTGGGCGCCGGCCTGCAATTCCTCAGCAGGTGGCGTCCCCGCTGGCGTCGCCGGTGCGGGATCTTCTCCATACAGAGGTAATGTGGCCAGCAAAAACAGGAGGGAGATGGCTTGGATGGGAAACCAGTGACGCGTTATGCTCTTTGTCATCGATCTATTTCAACGGCTGCGAACGGAAGTTCCGCCCAGGTTCTTTCGTGAAAAAGTAAATAATCAACCCCGCGATAACGGTGATCAGTCCAAGCAGCGATTCCGTTGGTTTATCACGTACGACGTAGATCATCATGTGCAGGGTGATCGCAAGAAAAACAATCGGGGTGACCGGGTAACCCCACACTTTATAGGGTCGCTCCAGTTGCGGCTGACGAATCCGCAAAACGATCACCCCCAGCACCGTCATAAACGAGGAAAGCAACAAACTGAATTGGGTGTAAATCAACACCTTTTCGAATGTTCCAGTCGCCACCAGAATCGTCACGATGACTACCTGGAGCAGGGTGGCGACGTAGGGCGTCCCCTTGCTCGAGGTTTTGCCCAGGAGGCGTAATTTGGGCAAATCTTCGGCCATCCGTTTGGTCACGCGAGGGCCGATCCAGGCCATGGCGCTGATCGTTGCAATCAGTCCCACACCAATTAGCGCGCTAACAATCTTCCCACCGGTCGGGCCAAAGATAGCCTCGCCGGACAGAAGTCCAACTTCGAGTTTACCGGCGAGGACGGATTTCGGAGTGGTACGGAGAAATACGTAGTTTAAAAGGAGGTACAAGATTGTCACCGCGAGAGTTCCGATCAGGAGAGCCCAGGGAACGTTCTTTGCCGGATTCCGTACTTCTTCAGTGATATAGGCCGCAGCATTCCACCCCGAGTAGGCATACATGACGTATACGAGACTGACCGCAAAAGGGCCGGAGACCAATATTTCCAAGGCCTTGGGGCCGGGAGTCATATCGAGGGCCTGCGGATGCGCCATCGCTAATCCCGCGACAATCAATACCAGGACGAGCGCGATCTTCAAAAAGGTCGCACCGTTTTGGAACACCTCTTCCACCCGAAGACCGAACAAATGCACCAGAGTAATAACCCAGACGACGAGGAGCGAGACGACCACCGGCGAAAACTCGGGCGCGAATATCTTAAAATATTCTCCAAACGCAATCCCAGCCAGAGCGATGGGCGCGGGGAACCCTACCACCGCCGAAATCCAGCCGGAGAGAAAACCAACCGATGGATGATAAATTTTGGAGAGGTAATGGTATTCTCCGCCGGACCTTGGCAGCGCTGTCGCTAACTCCGCATAGCTGAGCGCCCCGCACAACGCGAGGACTCCGCCAACGATCCAAAGAGCGATCAGGGCGAAATCGGAAGTAATTCCTAAAACCTGGAACCCAAGACTCGTGAAGACGCCGGTCCCGACCATATTGGCTATCACGAGATTGGTGGCTGTGACGACGGTGATTTTCTTGTGGGACATTGATGCCTAGTCGCGAAACAAGCCCTTAGTTAGTCGAGGAGGCCCTGATTTGTCCACGGAAATTCGGCGAGCTGATTCTGAACCGTATGAATATCATGCAGGTCTACGATCTCGATTGGCTTACCATCTGCCGGCGACGTCGCCACTGACTTGTCAATCATTGTGGAGATCGCTCTCTTAAAGGAGATGTTGGCCACTCAGCAGGAAGCTAACTAACGAAGCGCTCGAAGGCCGAATGGCGCTGGCGGTGCTCGATCACGTGTGGAATGTTGATGCGTGTTCGTTGACCGCGCCAGGTTCGCCTGACCATTACTACGCAGCAAACAACGAGGAGCTGTTCGTTCAGAGTAGTGCTCTTGAGCATTGACGCACTCCCACGGCTAACTAAAGCACGTTGGATTCGACGGTGATAACGACATGCGAGGTCTTACGGGTGTCTTCCGACCAGTGACGGCGACCCGCTTACGTCGTGCCATTCAACGTTTCCGCAGCCGCTACAGACGAATATCGCATGTTCAGCGGCATATCTTGGACTTTTCGACGTTTACCGCAGCCATCGCTTTGATCGTGATCTTCTTGTGTACGCGCAACATCCAAGCTTGCGCGCTTCTGGCTTTCTGCTTCGACTCAAGGCTCGTTGAGCTTCTTCAGGTGTCTCAGCTCCGCTTTGAGCGGCAGCGGAGCAGCAGTAGTGCCAAAGAGATGAAGGAAATGGTAAGTATACTGTCAATCTGACAGCATGGTCACTCGGACAGACCGGAGGCCTTACCTCGGCCCGGGCGACGGCAAGACGTAGTCCTACTTTGCCTGGAAGAGTCCTTCCCCGAGCGGCTGTACACCTAACATTTTGTAGAGGCGAATTCCAAGGACCTTTTTTGCTTCTTTAAAAGTGAACTTATACCCTCTGGCGACGAGCGCTTCGTATATATCCGCGGTCTTTAGGGGCTTCTTGCTCTCCTTCAGGATCGCGACCACAGCTGGCCGTAGCGTTCCTCTTCCGTCTGCGGAACCATTAGGAGCTGCAGATTTGACCTTTTTTGGTAAAGCGATTCTGTGTTTCGTTGCTGCTCTTGGAGTGATCGCTGCTTTTGGAGTGATCGGCTTTTTCTCTATCGGGTCTCCTCCCTGGAGCAAAAGGGTGAGTTGGTTTTCGAGTGATTCAATTTGTTCCGCTATTTGGGCGGCCTGCGCAAAGGTCTTGGATGAAAAGGGCACTGGCTTTTGCTAGTTTATTTAAATTTTTAGACTACTCAATTCCGCCAAGATTGCAACAACTTTAAATTATTTAGGTATGAATGCTGCTTGCGTCGGTAAGCAAGGTGAGAATATCGGTAGCCTGCCTCCTTCCTCATAAAGGGCGTCACCAAGAGCAGAATTCGTCATCGGCGATCGTGACGGAATTTCCAGCTGTCGTAGTGGCCAGGAAAAAGCTTTCTAAGGTATTTATACTACAATTTCAATAACAGGCACACTACTTGCGCCGAACTCCGAGCCTTGGTGTTGCGGCAATACAACCTTTAGTGGACTCGCGGACTTCCTCTGCGAGTCAGCCTTACAAACTTTCAACACTTCCCATTTGAACGACGGAGGAATTACCGTGTCTGATATCATTGGTTAAGGCGATTCGGGCTTGCGTGCAAAATCTCTCTCGTTCTTGGTGTGCGCGGCCCGAATCACTTTCTTAATACAGCCATTCCAAGTGCAGGGCTGTTCTCCAGGGTTTAAGCGGAAGTGCCTGACGTCCCATCCCGATTGCGCGGGATCCGGGGGCGGCGCCAGATCTTGACCAACTTGATCGGCAACGTCCTGAAATTCACCCACAAAAATCAAAACTTCTAACGCTATTGCCTTTCGGTCTTCAGCATCAAGCCGGACGGCGGTTTAAGCTCCTTTGAGGGATTGCGGGCTCGCCATTTCTGTTCATTTTTCCTTTTGTGGCACTATATTTACGCAAAAAAATATGGAAGACTACACCGGAAGCAAGTTCAAGAAAGCTCGTCAATCTTCGTCGATGGGCCTGATCATTCGACAGAAGGAGCCGACCAATCTGGAGACTCCCTTCGAGCAGATTGACTCGTTTCTCACTCCGACGGAGATGTTCTACATACGCAGTCATTTCCCGACCCCGAAGTTAGATCTCACCTCTTACCGACTGCGCATCGATGGTGCGGTCAGGAGTCCGTTTTCTCTGAGCTACAAGGAATTGCGAGACATGCCCTCAGAGACGCGGGTCGCCACTTTGGAGTGTGCAGGCAATGGTCGCGTCTTTCTTATCCCACAGGTTGAAGGAGCACAGTGGGAGCTAGGCGCAGTTGGCAACGCAGAATGGACAGGGGTGCCTCTGGGAGCTTTGCTGGAGCGCGCTGGCATGGAAGAAGATGCTTGTGAGATCGTGCTTGAAGGCGCTGATCAGGGAACGCCGAACATAGAGCCCAAACCTCCCGGTCAGATCGCCTATGCCCGCAGTTTGTCTCGGGACAAAGCACTTCGGCAGGAAGTACTGATCGCTTACCAGATGAATGGCCGTGATCTTCCGCGGGATCACGGATATCCGGTGCGCGCGATTGTCCCCGGTCATTATGGAATGGCTTCCGTCAAGTGGCTGACGCGTATCCACGCTGTGCGAGAGCCATTTCAAGGTTACTGGCAGACATCCGACTATGGTTATTGGGATTATCTCGATGCAAAGCCCGTGCGGCGCGCACTGGGGGAAATGAAGCTGAAGTCCGAAATTACTCGACCAACTATTTATGAAACGCTTGAGCCAAACCAGGTACACACCATTTCCGGCGCAGCATGGGCGGGCGAGACCGAGGTAATTGAGGTCGCGGTGAGCACTGACGGTGGCCAAACCTGGGTTGCTGCCGAATTTTTAGACCCTGTTCAACGACATGCGTGGCGACGCTGGAATTTTGATTGGCTTACACCGAAGAAGCCGGGACAATACACCTTGCTGGCCCGTGCCAAAGATGCCAAAGGCGGCGTGCAGCCCGATAAGCATGACCAGAACTACGGTACCTATGTGATCAATCATCCTCTTCCAATCGAGGTTTTTGTTAAATAGTGAGCCAAAAACGGGCCAAAAATCGAAGGGATTAAGGCTGTATCGAGGGTCGTAAAGTGATTGACAGCACGATCCGCTGGCCATTTATCTTTTCAATCGCGCAAGCATGTCTTCACCCGTTATTATTCGCGCAGCATCGGCTTTTCTTACTGGCGCGGTAAGAATGACCGCGAGGTGGACATCATTACCGACATGGATGGGACCCCTTTGAGGTGAAGTATCGCCCACCGGCCCACACGGGCCTGGCAGATCTTAAGGGGCATGACGGAATTCTGCGACACGCATAGCGTGGAACGTGGATATGTGATCACTCGGGAGCTCGCCGACTTCAAGGTGCAAGCCGTTCCCAGAACAAACCCGCGACGTGCCTGCTCAATATCCCCTCAACTCTTGCCTGCTACTGGCTCGGCCGATCCGAGTTGGAAACATGAATATTGCCTATTTGCCTGGCCGCAAAGCGATCCGTAGCGGCGACTACGTCGTTCATGCCGGGATCCCTCGCATCATGCTACCGCCACACCACGACCGTTTAGTTTAGACCACCGTCGCGGTGACTACCTCCTGAGTGCTCCAATCGCTGACCAATAGCCTCTCGGGTCGTATTGGATCGCATCGACGTGAATAGTCTGACTCCATTCTCCGTTCGACAATATCACATCTCCAGCTATACCTGTAATATGAGGGGGTTTCTCATCTGGTTTGCCAACATTGTTTCTGTTGGGCACTTTCTGGAACTCGTCTTCATACCATTTCTAGATGCCTCTCGACCGTAAAGCGGTCCCGTATCCGCTACTTGGTGAGTGGGTTTTGGGGAAGGTGCTATCCGAATTGGACGCTTAATGTTAATGGGCGGTTTTGAATTCCTACGACGTTCTCGTCGGAGCGGAAGGTAATTTACCGGGATCCCTGATAGACTCGCTATCGCAAACCCTCACGTACGCGAAGAAGCAGTAACCCAATAATACAACGTGGAGACCGACACGTCTAATCTAAGCTGTTTGCCACCTCGCGTGGCGACGTGCCGCCTGCCAAATCGCTTTCTTGCAGCCTGAACCTTGGTGTCGGCCATCTGACGCTTTCTGCCCCCCGCGCGTCCTTGACGCCCCCACCGCCTGGAAGTCTGCACGTGTGCGCTCCGCGATCAACTCTCGCTCTATTTGGGATAGACTCGCCATAACGTGGAAAAACAAGCACTGCGGTTGTCTTGGTGACAACAAATTGCCTGTCGCGTTTCGGGCGCTCGCCCACTTCGGTGGTGGACTCGAATATCGGATCACTCCTCATATTGGGATCTTCGGTGAAGCTGGTTATGACCTCGTCAATGGGGCGTCAAACGACTTCATTCAGACCAATTTTGGTCTCCGATACGCCTTCTAATTTAAAGAGAACTCTTACAAATTGACTGGCGGGGCACCTTGGTGTTCCGCCAGTTTTTTTGTGCGAACTGGAGTATTTCTGTCGATTGCACTTAAATCGTAAACCATTTGGGCCTTTCATTTGGTCTCGACTAAAAGACTAAAATGCACAAAATCGCTCCTGGCAGGGAGCCTTCCCGCTGGCGTTCGAGCATCATTCGCGTTCTTCTAAACTGGCGACCAGCAAAGCAACCGACTGGGGAAACGCACGTAGCAGAGCTAGACGGCAAAGCCTAATCGGATGTGGTCGTCGCGGCGCGTATGAGTGGCCTTCTCGAAGACGCCCGTGCAGGGCACTTCTTTTTCACGTGATGGCGATTCTAGCCCAAATACCCAAATGGAGCGAGAGTGGAGCGCACCCGTGCCCGGACTTTGACGCCGCCCGATGCCAAGGACGAGTGGGGGACGAAAGCGCCAGATGACCGACAGCAAGATTCAGGCTGCAAGAAAGCTACTAGCAAGCGGGACACCCCCATAACAAGATGGCGCAAAGCTTAGGCGTGTCGGGCCCGACGTTGTATCGTTGGGTGCCTACCTCTTCACGGACGTAGCATAAAGCCTTTTAAGCAATTTCTTGTCAGCGACCATATCTGCAAGGCCGATTCGAATTCCATTCGTTTGATAGGTGAGGCAGGCAATGAGAGGTATGATAACGGCGAATGGAGTCAGACTATTAAAGATTAAAATTTCGGTTGTATACAAATCAAGGGCTACTTTTCCTGTCCGTTTCGTGCAGTCACCCCTATTTGTTCCTCTTGGGTATTGATGCGCTAATACCACGATTATCCAGCTTGAAGCCACGCGGAAAACTTATCGTTGCTGGGGAAGAATCCGTTACACTTGCCAAGGCCATGAAACCGGAATTCATAGTCTTGACGCTCATTCTCTTCGGGGCGCTTTACCTCTTCTGGACGCAGAGACTACGGACAGACATAGCCGCTCTTCTTGTGATGTTGTCCTTGGCAATTCCTTGGCCACGGTCAGACGGTCAATGGTCAGCCATCTTGAGCGCGCAGGAGGCGTTCTCCGGCTTTGGCAGCGTGGCGGTGATTATGGTCACGGCGATGTTTGTATTTAGCGCTGCCATGGTCCGCACCTGTGCCGCCGAAATGATCGGCGGGCGCTTGTTTAGGGCCTGTGCTCACAACGAACTCCTGTTGCAGA
>Ga0210390_10004428_pt1 | contig 11831 bp, 9 predicted proteins | sample IncBWH11OmetaG_FD_161050 | JGI IMG/M metagenome (GOLD analysis project Ga0210390, IMG submission 161050) | Forest soil microbial communities from Barre Woods Harvard Forest LTER site, Petersham, Massachusetts, United States - Inc-BW-H-11-O ... | reverse complement strand
CGGCGCAGTGGGGTCTGGACGACAAGCTCAAAACTCCTTATTCCTACGCGCTTAACCTTTCTTTCGAGCGCGAGCTAAACCACAATTTCACCCTTGAGGTTGCCTATGTTGGCCGACTCGGCCATCGCCTGCTGCAGCAGGAAGATCTGGCTCAGCCCCGCGACATCGTCGATCCAGTTTCCCACGTGGACTACTACGCGGCCACCCGGCAGATCGATAACGCGGTGCTGGCTGCCCAAGCTGGCGGGGTGATGACGGGCCCGGCGGAAAGCGCACTCGCCCCGATTCTGTACTGGGAGAACCTGTTCGGCGCCACCTCTGGCGGACCGGTCAATGGCCCTGCGGGTCAAAATGCCATCTACAATGCGCTGTCACAGAACTGTCCCCTGCCAGTTGGCGGCCCAGCAGCACCGACCGCAACCCAGAACATGTTTTACCTCATGTCGTGCGGTTACGTGCACAATGAGACTTCGTTCCAGCAGATTATTGACGGTGTGGGTGGGAACCCGTGTGCCCCCGGTTGCATCACTCTGGGCGGCGTTACGCAAAGCACGCCGCAATACTATTCCTCCCAATATGCTTCCCTCTATGCATGGCGATCGATCGGCCACAGCTACTACGACGCGGGTCAACTCATTTTGCGCCATGCCATGTCCCACGGTGTGCAGTTCGATGTGAACTACACTTACGCCCACTCGATCGACGAGGGCTCGGATGCCGAACGGATCGCGGCAGAGGCCGGCTTGGGCGACGAGATATTCAATGCGTGGGATCCTGCGTTGCAGCGCGCTTCTTCCACCTTCGACACGCGGCATCAGCTCAATTCCAATTGGGTGCTGCAAGTTCCCTATGGTAAAGGTAGGCCTTTTGGGTCAGGCTCGGGCCGAATGGCAAATACGGTTCTCGGCGGCTGGGATCTGACCGGCGTGCTCCGCGTGACCAGTGGTTTCCCCGTGAGCGTCGGCAATGGCGCCGCTTGGGCAACTGACTGGCAAATTAGTGGCTACGCCACGCAAATTGGACCGACGCCTTCAACAGGAGTGACGATGGTGAACGGAGAACCCAACATGTTCAAGAACTACACCACCGCGGTCAACTCTTATCGCCAGGATTTTGCTGGCGAGGTCGGGAACCGCAACGACCTTCGCGGGCCGGGATACTTTGACACTGACCTAGGCCTGCACAAGGTTTTCAATATCACCGAGCGGCAGCAGCTTCAGTTCCGGTGGGATGTGTACAACGCATTCAACACAGTCCGATTCGATGTGCAGTCGGCGAATATTTCACCCGACGTAGCGAGTGCCTTCGGATTCCTCAGCAGAACGTTGACGTTATACCGCCGGATGGAGTTTGGCGCACGATACACGTTCTAATTGTTTTTTGATTCACTTGCGGGGCGGCATTGCCGCCCCTTTTTTATTCCTGCCCGAATTCTTTTGTATTCTCACCCTGAACCTCCGTCCGAAACGAAACAGCGATTTCCTCACTGTTGTGAGGCAATCTCGAGCGCAGCTTGTTCATCGTCGGATCCTCGGTGAGTGGGCGCGCTATCTCCGAGGGAGCCGAGAGTAGCGCTTACCACACCTGGAACCTACTAAGTCTCACATAGTCTCATCGCATTTCTACGGATATCCATAATGAAGTGGTCATTCGTGAATTTCCAGTTCTGCTAAGAATCCGTAAGTTCGAGTCATCGAGCTAAAAGATTTCGTGCCTGAGTTTCGTAACCCCAAGCAATTTCTTCTGAAGTGGGTCTCTGCTTGCATCACCTGCACTAGGTGCTATTCACAGTCTTGATCGCTTTCTTGGGCGTTTCAGGATCCCGCACCCGGGATAGAGAAGAACCCGTCTTGTCACGCGGCAGTACGGCATTCGATTTTCGAGCAGCTATTGAGAATTCAAGGTACGGAGGGCTTGTAATGAGGCAACATACATTTTGTTTCTTGGCTTTTTGTCTCGCGCTGGGGTTGGTGTGTGGAATGGTCGTCTGGACGACCCCCGCATACGCCGACAACCTGTATGCCAGTATTCGCGGGACAGTTGTCGATCCGTCTGGAGCTTTCGTGCCCGACGCGAAACTGACGGCAACGAACATAGCCACAGGCCTTAGTTACTCCGCGACCTCTAGTAAGGATGGTTTGTTTGCGTTCTTGCAACTGCCCATTGGTGATTACTCGGTGAAGGTAGAGAAATCCGGTTTCAAGACGTTTACCGAAGGGCACATTCATCTCGACCTCGACCAGATCTTCAACCTTCGAGCGACGATGGAACTTGGCGTGGTGAGCGACACGGTTACGGTCGAGGCCAATTCCGCTCAGGTGGAAACCACAAGCATGCAACTGGGAGCCACCGTTACCGGAAGCCAGATCGATCAACTGCCGCTAAACGGGCGAAACTGGACGCAACTCATGCAGCTTCAGCCAGGAGTGCAGGGAGCGTCCGACCGATTCGGCACCAACACTAGTGGCGGCGGCTACTCCACCAACGGAGCCGAAACGCAGCAGAATTCATTTCTGATTAACGGAAACGACACCAACGATGCGGCCGTTAATACTCCACTGGTCATCGTGAGTCCGGATGCGATCGGCGAGTTTGATTTGGTAAGCAGCACTCTCAACCCTGAGTATGGGCGCAACTCTGGCGCCATCGTCAACGCCATCATCAAGAACGGCACCAACCAGTTTCACGGCGACGTCTTCGAGTTCTATCGCGACACATTCCTGGATGCGATTCCCTGGTTTTCGTTAAACCGAGCCCTTTATCACCAAAACCAATATGGCGGTACGGTGGGTGGGCCGATCGTTAAGGATCATGCCTTCTTCTTCTTTTCCTATCAGGGTAGACGTTCAGCAACGCCGCAACCTTCTGCGTATGCAGACACTTTCGGCGGCCTCGAATATGGCCAGGACCAGCCGATTGTTTTCAGTCAGGCGCAACGGACTGGCGATTTTTCGGCCGGTGGCGGCACGTTCAGCACCAACCCTATTCCATTTCCGATGTACGGCGACAACGCTTCGTCGTGCCCGGTAAGCGGCGGCGTGATGTGCCCGGCCAATGGAACCAATACCTACGCGAATCTTTTCAGCACCGGCTCGATCCCGACGCAGGATCTGAACGCGTTGTCAGTCAAGCTTCTCAATCAGTACATTCCGATGGCCAATGGGCCGGGTAATGCATTCTTTTTCAATCCCCTTGAGATCGCGAAGCGAGACCAGTATCTCGGACGCTTCGACGAAAAGCTGTCGAGTAAAGATTCGTTTTGGTTCTATGGGTTATACGATAAGCACATCACGAACGATGATTTGGGGTTCGGCGGCTCCAGTCTTCCTGGCTTCGCTGACGGCAACCCATCCAAGACCTACGAGTACACGACCGCCTGGACCCATACTTTTTCGGCAACCACGCTGAATGAGGCGCGCTTTGCCTACCTCCGTTTTAACTACGATGACGTGGTACCCGCTAGTACGCAGAGCGCGTCGGCCTACGGCTTCAGCGGCATCAACAGTACCCAGGCCCCTGCCTTTGCCCAACTTCCCGTCATGTTTGTGGCGGGCATGTTCACGCTTGGTTTCAGCGCATTTGGGCCGCAACCGCGCGTGCAAAATACCTATCAGGCAGTGGACAACCTGAGCAAGGTTTGGGGCCACCACACCTTCAAGTTCGGCTTCAACATGGACCGTTTGGAAATCAACAATCCGTACTACAACAGCCTGAACGGCGTCTACCAGTATTTTGGGTCGGGATCTTTTTCTACGGGGAACCCCGGAGCAGACTTCCTGCTTGGACTTCCCGACGAGTATCAACAAGGAAGCGGCGCCATCATACGGGCGCGGGGACGGGAATATTACTCCTACGGTCAAGACCAATGGCAAGTGAAGCCCAATCTAACGCTCACCCTGGGCGTAGGTTGGGAAATCCAAACTCCCTTCAAGAATCTCTACGCCAACGGAGAGATTCTGGACGCGTTCCATCCCGGCCAGCAATCCACGATTTTCCCCACGGCCCCTGTGGGCATCGTTTTCCCCGGCGATAAAGGAGTCGGAGAATATGGAGATGCCAGCGTTCATTACGACGACTTCGCGCCGCGTCTCGGTTTCGCCTGGAGTCCAGGAGGTTCCACAAAGTGGAGCGTCCGTGCCGGCATTGGTCTCTATTTCAATCGCACGGACTCAGAGGCGACGTTGCAGACGCTCACCAATGTGCCATTTTCGACAATCTCGACTGGAGCCGGGGCGATTGGCTCTCCAGGCTTTGCCAACCCTTACAACACCGTAAATCCAGCTACGGTGGGGGCGTTCCCGAGCGGAACCACGAACAACCCTTTTCCGTTCGCTGCGCCGGCGGCCGGGACGTCTCCTAATTTCGCTGAGTTTGAACCCATCGGCATCAATGACGTTTTCTACAGTCCGCACCTGACTGCTCCCAGATCGACGAACTTCAACCTGAACGTTCAGTACCAGCTTTCGAAATCCACGGTTGCGACCATTGCCTACGTGGGAACGATCGGGCGTCACCTGGAGGGCGCATACAACATGAATCCGGCTGGGCAAGCGTCTGGAAACCCGGCCGCGGTGGCTGAGGGCGTCACCAGCGATTTCAATCTGCCTGCGCTGGCGCCGAACACCTACCAATACAACCCGAACGTCTATGGGGGAATTGGCGTATACGCGACCGCTTGGAACTCGAACTACAACTCTCTGCAGGCGCAGATCAACCGGCATTTCAGCAACGGCCTGCAATTTCAGGCGGCCTACACCTGGTCCCGCTATTTCGATTACACCTCAAGCCTGGAAAACGACGCCTTCAATAATCCTGGCTTCAACGCCCTGAACTTTGCGCGCAATTATGGCCCTTCGGCCAACGATGCACCGCAGCGTCTGGTAGTGAACTACGTGTACACGCTGCCATTTTACAAATATGGGCATCGCTGGAAACGGCTGACGGATGATTGGAACCTATCGGGAATCGGGACTTTCCAGCACGGTTTCCCCGTAGAAGTATTCCAGACCGCTTTCAATGACTTGCAGGGTTCTCCCAGCCAACAGTTCTTCGCGTCCCCGGATTTCGTCAATGCCACGGGGGCTCCGTTAAACATCAATCACAACCCGAGAAAGACGATAGTTGTCGGAGGCAACCCCGAGCAACAACCTTGGGTGAATGCTGCTGCCTTCGCAATTCCGGCCCTAGGGACCGAAGGCACCGCCAATCGCAACCCATTCTATGGCCCGGGATTAAATTTCTGGGACATGGCTTTGGAGAAGAGCATTCACTTTACAGAGTCGATGTACTTCCAGTTGCGACTGGAGACCTTCAACACCTTCAACCACGCGAATTTTGGCTCGCCGGTTAATAACCTTTCCAGTGGCGCCTTCGGACAAATCAATACCGTCCAGCAAATAACGACCACTGGCGCCGGTCGAGTGGTGCAGCTTGCCGGGAAGTTCTACTTCTAACCCAGCGAAAACTGAAAGCTGAGAGCAAAGAGAGGCATCCTTTCAAGGATGCCTCTGTTCTGATGAGGGCGCGCGATGTACGGAAATTCCCGGACTACGAAAGGCAGATCTCTAGGAGTGTTCTCGCTGAAGACCAATTTCTAGCGCTGGGGAAATTTGGACGGCGTGCTGCGCCGCCCGGGCATTTCAATCACTATCGACCAGACGGCCGCCTTCAATCTGGCCAAAACCATCGGTGCCGATCCACGACTCAGCAAGAAGATGTAGATTCTTTTTGTACGTGCGAGTAACGGTATATTTCTTGCCACCCCTCACGCGGAGCATGTACTCCCCCGTCGACAACGGCTGAATCTCTTCTACGAAAGCGACATTTACCAGAGACGACCGATGGATCCTGACAAATCCAAACAGACTCAGCTTCTCCGTCATGGTTGAAATCGACTCGCGCAGCAGGTACCCGCTGGACCTGTGTTGCAGCATGACATAGTGGCCCTCGGCTTCCACTGCGATGATGTCCGCAGTGTCGATGAATAGAATCTTCTTTCCTGCCCTGATCGCGATCCGAGAAGTCGCCCCTTTCGGAGCAATCTGTAGTTGCGCTGACAGTCCTATCACGATTGCAACTCCTTTTCCCTCTTCCACGAATGCCGCACCTCAGGCTCGGGAATCTACTGATCCTTATGCCTGAGAGTCCGCTGCGGAATCCGCCGAATGAGAGCCTGCATTTTCAACCGCTGAAACCCACACCCAGGCGCGGGGGCCCTTCTCACGAGGAACTGTGCGGGCTTCTCCATATTGCTCAAGTCGGGTGAGCACGGTGGTGACCGAGCCCACCAGATTCTCGGAATACGGCAAGTCAGTTTGCTGTTGAATCTGCTGGCACACCTTCCGTGCGGTCAGGGGACCGCCAGCATCCATCAAAACCTTACGGCACGCTTGCGTAATCCCTCGTCGCCGTACCCCGACCTTGCCATTCACCAGTTCGCGCAAGTCTTCACTGAGTTCATCGTCGCCGAACAAATTGCACAACCCTGCGATCGTTTGCTTGATGGTGCCGATGCGCTTCGCGATCTCGGCGCGCTCTTGGATAAGTCGCCGCAATTCGCCGTGCGCAACCTTCACGATGACTCGAATATCCGGGACATCGCGATTCGCAAGATCTCCGCTGTCTCGATCCCTGCCGACGATTTCCGACCTCATGAAACTCCTTCCGACACGACCTTGATCTATCCATCGATCCTCATCAAGCTAATCCGTCGGAGCGGCCGTCCCATCCGACCACTTGGATACCGAAATGATGAACTCGGTGATCGGCTCCGGAGAGTATTGATGCACGTACACCGGCGAGCCGGGGAGACCTGCGCCCCAAAACATATTGTCTGTTTTGGGAAACCAAAACATCAGATGCGGGTCGGCATTTCCGTACTTGCGACCAAAGTACTGTTGCTTCGACATCATGTAGCACATAGCACCAGGTTCCGGCAGCGGCATTTCTTTCTTGTCGAACGCAGACTTGATACTGTCGAACATCTGTGTTTTGGATAGTCCAGCCAACGCCAAATCTGTCGTCTTGAAGGTAAGCAGCAGGTGGGACCGCGCGGCCGGCGGATTAAGGCAAAGCGGAAGCCGCTGATCGGGATTCAAAAACTCCGGGTCGTCGAAAGGCGCCATCCACGACCGTTCCACGACACATACGAAACCGTTCTTGCCTTTGACTGCGGTTTCGTAACCATGCCGCCCGAGGACCAGGACCTCAGCGTCACGTGAAATGGCTTCTGGGGCCGCACTCCTTGCCAAGGCTATCTCGGCATTTCGGTCCATCATGTATTGCTCAATCGGGGCCATACGCGGATAGAGAGTTTTGTCGTCTTGCGCCCGCGAGGGCAGAGCGACTCCAAAAGCAGGGATCACCACGAACATCAGGGCGGCAACTGCGGTAAATGCTCGGCCGTTCACCACTTCCCCCTTAGCTGCCATGATCGTCGCTACCATGCGTGCGTAGTAAGATCGCGGCGGTCGCATTCGTCATTGTGCGTGTTCGATTCAGCGCGTCAATTGTTGACCGGAGCGAGCGTTCCATCCGACCACATGCCGGTAAGAACCATGAATACGTCGATCCCTTCCCGGGCAAACTGTGGATTCAGCATTACAGGAGACTTGTCCACACCCGCGCCCCACACCGCGCTGTCCATAAGGGGCGTATAGAACATCAAGTGGGCCATGTTGTGGCCGTCGGAATCTGTAAGATATGCTTCCTTCGACATCATGTAGGTGAACGCGCCAGGCTCCAGGGCCGGCAGTTCTTTCTTGGCGAACGCCTTGATTCCTTCCTCAATCTGAGCCTTGGATTGGCCTGCCAAGACCATCTCGGTTCTTTTGTAGGTCATCGGAAGGATGGATCGCACTGCGGGCGGGTTGTAGCAGATTGGGCCTCGAAGTTTGGGGTTCCAGAACTCGGGATTGTCGAACGGAGCCATCCATGCCCGTTCCACCGCACACACGAAGCCGTTCTTGCCCTCGACGGCGGTTTCATAGCCATGCGGTCCAAGAACCAGAACTTTGGCGTCGCGGGAAATGGAATCTGGGGCCGCGCTTCGGGCCAGCGCTATTTCGGCATTCCGGTCCGGCATCAGATACCGGTCAAGCGCGTCCATGGCGGGATAGGGAGTTTTGGATTGGGCTTGCATTTGCAAGACCCCAGTCAGCACGACAACGAGCACGGCGCTTCCCAATGAGATTCGCTTGGCTGTCTTTCGGCCCATTCCGTTTCGCCTCCGGCGCAGAGTTCAGTACGATGCGATTCTATGATGCAGCCTACTCGCTAAAGTGTTGCATCGAGCATACCGACTAGTATGTATGTTTGGGGGCAAGTGCCGACTGCGCGAAGCAACCCCATTTATTTTCCTGCTGGCGAGGATTTCGGGGCGATCTGGATCGGATGACCCCGCGATTCTACCTGCGAACAGTATTCACATTTCACTTGCGACTTGCAAGTAAATATTGAACAATTGTGGATTGCAAGTAAATACTGGACAATAGATACAAAGATGGTCCGAAAAAAAGCTGACCCAAAGCGGCGGTCGGGATGCCCGCTGAACGCTTCGGTGGAAATGCTGGGCGACCGCTGGTCGCTGCTGATCATTCGCGACATGATGCTGCGGGGCGCTCGCACCTACAAATCATTCCTGGAATGTTATGAGGGGATTGCAACGAACATTCTGGCCGACCGCCTGCGTAAACTCGCCACCTACGGAATAATCTCGACGGAACCGGACCCATCCGACCGGCGCAAGGTAATTTACCTGCTCACCAAAAAAGGAATCGATCTGGCGCCGGTCCTTACGGAGATGGTGCTCTGGGCTGCCGCCCACGAAGACACCGGCAATCAGGCGTTGGTAAGCCAAATGCGCGCGGACAAAGAAAAATTTCTAGCTGGGGTGCGGCAACGCTGGGCCAGCCGATAACGCGTCTACGTGTGCCGAACTCACGGGCTCAAACGGGGCGGCTACCCGCGGGCTGCCGCTCGCTTCTGTCGTGGGCGTGGGCGTAGCGACTCGAGATGGCTGCTCATAGCTCTTTGGCCTGACACCGTTATCCGCGGATCCTGCGAATTCTTTCCTAAAACGGCGTACCCCTCCCACGCTGCGATCAGGAATCTGGCCGTTTCATTTGCATCTATATCATTCCGCACTAACCCGCGTTTTTGTCCTTCACGCAGCGCCTCCGCCATGGCGTCGTGCCAGTCCTTATAAATTCGTGCCGTCCTTCTACGGAATCCCTCATCAATCCCTGACATCTCCTGAGACAGGTTAACCAACTCGCAGCCCAGCCGAACGTCTTCTTTTTTCACCGATTCGGACTGAATAATACGGACCAGAGTGTCGATCGGGTTCTTGGTGTTCCGTAAAGGCTGCACCCACTTCCGGTGAACCTTACTCGCGACGACCTCGTCTACCACGGCATACCCGAGGGCTTCTTTGTTGTCAAAGTGGTAGTACAGTGCCCCTTTTGTTACGCCCGCTGCCGCCAAAATGGCCTCCAGATCGGCGCTCCGAAAGCCAGAGTGGTAGATCTCTTTAAAAGCAGCCTGCAATAGGAGCCCTCGTGTGCGCTCTGCATTCCGCGGGTTCGCGCCCCGGCGTTGCGATGGCTTTCCAACAGCGGACATAGCGACTAGTATGCCCGTTCGCGCGCGCAGGTGTCGAGCAGAACCCCGGGGAGCAGAAACGGCCATAGGACTCGACCCCTCGGATGAACCGCGGTTGACCTGGGAGAGCGGTCTGGCTTGCCCTTCCCGTGATCATGGGAAATCGGCCCACCTTCGCCACGGTCCACGGAAAACCATCAGCGACTTGCAGCGATTTTGAGCAGCAGGACTTTGGCGGGTAGGTTGAGTTGGATCGAATTGGGAGTGGTTGAAATCGTATACGCGCTGGTGGGAGTAATCCCGCTGGGGTCGTTGGGCGCGTAGACGGTGAATTTGTAGGGATCGTAAAAAGTAATCGTCACTGGGACGGGCTGCCTGTCTATGTCGTAGCCCGCGGATGTTGCCGTCGCCAACTCATAGACCTTCAGGTTGTTAAAGAGTGCGAAGTAATAATCGCCGTTCGATTTCTCGAGTAGCGTGTAGCCCATCTTGGGCGGAGCGCCAGAAAACGTGACGCTGAGCGATCCCGGATCCGCCACTGCAGATAACTCCAAGTTTCCTTCCTGGAGAATTCCAATCAGATTCTTCAGCGCAGTGAACGAGGGCTTGGGCGTGCCATCGTAGTGCAGAAGGCCGTAATATCCTTCGCCCATGCAGCGGGCCTGGTCCTGCGGCGTGCAACTGGCGAGAGGCGGGCCCGGCTCTTCGTCGATCAACTCGTAGGAAAATGTCCGCTGCACTCCGTAGATGAATCCACTGAGGAACGCGATCGGCAGGTAAATCGCCGAGGCTCGCTCCGAGACCCCCTGCTGCTCGCCATCGCTCAGGAAATTCGGATTGTTGTGGTAGCCCATTTCCGTGGTCCAGAGCGGAAGGCTGCCGGTCAGCTTCCGGGCGAGGGGTATGTACATGTGAATCAAGCCCCAGTCGGCCCACAGGCCACTTTGATAGGCGTGCATGTTGCCGAGGTTGGCGTAATAAATCGGCGGCGGAGTTACAGCTGCCAACTTTAGGAAGTCTTGCGGCGTTCCTTCCGACATCGCGAGCACCGGCAAGCCGCTGATTGCCGGATCGCCTTTGACGATTTCCCAAAGGTTCTCCGATTCGTTGATCGCACCCTGTGGATAGAGCAGGTAGTCGAGGCCGTAAGCGAAGGGCGGCATGGTCGAGTCGTCAGGCTCGTTCGGACCTTCAACCGCATCAATTGAGGGCAAAAGGTTCTGGATCATTGGCACCACTTTTTGTGCTTCAAGCACTTCGCCTGCCGGCGGGTAGTCGTTGCCGCCCTCGATCAGGCCACAGACGGTGTAGCCCATCGTTTTCATCTGCTGCAGTTCGGCGACGAACCGGCCGTTGGCCGTGTCGTTGATCTCGTCGCGTACGTGGTGCATGCCGAGTTCGATCAGTCTGGAGTTGATGGCGGCATAGTGCTGGTAAGGCGAGCCCAGGTATTCGAGGTGGACGTTGACGCCCATTGAGTAGACGAAATCCATCGCCCTGCGAGCTTGGACCGCGGTTTGGGCCAGGAGGGGAACGGTTGTGAACGCGAGCAGGAGGGGCACGAGAATGGTTTGCCGCATGGTGGTGCGAACCCTGAACAGGGAAAGAAGGCGCGTCAAAAACCGCGAAATCGGACGATACGAAACAGGTTCCGCTTGTATATGTGAGCGACGCTGGCGCTGGGCGGGGGAAAAAGTTGGATAATCTCGACGGCGAGGGTTGAGCCGGTCAGTCAGTGAGGCAGAGTTTTTCCTTTGCGTTGGAGAAACGAAGTCGACGAATTCAAAGACCTTAAACCCACGAGCCATCACACCGGTCTGCTTCGCAGTACCGATGTCGGAAGGCACGGAAGGCCTAGGCGGCAGCATTCTACGTTATCTTACTTTCGTAACTAGAAAAGGGGTGTAATCACTGCCAACATTGACGCAGACATGCCTCCCCCCCAACAGGGAGTAGAGCAGATGCGTGCAAAGGTTCTTGCGGCAGTGTGTAGTGTCCTGGCGGTGATGATCCCCGGGATGGCGTTGGCCCAAGCGGGTGGAGCGTTGGGCAACGGTATCAGCGCTCGCGCGACGGCGTTAGGTGGCGCGACTGTCGCTTCGGCGGATGGTCCGCTGGAAGCGATGCAGGGCAATCCTGCGGAGTTAACCAGCCTGAGTGGACGCTCGATCGACCTGAGCGTGACCAGCCTGTTTGCCAGCGGCAGTTTCACCAATTCTGTTTCGAATAAC
>Ga0210390_10004423_pt1 | contig 11836 bp, 10 predicted proteins | sample IncBWH11OmetaG_FD_161050 | JGI IMG/M metagenome (GOLD analysis project Ga0210390, IMG submission 161050) | Forest soil microbial communities from Barre Woods Harvard Forest LTER site, Petersham, Massachusetts, United States - Inc-BW-H-11-O ... | reverse complement strand
AGTAGGAAAAATGCGGGTGCCGAAAGATGAAGTCATAGTGGCTGCGGACAGTCGAGTCCACATCGGGGGGAAGACATACATGGATGATGATTGCAAAATCGAGTCGTACAAAAACAAGAATGTCTTTGCTGGTTCACGATTGGCACGACTGACTGTAGATTCAGCCGATGGTACCCCACTGATATGGGATGCGTTATCAAGCTGCTCAGAAGGGGTTTCATTATGCGGAATCTTCCAAAGGCAAAGAGAATAAAGCGGCGCTAGCGGCAACGTTTTGGGGAAATCGCGCCAAAAAGTTTTTTGAAACGGTGCTGAAAGCCAATAATTCACAGCAGTTCATGGACCAAATTCACGCCAGCAATCGTCTTCTATCAAATCCTGGATGAAGTGAACGCCAATCGGCCTCCGAGCCAACAGACTAGTTTTATTTTTGTCAATGTAAGGGCGTTTGACACTCTTAGTCAGCATGCTGCCCTTTTTCCGAGCAGCCTGAAGCGGAAACAAATGTATTTATGGACGGGTGTTGGATTTGTTTTGCTTTTCTCCGCTTTTCCCTTATGTCTTGCGTGGCTGTTGCCGCTACTTTCTGCTCGACCTCAGACGCCAAACTAACTCCGTCATCGTTCGCCGGACGGGTCGCGTTTGGTCAGGCAACGGCACCAGAAGGAGACTGCCCGGGCTGGGGGCGCTGACACCGGGAATTTTACGAAGCGGGAATTTAGCTGTTTGGGATTAGTCCCTTCCCAGCCTTACTTCAATGGGCCAGCGCGCACCGGTGGATAAGTGATATGCTCAATGCGTCGATCGCTCTGGACGCCCTTTTCCGCCCGACGGGTTCTTCCAAACATTCAGGTTCTGTTCGATAGATATTGCTTGCGCTGCACCCCTTCGGCTGCGAGGAAATATGAAACGAATGCAAATTTCTTTTGTGTGGTTCCTGGCTTCCTTGATGGTCAGCGGAAATGTGGCTATAGAGGGTTGCAACGCAAAGGATTCGTCTCCCGCTGCCGCTGTGCAGCCTCCAGATGCCTCCGCGCCCGCGGCACCTGCTACAAACGCATCACTCGCCACCCCTGCAACAGGACCAACACAGCAAAACGATCAGAGCCAGCAACAACCGCCGCAAGCGCAATTGCCGGCCGTCAACTTGACCGCCGATGGCCTCGACGAATTAATGGCCCCAATCGCTCTTTACCCTGACCCCGTCCTCGCCGTCATGATGCAAGCCGCCGTCGACCCACAAGAAGTCATGGACGGCGGAAACTGGCTCGCTCTTGACCAGAATCAAAACTTAAAAGAAACGGCGCTCGACCAGGCGTCCGAAAAAGCGGGCTTCACTCCCGTCATGCAGGCGCTTCTGCATTATCAAACGGTAGTCGACATGATGTGCACGCAGTTTGACTGGACCAAGCAATTGGGCGCTGCCTATCAGGCGAATCCAAAAGCCGTTCTTGCCTCAGTCCAGCGTCTGCGAGCCCAGGCCGTGGACAACGGCGCACTGAAAAGTTCACCTCAGATGAAGGTCGACGTTACGCAAGATCAAGGCCAGCAGGTTGTGGAACTCAAGCCAACAGATCCCAAGGTCATTTATGTACCACAATACAATCCGGACCAGGTTTTCCAAACCACCACCACAACCACCAAGCCCGACGGTACAGTCATCACTACCACCACCGGTCCGGCGCCAACGACGACCACTAGTACCAACACAACCACCGTGGTCCAAGAAAAATCAGGCGTCAGCACCGGAACCGCCGTGCTCATCGGATTGCTCTCATTCGGTGCAGGAGTCGCCGTCGGCAACGCCATTAGCAGTAACAATTATTACTATCCATCGTGGGGATACGGCGGCGTCTACCACGGCCCGCGTCCTTATTATCCTCCGCCATATCGCCCGGTTTATTACCCCGGATGGGGCGGCGGCTACAACTACAATCGACCCGTCCACTACGGCAACAACAACATCTACATCAACAACAACAATTATTACAACCGGTTCAACAACAACAATAATTTAAATCCGAATTACAAGCCGAAGCCGGTCCCGTACAACAGCAAGCCAGGCAGTACGTATTCGAGGAATATGGGTAGTCAACCGAGTCAACGCCAAGGCGCCACCTATCGCCCTAGCAACGCCAACGTCAGCACCCGCCCGGCAACTGGCAACAACGTCCAGCCGCGTCCGGCGCAAAGACCGGCCACTGGAAATAACCCCGACAATAATTGGAAGGGTCAGACTACCTATAAGGGCAACAAGACAGTGAACAACGGTCAGGCTCGCCCGGGCACGCAGCCGGGTAACGCAGGTGCGAACAATCGCGTCGGTGCAGGAAACCAACCCAACCGGAATCCTTCCGGCGATCGCGGCTTCCCGCAAAATGGCGGAGCGCGCCCCACAACCGGAAATATGCAGGCGAATCGGCCAAACACCTCAAGCAATCCGAACGTCCGCCCCGCCAATACGAATCAACCCGCAACGCGCCCAGCGACAACGCAGACTCGCCCACAACAAACGGGAACTCAGCCCGCGACGCGTCCTGCGGGGCAGCCCCAAGCTCGGCCGCAACCCTCAACAACCGGCGGAGCATTCAACGGGGCAGGCAACGGAAAATCGGACCGAGCCGCAAGCAATCGTGGAAAGACCAGCCTGGGCGCGTCGTCCGCCAGCCAGCCAAGCGCGTCCCGCGGCGGTACGAGGAAGAGGTGAGCCATGGAAACGACAACAATCCTTAACGGAGCGATTTCGATGGGCACAAAAAGATCTCACACCGCTTTAATGGCAGCCTTGTTGCTCCTCGCGCCGTTCGCCAGCGCGGCCGATCAGAAGACATTCGCCTCTCCGTCTCAGGCCGTGCAAGCTCTCGTCCAGGCCGCCGTCGATGGCAACCAGGAAGAAATGTTGGCCGTCCTTGGTGACGACGGTAAAGACCTCGTCTATTCCGGTGATCCCGTTCAAGACAAGTCCGGAATGGAAAGCTTCGTGAAGTCCTACAAAACAAAACATTCCATCGTCGCGCAGGATTCAAACACCAGAGTTCTTCGCATCGGCGCAAGCGACTGGGAGCTGCCGATTCCAATCGTCAATGATGGCGGTAAATGGCGATTCGATACCGCAGCCGGTCACCAAGAACTTCTCTATCGGCGGATCGGGCATAACGAACTGGGTGCGATCGCGGCTTGCCGCGGCTACATTGATGCTCAGAAGGATTATGCCTCGGTCGGCCATGACGGGTTGCCCGCGGGAATCTATGCGCAAAAGTTTTTGAGTTCTCCTGGGACGCAGGACGGCCTTTACTGGGAAACCGCCGAAAATGATCCGCCGAGCCCAGCAGGCCCGCTGCTCGCGCAGGCTGGAGACGAAGGTTATGCAACGGACGCTCATGGAGCGAAGGGTCAGCCCTATCATGGCTACTTCTACCGCATGCTGAAGGCCCAAGGCCTCGCGGCGAAGGGTGGAGCAAAGAGCTACCTGACCGATGGAAAACTCACCGAAGGCGTAGCAATGGTGGCTTTCCCCGCACAGTACAAAGTCAGCGGCGTGATGACTTTCATTATCAACCAGCGCGGCGTCGTTTACCAAAAAGATCTCGGCGAGAAAACAGCGGAGATTGCCACTATGATGACCGAATACAACCCCGACGGCACTTGGAAAAAAGTTACCGACTAGCAACAGAAGAACGTCGGGTTGCGAGCGGATTAGCATAAACAAAAATGAATATTCGGTGAAATACCCTCATCCAAAGCCGCGCTTCGGGGAGGCGTGCTTGCGCCCGTCTCGCTTGTAACTGTGAAGGATTACCGCCCGGGTCCGGCGGGCCAGTTTCAGAAGCAGCGACAATCCACTCCCCCGTCGCGGGTTTATGCCAGGCATCAGTAGCCGCTCAAAAACCATCACTGGCGTATCGCGCGAATTTAATACAATTGAGTTAACATTCCTCTCCGCCCAAATCCCTTCGTAAAAGGAGCGATCTTCCATGTCGTTTCTCATCCGTGCCGTTGTTTGCCTCCTGTTGCTCACCGCCGTTACACTCTCCTCCGGTGTAGCCCAACAAATCCCGCCTCCCGCTGGCGAACGGCTCTTGCTCACTGTCCATGCCAAAGGGGATCAGGTGTACGCCTGCAAGGAAGGTGTAACGGAGTTCGCTTGGGTCTTCAAAGCTCCCGAGGCGCAGCTCTTCGACAAAGACAACAAACCCTTCGGCAAGCATTTCACCGGGCCGTCCTGGGAAGCCAGCGACGGCAGCAGGATAACCGGCAAGGTCGTAGCCACCGCACCTTCGCCAGACCCCGATTCTATTCCGTGGCTGCTCCTCAAGGTCGTCAGCCAAGACGGAAACGGAATCCTGTCTCATGCAACTTCGATTCAGCGTGTCCATACTAAGGGTGGCAAGGCTCCGATCTCCGGCTGCGATTCGGCCCACGCTGGACAGGAAGCTCGCGTTGCATATAGTGCCGACTACCTCTTTTACGCCGCGAAGTAACTATTTCTCCCCTAGCTCACACGGCCTAGCAGCTCAATTTACCCTCCCATTTGTAGTCCGACCTGCTGGCGTGGCATGCCGTAGCATACCCGTCAATTTCCCTATTTTATGCGGCTTTTTTAATATGGCGGAGAGGGTGGGATTCGAACCCACGGTAGGGGTTAGCCTACACACGCTTTCCAAGCGTGCGCCTTAAACCGCTCGGCCACCTCTCCGGAGGTGTGCTGAACCCTTCAATTCTAGCAAAAACCGCTTGCCTGCGCATTGGCTTGCAGGCATTTCCGGAGGACTAAACGTTATCCACATCTCGGTCGCAAACGTTCGGGTGGATCACAAAGTCCGAATGCAGGACTTAACGCTGGCTTGAGAAGCCGGGCGGATCGCGGCGAAATTACAGTTTCCAACGTATTGTCATTTGGGTCTGGTACAGGCATCTTTCCCTGCAACCTATGCCAAACCAAGTGACCCTCTTGAAAATCATAGAAGCATTGATGAAAGAAACTAAGCAGCGCGAAATCGAGGCTTTCAATAAAGGCGATATAAGCGGGAGCCAACGAGCCGAAACCGAGTATCGGAAGTTACGAAAGCACTGGTTCGCGACGCTTGACGCCGGTGAAGACCAGCACGAGCTGGACAAAGCACTCCGAGCTTTGGAGACGAGCTTTCCAGAAAAGCCCTGGCAAGGGTTAGCGACAATTTACTGAATTTTCGAACTCAGCTCTCGCCACTGGAAAGACGGTTAATGTGGCTTAATTTCAGCCCTTCAATCGAAGTGAATCCCGCCGTCTTGCGGAAGCCTATGAAAATGTGATTCGCATAGCGACTCGATGCGGTCTATCACGTCGCTTCGGACGTTCGGAGCCGCAGTTGCTTTCTCACGAATCAGTCCGTTAAGCCTTCGCCGCGTCGGCCATGGACGTATCGACCGCGCCCACAACCTCACAGCTTCTCTGGCAAAAGATAAAATACGGCCCAGGATTCTCTCGTGCGTGCTCTGCCATGCAGCGGTTGGCTGCGGCTAAATTATCGACCGCTTCAACCCAAATGGTGTCTTTGTTGGGATAAACACTGAAAATGTCATATAAAGGGACGCTCATAACGCCTCCGTACGTGAATTTGCCGCGATATCAAAAACTTAGCGACGCGTCGATCGGGTTGTTAAGAGCTGATGGTCTGGTTACTTTTTAGCGAAACAATTTGCCACTCGCCAATCAACACGGTCCAGGCGTGACCGAACGCCACTTGTTCCAGATGGGAGTCACGGTCACGGGCGAAAAAGGCTCAGTACGTGCTTCGGTATTACGGTCAGTTCCTGTCGACGCAGGAGCGCTCGAACAAAGGCACCTCTTTGGCACAGATAGAGCCATGCATGGCCGTACCGATGCAGCAGTTCAAGACGAGGTTAGAAATAGCTCCCACCCTTTCTCTTTATTGCTGTCGAACGACCCGGAGGTTTGCTCGGGCAAGTGGCGGACTCGATGGGTTCGCCATACGAACAGCGCAAAGGATTCTTGACGAGCACAAAAACGAGATTGTCTTGAATAACTGTCCCGGATGCGGTGCTTTGGCGAAAACGCCGAAAGCCCGACAGTGTCGTTGTTGCCGATGCGACTGGCACGCTCCCAAAATCCGCAAGCAAGGACCGTGAAAATCGCGATGCGCCCGGCTCATTCCAAACCAACCATGCAAGCTACTGCGAGTGGATGGATGCCCCTGCGAATACACGCTTTCAGCCACGAAATAGCGTTGTTTCGTCAAATTTTTGTCAAATGTTTCGTAAATAGTTTTCGACGGATTGACCAACTGTGAATTGACAGAGCCTTAACAACGGGATGACACAAAGCAGGGAAGAACAGCCTACCGTTCAGCTCGCGGTGAAATCCGCCCAGGTCACTTGGTCACCGACAAAATCTTCCTGAAAAGACTGGAGTCAATCTATGACAAAAGAAAACTTCGCCCCAACTGTTTTGACCGAAACAAGCGATTCTCCTTCCAAAAACGGCTTCAAACGCCGTTCCTTTCTCAAAAGAGTAGGGATGGCTGGAGCAGCCCTATCGGCTAGTTCATTGTTGGCAACGGTTGTGGAGACGAGCGCAGCAGACCAGTCCCCTAGCACTCTCACGCCGGGCGACGCGGCTCTTCTGCGATTCGTAGCTGCAGCTGAACTCATAGAGGCTGACTTGTGGCAACAGTATGCCGAGTTAGGCGGTCTGACGCCTGGTCAGTTGCCGGTGGAGACAGCCGCGTTTACACCGATGAACAGCTATCAAGCGGCTTTCATGAATCTCGATCCAGACGGCCCACAGTACATCTCGAGCAACACTCTAGATGAACTGAGCCATGCTGAATTTCTGAATGCGTACCTGATTTCTAAAGGGGCCGAGCCCGTGGACCTAGATGCCTTCAGAACCTTGCCGAGCAGTCAGGCGACCGGTGCCCAACAGATCGGACGGCTCACCAATCTGATGGATCTCACCGTAGACACGAGTTGGTACACCCGTTATCGAAGCGCCGAGAATCCGGATTTTGGCGCCACTTTCCCACAAGCGATCGACCTGGTAAATGTAACCGCTATTCCAAGAAACAATGAAGATTTCGCCCCGGCAAAACACGTCCAAGCGATTGCCAACATCGCGGCCTTTCACTTTGGAACGATTGAGCAAGGAGGCAGCACTCTCTACTCAGCGTTCGCTCAGAAGGCCACCAATGTGGAAACATTGCGAATTTTGGTCAGCATTGGCGGAGACGAGGTAGCCCACTTTTTGGAATGGGTGGACTTCGCTGGCAATGGCGTGCAACCGCCAGTCGCTCCGTTCACTGATCCTAAGACTGGGCTTACTTTTCCGAACTTTGACGCGACGGTGGATCCGTCACTACAAACCAATCTCATCTTTCCCATACCCTGCGAATTCATCAGCGCAAACCTACCCCGTTGTGCTGTGATTCGCCCGACAAGCCCGAAAGGAATTGCCATGGCAGTGGTCAATTTTCTGACCGATATGGGCCTCTTCATTGGCCAATCCCCGGAATTCTCTAAACTGCTAACCAAGTTGGCAAACCAAGCTGACGCGGCTAAGCGCGGATTCTGAAAAACAAGGAAGGCGCATCGGCAATCTTTATCCGCTGCTCAGCAAACTCGGGCTAGAACGTGGCGGCATGCACGGATTCAGGCATCATCGGGTTAGCACCCTGGTGATGGCTGGGCCCCCTAGGGTCGTCATCCAGAAGTGGATCGGGCGCGGTAGCGAGGAAATGGTAAATCACTTCACGCATCTCCGTCCTGATTTCATGCTGGACGAGCTTGCGCGAGTCCCTGATTTTCCTTCTGGTTTTGGACCAGAACTTGCCGTAGTTGACCCGTTTGACCCAAAGGCAAAGGCTGCGGCATGATGTAAGTGTTGCTCCCTCAACGACTCCGGGGTCGTCTAATTGGTAGGACATCAGCCTTTGGAGCTGATTATTCTGGTTCGAGTCCAGGCCCCGGAGCCAACTTTCCGCGCTAGCGCCGATGCATGGCGCTCGAAGCCCGCTGGAATGAGGATTGACGTTGAAGCGCACTACCCAGTCCGGAAAATTCCGCTCGAAACCGCGCAATGCCCAAGCCGGCATGACGCTGCTTGAGTTGATCATTGCCTGCGCCATCCTGATGATCCTTGCAAGCGCGGCCGAACCCCTGGTGCGCATCACCATCGTGCGCAGCCGGGAAGCGGAACTGCACCGGAACTTGCGCGAAATTCGCAATGCCATCGACCATTACAAGGACATGGCCGACGCGATGGCTTTCCGCACCGAGGTCACCAGCAATGGCTATCCCCCGGATCTGGACACTCTCGTCAAGGGCGTGACAATCGCGGGAAACAAGAAAATACGGTTTCTGCGAAGAATTCCGGTGGATCCGATGACCGGGCAGCGCGACTGGGGCATGCGCTCCGTGCAAGACGACCCGGATTCGACGAGCTGGGGTGGCGACAATGTGTTCGATGTCTTCTCGAAGTCGCAAGGCACGGCGCTCGACGGGTCAAAGTACGCGGAGTGGTAGCAAGTCGATACTCTCAGCTTATTCCGCCGCCTGTTTCGCTGCGATGAGCGTGCTCGTTGTCGCCACGCACTGCCAGCCATCGTTCGTCTTGGTCCACGTATCGACGAAACGTTCGCGATGCAAGAAGGCCTTGCCCTTGTCGGTTCCTTTTATCCGGAAGATGCCGATCACTACCGCCGCATCGCCGTACACCTGGACATTGCTCTGCTCGGTGATCGCCTGCGCTGGTTGAAAATCGGGAGCTTTGATGCTGGCTAGGAATTCGCTCTTGGTTTCCACGCTGCCATCGCTATCCACGGAAACCAGAGTAGGCGCCAGGAGCATGTCCAAGGCTTTCGTATCTTTCTCCTCCAAAGCGCGGTTCCAAACCTTTTCGAGCGCGAGCACTCGGCCGCCCTCGTCGCTGCTGGTATTCTGATGCGCGGTTACGAAAGCCACGACGGATAAAAGCAAACAACCCAAGATCATGAACATTTTCATGCAGGTTCCCCGATCTCTCAGACTTGTCCGGGCGGAGGACATTGTCAGATTAGGATTTCGCGCCCGGAAAAAGCCAGAATTCACAAACGGGGGTTGTCAAACAATTACTTTCCAGAGCGGACAGTCCGAAGATCAGGAGCGCTGCGCAAGCAGTTCGCCTACCGCGCGACAGGCTTGATCGATGGCCACGTCCGTGTAAGCGCTGGCACCCGCATCGGAGTTGGCAATCGCAATACGCCCGAATGTCCTTCGCCCTCGCACCCAAGGCTCTTCGCCTGGTTTCCAGTCCGGCGTGTCGAGGCCGAAAGGCGTATAGGCATAACCGTGCGCCCAGCGATTCACCGTAATCCCGACGATGTCATTGTTGGGATCGAATCCGGACGGGCCCAACATGCCGCCCAGTTGATCCTTGATGTTGGCTTCAAACTTGGAGAATGGCGTCTGCAGCAATTCAACGCGTCCGGCGCGATTCTGGTCGCGCATTGGCAGACCCGGCTTACACGGCGTGCGTAGCATAAAAAGAACCGCCGGGTCCTCGGGCTTACTGGGGAACTGGTATTCACCCAAGCTGACGGGGAAATCGAGTTTCGTAAGAGTGTGATAGCTTGCGGGGGAAACAATCTGCTGGATGCCCAGTTTCGAAAAGACCGTCCAATTGCGAATCGCAACATGGGTGTAAACAAGCGGCGCTTTCACCAGATAGGCGAGCGATTCTTTCTGAGGCTCCGGTAGTTCCGGGCAAATGTAAGGAATCATGACGTTATAACACGCCAGAACACACTGCTTGCCTGCTGCAAGGTAGGGCTTGCCGGCACGTGTGTAGGTCACTGAAACCTCTTTCGCCGCCGCCACCGAAGGTGCGTGCTTCACGTTGATGGCAGTGCTGTTCAGCCTCATCCGAACCGGGTTCTCCTCGCGATCCAGCCGGCTGTAATCGGCCCTCGCGGTGACTACATCTTCCATCGTGCTTCCCCCAATGGCGCCGGGGATCAGGGAGCGCACCAACAGGCGGGCGATGGACGCGTTTCCATCGGGAAAATGGAAAATGTAGGGTTCTTCCTTCTCCGGCGCGGGCAAACCTAATCCGTCGAACCCTGGATAGATAAAGGAGTAGTAGTCGTCGGCACCCTCATAGCAAGCGTACGCAGGCACGGCGTCGATTCCGACGCAATACAGGTCGTGGGGAAAAGTTTGAAAAAACGGCAATGCCGCGGGCGTGAGCTTGCAGCACTGCGTCAGAAAATCGGCATAGCTGATCTTCTTGAGCCGCTCTACCTTCTGCTGGCGCGAAAGCCCTTTCAAATAATCGACCTTTTCGGTGTAGACCCTGGCGATATCCTTGCGTACCTCATCACTCAGAGGACTCTTTGCAAGGAATTCCGGCCACGGGGTTGCGTTCATGCCGGTCACAAGCCGGTCTTGCCCGAAGGTTCCCTTGTCGAAGAATGCAGCGGTACCTAACTTCGCGTAAAGCTTGCGATCGTAAGCTTTGTAGAACTTGTGCGTGTCGACGCCCAGTTCCTTCAGCAAGCCCTTGGCTTCCTTGCTGTAGGCGCTCGGGTTCTCGATCGATTGCGTTCCGCCGTTGCTGAGAAGCAAACGGCCGCCGGCTTGAAATTCGTTGCGCTTGGCATGGCCGCCAAAATCGTCGTGATTATCGAGAATCAGGATTTTTGCGCTAGCGCCGGCCTTCTGCCGGAATCGATACGCCGCGGCCAAACCGCTGATCCCGCCTCCCACGACGACAAGGTCATAGCTCTCCCCAGTCTCAATGGGCTCGCCAATCGCGTTCGGATTTTCGCCGTCGCGCATGCGGTGAGCCATGCTGAAGCTGCCATCGTGATTCCCGCGCATACCCATCTTCGCGGGCGGGTAATAGCCGGGAGCTTTTTCCGGCGCGGGCTCATCCAGTATTCCGGCGCCGAAGATTTTTTCCGGGCTGAGAGAGGTAGTTAGCAGACTGGCACCCGCGCCGATGGCGACGCCATTCAGGAAATCACGCCGCGAGATTTCCCGCGTCTTTTCGGTTCTTGGATTTTTGTTCTTTTTGGCCATTACCGCTCCGATGTGCACATGGTCACGTATTATAACGAATCCTTACATATTTTCAGCAAGGTTCGTGAGGCCCCGAACTAGTGCGAGGATTGCGGGGAGTCGTGCCGTCGGCAGCAGGGCTGCCGGTGATTGGTTCAGGAGTTTGGGCCGCGGAAGGCGGCAGGTAGGTTCCCGTACTCCGAGGGTTATTTGTATGTTGCGACGACTTGGCCGTTTTCGATGTGCATGTCGGAAACATCGGCTGGCAGTTTGAGTTTTTCGCGATTTTCCGGCGATTCCATGATGCGCTTCATCGCGGCTTCCAAGGCGGATTGCGGAATCGGCAGCGAACCAAGCTGGCCGCTGATTGGTTCAAACTTCAAATACCCATGTTCCGTAGCAAGTTTCCCAACCAGGTTTAGCGTCATGTCCTTCCCGTGAACATCGAACACCACATACGCTCTCACCTGGTCTCCTTCCATCTGCAGCTTTACGTCCTTCACGGAGTTGCGCATCTGTTCGATGTCGGCCGCCGAAGGGGCATCGCTCCCCTCCGTGCTTTGTGGCGCGGCATCGGGAGAACTCGGGTTCGTGGAGCCCAGAGAATTGACCGGGGCGTCCTTCGCCGATTCCAAGCGCGACGCCAAAAACGAATTTACTTCACTTTCGTCCAGTCGCAGAGTCGCCTTCTGCCCCTCAGAAACTGTCTGCTGAGCCTGCTCGAGTTTTTCTTCCGCACGCGCCGCAGCTTGCGGGGAGGATTGGACCGCTGGAGGCGGCGCCTTGTGCAGCAACAAGAGGA
>Ga0210390_10004420_pt1 | contig 11840 bp, 10 predicted proteins | sample IncBWH11OmetaG_FD_161050 | JGI IMG/M metagenome (GOLD analysis project Ga0210390, IMG submission 161050) | Forest soil microbial communities from Barre Woods Harvard Forest LTER site, Petersham, Massachusetts, United States - Inc-BW-H-11-O ... | reverse complement strand
GTACGCGCGCACCACGGTGCAGCCCAGAACGCGCCGGGCGTCGCGCACGAGCGCTGGAGGCACATCGGCGCCGCCGCAGACGAACCCGGCCAGGTGTGAGCAGCTGCCAGCCGCCAGATAAGCGTCCGTAAGCCCGCGCAGGAATGGCGTCGCGCCGACACAGAACGTGCAGCGGTGCTTCTCGACGAGTCGCATCCCCACCTGGGCTTCCCACTCAGCCTGGAGTACGACTGTGCCGTTGATCAACAGCGGCATCAGCACGCCGTAAAGCAGACCGGTTATGTGCCCTATCGGCGAGGGCATGAAGACCCTGTCAGCTGCCAGGCTGAAAAGGTCTGCGATACTGCGAGCTTCAGCCAGTAGAGTCCGATGGCTGTGCAAGACGCCTTTCGGGTGGCCTGTCGTCCCCGAGGTGAACATGACCATGCAGACGCCGTCTAGGTCTGCGACCAGTTCGGGCTGATGCGACGACTCGGCCAGTTCGATATCGGTGACGTGTCCATGGACAACCGGAAGCCACGGCACTGCAATCCCGGCCCTGTCCGCCGCATCGGTGACCATAGGACCGTAGTTAGCGGATCTGAAACGTTGCGGGCTTATGTAGGCCGCCACCGGGACAGCGGCCAAGATCGCCGAGATCTCCGCGGTTCGGTAGTTGACCGGGACCGGGCAGAGGACCGCGCCCATTCCCCAGGCGGCGTGGGCGAAAGCGATTGCCTCCCACCAATTCGGCAGCTGGGTGCACACGACATCGCCGCGACCTACCCCGGCTGCGCGGAGCCGATCTTGCTCGCGGCTGACCGCCGACATCAATTCCCTGGCAGTCAGCTCGTAGTCCGCGTCCGCTATAACCGTACGGCCGGGGTCTACGGCGGTGTACTGGTCCAGCAATTCTGGAGTGGCCTGCATGATGGCGTCCGTCTCCGCATATCGCTGGACCGTCCGCCACGTCGGCTCAAGGAGCGGCATCGCTACGTCAAAGGTCGTGAACCGGATCGGCGTTGATGCCGGGCAAGATCAGGTGGCCGCCGTCGACCGGAAGTGCGACGCCGGTGACGTCGGCTGCGTCGTCGCTTGCAAGCCACAGTACGGCCTTGCTGATGGTTGCAGGGCTGAGCGCTCCGCGACCTGCTAGGACGGACCAGTTATGCGCCCCCGACTGCCGGTCCTCGCGCGTGCCGCCAGGACCGCCGGCCATCATGTCGTAGGCGCCCTGCCAGTCGTTCATTTTAGTGTCCACGAAGCCAGGGCACACTGCGTTGCAGCGGATGTTGTATCGACCGAGCTCCAACGCCGCGTTCCGCATCAGGCCGAGTACGCCGTGCTTAGCTGCTACGTAATGGCCGAAGCCTGCACCTGCTTCGAAGCCATTAACGGAGGACGTGAGCACAATGGAGCCACCGCGGTTGGCGATCATCGCAGGAACTACCGCCTTGATGCTGCGCCAGACTCCGGTGAGGTTCACGTCGATCATGTCTTGCCACTGGTCGTCGGTCAGCTCCCAGAGCGGGCCAAGCGCCCAGATACCCGCGTTGGCTACCAGGATGTCGATCTTGCCGAAGTGGCTAATCGCAGCTTCGACTGCTCCGTCCAGCGCGGCGCCATCCCGCACGTCACATTCCAGGCCGATGACGCTCCGGCCAAGCTTCTCGACCTCTGCCACGGTGCCGGCCAGATCGTCCGGGGTGGCCAGCTCATAGGGCACGGTCGTGATGGGCTTACTGATGTCTGTGGCAACGATGTCGGCGCCTGCTGCTGCCAGCGTGAGAGCGTGCGAGCGTCCCTGGCCGCGAGCAGCACCGGTGATCAGCGCTACTCGACCGGTGATGTCGGTCATACGCTACCTACCTCCTGCGTTAAGAGCTGACGTGTAGGTCTGTGCCTGACGGCATTCGGCTTGCCGATGCGGGGTTGGCCAGGGTCTGGACGTACCAGCGGGCTGCGGCGCGTGCGGCGAGGTCCAGTGCGGTGAGATTGCTGTAGAGCACCATGTGGCTCGTGCTTGGCAGCACGACAAGTTCCTTGACCGAGCTAGGGATCGCTTCGTAGGCGCCGATCTCCTGGTCCCACATGGTTATGTCATCGTGGTCAGCCACGATCATCATCACCGGCACGTTGATCACGCGGGGGGCATACGGAGCCGCGTTGTACTGCATGAGTAGCTCCGTCGACTCGATGGTGTTGCGGTGCTGGTGGCGCGGTGCCTCAGTAGCCTGAAGCTCGCTGAAGACTTCACGCACGTCGTTGTCGGGCCAGACGGTGAGCTCGGCGTTGGGGTTGTCTGGCTCGCCGGACATCGGCATATAGCTGTGTGCGCCAGAACTAAAGCGCTTTCGCCGCTCTTCAAGGAGCAGATGCTGGAGCTTGCGGAACCGGACCGTGCCATGCATGCGCCACATGGTCTGGTAGCCGTCGATGACCGGGACATTCGACACGACAGACTTCACCCGCGGGTCGGTAGCTCCCACAATCAGCACGTGGCCGCCGCTATAGGAGATACCCCAGATGCCAATGCGACTGGCGTCGACTTCCGGGACGTTCTCGGCGAAAGTGATCGCGTTCTTGTAGTCCTCTATCTGGTCCCACGGGTTGATGTGCTGGCGCGGCTCGCCGTCGCTGGCACCCAGACGCCGGTAGTCGAATATCAGGGCAGCGATGCCGTTCCTGACGAACTCGGCTGCGTATCGAGGTTGCCGGAGCTCCTTTACGTAGCACCAGCCACCGGCCATCACGACGACCGGGAATGGCCCGTCGCCGTCAGGCAGCAACAGGTCACCTCGGACGGTATCCCCGCCGCTGGTGAACTCGACTTCGCGGTGTGGCATCTACTGAACCCTCCAGTCGGTTTGTGCAGGCTGCGCCAGACAATGACATTGACAAAGGCCGCGCCTGCGTCGCGGATATCTGACCGAAGTTCGGCTAGGCGATCGTCCAACCGCCGTCGACCACGTACGCAGCGCCGTGCACAAACGAGGCCTCGTCGCTGGCCAGCCAGAGCACTAGCCTGCCGATCTCTTCTGGCGATGCCCAACGGCCCGCCGGCGTACCTCCGATTGCAGCGTCAACGTGCGGGTTCCGGCCCTCGTCGGTGAACAGGTACTCCGTCATACCGGTACGTGTCGCACCTGGGCATACCGCGTTGCAGCGGATGCCCTTGCTGCCGTAGTCGAAGGCGAGCTGCCTGGTGAGGCCGAGCACCCCGTGCTTCGAGGAGGTGTACGCAGCTCCGCCGCCGCCTGCTACGAACGCCGAAATCGAGGCGATGTTGACGATGCTTCCGCCCCCAGCCGCGAGCATGGCTGGTATCGCAGCTCGAGACATGTAGAACGGGCCGCTGAGATTCACGCCGATGATCTTGTCCCATAGTTCATCAGACGTTTCTGTTGCCGCTGTGTAGTCGTCGAGCACGCCAGCGACGTTGCACAAGACCTCGATACCGCCCAGAGCCCGACGTGCTGCCTCGACCGTGGCCGAGACGTCGGCGCTGTCGGAAACATCCACCGCGATCGCCGTGGTCGCGCCGATCTCCGCAGCGACTTTATCGAGTGCATCCGCGTTGCGATCTAGCACGGCCACGCGATCACCAGCCTCGGCGAACAACTTCGCAAGGCTCCTGCCGATGCCCGAGGCCGCACCCGTGACGATCACGCTTCTGTCCACTGATTACCCGTTCCCCTCCTGAGCTCCGACGCCTTTGCGTGCCACTGAAGGCTGCTACCCGGTCCCGCTCCTGATCCGGGGACGGCAATGGACCCCGACAAAGGCAAACGATGATCGGAGGGATGTGAAGTTCGAGCACTTAGCCTTTGCCGATATGGACATGGCGCGTCCAACTGATCCATATTCATAACGTATGTCGTGACAGCGAGACTACGTCTGAGCGATATGTTGTGTCAAGTATTAATTCAAGTCATGTGAATCAATTCTTCACACGACAGCGGCAGCCCTGTCATTTTAGGAACCCGTCGGTTCCAGGTTCGGTGTTAGCCGCGCGATCTCCAGCACCTCCTTGAGCGGTAGCCATTCCGCTCGGTTGAGGGATGTTTTGGTCCGCCGGATGGCTACTGGACTCCTCGCGGCGATCGTGGCGGGGAGTCCATGAGTCCGCTGGGCGAGTTGGGCATTTGACACCGAACTGGCGCGTCTACGCCGATCCAGCCAACAAGCCATTCTGTCTGGTGTGGCCGGTCTGACTAGGTGGCCCTTGGCCACCTCGCCGCTCTCTCGCCTGGCTGGTCACGAATTGGACTTGGTCCCGGCGCGCGGCGAGGCCCCAGAGTCCCGGCGGCCCTAACCCGACTCGCGCGCGGCGTCGCGCAGTTCGCTCATCTGCTGGAGCATCGCCATCGCGAAGTCGCTCTTCTCGACGTCGGCGAGCGACAGGAAGGTCTCGGTGCGCTGCACCCCGCTGATCTGGAAAATCTTCGTCAGCAGCAGCTCGCGCAGGTGGGTGTGATCCCGGACGCGGAGCCGTACCAGCAGGTCGAGGCCGCCGGTGACCACGCTCATTTCGGCGGCCTCGGGGAGTTCCCTGATCTCGCGAATGATGTCGCTGAGGTCCATGCCGGGCCCGGCGGTCACCGCGAGGTAGACGTTGACCGGGTAGCCGAGCGCCGCCCAGTCGATGTCGGCGCGGTAACCACGGATGACGCCCGCCCGTTCCAGCCTCGCGAGGCGATCGGCCACGGCGGGAGGAGACATCTGCACTTCCCGCGCAAGCGCGCGCTGGGACTGCCGCGCGTTCTCGGTCAGCGCGCGCAACAGCGCAAGGTCCAGGCTGTCCACCTCGACCGCCGGCGTGGAACGCGCTGAGACGTCGGTGAGCTTAGCTAGCGGGGCCGGCACGGAAGTCATCTGTCAGGTGACCAATCACAGCTGCGCATGACATGAACTCTGAGATATGATGAGACAAAGATAGCTTCTAAATGTAAGGGCATGAGCGCCAAGAGTCTTACATTTAGAAATCGGTGCGTCAAGGTCTTGGCGTGCAGGCTGGCGAGTCTTGGCGTGCGGGCTGGAGATGAGCATCACCTATGACCACGACCCTCGAGCAAAATGAGTCACGATTCCGAGCCGCCCGTCGTGCGCAGTCAATGCAGGCAGGTGACATTACAGCGATCCTCGCGGAGGCCGGGGCCGGGCGTGGCGTCATCACCTTCTCTGGCGGCTTTCCTGATCCTGAGTTCCTGCCGCGGGAGGACCTGGCCGGGATCGCCGCACGGCTGATCGCCGGCGACCCCGGTGTCGCACTGCAGTACTCGGCGACCGAAGGTCTGGCCGGAACGCGCGAATACCTGTCGGACCGGCTCGCGCAGACGCAAGGGCTGGCCCCGGCGCCTGCCGAGCTGCTGATCACCAGCGGCGGCATCGACTGCCTGGAGCTGCTCGCCAAGAGCCACATCGACCCTGGCGACGGCGTGATCGTGGAGGCGCCTACCTACCTGGGCGCGATTAGCGCGTTCGCCGGATACGAAGCAGAGCTGCACGGCGTGCCGGTCGACGCCGACGGCATGCGGGTGGACGAACTCGCCGCTGAGCTCAGCCGCGGTCTGCGGCCAAAGCTGCTGTACACGATCCCCGATTACCAGAACCCGACGGGTTACTCGCTGAGCCTGCCGCGCCGGCACGAGCTCATCGCGCTGGCTCGCCGCTATGGCTTCCTCATCGTGGAAGACGTCGCCTACCGAGACCTGAACTTCGGCGAACTGCCACCGCCGACGCTGTGGTCGCTGGCCCCGGACGTGGTGCTGCAGGCAGGCACATTCTCCAAGGTCTTCACGCCCGGGTTCCGGCTCGGGTGGGCAGTCGGCCCCGCAAGCGTCGTCCGCTGGCTGACCGTGGCCAAGCAGAACTCCGACCAGTGCTCGGGTGCCCTCGGTCAGCGCATGCTCGAGGAGTACGGGCGCTCCGGTCAGCTCGACCGCTGCATCGCCGCCGTGCGGCCCCGGTACGCACGGCGCGCTGCGCTGGTGGCAGAAGCACTGGCCCGGCACATGCCCGACGGCAGCACCTGGACCACGCCGAACGGCGGCTTTTATATCTGGCTCACGGTACCTGGGGGCATCGACACCGCGGCCCTGGCGGCAAGCGCCCGCGCCAAGCAGGTCGCCTACGTGCCCGGCCGGCCGTTCTACCTCGGCGACCAGGGACAGGCACAGATCAGGCTGGCGTACAGCCGGGTCGCCGACGATCTGATCGACGAAGGCGTTCGCCGTATCGGCGAGGTCCTCAGCGCCGCCGCGGAGGGCAAATGAACACCGGACCGCTCGACAACGCCGCGGGCGCGAAGCTGACCGGCGACGCCGCCGCGCACTTCTCCTCCCCCGGCGAGGGAACGCCCATAGCGCCCGGCCGTTACGTCAGCGTGGATGCGCTGACCGCGGTGGAGTTCCTGCCCGGCCTCGGCTTCCGCCCGGTCCAGGGCGAGGGGGTGCTGACCAACTTCGTCAGCTTCGCGCCTGGAGCGGTAGCGCCACGGCACGCGCACGAGGAGGAGCAGATCGTCATCGTGCTGGAAGGCGAGCTGGAATTTGATCTCGATGGCGACGTGCGCACGCTGCGCAAGGGCGACGTCGCGGTCATTCCGGCGTGGGTGCCGCACGGCGCGTGGACTACTGACGGCTACTGCCAGGAAGTGGACATCTTCTGCCCGCCGCGGCAGAGCCTGCTTGCGCTCGCCGCGGCGCAAGCCGCCGCGGCTGCGCAAGCCGCCACGGCTGGGCAGGACGCGAACGCGGATGCTGCCACCGCCCGGGACGACGCCTAAATGGATCTCGGGCTCGCCGGCCGCCGGGCCATCGTCACCGGCGGCTCGAAGGGAATAGGCAAGGCGATCGCCGCCGAGCTGCTGGCCGAAGGTGCCAGCGTGGCCATCTGCTCGCGCAACGAGGCCGAGCTGACAGCCGCCGCTGCCGGGCTGGAGCAGCACGCGGCAGACCAGGCAATGATCGTGGCGACGCCGTGTGACGTGACAGATCCCGGTCAGGTCACCAAGTTCATCGCGGACTCGGCGTCGGCGCTTGGCGGGCTGGACATCCTGGTCAACAACGCCGGAGCCGCGCGACCGGGGCAGTTCGGCACGCTGACTGACGACGACTGGCAGGCCGACATTGAGGTGAAGCTGTTCGCCCAGATCCGGTGCACGCGCGCGGCGCTGCCGCTCCTGCGGCAGAGCCAGAGCCCGCGGGTGATCAACATCAACGCGCTCTACGGCCACTATCCCGACCCCGCCTTCCTTGCCTCGTCCGTCAACCGGGCATCCTGCCTCAGCCTGTCCAGGGCGCTGTCGATCGAGCTCGGCCAGGAAGGAATCCTGGTCAACAGCGTGAACATCGGCCTGGTCGAAACGCCGCAGTGGCACAACATCCACCGCCGGCGCGCGCCGGACGTGCCTGAAGCCGAGTTCTTCGGCCAGCTCGCAGCGGCCGAGGTGCCGCTTGGCCGGTTTGGCAGGCCCGACGAGGTCGCCGGCCTGGTCGCGTTCCTCGCCAGTGAGCGTGCCAGCTACATCGCCGGCGCGTCGATCGATGTTGCCGGCGGGATGGGCCGGACCCTGTAATACCCGGACCCGGTAACACGCGCGCTAGGCCCGCTGGGCAGCCACCGTGATAGTGCGCGTCGTCCCGTAGAACTCGAGCGCCGCTAGTCCTTGCTCCCGCGGGCCGAAGCTCGACGCCTTCTCCCCGCCGAAGGGTGCGTAGAAGTCGACTCCAGTAGTCGGCGCATTCACCTTGATCAGTCCGGTATCGAGGCCGCTGACCGCTGCCAGGACCTGATCCAGGTTCTGGCCGTGTACCGAGGTGACAAGCCCGAACCGAACGCCGTTGGCAAGCGCCACGGCCTCGTCGACGTCAGCCGCGTGCTGAATGACAGCGAACGGACCGAAGGTCTCTTCCTGACACAGCGTGTGGTCGGGCGGGAGATCCTCGATCAGCGTCGGCTCGACGAACCAGCCGTCGAGGTGCAGGTCATTCCCGCCGGCCAGGACACGGCCGCCATCGGCGACAGCGAGATGCGCGGCTGCCCGCACCATCTCCTGGGCTCGCTCATTGATCACAGGTCCCACGACGGTGTGCGCTTCCGCCGGGTCGGCCGGGGTCAGGCGCTCCACCGCCGCAACTAGCGCCGCGACAAAATCGGGCTGCCTGCCGACGATGATGACCCGCCGGGTCGCCGTGCACTTCTGCCCGGCGAACGCCATGGCCGCGCTAGCGATGAGGGCAGCGGCCGCATGCGGATCCGCATCGGGCATGACGATTGCCGCGTTCTGGCCGCCCATCTCACATTGCACGGCAATCCCGCGCCGCGCCGCAGCCGTAGCAACCGCCTGCCCGACAGCGGCGGAGCCAGTGAAGGAGACGACGTCGGCAATGCTGACGATCGCCTCGCCAGCCTCGGCAAAGCCAGGAGCCACGGTGAAGACCCCGTCCGGCAGGGGGCGGCCGAGGATCTCGTCAAGCAGTTTCGCGCAGGCCGTCGCTTCCGGCGACGGCTTGAGCAGTACCGAGTTGCCTGCCGCAAGTGCCGGTGCAGCTTTCCAGAGCGGAATCGCCAGCGGGAAGTTCCACGGAGTGATCAGGCCGGCGACGCCGAGCGGGCGCCGCTCGGTGTAGAGCAACTCACCCACGGACGGAGGGAAATGCGATCCGGTCACGGCGAACGATGCCTGCGCGTAGTAGTCGAGGATCGACAGCGCCCGGCTGACCTCGCCCGCTGCCTCGCCTGCCGGCTTTCCTACCTCGCGCACGATCAGGGCCGCCGCCTCATCGCGACGAGCCCGCAGCTCGGCGGAGCTGGCAGCGAGCGCGGCCGACCGGCGCGCCGCGCCGGACGCCCACCAATCTCGCTGGGCCTGCCGGGACCTGTCGGCTATGGCACGGATCTCATCGCGCGACAGGCACCGAAACTCGCCGACCAGATCGCCGGGCGCCTGCGGCGACACCGACCGGATAAGCGCCGACATCACGGCCGCCCTCGGCCTGCGACATGATCGGCGTGCCGATCGACATCGGTCTCCAGATCGTCAGTGAATGGCAGCGCATTCGCTGCCAGGACACCGCGCCATGGCGTCGCGCTCACGATCCACCTCCACTACTGAGTGAATGGTATGGCCCGGGCCAGAAGAAACCCCGTTCCGGGCAGGAACGGGGTCAACTCGCTCACCGCCGTCTTCCGGCCGCGGCTCAGTCGCGCGAGGCGCCGTCACCGCGGCTGCCGATGCGCATCAGGGAGCCTGGAGCGCGGCGACGAAATCCGCGAGCTCGTCGAGGTTCGCTCGCTCGTTGACCCGCCTGCCTTCTTCGATGTCGTGGATCATGCTGGCGACCTTGCCGAAGATGGGCCCGTTGACGTCCCGCAACACTTCGTCGATCTCGGTCTTGCGCTTGCGCACCACGAGGTCGCGGTAGATGCCGCTGTACTTCTTGGCGCTGTTGCGGTTGAACTCGGCCAGACGGTCGAGAGACGTCTCGAGGTCGTCCGGGTCGAAGCCGTCGAAGCTCTCGACCCTGACCGGCGCCTGGGCGAGGACCTCCTGCGCGATGGCGATCATGACCGGCCGGTAGCGCGGGTCTTCCAGGTGCTCGACGATGGTCAGATCGGAGACGGCGCCGGCCCACAACATGGCGCCGTACGCCTCCTTGCCCCAGAGGAAGCCGAGCACATTGTCAGTTGACTTCGCGTATGGAAGCGCCTCGGCGAGGTCCAGCACCCGCTGGGTGATGAGGCCGCCGTCGAGTTCGCCGACGCGGAACGTCCCGACGTTGCCCTGCATGATGCGCCCAGGGGCCATGACGTCGGCGCCGAAGTTGACGAACGACGAGATGACCCGCTCGCGGCCGACTGAGTCCACGAGCGTGTGGGCGGTCAGACCGTTCTGCACAGTGAGTACATAGCCGTCGGCCGCGAGCCGGTCGCGGAGCAGCTCAGCGGCGGCGCCGGTGTGCAGGCTCTTGACGGCCACGATGGCGCGGGAGATGCGGTCGGGCAGCTCGTCGGGGGTGATCGCGTGTGCAGCCACCGTGAACTCGCTGACCGGGCCCTCAATGATCAGTCCGTGCTCGCGGATGGCGGCGATGTGGGCCTCATCGGCGTCGCACAGTGTGATGTCGTGGCCAGCCCGGATCATGTGGGCGCCGAGAGTGCCGCCGATGGCACCGGAGCCGATGATGGTGATGTCCATGAGGCGAGTCATCCGCTCTGCTTAAGCGACGGCGGTGTCGAGGAAGGCGCGCACGGTAGACAGGAACAGCTCGCGCTCCTCGATCTGCGGCGAGTGGCCGGACTTCTCGAACACCACCAATTTCGCATTCGGAATCAGGGACGCGATGGTCTCCGCGGCGCTGACCGGGGTGACCCAGTCACGCCGCCCGACGGTGACGAGCGTGGGCACCGTGATCGAGGGAAGCTGCGGCTTCAGGTCGTAGTTCGGCTCGTTGTGCTGGAAGCACCAGTTATGGGCCTCGTGGCGGTAGATGCCGGCCTCGACACTCGCCGCCGAGCGGACCGGGTCGTATTCATAGTCATACAGCGGGATGATCTCCGCCCAGCGCGCCTTGAGGTCCTCGTCGTCGCGGATCTGCCCAGTCCAGTACCGGTTGAAGTTGTCCCAGTTAATCTCGACCCGGTCCTGGTTCCGCGCGTTCTCATAGAGGACCTCGTTGTTGACCGCGTCGGCAGCGGTGTCGCGCAGGACGATCGCCTGGACGCGCTCGGGGTACGCCACGGCATACTCCAGGGCGATGAACCCGCCGTAGGAGCCGCCGGCGATGACGATCTTGTCGGCGCCGATCCACTCCCGCAGGCCGTCGACGTCGGCTGCCCACTGGGCATGCGAGTACGGCGGCAGGCCCTCGCTGTGCCCGCAGCCGCGTGCGTCGAAGGTGATGACACGGAACCGGTCGGACAGCGGACTGAAGGTCGCCTTGGGTTCGGCCAGGGAGCCGATCCCGCCGCCCCCGTGGTGGGCGATCAGCACCGGACCGTCCTCGGGTCCCATCACCTCGACGTTCAGCTCGCAGCCGTTGATGGTCACTCTCATGCTCATGCCTCCGTAGCGGTCCAGCGCTCGATCTCTCCATCGAGCACGGTGAGGGGGATGGCTCCGTTGCGCAGCGCCGCGTGGTGGAACCGGCGCAGGTCGAATCGCGACCCGAGGATTTGCTGCGCCCGTTCACGCAGGCGCACGATCTCGCGCTTGCCAGTGACGTAGGCGAGCGCCTGGCCGGGCCAGGCGATGTACCGGTCGACCTCATTGCGCACGTTGTCGCGCGTGGAGGCAGTGCGGCTATACATGAAGTCGATCGCCTGCTGACGCGACCAGCCCAGATGGTGCATGCCGGTGTCCACAACGAGGCGGCACGCTCGCAGGGATGCGAAGGACAGCATCCCGAGGCGGGCGATTTCGCTGCTGTACAGGCCGATCTCGTCCGCAAGGCGCTCGGCGTACAGGCCCCAGCCCTCGTTGAAGGCGCAGAGCTCGGCGTCGATGTGGCGCCGGTAGCGTGGGATGGCGAGGGTCTGGGCAGTCGCAAGCTGCAGGTGGTGGCCAGGCACCGATTCATGGAACGAGAGTGCCTCGTACTCGTAGCGGTACCGCTCGCCTGGATTAGTCGTCAGCAGGCAGTGCGCACCAGGGCGGCTGCCATCGACGGCCGGGGGCCGGTAATACGCCATCGCGGAGTTGTCCGCGTCGATCGGGTTGATCTCCTCGATGACGCAGGCGGGAATGTCGTAAAGCTCGAAGTAGGTGTCACGTGCGGACTCAGCCCGGTCGAGGGCGTCCTGGACGACGGCGATAATCTCCTCGCGGCTCTGGAAACGCAGCGCCGGGTCATCGCGCA
>Ga0210390_10004419_pt1 | contig 11842 bp, 12 predicted proteins | sample IncBWH11OmetaG_FD_161050 | JGI IMG/M metagenome (GOLD analysis project Ga0210390, IMG submission 161050) | Forest soil microbial communities from Barre Woods Harvard Forest LTER site, Petersham, Massachusetts, United States - Inc-BW-H-11-O ... | reverse complement strand
CTGCTCCAGCTGCTGCTCGCTCTGTCTTCGGGAAACAACAAAAGCAAAGACAAAAACAAACCCACCCATCGCGCAGGTTGACACGGTCACTCCATATCAGGCCAATGCACTCATCGAGGCTCGATACTGATCATCTTTCAAGTTCCGAATTGCAGGCCGTCTCAACGCTCAACGCAGTGGCGGAGTCATGACGCTTGTGGTGTAGCCCTCTCACGCTTGCGCTCGGCGCGAGCTGTCATTTCTGCGAAATCGTAGCTCTCGTCGATACTGTTGTTGGATGAATCTCGATGGGTGGAACTCGCCGAACTCAACAAGACGAGGATCCAGCCTGGGATGCTTTCGCCGGGTTCACACGCTTATCGTTGGCTTGTCGATGCTCTTCTGCTGCATGGCGGCGCATGCGCAGGGCGGACCTCCGTTCCGCACCGACGATCCCGAAACTCCCGGCAACCGGCATTGGGAGATCAACTTCGGCTGGATCGGCGACCGCAATCCAGCCGCAGGCGCCTACCAGGTGCCCGATTTCGACTTCAACTACGGTCTGGGAGATCGCATACAACTAAAGTACGAGCTTCCGATCGCCATCGAAGAGACGCGTCAGCAGCCAGGGACTCCGATTGAAGCCTCGCAGCCCGGCCAGGTGATCGGTGGCCTGGGCGAGAGCCTGCTGGGTATCAAGTGGCGTTTTTACGAGCACCATCCAGGCAGGCCTTGGCTGAAGAACTGCAATTGTTTTGGCACTGGACTCCTCGGTGCATTTGGCCATCACGGTACGGAACAGAGTGGGCCTGCCGGCGCTTCGGGCGACTCTCCCGGAGAGGAGGATTCCGCGGAGTCCGTCGTGAATTTCAGCGTCTCTACTTATCCACAACTCTTTCTCGACAACCCGACGAGCGCCGTCCGACGAGGGCTGGTCGCGCCCGGTCCCAGCTTTTATCTGCCCATCGAGGTCAACGGCCGCATCGGGCCGATCCGCTTCGACGGGGAGGTGGGGTATAACTTTGGCAACGTCTCGGTGCCGCAAAGCTGGGGCCGAGGCATGCTGATCGGTCACGAGTTCAGCGACCGGACGGAAGCCTACGTCGAACTCTATGACGAGCAGGATGCCAACCGCATCCTGCCGGGGCGAGGCGTGGGGCAGTTTGCCACCGGCTTTCCAAAGCAACGCGAAGCCACCCTGGGGCTGGGTGGACGCCAGGCGCTCAATCGGGGCAAGACGCTAAACCTGCTGCTGATGGGAGGGCGGAGTTTCCAAACGATCTCAGCCGCGAACGACCAGCCCAGTTGGATCGCGTATGTCGGCTTCCAAGTGTTGCTGGGGCCAAAGGAGCCGGTTACGCCTCAGGTCGAGCAGAAGGTTCCCAACGAAAGTAAGTAGGTGCCACTATTTTCGTCCAACGACGATGACTTCAAAGCTGTCCGGCAGCACGGGATGTGAAGTAGGAGGGGTACCCCTCCCCCTTCGGATCCGAGACTCATTGATTTCAAAGGGAAAATGTGAGACCCATTGATTCTAAAGGGCTAACCCGAGACCCATTCATTCCAGGGGACTTAAGGCGGGGGTGTGAAAAGTCGGGTGTAACCGTTTCATTTTGAAGGGACAACGTGTAACCGCTTCTCATCGCTGGAGTTAGGTGCTGGATGGACGGGCCGGGACGGTAGGACGATCAGTTGGTCGAGGCGGATGGCTGCGGCCTCGAAGATGGCCTCTGCATGGAGCGGCGGGATGACCCTGGTGCGGAACTCGTGAATGGTGTTTCCCAAGATGATGGCAACGCTGAAGAGGTCAGCGTTCGCAATCATCGCGAGCACCTTGCGGGTGTCGGCGTTTCTTTCGCGCTGGTTAGGGGTGGAGTGGGCACGACACCAGGGGTGGCCTCGCAGGGCAATCTGAGTGCATTGGACGCCGGTGGGAAGAATTTCGGTGCAGAGGCGGATATGGGACATGCGAGGCTGCTCCTTTTGATAGGTGCGAGCAATGGAAAAGGCCCGCCGAGGCGGGCCTGAAGAATCTCTACTTCTATTATATCGACCTAGTGGAAATGGGCCGCCAAGCTCTGGCGCCGATCAGGTTTTTGGAATGAATGAGATACGGAGAGCGCTCACCTCGAAGGCTTGACAAGACACGAATTCAGGAGCCCTCGCTTTCAGCGGGCTCGCGCGGCGAGGTCCTCACTTTCCCACTCAAGCCAACACCCGGCTTGAGTGGGACACTCCGCCATAACACAACAGGAGTATGATCCGTTGGTCGATTGAGGATGGAGGAGCGGGTTAGCTCCAGTTCCCGACAACTGGATCAAAGTTCGCTATGGGGTAGTTTCGGCCCCATTCAATCGAATCTGCATAACGGACAAGGAGACAGAGCAATGAAAATTTTGCAGGTGTTAACCTCGCACGATCAGCTCGGCAATACAGGCCGTAAAACTGGTTTCTGGCTTGAAGAAGGTGCGGCTCCTTATTTCGTTTTCAGAGATGCTGGTGTCGATGTCACGCTAGCCTCTCCGAAGGGCGGGCAGCCTCCCATCGACCCAAAGAGCGACCTTCCGGAGAATCAGACCCCCGCGCAGGTGCGCTTCAAGAAGGATGCGGAAGCGATCAAGCGTTTGCCAACACAGTCAAGCTTGCGGACGTGAAGGCGGCAGACTTCGATACTGTGTTTTATCCGGGCGGGCATGGCCCGATGTGGGACCTGGCGGAAGATCCTGTGTCGATCGCTCTTCTCGAATCGTTTTACAGTTCAGGCAAGCCAATCGCTCTGGTATGCCACGCGCCTGGGGTGCTTCGCCATGTCAAGTACAAGGGCGAGCCGTTGGTGAGGGGGAAGCACGTATCCGGCTTTACCAATGGTGAGGAAGAAGCGGTGGGACTCACCAAGGTTGTGCCATTCCTCGTCGAGGATGAGTTGCTGCGTCTCGGCGCCATCTTTGAGAAAAAGGCGAACTGGGAGCCCTTTTCCATCCCGGATGGCCACCTCGTTACCGGCCAGAATCCAGCATCATCGACCGTGACGGCTCAGGCGCTGATGAAACTCGTTACTTCGGCAGTGCCAGCTTAGAGCCTGTCAACTACCCCACTCAAGCCAACACCGGGCTTGAGTGGGCCACCCGGCCATCGATCGAATTCAGGAATTCGCGCAATTTTCGTCCTTCGGCAAGAAGAAGAACATCTCGGGTCGCGAGTGGCCGGAAATCCCAATTGCTGGGATGTTTGAGCGCGACATATCTGGATTTCAGATGACGTAGGTGCCGAGTCGCGTCTGATCCAAGCGCGACGAGTGCGCACGGCTGGACGATCTCAATCTGGCGCTTCAGGAATTCTTGACACTCCTCCTTGTAGCCCGGTACGGAGGGCACGGCGCCCTCCGCTTTTCCAGGCTTGAGGCCCATCAGCGCGTTGGTGAAGAAACATGCCTCGGGAGCGACACGCGCAGCTTCGAGAATTCGAAGCAGGCGCGTCCAGAACTGCCCCTCCACTTCGCCGCCCCGCGCAAGCGAAATGTCATAATTGCGTTGGCTATCGAAGTTATGCCCTACGAACATCAACGGGCCCGGCGGAAAGTATTCCGGCAGCACGCCGCCGCTCTGCCTACCTCTCCACAATCCGGCCCCGCCCGGGAAAAACGATGTTCCCTGGATTAGTCCTTCGACTGTCGAACTTGTACGCCCAACTGTCGGGTGATAACTGGTTACTACGTTGGCCATTGCGCGCAGCAGTTCGTCAACGACTTCGGCCGACTTTCTCGCAGGGTTCATGTATCAAGCCTCAATGTGAAGTGCAAACAATGCAAGAGAGCGCGCTGCCTCTCAGCTGTAGTCGAGCGTCAGTACATGTTGTCCGTATGTCTTTTGGCCGAGGTTCGTCCTATCTCACCCTTTGTGCAGAAGAAAGATGCGTCAAGGATCGTGGCCACCCCTCGTGCGTGGCGGAGTCGTACAAAAATTAAGAGTGAGCCACCCGCGTGATTGCTGACGTACGAACTGGGCATTTGTGTCGTCCCTGCGGGACTCGGTCTACAAACTTGATCGTACCCGGCACTCCCGTGCCGGGCTACAGGTTGTTTCGTCGTTTGGACTCGATAATTGCGGGCCTCCCCGACTCCCACCGCTCCGCGTTCATCGAACGTTTCAGTCAGGATGACAATCGTCCATTATGTCGAAGCAATGTAGGGGAACCGATGTGCCAGATCAGCAGGATTCCTTGAGGCCGTGCTTTTTCAGCAGGAGGTCATACTCCTGCATTGAGTCCAGCCTTCGATGGTGTTGGGGCTGGTTCGCGATGTAGCGCCGAATGGTCGCGACCTGCGATTGACTGACGCTACACGCGAAGTATCCCTCCTGCCATTCAAACCTTGTCCCGGGGTGCTCGTTCATCCATCGGGATGAATTTGCCTTCAATACCTGGACGGCTTTTGCAATGCCGAGGGTCGAACCGAGATTGAGAAGGGCGTGAGCATGGTCTGCGATTCCGCCGATGGCAAGCGCGTGCATACCATGGTTTCTTGCAATTCCTGCCATGAACGCCCACAGTTCGGGTTGGAGCTCTTCACGGATTATCTTGAGACGGTTTTTGGTGCTGAAAACGATGTGGACGTGATTGCTGACGTACGAACTGGGCATTTGTGTCGTCCCTGCGGGACTCTGTTTGTAGGCCACATCCTACCCGGCACTTCCGTGCCGGGCTACAGATTCTATCGTTCCTTCGGAACTGGAACGTGCCCAACGTAACTTGCGCAGCTATCCTGTCCCGGTATTGCCACGCGGGCTATGGATTCTATCGTCCTTCGGACTCGGAAGTTGGGCGATGTGGCGCGGTTCGTCTCCGCTTTCTCTCGGCTCTGAGGAAGATGGCGACGCCTACACCGATGAGGATGGCGGTCGAGATGAGGACCTTGGCGACGGCGAGGAGCTTATGCGGCTCGTCGTCGCCGGGGATGACAGAGAGGACGATGGTAAGGGCGGTGCTGAGAAGTCCAATGACGGCGAGGGCAGTGGCTACAGGACGGCCTCCCCAAACGCGGATGACATCGGGACCGGCGGAGCGGTTCTGCAACCGGATCATCGAGGCGAAGAGAAACAGATAGGGAATGAAGTAGGCGATGATCGACATGCTTACGAGGACGTCGTAGGCTCCGCGGACCGAGGTACCGGCCTGACTGAGAAGTGCGACGATCATGCCCGCTATCCCATAGGTGCCGATAGCAACCCACGGAGTTTTGAAGCGCGGGTGGATGTGTCCGAAGACCGGAGGGAAATAACAATCAATGCCAGCTACAAATGGGAGGCGCGAAGTTGAGGACAGATAGGCCGCGGCTCCGCCTACTGCGTTTAGCCCAAGCAGCAAGGCGATGGGTGCGGCCAGCCAGACAAGGTTGAGGCGTGTGCAGAGGGCCATCATGCCGCGCATGAATCCATCGACGCCGTGGACAGCGGCGGAGGGAAGCGCGACGAGCAGCGCAGCGGTACCGGCGATATAGGCGACGGCGAGGATGGTTCCTCCGGCGAGCAAGGCGCGAGGAATGATGCGGCGAGGGTTGTCGATCTCCTCGCCCATGAAGGAGCCGGCCTCGCAACCTCCGAAAGCAAAGAAGATGGTCGACCAGAAGATGGCGTTGCTGAGGCTGGGGCGCGGGATGAGTTCGCTGGGCGCGAAGCTGGTTGCGGATCCGAAGTGGTGCGCGGAAACGACGGCGAGCACGATGAGGAGCGAGATGGGCAGGATACTGCCGAGCGAGCTGACATTGTTGAGCCACTTGCCGGCGTCGACTCCGATGATGTTCATGAGCGTGATGAATGCGAGCCACGCAAGCGCGAAGAGCAGGAAGTAGGTGCTGTCGGTGGAGTGATGCTGGCCGCGCGCGCCGAAGGCAAAAAGGACCGAGCCTGCGCCGAAGTAAAGTACCGCCGGGAAGTAGGGCAGATTGCTCATCATGTAAGTCCACGCGGCAATGAAGCCGGAGAAGTCTCCGTAGGCCTCGCGGGTCCAGACATAAAGGCCGCCTTCGGCCGGGTAGCGCGAAGAGAGCTCGAGCACGGAAGCAGCCAGGGGTATGAAGAAGCCGCACAGCGCGAAGAGCCAGACGACCAGCGTGCTCGGCCCCGCGGCAGCGGCAGTTGCGACCCAGCGCACGCTCAGTCCGCTGACGATGTAGAAGAGCATGAGATCGCGAAAGCGAAGCGCGCGCTTCAGGGCCAGCGGAGGAGGATTAGCTGGGTCTCGAGGACATGGGCCCGGGGCGGAGGACATTTAGAGCGCAGCATACTTGAAGGAGGTCAAATCACGAAGCAGAATGCGCGAAAAGCGATTCTTCGCGGCGACTCGGCTCAATGCCCTTCGAGATACCAGGGAATATTGATGACCAGAGTTCGCTGATTGCCCTTGACCAGCAGGAGTACCTTTAGCAGATTCGCGCGCTGGTTGTGGAGCAGATTCTCCCACCAGTGGGTCACGATCAACTCGGGAACCAGGATGGCGATCTGCCGGTTTTTGTTGTTCTTCTCCTGCTCGAGAATGAAATCCAACACAGGGGCGAGGATGTAGCGGTAAGGCGATGTGAGAGTCACGAGTCTCGGAACCTCGAGTCCAGCCTGGCGCAGCGGCTCCGCTACCTTGTGCTCCCATTCGTCGCAGATGCTGTGGGTGTCGTCGCTGCCCTCAACGTGCACGGCGAGAACCTCTGGCGATATACCGAGAGCGAATTTCAAGGCCTTTTCGGAAAGGCGGCTCCAGCGATCAATAGGAATGATGACAATCGGCGGCTTGATATTTTCGATACTGAGAGAGTTTGGATTGTCCGTGTCTCTCTCCACGCGATCATAGTGCCGCTTCACCCTTCTCATGGTGAGAATCATGAGTGGGACGAGGAGAGCCGTTATCCAGGCACCATCGAGGAACTTCGCCACCAGGACTACCAGCAGGGTTATACCAGTGGCAGTCGCGCCCACACCATTCACCAGAGCGCGCACGTGCCATCCCGTCTCCCTGTTCCGAAGCCAATGCACGACCATCCCGGCCTGCGAGAGAGTGAAGGCCAGGAAGGCTCCGATGGCGTACAGGGGAATCAGGCGGTCGGTCACGCCTCGGAAGAGAATGAGCAGCAGGCCGGTCATGGCCACCAGCGCGCCGATGCCGTACGAATATAGAAGACGCCGTCCGCGGATGAAGAACACATGCGGAAGGTAGTCATCCAACGCAATGGAGCGGGTGAGACGGGGGAAATCGGCGAAGGCGGTATTAGCGGAGAGCGAGAGCACGAGGAGGATGGACGCGATGGTGATCCAGTAGAAGACGCCGTGTCCCATGACGGCGTCAGTCAGCTGCGAGAGCACGCTTTGATAGCCGGGGCCTTCCGGATCGGTCGCTCCGATTCCATACCAGCGGCACAGGAGAGCAATGCCGGCGAGGAGGATGATGAGCAGAGCGATGATGATCGTGAGGGTGAGCTTGGCGTTCTTCGTGGTCGGCTCGCGGAAGGCCTTGACCCCGTTTGATACCGCCTCGACTCCGGTCATGGCTGTGCAGCCGCTGGCGAAGACTTTCAGTATCAGCCACAGTGACAGCATCGCCGTTGCGGGTGGCAGCTTTGGCGGCGTTACAACGGGCACGGGGTGTCCGCCGCTGGCCAAGGTATGAAACAGGCCTACCCCGATCACGATCAGCAGCGTGGCCAGAAACAGATAGGTCGGAATCATGAAGGCGACACCGGTGTCGTGGACGCCGCGCAGGTTGATGATGGTAAGTATGACCAAAATCGCCAGGCACAGCAGAAGGGTATGCTTCTGCAGGCTGGGTACAGCGGAGATGAGGGCTCCGACACCGGCGGAAATGCCAACCGCCGCAGTGAGAATATAGTCGATCATCAGCGCGGCGGCGGCGAGGAGGCCGGGGCCACTGCCGAGGTTCGCGGTTGCTACGGTGTAGGAACCGCCCCCCTGCGGGTAGGCCTCGATCGTCTGCCGGTAGGAGAAGTAGACGATCACCAGCAGAATGATGATGGCTGTCGTTACTGGAACGATCAGATGGACGCCGAGGAGTCCAAGCGGTATCAGGAGGGTTAAGGCGGCTTCGGGACCGTACGCGGCCGAACTGAGCGCGTCGAGACCGAAGATGGGGATACCGGCGAGAGGGCCAACCGCCTCCCCGCGCTCTTCACTGGTTGCGAGCGGCTTTCCAAAGAGCAGATCAAGAACTTTCATTCGGTTGCAGCATCCCTGCGCGCGTTTCTACACCTTCGATGCGAACCTACTGTAAATGCCGCTGTGTGAGAAAGAAAAAATCAGCTGTCCAGCTTCCGGGTCACCAGTTCGTTGAGGAGGGCCGGGTTGGCCTGTCCTTTGGAGAGCTTCATGACCTGGCCGACGAAGAAGGCGGCGACGGTCTTCTTGCCTCCGCGATACTGCTCGACTTGCTTCGGGTTGGATGCGATGACTTCGTCGATCATGGCTTCGATGGCGGAGGCGTCGCTGATCTGCTGCGGTTTTTCGCGCTGGTAGACGACTCCGAAGTCTTCTCCGGTTTCGAAAGCGGTGTCGAAGAGCTGCTTCAGCTGTTTACTCGACAGCTTGCCGTCTTCGGCGAGGTCGGCGGCGAGGGCCACCCCCTGCATGGAGATGGGCGACTGCTCGAGGTCCAGCCCCTTAGCCTTGAGGCGGCTGGTGAGCTCGCTCTGGACGAGATTGGCGACCCGGCGGGGGTTCTTCGCAGCGCGGGCAGCGGCCTCGAACTGGTCGGCGAAGGCGCGGGTAGCGGTGAGGGTGGCGGCATCCTGGGCGGTGATGCCGTATTCGGCGACCAGTCGGGCGCGGCGGGCCTCGGGCAGCTCGGGCAGCTTCGCTGCCACCTCGGCCTGGAAGGCTGGGGAGACGATGAGCAGCGGCAGGTCAGGCTCGGGGAAGTAGCGGTAGTCGTGGGCCTGCTCCTTGGAGCGCATGGAATAGGTGCGGCCCTCGTTGGCGTTCCAGAGACGGGTCTCCTGGACGACGCGGCCGCCGGACTCGATGACCTCGACCTGGCGCTCGATCTCATACTCCAGAGCGGAGCGGATGAAGCGGAAGGAGTTGACGTTCTTCACCTCGGCCTTGGTGCCGAACTTCTCCTGGCCACGGGGGCGGACGGAGACATTCGCGTCGCACCGTAGCGAGCCTTCCTCCATGTTGCAGTCGGAGACGGCGGTGTAGAGGAGAATCTCCTTGAGGCGGGTGAGGTATTCGTAGGCCTCGTCGGGAGTGCGGATGTCGGGCTCGGAGACGATCTCTATCAGTGGAGTTCCGCAGCGGTTCAGGTCGAGATAGGTGCGGGTGGCGGAGTCGGGGAAGCCGTCGTGGAGGCTCTTGCCGGCGTCCTCTTCCATGTGAAGGCGGGTGATGCCGATACGCTTGGTGCCGTTGGGCGTGGGCACGTCGATATAGCCGTGCTCAGCGAGAGGCTTGTCGAACTGGGAGATCTGGTAGCCCTTGGGCAGATCGGGGTAGAAGTAGTTCTTGCGGGCAAAGATGGAGCGCTCGCGGACCTGGCAGTTAAGTGCGAGCGAGGCCAGCGTGGCGAACTCAACGGCGCGCTGGTTGAGGACGGGCAAGGCTCCGGGCAGGCCGAGGCAAGTGGGACAGGTGTTGGTATTCGGCTCGGCGCCGAAGCGGTTGGCGCAGCCGCAGAATGCCTTGGTCTCGGTGAGGAGCTGGACATGGACTTCGAGTCCGATGACGGGTTCGTATTTCGCGAGAATGTCGGGAGGAAGGCTGACCGCGGTGCTCATGAGCCTTCAGTTTAGCGCGAATTCGGGGTAATGTTACGGTGCGGCCGGGGTACCCACCCCCCTCCCCTTAGATTTTGTTACCGTTTGATTCAATTGGACTTAAGGGATACGTCGGTCGCAGCTACCAAAGAATCAATGGGTTACGAGCGCTACGAAGAAAACAAACGACTTAACGACAGCCAAATTGGATTGCGCAAGGCGATTTCCCAATTTGGGAGATAGACAAGAAAGCCCGGCTGCGTGGGGCGGCCGGGCCTTTTCGTTTCTAGTTCTATTTTATCGTGCAGACCGGTAATTATCGGCCAGGTATTTCTGGCGGCCGAAGCGATCCCTCAGCGGCTAAAGCCGCATTTGAAGGTAGGTCTGAACGGACGGGCTAAAGCCCGTCCCCGCCAAAGACGAGGGCGAGCCCCTCGGACCACATCAGGCGGGCTTCTTTGGGGACTGGTGGAAGCCGAGGATGTTTCCTTCGGTGTCTTTAAATGCTGCGATCCAGCCCATGCCCGGTCCGATTTCGGTTTTAGGGAGGACGACGATGCCTCCGGCGGCTTCGACTTTTGCCACAGCGTCGTCGATGGAGTCGACCTGGATGTAGTTCATGAAGGGCTGGCCGGGGTTCCGGCGGGGCATGAGTCCGCCGTTGATGCCAGTGTCTCCGTCTTTGGTTTCGACGAGCCAGTAATTCATCTTCCAGGGATCGGAGATCTTCCATCCGAGGGCCTGCTCGTAGAACTTGATGGCGCGGGGGACGTCGTCTGCGGGGATTTCAAAGTGAACGATAGGGTTTGGCATAGCGGGAGAAGGATAGCGGATGGGAGGGTGGGTTGGCAGGAGGAATGTGACGAAATCGAGGCGGAGCTTTGCCTAACGATGAGGGAGGAGAGAAGTCAAGCCTTTCAGTGATCGGAGCAGACCGCTGGAGAACTCTGGTACCGTAGCGTGCATATCAACGACACCCCTTCCGATCAGATGCTGCTTGACCCAGGGCGAATAGACAGCGAAGCTATCAGGACGATGGGAAAACGCACGTTGCAGTTCGATGAGATCGGCTATTGGTCGGAAGTGAAGCTGTCCATACTTAATGACTACGCCAAGCCCTATAACACGATCCTTCGCGCAAATAAGCTGCATCCGGTCTATGTCGATGCTTTCGCGGGCGCAGGGCACCACATTTCTAAAAACAGCGGGCAATTGATCAAAGGAAGTCCGGTGCGGGCACTGGAGGTTAATCCACCATTTGAGCTGCTGCATTTCGTTGATATGGACGAGAGCCGAACTGAAGAGTTGGCACGTCTCTCCGCCGGACGCGGCAATGTCAAGATTTATCAGGGGATGCTAATGTCATCCTGCCGCAGGGTGTGTTTCCTCAAGTTCAATTTGACCAGTACAGGCGTGGACTCTGCATCCTTGACCCCTATGGTTTGGACCTTGATTGGTCGGTGATCAAAGCGGCGGGGGCTTTAGAAACTTTAGAAATATTCCTGAATTTCCCAGTGATGGATATCAACCGGAACGTACTTTGGCACGATCACGAAAAGGTTGACCCAGTTCAAAGGGACAGGATGACCCGCTTCTGGGGAGACGAATCATGGCATAGTGCGGCATACTCAGGGGCCGGGAACCTATTCGGACATCCAGAAAAGCTCTCCAACGAGGAGGTTGCTGTTGCATATCGTAAACGTCTCAAAGAAGTTGCCGGCTTCAAATACGTGCCCGAGCCGATACCGATGCGCAATAGTAATGGAGCGATAGTCTATTACCTATTTTTCGCAGCGCAACGACCTGTGGCTGCGAACATAGTGACCGATATTTTCAAGAATTATGAGCACGCGGGAGAGAAGTGATGGCAGAGCAATCGTCAATCGAGTGGACTGACGCAACATGGAATCCGGTGCGGGGCTGCACAAAAATTAGCCCTGGTTGTAAGCATTGCTACGCCGAAACGTTCGCTGAGCGATTTCGGGGTGTTAAAGGCCATCCCTATGAGCAAGGCTTTGACCTGCGGCTGGTGCCCGAGAAGCTTAACGTTCCCCTGTATTGGAAACAGCCAAAGATGATTTTTGTGAATTCGATGAGCGATCTATTCCATCCTAA